>ERZ1370068.9803-contig-8554_pt1 | contig 54715 bp, 77 predicted proteins | sample MGYA00561227_ERZ1370068 | MGnify/ENA primary metagenome ERZ1370068 (study PRJEB38410, sample SAMEA6850437) | metagenome | study: Metagenomic assessment of the ecological functions of the soil: analysis of the soil microbiota associated with the... | reverse complement strand
CTCGGCGTCAAGGACCTCGTCTTCCTCGGCTACGAGGACGGGGCCCTCGAGCCGACCCTGGCGATGCGGCGCGATCTGACCCGCGTCATCCGCCGCCGCCGGCCCGACGTCGTCGTGTCCGGCGACCCGACGGTGCGCTGGTACGGCAGCGAATACCTCAACCATCCGGATCATCGCGCCGTCGCCAGCGCGGCGCTCGACGCGGTCTTCCCGTCCGCGGAGACGCGGGCCATCTTCCGCGAGCTCTGGACGAGGGGCTCCGAGCCCCACAAGGTGAAGCGACGTGCTCATGAGCGGCTCGCTCCAACCCGACACCTGGTTCTGACATCGGCGACACCCTCGCGCTCAGTCGCGCGGCGCTCACGCCCACGTCTCGCAGGTGGGCCCGGGCGAGTGGATCGACGGGACGTTACGCGCCTGGGCGCGCCGCGACGGCAAGCGGGCGGGCGTGAAGTACGCCGAGGCCTATCGCCGCTTCGTCCTCGACCGTGGCTAGAGCCCGGGGCCGGGCTGATGCTGGCAGGGTCCATCGTGACCTTCTCCGGCCTGTGCATCGCTGCTGGTCCGGGTATTCGGCGTGCCCGACTGGGGCGTCCTGCTGGTGGCCGGGGTCGGTCTCATCGCTGCTCGGTCTCATCCGCCGATTCACCGGCGGCCCCGACAGCCGGTGACCGCGCGGCGCGCTACCGGGCCTCGACGATCGTGTGGCGCTGCGTGCCGAGGCGGGTGATCCCCATCTCGACCACGTCCCCGGGCACCAGGTACTTCGGCGGCTTCGCGCCGTGCCCCACGCCGGCCGGCGTGCCCGTGAGATCACGTCGCCGGCGCGCAGCGACATGAATCGGCTCACGTAGGCGATCAGGGCCGCGACCGAGAAGATCATCTTCGCGGTGTTGCCCGTCCTGCCGCTCGCTCGCCGTTGACCGTCGTCCACAGCGCCAGCCGCTGCGGGTCGCCGACCTCGTCGGCAGTGACGAGCCACGGGCCCGTGGGACCGAACGTGTCCGGCGCTCTTGCCCTTCGTGGTCGTCCCGCCGTGCTCCATCTGGAACGCGCGCTCGGAGACGTCGTTGACGAGGCAGTAGCCGGCGACGTAGCCCGAGCGCGGCGGCCTCGCTCGACGTAGCGCGCGTCGCGGCCCATCACGACGCCGAGCTCGACTTCGTAGTCGAGCTTCACCGCGCCGCGCGGGCGCACGATCGGATCGTCGGCGCCGCAGATCGCGCTCGGCGCCTTGATGAACAGGGTGGGCTCCTTGGGGAGCGCCATGCCGACCTCGGCCGCGTGGTCGGTGTAGTTGAGCCCGATGCAGACCATCTTGCCGATGGAGGCCAGCGGGCAGCCCAGCCGCGGTCGGCCGCGCACGAGTGGGCAGGCGGGCCAGCTTGGCGGCGCGCAGGCGGCGCAGGGCCGCCGGTGCGAGCGCGGCCGGTGTCACGTCCTTGATGACGCGCGAGAGGTCGCGAAGCTTGCCGTCGGCGTCGATGACGCCGGGGCGCTCGGCCCCGGCCCGTCCGAAGCGCACGAGCTTCATGGCAGGGCTCCTCAGGCGTACCGGACGCCGATGATCTCGCCGACCAGCGCGGGACGCTCCTGCCCCTCGATCTCGACGGTCATCTCGGAGCTGACGCGCGACGCCGTTGCCCGCCACCTCCTCGGCGCCGGTGATGCGCTGGCGCACGCGGATGCGCGAGCCGGCCTGCACCGGCGAGATGAAGCGGACCTTGTTCGAGCCGTAATTGATGCCCCGGCTGCGCTTCTCGACCTCCAGCAGCGTGGAGGCCATCCGCGGAACGAGCGACAGCGTGAGATAGCCGTGGGCGATCGTCTTGCCCCCGGGCATCTCGCGCTTGGCCCGCTCGACGTCGACGTGGATCCACTGATGGTCGCCGGTGGCGTCGGCGAACTTGTCGATCATCGCCTGGTCGACCGTGACCCACTCCGATGGGCCCAGCTCGCGTCCGACGAGCTTCAAGAGGTCCTCAGGATTACTCCACCGTGAGCTTGGCCATCTCCCGTCCTCCTAGAGTATCGCCGCGCCTCGGCCGGCGGGGCCCAACCCGCGACGGCCTGCGGCGCGCACTGCGAATTAATGCCGCGCCTCGGCCGGCGGGACGGCCGCAGGCCATCTCGCGGCGCGTGGCGCGCCTCGAATTCGGCGATCTGCGCCTCGTAGCCGAGCGTCAGCCCGATCTGTCCCGGCCGCTCCGGAGCATCTCCTTGCGAAACGCGTCGACCTCGAAGGCATGGCGAGCGCCGTCGGGCGCCGTCACCGTTGCGCCTCGAGGTCGACCGTGATCGAGCGGCCCGGCTGCGCGTGAAGCTGACGCCGCAGATCGGCGACGACGTCCGCCGGGCAGGATCACCGGCAGCAGGCCGTTCTTGAAGCAGTTCTGGATGAAGATGTCGCCCAGGCTCGGCGCGATCACCGAGCGGAACGCCGTAGGCGGCCAGCGCCCACACCGCCGCCCTCGCGCGAGGAGCCGCAGCCGAAGTTCTCGGCGGCGACGACGATCTTCGCTCCCGCGAAACCGGGGCTGGTTCAGGACGAACTCTGTCCTCTCCGACCCGTCCGCGTTGAACGCAGCGTCGTGGAACAGGAAGCTCGCGTACTCGGGCACGTCGCGATCCTTGCGCAGGAAGCGCGCGGGAATCATCCGGTCCGTGTCGACGTTCGGCAGGTCGATCGGCACGGCGACGGCGGTGAACGCGCGTGAAGGGCTCCATCGCTAGACTCCGAGCGTGCGGACGTCGGTGAGCCGGCCCGTCACCGCCGCGGCGGCGGCCATCGGCCGGCGCATCAGGTGCGTGCGGCGCGCCCTGGCCCTGGCGGCCCTCGAAGTTGCGGTTCGACGTGGACGCGCACGCGCTCGCCCGGGCCGGCCGTGTCGCCGTTCATGCCGACGCACATCGAGCAGCCCGGCCTCGCGCCACTCGAAGCCGGCGTCGAGGAAGACGCGGTCGAGCCCTTCGGCCTCGCGCCGCGCGCTTGACCAGCCCGGAGCCGGGCACGACCCACGCCGGCACCACCGCGCGGCGCCCCTTGCGACCACGCGCGGCCGCCGCGCGCAGGTCCTCGATGCCGGCTGTTGGTGCACGAGCCGATGAACACGCGAGTCGACCGGCGATCTCGTCAGCGGCGTCGCCGGACGCGAGGCCCATGTAGGCCAGAGCGCGCGTCGCATGCCGCGCGCGCCCGGCGTCGGCGACCGCCGCCGGGTCGGGCACGCGCCCGCTGATCGGCAGCGCGTCCTGCGGGGCTGGTGCCCCAGGTGACCATCGGCTGCGATGTCGCGCCGCGTCGAGCGCGACCTCGCGATCGAAGACGCGCGCCGCGCGTCGGATGGCGCAGCGCGCGCCAGCACGCGAGCGCCTGCGCCCAGGCTTCGCCGCGCGGCGCGAACGGCCGGCCCTCGAGGTACGCGAAGGTCGTCTCGTCGGGCGCGATCATGCCGGCGCGCGCGCCCGCCTCGATCGACATGTTGCAGACGGTCATGCGGCTCGTCCATCGACATGGCCGCGGATCGCCGAGCCCGCGTACTCGATGACGTGACCGACGCCGCCGCGCGGCGCCGATCGTGCGCGATGATCGCCAGGATCACGTCCTTGGCCGTGACGCCGGTGGCCAGCGCGCCCGTCGACCGTGATGCGCATGGTCTCGCGGCTTGCGCTGCCAGAGGCGTCTGCGTCGCCAGCACGTGCTCGACCTCGGATCGAGCCGATCCCGAACGCGAGCGCGCCGAAGCGCGCCGTGGGTCGCAGGTGTGCGAGTCGCCGCACGACCAGCGTGATGCCGGGAACTGGGTCAGCCCTGCTCCGGCCCGATGACGTGCACGATCCCCGGCGGGACGTCGCCCACGCCGAAGTGGACATGCTGGTCGGCGGTGTAGCGTGCGAGCGATTCGACCATGCGCGCGCCCCTCGGTATCGAGGCCCGGGCGACGCCGGCGAGGTGGGAATCGGCGATCCGCCGTCGCGAAGGCGAGATCAGGGCGGCGCACGCGTCTTCCGCTCTTCGCCAGCCGGCCGAAGGCGGCGGTCGTGCCTTCGTGGAGCAGATGACGGTCGTATAAAGGAGGACGTGTCCGCCGGGGCCCTCGGCCACGACTGCCGGGCCCAGACCTTCGAACATGGTGTGCGCTATCGACACGCTCGGTCGTCTCCCCGGCGGAAGACTTCTCGGTGCCTCCAGGTCACCTCAACTGGCTAAACCGGGGGCGAGCGACCACAGGATGGTGAGTCGACGAGCGGGAGACCTCGCTCGTCCGACTTCCCCGCTGAGAGCCGGAGTTGCTGGGCTTGAGCTCGCGCTCCAGGCTGCGCGGGGCTTCGACGTCGTCGGCGGTGTGCCGGGGCCTCTACGCTTCTGGCCGCGTACTGACGTCGTCCGTGGTGCCGCGGGGCTTCGACGCTCTGACACGCGGGGCCTCGACGCTGTCGACGGGACTCCGCGCGCAGCGGTTGCTATCAGTACCGTGGCCAGCGCCATGGCGAATGCGTTCATGCGCTTCATCGTGACTCCTCCTGCCGCCCTTTATTCGCCGGATCGAGCGTTCGTGAGCCCGGCACGCTCGAGCCGGCCAACCGCTCCTTACGCATCGGTCGTGCCAGGGGCAACCAACCGGAATCATTGAGGGAGGGCCGCAGCGCTGGTTCCAGCGGCGAAACCCCGTGGGTTCACGATGAAACCGCCGCGAGCGCGCAGCGCGGACGAGGGCCCGGTGCGTTTCGACGTGAAACGATGTTTCCGATGTGGAACGCGGCCGACGCGGAGGCTCGTCGAATTCCCGCCGACTCGCAAGCGGCACCCGATTTGCTCATCGGCGTAAACTCGATGGTGAGATGATGCCCGCACCGCTCATCCTGACGTGTTCATCTCGACGGCTATCGCTTTCGCGATCCAGCTGCTGATCTTCGCGTACCTCTACTCGTCGCACCGCGTGCGCTTCTTCCAGTACCTGCTCCTCGCGTGGGGCGCCTACACGCTGTCGAAGGCCTCAGGCTCGTGGACGGGCCTCGTCCTGACGGTGTCCACGCATCCGAGCCATGCACGTCGACTCGCGGCGACCGTCGCCGCCGTCGGCTTCACGCTGGCCGCGGCCTTCGCGCACCGCTGGGACTATCGGCTGCGCGCGCGAGACGTTCTGGCGGGCTTCGGAGTCGCGGTGCTGCTGGCGCTCGGCGGCAGTCGGCAGTGACGAGGGGCAGCGCGCGGTCGGCGTGGAGCCTCGGCGTCGTTCAGATCGCGGCCGGCCTGCTGTTCTGGCCGCCGCGCGGCTCGCATCACCGACTACCGCGGGGAGCGGCTCCTGGCCGGCCTCCTGACGCTCTGGGGTGTCCATCGCATCGCGACGCAGTTCGTGCAACACCGACCCCGGGTCGACCGGGTACATCAGCGGTGCACGCGGTGTCTTCATCACGCTCTACTTCCTGTCGACCTTCGCCGTGATCATCATGGTGCTCGAGCGGGCGCGCGGCGAGAGCGAGCGACTCCACGCGCGCCTGCGCGAGGCCGAGCGCCTGGCGACGGCGGGCGAGCTCGCCGCCGGCATGGCGCCACGAGATCCGCAACCCGCTCGCCGCCATCGTCAACGCCACCGCGCTGCTCACGCGACGAGGCGGAGCTCACGCCCGACGAGCGCTCGGCGACGCTCGCGCGCGATCCGCATCGAGGCGCGCCGGCTCAACCGCATCCTGTCCGACTTCCTGCACTTCGCGCGCCCGCAGGAGCGCCCGGCGCGCGCCCGGCGACATCCGCGAGGTGGTCCAGCACGTGAGCATGCTTGATCCGCGAGCGACCGCTCCCGCGCGCCGCGCGTCGGACGTGCGCGTGCGCGGTCGATCCGGCCGTGCCGCGCTTCGCCTTCGATCGCGACCAGGTCATCCAGGTGCTCTGGAACGTCGCCCTCAACGGCGTCGAGGCGATGAACGGGCGAGGCCGCCTGTCCCTCGAGGTCGCCCGACAGAACGGCGATGTCGCCCTCGCCGTCAGCGACACCGGGCCCGGGATCCCTCCCGAGAATCTCCGCCGTGTGTTCGAGCCGTTCTACTCGGGCAAGCCGAACGGCAGTGGGCTCGGCCTCACCATCGCCGAGCGCATCGTTGCCGCGCATGGCGGTCGGATCGAGATCGACTCCGCGCCGGGCCACGGAACGCGCGGTGACGCTGCTGTTCCCGCTCGAGGCCGCGCTGAGCGACTGGCCCAGCCTGCTGGTCGCGACGATCGAGCCCGTCGGCGCGGAGCACGCTGGCCCTGCTGCTCCGCAAGCGGGGCCACCGTGTGATCGAGGCCGACGGCGTCACCACCGCGACGAAGCGCCTCGCCGAGGAGGTGTTCGACCTCGTCGTCACCGGATCTGCGCATGCCGGACGGCGACGGCCTCGACGTGCTTCGCGCGGCCAAGGCCCACGCACCCGGCGACCGAGGTGATCCTCCTCACCGCCTACGCCGAGTGGAAGTCGGCCAAGGAGGCGATCCGCCTCGGCGCCCTCGACTACTTCGAGAAGGGACAGGAGCCGGACGAGCTCTTTCACCGCATCGACAAGGCGCTGACCGGTGGCGCGCTGCGCCGCGAGAACGAGAACCTGCGCGCCCAGCTGCGCGAGCGCTTCGGGCTCCCCGGCCTGATCGCGCAGTCGCCGGCCATGCACGACCGTGCTCGACCTGTCGGAGCGCGTGGCGCCCACCGACGCCACGGTCCTGATCCAGGGTGAATCCGGGACGCGGCAAGGAGGTCATCGCCAAGGCCGTCCACCACGCCAGCGCGCGCGCGGCGCGTCCGTTCGTGGCCGTGAACTGCGGGGCGGTGCCCGAGACGCTGCTCGAGTCCGAGCTGCTTCGGCTACGATGCGCGGCGCCTTCACCGGCGCGACCGTCAACGAAGCTCGGCCTGCTTCGAGGAGGCCAACGGCGGCACGCTGTTCCTGGACGAGATCGCCGAGATGCCCGGCGCGCTTCAGGTCAAGCTCCTGCGCGCGCTCCAGAGCGGCGAGGTCCGGCGGCTCGGGGCGACGCAGGCCGTGCCGCGATCGACGTGCGCGTGATCGCCGCCACCAACGGCGACCTCGCGCACGCTGATCAGCCAGGGAAGCTTCCGCGAGGACCTCTGTTCTATCGCCTCAACGTCATCCAGATGGTGCCTCCCGCCGCTGCGCGACCGCCGCGAGGACATTCCAGCGCTGGCGCGAGCACTTCCCTCGCGCGAGTCGGCAGCGCAAGTCGGCCGCACGCTCCGCTTGTCGCCGCCGGCGCCTCGAACGCCTGCTCGCGCTACCCGTGGCCGGGGAACGTGCGCGAGCTGGAGAACGCCGATCGAGCGCGCGGCCATCCTGGCGCGCGGCGACATCGTCGATGCCGAGGCGACCTTGCCGCCTCACGTCGCCGCGGGACTCCAGCTCGGGCCCGTCGCCGGCGCCTGCCGCGCAGATCAGCCTCGGCGGAGGCCGAGCGCGCTCCACATCCTCCAGACGCTGGAGCGCTTCGGCCGCAACCACTCCGGTGCCGCCGAGGGCGCTCGGTATCGGCCGCACCCACGCTCTGGCGCAAGCTCAAGGAGTACGGGATCGACCGATAGATGTCCGCCGCGGTCACGATCCTCCAGCGCCCCATTCCGTCCAGTCGCGCGAGACGCTTCCGGCCGTGGGGCTCGGGCACCTGGCGCACGTTCGACGTCGGAGCCTCGGCGGCCGAGCGCGCCCCGCTCGAGGCGGTGCTGCGGCGCCTGGTCGAGCTGGGCGGGCGCGTCGTCGACTCCGCCGCCCATGTACGGCGCCGCCGAGTCCGTCGTCGGCGACCTCGCCGCCAAGCCTCAAGATCGCCGACACGGCTCTTTCCTGGCCACGAAGGTGTGGACCAGCGGGCAGCGACGCCGGCGTCGAGCAGCTCGAGCAGTCACTCGCGCCGTCTGCGGACTCGACGCCTCGACCTGATGCAGATCCATAACCTGCTGGACTGGCGGACACACCTGGCGACGTTGCGCGAGTGGAAGGAGGCGGGTCGCATTCAGGTACCTGGGCGTCACCCACTACACGGCGAGTGGCTACGACGAGCTCGAGCGTGCTGTCCGAGCGAAACGCTGGACTTCGTCCAGGTGAACCTACTCTTTGGGCGAGGCGCGATGCCGAGCGCCGCATCCTGCCCCCTCGCGCCGCGACCGCCGCGTCGCCGTGCTCGCGAACCGGCCCCTTCGCCGACGGCGCGGCCTGTTCCAGCAGGTCCGCGGCCAGCGCGCTGCCCCCTGGGCCGCCGAGCTCGACTGCGAGAGCTGGGCCCAGTTCTTCCTGAAGTGGATCCTCGGCGCATCCGGCCGTCACGTGCGTGATTCCCGGGCACGAGCCGGCCGCAGCACCTCGCCGACAACATGAAGAGCCGGGGTCGGCGTCCCGCCGGACTCCGACGCCCGCAGCGCACGACCGCCCTGGTCGCCCTGACGTCGCGCACACCGGCTGACCGGCCACAGGAGGCGAGACTGTGGCGAGCGCGAAGCTCATCGAGTACGCCGAGGCGACCGCCGAGGTGCGCGCCGTCTACGACGACATCATGGCCACCCGGAAGACCGACTTCGTCACCAACTTCTGGAAGGCGATCGCCGTCCACCCGCCGACCCTACGCCGCACGTGGGAGACGCTCAAGTCGGTGATGACGCCCGGCGCCCTCGATGCCCTCACCAAAGGAGATGCTCTACCTCGCGGTCAGCGCCACGAACGGCTGCGACTACTGCATCGCCTCGCACACCGTCTCGGCGCGGCGGCACGGCGATGACGGACGAGATGCTGGGCGAGCTCATGGCCGTCGTGGGCATGGCCAACGAGACGAACCGCCTGGCCGACGGCTACCAGGTGGAGGTCGACGCGATCTTCCAGGTAGGCCGGCTGGCAAAGACCCGCCCTCGGGCAGTCTGCACCCACATCGCCGGCGGCCCGATCCTCGCTTCGGAGGCGGCTCGACTCGAAATCCGGCGAAAAGCGAGCCAACCGGAGCTCTCCACCGCTCGCGCTCCGTCATGGCACGGAAGTTGAGTGCACCAGTGGCCATGATGACACCACAGCGCTCTTCAAGACGGACGCGACGCGTCAGATCGATCGGGTGATCGACTACTTCACCGAAGAGAAGCCTCGGCGGTACGCCGCAGCGTCTGGCTGACCGGCCACAGCTCGAAGCCTTCGCTGCCGGCGGTGTTCCTGGAGCACCCGCTGGCAATGGACACGCGCCGCTCGCAGGGGGCTTGACGCGCGCCGACCCGGCGGACGATGATTCGTCCGCCGGAGGTCGCCGCCCATGTTCAGGCCGAAGCTGATCCACCACGTCAACATCCAGATCAGCGACCGCGAGCGCACGGGACCTGGTACACGAAAGTCCTCGGCGCCGAGTTCTGGACCGAGGACCGGCGCTCAACCGACGGCAGCTCCAGCTGCGCCTCGGCACCAGCGAGATCCACTTCACCGAGCGGCCGCACCCGACTACCATTCCGTCCAGCCACTTCGCTCTTGAGGTGGACAGCTGGAACGGCATGCTCGCCCGCCTCGACGAGCTCGGCATCGAGCACGTGCGGACGTCGGCGGCCAGCACCATGCAGAACATCGGCGGTACCGACCCACAGCAGGGACGCCGCGAGGACACCGGCGAGCACTACACCTACATTCACGATCCCGACGGGAACCTGATCGAGCTGGTTCACCATCCGCTCGGTCTGGAGGACTCCCAGGGACGCCCGGCGGAGGGACCCACGACGTTCCGGGGCTTCGCTGGACTCAGATCCCCGGCTTCGTCGCGTCCGCGCACGAAGAAGGCGGCGCCTGACCGAGCGCTAGGCCGCTCCCCGCTTCCCAATTCTGGCCGTAAATCAGGGACGAGTCGCTAATCTTGCCTGGACAGGCTCTGGCAATCCAGGCCCCGTGCGTGCCCACGGCCGGGGGCGCAGAGGAGAGTGAGCGATGCCGATCCAGGCAACCAAGGATGACGTCGTGCTGAGCGGTCACGGTGCCGTCGACGTGGGCTCCGGAGAAACCGCCGTCCCGGGCGGCTTCGAGCTGGTGGTGCTCGCGCCCCCGGCGCTTCGATCTCCGATCGGCTCGGCGGCATGATCGAGCGCGGCGAGAAGGTGAACAAGCTCAAGCTGCCGACAAAGGCCAGCGGCTCGATCGACTTCGAGCCGATCGTCTACGCGGCCGGCAAGATGGCGCCCAACTACATCCTCTATCCCCCACGGGACTCGTGCTGAAGCCCGGGGTGCCGCACATGCTCGGCGTGGCGAAGGCGACGCCCCTTCCGAGCTGTGGGTCCGCATCAAGACCTTCAATAGAACCGGCCAGGTTACGCGCTGCTTCTGGTGCGCCTGCGCCGCGATCACCGGCGCCACGAACCCGACGGTCGACGCCGGCTGACCCCGGCCGCGTCTCCAGGCCAGAAGTCTGACCGGGAGCGTCGTCTCCGCGACCTTCCCGCCCTCGGCACTCACGCGGTAGACGCCGGCCGAGGGCCGCGAGGCGATGCACGGCCTTCAGCGTCGTGTCGACGAAGTGCAGCGCCGCGCCGTCGTCCGCGGCGTAGCCGGACGGAAACCCGTCGCGGACGAGCCGCTGGTAGGTCGGCCGGCGGTCCTTCTCGCCGTCGTAGTGAGGACAGGCGCTTCCCGGCAAGATCCCGAGCCCGTCGCGGAGGGCGGCCAGCGGGCCGAAGGAATCGGTCACGCCCGCCTCGAACCAGCAGATCATGCCCGCGCTGACGCCGGTGAGGATGACCCCTGCTCCCAGGCGAGGCGCAGCATCCGATCGACGCCGTGAACCCGCCACACCGCCAGCATGTTCGCCGTGTTGCCGCCGCCCACGTAGACGATGTCCTGACTCGCGAGCACCGCCGCCATGTCCGTCCGCGGGCGCCCGAAGAGACCGAGGTGGCTCGCCTCCGCGCGCCCGCCGAACGCCTCGTAGAACTTGGTGATGTACATCGACGAGTCGCCGCTGGCGGTCGGCACGAAGCAGATCCTGGGCCGAGGCTTCCCGGACAGGTCGAGCACGTAGGCGTCCAGCAGGGACCCGTCGGGCTCCACGCTGAACGACCCGCCGCCCATGACGACGATCTGGCGCGGGTGCGCTGGCCGTCACGTGCGCGTCGGCTGGTGGCCGATCGAGCCCGCGTACTTCTCCAGCTCCTCCGGCGGCAGGTACTGCGCCTCCCACTGGCCCGGATGCGATCGAAGCCGGCGAAGGTGTGCAGGTCGCCCAGCGGGTGTTTCGCGAATTCCGGGCAAACCGCTCCTCGGCCAGCGGGCCCTCGTCACGGAGCGCGACCGCCAGGTTGTAGACCGCCTCGATCGTCGCGCGGAAGGTTGCGCCGGGCAGGATCGTCATCGCGATGCCCAGCTCCTGCATCTCGGCGAGGCTGAACCGCGGCGACACGCCAGTCTGGTTGTAGAAGACCGATCCCTTCACCTCGCGGCAGATGCGGCGGACTTCCTCGACGCTCGTCGGCCCTCGACGAACGCGAGATCGGCACCCGCTTCGAGGTAGGCGTTGGCGCGGCTGATCGCGTCGTCGAGCGAGCCGCCGCTGGCGCCGCGCGCGTCGGTGCGCGCGATGAGGACGAAGTCCGGTCGAGCTCGCGCCGTGCGGCATCGGCCGCCCGGTACTTGCCGACCGCCTCCTCGATCGGGATCACGCGGCGCCCGGCCACGTGGCCGCAGCGCTTGGGAATCGCCTGGTCCTCGATGTGGATCCCCGCCACGCCCGTGCCGATGTACTCGCGCACCGTGCGCATCACGTTGATGGCGTTGCCGTAGCCGTTGTCCGCGTCCGGCGATGACCGGCACCGTCACCGCGTTGGCGATGTAGCGCGCGTTCAGGTGCATCTCGGTCATGGTGGCGAGCCCGGCGTCGGGCAGGCCGAGCAGCGAGAGCGACGTCCCGTAGCCGGTCATGTAGAGGGCCGGGAAGCCGACCTCGGCGACGATCCGCGCGCTGAGCGCGTTGTAGCAGCCGGGCACGAAGAGCGTCTGGCCCGACTTCAGGAGCTGCCGGAGCTGCGAGGTGGCACGCATGCGGGATCCCCCCTGCCGCCCGGATGGCGGTACGACGGGTGATACGCGGCGGGCGCGCAGGTGTCAAGCGCGGCTGGACACCACGCGGTGGGTTATTATTCCCAGGACCTGGAGATCCCTATGCGACGACTCACGATGCTCGTATCGATTGGCGGCGGCGCTGATTGCGGCCGTGGCGCAGGCTCAGACGACCGCCCCGGCCCCTGCTCAGGCGCCGGCGAAGGCCTCCGCTCAAAGGCCCCGCCAAGGAGCCGTCTGACAAGTCCACGCTCACGCTGTCCAGGACGCCCCGAAGCCGTGGACGGGCGATCTGGACGGCATGGTCAAGCGACGGGCGATCAGGGTCCTGGTCCCGTACTCGAAGACCTTCTACTTCGGTCGATCGCGCGGTCCAGCGCGGCCTCTCCTACGACGTCACCCGGCTCCTCGAAGCGGAGCTCAACAAGAAGCTCAAGACCGGAAACATTCGCCTGCACGTTACCTGCGTCCCGGTGTCCGCGGCGAGATGATCCCCTACCTGCTGGAAGGGCGAGGGGATATCGCCATGGGCAACCTGACGATCACCCCCGAGCGCCTGAAGAAGGTGGACTTCACGCTATCCCACCGGCCGGACACGTCAAGGGAGATCGTGGTCAGCGGGCCCGGGGCCGAGCCGATCGCGACCGCGGAGGACCTGGCCGGGAAGGAAGTCTACGTCCGCAAGTCCTCGAGCTACTACGAGAGCATCGAGAGGCTCAACGGAGGAGCTCGGCAAGGCGCGCAAGGCGAAAGTGAAGATCCGGCTTGCGCCCGAAAACCTCGAGGACGAGGACATCCCTCGAGATGGTGAACGCCGGACCTCGGTCAAGGCGACCATCGTCGAAGAAGACACCATCGCCGAGTTTCTGGAAGACGATCTTCCCCAGGCGCATCCCGTAACCCCGGGGCCGCGGTTCGGACCGGCGGCGAGCTCTGCCTCGGATGATTCCGCAAGGACGGCCCGCAGCTCAGGGCCGAGACTCGATGCCTTCCTCGTCCCATTCGAGGAAGTCGGGGCAGCGCGAGCGACCTCGCTGGCGAGGACTCGCCTCAAGAAGACGCCAAGTGGGCGAAGGCGGCCACCTCGAAGAGGAGAGATCATGGAAAGGTTCGACCGGGCGCTCGCGCTCTTCCACTGCGAGTACGGCGATCAATATGACGTCGATTACCTGCTGCTGATGGCGCAGGGCTACCAGGAATCTGAGCTCAGGCAGGAGGCCCGGAGTCCCCGTCGGGGCGATCGGAGTCATGCAGGTCATGCCCGCGACAGGCAAGGACATGCGCACCGGCGACATCACGCAGATCGAGCCCAATATCCACGCCGGGGTCAAGTTCGTGCGCGCGATGATTGAACGAGTACTACGCGAAAGAGCCCGATGACCCGCTCAACAAGGGGCTCTTCACCTTCGCCGCGTACAATGCCGGCCCCGGGCGCATCCGTCGGCTGCGCCGGCTCTCCGCCGAGCGCGGCCTCGACCCAAACGTCTGGTTCAACAACGTCGAGCTGCTCGCCGCCGAGAAGATCGGCCGGGGAGACGGTGACCTACGTCTCCAACATCTACAAGTACTATCTCGCCTACCAGATGATCGAGGAGGAGCGCGCCGACCGCGAGAAGGCCAAGGCGGCGGCCAAAGGGGCGCCGGCAAGTAACGCGATGACGATCATCAGGGCGGGCACGCTGATCGACGGCACCGGGGCGCCGCCCGTTCGCGACGCCCTCGTGACGATCGAGGGCGGACGAATCGAGGCGGTGACGACCGGCGGATCGAGCGGGAGCCGGCCGGCCGCCGGCGAGGTGATCGACGCCACCGGCCTCACCGTGCTGCCCGGCCTCATCGACTGCCACGACCATCTCGCCTTCCACGGTTACGACCTCGGCCGGCGCTGGGGCCTCGACGAGCCGCGCAGCACCGCCAATCTCCGGACCTCCGCGGTGGCGCGCCGCGCTCTCGAATCGGGCTACACGGCGGTGCGCGACGCCGGCGGGCTCGACGCCGGCTTCCGGGTCGCGATCGAACGACGGGCTGATCGTGGGCCCGCGCCTCGTCCTGTCGCTCGCGATCATCTCGCCCACCGGCGGTCTCGGCGACCGGGTGAGCCCGTCGGGTCACGCGGCGCCGGGCAGCGGCGATCCGAGCCTTCCCCGAGCGTCGCCGACGGCATCGACGCGATCCGCACGACCGTGCGCACGATGGTCCGCGCCGGGGCGGACCAGATCAAGTGCGCCACGACCGGCGGCGCCAGCTCGCGCGCCGGGCACGGTCCGCGCGACTCCGAGTCACACGCTCGAGGAGATGAAGGCGCTGGTCGACGAGGCGCACGCGCTCGGGCGGCGGGTCATGTGTCACGCGCTCGGCGGGCCGGGGCTCCGCGTGGCGATCGAGGCGGGCGTCGACTCGATCGAGCACGGCTGCTATCTGGACGAGGATCCGCGAGCTCATCCCGATGATGGCCGAGCGCGGCATCTTCTTCGTCCCGACGCTGCTCGTCTACGAGTACCACCGCGAGTCGACGGCGCCGCACGTGCGCGAGCGCGCGCACGCCCTCCGCGCGCATCACCAAGATAGCGTCGCGCGCGCCCTCGAGGCCGGCGTCAGGTGGTCGCCGGCACCGACGCCGGGCGGCCACGGGCATCCGAACAACGCGGCGGAGCTGGCGCTGCTGGTCGCGGCCGGGCTGACGCCCATGCAGGCGCTGCAGGCCGCGACGAGCTGGGCCGCCGAGTGCCTGGGGCTCGAGGCGGAGATTGGCACGATCGAGAAGGGAAAGTGGGCCGACCTCGTCCTCGTCGAGGGCGACCCGCTCCGGGACATCGCCGTCCTGCAGGATCTGCGCCGCATCAAGCGGGTGATCAAGGGCGGCGTCGACCGTGATCCAGCGCTGATCCGCGCCGCGTCCGGTCACGCCTTCCCGTTCAGACGACCGCGACGGCCTCCACCTCGATCAGATAATCCGGGTGGGCGAGCTTGCTGACCTCGATCATCGTGGAGGCCGGGCCTTTCGTGCCGAAGAACTCGTCGCGCACGGCGCGGAACTCCGGCCGATACCGGACGTCGGTCACGAAGGTCGTGATCTTCACCACGTTGTCGAGCGTCCCGCCGCCCGCCTCCACGAGCGCCTTCACGCACGAGAGGACGTTGCGCGCCTGGGCCGTGAAATCGCCGCGGTGCTTCGCAGTGCCGTCCTTCTCGTAGGACACCTGGCCGGCCAGGAAGAGAATCGTTTGCGCCCCGCTCACCTTGATGGCCTGGCTGTATCCCGGCGGGTCGTAGACACCGTTCGCGCAGTACTTTTCGATCTTCGCCATCACCGTTCTCCTTCTGCGTTGACTGGGTTCAGAGCTGCCCCGAGTCGCCCCACTGCTCGAGGCGCTCACGGTACGCCGGGTCGTCGTACCGGGACAAGAGGGAACGCCGGCGCATACGCCGGTAGCGGGCGCCCGGTGATGTGGTCGGCCAGCAGATCGGCCGCGCCGTTCGAGGCCATCAGGCCGTAGCCGGAGAGGGCCCCCAGCACGTAGGGCGCCCTCGATCGGCAGCGGGCCCGCCAGGAACCGGTTCTCGCGGGTCTTCGTGTAATAGCCGCCGTCGACGACGACCCGCGGCAGGCGAGACAGGTACCCCGCCAGCGCCGGCACCATCCGCGACATGCCGCGAAGGCAGATCTCGCCGTACGAGGCATCGAACTCGATTGGAAACGCGGGCTCCACCGGCTCGATGTCGTAGGTCCAGATCAGGAGGACGACCGGGCTCTCGCCGGCGCCTCGGGCCGGCCGTGCACGCCGGCCGGGAACTCCTCGACGAGCCGCTTGTGCTCGGCCGACGCGGCCAGCTCGCGCCGCTCCTCGTCCGACCAGGGCAGCGTGACCGGATCGGTCCAGATCGTCATCGGAGCCGAGCGCGGCATCGCGCCCAGCGTGTCGTTGAACGCGACCTTCGCGTGACGCTCGCAGAACACCGGGACCTCGAGGCCGAGCAGCGGGCCACGGGCGCGAAGAACGGGCCGGCGGCGTCGACGAAGCGTGGCGTGGCGATCGTTATCTCACCGCCGCGCGCTGACCCGGACGGAGCGGACGCGGCCGCCGCGCGCGCGTCGATCCGCTCCAGCCGACCCTCGAGGAGCCGCACACCGGCCTCACGGGCGCGCTCGAGCAGGTACATACCGAGCTGCTGCCCGCTGAACCACCCGCACCGGCGCGTGGAGAACCGCGAGCGTGTCGGGCGCCAGGTACGGGAAATGCCGGAAGGGGCCAGCGCTGGGTCGGTGATGACGTCCACACCGGTCGGTTGGTTCTCGAAGCCGTCGGCGGGGGCTGGCCGGTAGTCGCTCGCGCCGCTGCGATGAATACGCGCGGGCCCGACGCCGCGCGCTTCCGCCTCGCGGGCGCGCTCGACGAACACGGGAACTCTGCGTCGGGTCGGCCGTGGCGAAGAGGTAGCCCCGGCGGTTCATCCCGAACGCGTTGCCGCTCTCGCGCGCCAGCTCTTCCAGGAGATCGATGCTGCGGTTCATGAGCGCGACCATGTCGTTGCCGGGGCCCGGCCACCAGTTCCGGTAGCACTCGGTCGACTTGTCGCTGGTGAGCGAGAGCGGCGGGCGCTCGTCGACCAGGACGATTCCCCGGACGCCGCGGCGCACCGCCAGATGGTAGGCGGAGGCGATGCCGGCGATGCCGGCACCGCAGATGACGACTTCAGCGGTGTGTGAGCTCATCGAGACAGGATCGTGTGCGGCTCCTTCGTGCGGGAGCTCGCTGGCGCACATCATCACACGCCGGACGAGCTTGTCAACGCGGCTAGCGGATGGGCTGGATCGTCAGCTCGCCCGTCGAGCGCAGGGTGATGGTGTAGATGCGATCCTTGCGAAGCCGGGTGGAGACCGCCTCTCCGTGCAACGCCCGGACGCCGCGCTTGCGTGCTTCCTCGGGATCGTTAGCGAGCTCCCAGAAGCGCGCCCACAGCTCGCGCTCGAACGCGGTCGGCGCCCGCTCGGCGGCGTAGGCCTGCGGCATCTGCCCCTCGCGGTCCAGCACTTCGCCCTCGGCGGGCCTCCGCCGGTCGGTGAAGATGCGCCGGAAGAGCAGGAGCGCCTTTACCCTTGAGCGCAGTCGCCGCCCATCACCGACGTATCCTCGAGACTTGATGACCAGCGCGTCGACGTAGACCTCGTCGCCCTCGAGCACGAGCTCGCGCGGCTCGCCGATCGGATCGCCCTGGCCGTCGAGCTCGGTGAACCGCACGCGCGTCCGGGGATGTCCGCCGGGGACGACCGCCTGATCCAGCACCACGAGCCGGGCGCGCCGCTCCGTATGCCGGAGGAGTCTGACGGCCGCTTCCAGAGCCTGGTTCCGCTCGGTCAGGGCGCGGATCTGGGCGTCGCGCTCGGCCAGCTGCTGCTGCAGCGCGCGGCTCGGGGCGATGAACAGCTGATCCGTCAGGTAGATGCCGCCGGCGGCGGCGGCGACGACGATCAGCGCCCAGAGGAAGGCGGGGCGGAGAGCGCTCATGGCCTCATCCTGGATGGTACACTCACCGCCGATGATCGCCCGCACACTCCTCGCGCTGTGGGCGCTTGCGCTCGTCCTGGGACCCCCGCGCGCGGGCTCCGCCGCCGACGGACTGCACCTGGTTCTCACGCCCTCGCAGAAGCCGACCGACCTGCTGGCGACCGGCGAGGAGTTCGGCAAGGTGCTGGCGGGACTCGTCGGCATGCCGGTGCGGGTGACGGTCGCCTCCGACTACGCCGCGGTGATCGAGGCGCTCCGGAACCGGACGGCGGACCTCGCGTTCGTGCACCCGGGCGGCTACGTCCTGGCCAGCCGCGAAGCCAGGGCGATGATCGTCGTCAGGAACCTCTGGCACGGCAAGAGCTCGTTCACCTCGCGCATCTACGTGCGCAAGGGCTCGGGCATCAAGGCGCTGGAGGACCTGCGCGGCAAGACGATCGCGTTCATCGATCCGGCCAGCTCCTCGGGCTACATCTACCCGATGGTGCTCCTGATCGAGCGCGGCCTCGTGAAGAACCGCGATCCGAAGACGTTCTTCCGCGAGGTCGTCTTCCGCCGGCTCGCACGACGCCGGCATGCGCGCGCTCCTGAACGGCCACGTCGACGCGCATCGCCTCGTTCGACATGGCCCGCGAAGCAATACCTCACCGATCCGGCGGAGCGCGAGCGGATCGTCTACGTGGCGGAGACGCCCCCGATCCCGGAGGCGGGCATCGCGGCGCGCGGCGGGCTGGATCCGGCGATCTTCGCGAAGAGTGCGGGAGGCGCTCCTGCAGATCCGCGCGCCGGCGCACGCGGCCTTGCTCAAGCGCCTCTACGAGATCGACGGGTTCGCGCCGGCCGACGACCGCGACTACGATCCGGTGCGCGCGGCGATCGAAGTGCTCGGCGCCCGGCCCCGCTGAGACCCGCGGGAGCCGCCGCCATGATCGAGGTCGCGGGGCTCCGCGTCGTCCGGCCGCCCGCGACGGTCGCGCTGCACCAGGTCGACCTCGTCGTTCGCCAGGGTGAGTTCGTCGTCGTCCTGGGGCGGAGCGGCGCCGGCAAGACCACGTTCCTGCGCGCGCCTCAACCGCCTCGTCGAGCCGACCGCCGGCTCGGTCCGCGTGGCCGGCCGCCTCGTCACCGGCGCCGGCGCCGGCGAGCTTCGCGAGATCCGCCGGCAGATCGGCATGGTCTTCCAGCAATTCAATCTCGTGAGGCGCGCCCCGGTGATCGAGAACGTTCTCGCCGGACGCCTCGGCTACGTGCGGCCCGTCGCGAGCGTGCTCGGGCGCTTTCCGGCGGCCGACCGCGAGCTGGCGCGGGCGTGCCTGGCGCAGGTCGGGCTCGCCCACCTCGCGGATCGCCGCGCCGACACCCTCTCCGGCGGCGAGCAGCAACGGGTCGCGATCGCGCGCGCGCTGGCGCAGCGGCCCGCGGTCATCCTGGCCGACGAACCCACCGCGAGCCTCGATCCCGCGCTCACCAGCAGCATCATGGACATTCTTCGGACCATCAACCGCGAGCACGGGCTCACGCTCGTGGTGAGCCAGCACCAGCTCGAGACCGCGCTCGCGTACGCGACCCGCATCGTCGGCTTTCGCCAGGGCCGCGTCGCGTTCGACGGACCGCCGGCGGCCGTCACGCCCGCCGTAGTTCGCGAGATCTACGACGAATGACGCCGACGGCGGAAGGTTCGGGCGTGCGGAGCCGGCTCGCATCTGTCTCAGGCCACCCTCGGTCCAAGCCGGCCTCACGGACCCCGCTACCATGACCCGCGCCGCCGTCTTCGTCGCGCTCGCCGTCTTCGCGTGGCTCGTCTGGGACACCGGCGCCGATCCCGTGCGTCTGGCCCGCGGCGTGCCGTGGATCCTCGATTTCCTCCGGCGCATGATGCCGCCGGACGTGCGCGTGCTCCCGGCGGCCCTCCAGGGCGCGCTGACCACCGTCGAGATCGCGCTGCTCGGCACCGCGACGGCCGCCGTGCTGGCGCTGCCGCTCGGCTTCCTCTCCGCCCGCAACGTGGCGCCGCGCTCCCTCTTCTATCCGGCGCGGGCCGTGCTCAACTTCTTCCGGAGCGTGGACACGCTCGTCTACGCCCTGATCTTCGTGGCGGCGGTCGGGCTCGGGCCCTTCCCGGGCGTCCTCGCGGTCGTGGCCTACACGACCACGTCGCTCGCCAAGCTCTACTCCGAGGCGGTGGAGGGCATCGACCCCGGTCCGGTCGACGCCATCACCGCCGCCGGCGCGACGCCGCTCCAGATCCTGCGCTTCGGCGTGCTGCCTCAGGTCCTCCCGCTCTTCCTCTCCTACGTCCTCTACCGGCTCGAGACCAACATCCGCGCGGCCACCGTGCTGGGCTTCGTCGGCGCCGGCGGCATCGGCTTTTATCTCCAGACCTATCTCCGGATGATCGACTACCCCGCCGCCTCCACCGTGCTCCTCGTCACGGTCGTCATGGTGATGCTGATCGACTTCATCAGCTCCCGCCTCCGCGACCGCCTGATCTGAGGAAGACGAGCTACGCTCGCGAAAAGCCCGGGCCACTCATGAACCCGCCGGGAGCTCGGCCGGGTGGCGCCGGGGCCGCGCCTCGGGCGGTCCCGGGGTCGAAGGACCCGTTCCCTCAAGCGGCGGCGGAAGAAGCAGCGCCCAGATGGAGCCCAGCCGCGCAGGGAAGCGCACGCGCGCCGCGTGGTCATCTCGACCCCTGTACCGCCCGAGGCGCGACCCCGGCGCCACTCGACCGCCTCCCGCGAGATGCGTTCGCGAATGATCCGGGCTAGAATCGCGGCCGCGCGACAGCGAGAGGAGGAGCACATGGCTCAGCGGTCGATCGTGAGGCTGCTGCTGTGCAGTACCGTCGTCGTGGCGTCAATCGGGTTCGCGGCGACCACCGTCCGCGCCGCGAAGGCGACGCTGACGGTCTACACGGCCGTCGAGGCCGACGATCTCAAAAGTACGCCGCCCGCTTCAACGAGGATCATCCGGACATCGAGATCAAGTGGGTGCGCGACTCGACCGGCGTCATCACCGCCAAGCTCCTCGCCGAGAAGGCGAACCCGCAGGCCGACGTGGTGTGGGGTCTCTCGGCGACCAGCCTCATGGTGCTCAGGCTCGAGGGGATGCTCCAGCCGTACGCGCCGAAGGGCCTCGAGAAGCTCGACGCGGTGTTCCGCGATCGGGAAAACCCGCCCACCTGGGTCGGCATGGACGCCTACGTCGCCGTCATCTGCTTCAACACGGTGGAGGCGCAGAAGAAGAACCTGCCCAAGCCGACCTCGTGGAAGGACCTGACGAAGCCGGTCTACAAGGGCACGATCGTCATGCCGAACCCGGCCTCGTCCGGTACCGGCTTCCTGCAGGTCTCCGCGTGGCTCAGGCCTTCGGCGAGGCGGAGGGCTGGAAGTACATGGACGCGCTCCACCAGAACATGGGCGTCTACACCCACTCCGGCTCGAAGCCGTGCACGATGGCGGGGGCGGGCGAATACCCCGTCGGCATCTCGTTCGAGTTCCGCGGCGCCCGGGTGAAGAAGCAGGGCGCGCCGATCGATCTCGTCTTCCCGTCGAGAAGTCCGGCTGGGACATGGAGACAACGGCCATCGTGAAGGGCACGAAGAATCTCGACGCGGTGAAGACGCTGGTCGACTGGTCGGTCAGCGAGAAGGCGATGAAGCTCTACAGCGAGGGCTACGCGGTCGTCGCCATTTCCAGGCTGTCGCAGCCGATCGAGCACCTGCCCGGGAACATGATGGAGCACATGATCAAGAACGACTTCGAGTGGGCGGCGAAGAATCGCAAGGCGATCCTGGACAAGTGGCAGGAGCGCTACAACGCGAAGTCCGAGCCCAAGAAATAGCCGACGCCCACGCTGCCTTACCTCCGCATCGAGCGCCTGACCAAGAAGTTCGGCGCCTTCACCGCGCTCGATGACATCTCGCTCGAGATCGCCGAGGGCGAGTTCGTCTGCTTCCTGGGCCCGTCGGGCTGCGGCAAGACGACGCTCCTGCGCGCCATCGCCGGCCTCGACATCCAGACGACGGGGCGCATCGAGCAAGGCGGCCGCGACATCTCGGCCTGGCCGCCGAGCCGGCGCGACTTCGGCATCGTGTTCCAGTCCTACGCGCTCTTCCCCAACCTGACCGCCGCCCAGAACGTCGCCTACGGCCTCCCGCACGCGCGGGCCCGGCGCGTGGAGGTGGCCGGGCGCGTGCGCGAGCTGCTCGCGATGGTCGGCCTGGGCGAGCACGGTCGGAAGTATCCGGCGCAGCTCTCGGGAGGCCAGCAGCAGCGCGTGGCCCTCGCGCGCGCGCTCGCGACCTCGCCCGGCCTCCTGCTGCTCGACGAGCCGCTGTCGGCTCTCGACGCCAAAGGTGCGCGTGCACCTGCGCCACGAGATCAAGCAGCTCCAGCGGCGCCTCGGCGTGACGACGATCATGGTGACGCACGACCAGGAAGAGGCGCTCACCATGGCGGACCGCATCGTGGTGATGCGGGGCGGCGCCATCGAGCAGGTCGGCACGCCGCTCGAGATCTACCGCGAGCCGGCCTCCCTGTTCGTGGCCGACTTCATCGGGGTGATGAACTTCGTCGCCGCCACCGTCGTCGGCGCCGACCGCGTGCGACTCGGCGGGATCGAGCTCGCCTGCGATGCCGACGGCCTCGCTCCCGGCACCGAGGTGACGCTGGCGATCCGCCCGGAGGACATCGTGGTCCAGGCGGCGTCTCCGCGTCGCCGAATGCCGTGCGAATGCGCGTGGAGGCCCTCGCGTTCCTCGGCTCGTTCTTCCGCGCCGACCTCGTCGCCGAGGCGACCACGGGGGCGCTCCTGCGCGCCGATCTGCCCGTCGATCTCGTCCGCCGGCTCGACATCGCCGAGAAGCGCGCGCTCGTCTGCGTCCTGCCGCGCGAGCGCATCCGGATCTACCCCGGGAGCGCCGTCCATCGCTGACGCGGCGGCCGCGCGCGTCGAGGAGACCGGCGCGGCCGTCTGGCTGGCGCCGAGCCGCGACGACCGGCTCATGCGCGTCTTCATCGTCGGCATCGGCCTCTATCTCGTCGTCGCCCTCGCGCTGCCGCTCGGCCTCATGCTCGGCAAGAGCCTCCAGGGACCCGGCGACGAGTTCGTCGGGCTCGCGAACTACGTCCGCTACTTCTCGACGCCGGCCCTCTTCCAGTCGGTCGGCAACAGCCTCTGGGTCGCCGTCCTCAGCACCGCGATCACGGTGCCGGCGGCGTTCGTCTCACGCGTACGCGCTCACGCGCTCGCGCATGCCGCTGCGTGGGCTCTTCAAGACGATCGCGCTCGTCCCGATCCTCGTTCCCTCGCTCCTGCCCGGGCTCGCCCTCGATGTACCTCTTCGGCAACCAGGGGCTGGTCAAGGGGCTGCTCCTCGGGCACAGCATCTACGGGCCGATCGGCATCGTCATGGCCGAGGCCTTCACGACGTTCCCGCACGCGCTCCTCATCATCCTGGCGGCGCTGGCCCTCGCCGACGCGCGGCTCTACGAGGCGGCGGTGGCGCTGCGGGCGTCGCGGCCGCGCATCTTCTGGACGGTGACGCTCCCCGGCGCGCGCTACGGGCTGATCAGCGCGACGTTCGTCGTGTTCACCACCGTGATCACCGACTTCGGCGCGCCCAAGGTCATCGGCGGGCAGTACAACGTGCTGGCGACCGACGTCTACAAGCAGGTGATCGGCCAGCAGAACTTTCAGATGGGCGCGGTCGTCAGCGTCATGCTCCTGGTGCCGGCGGTCTTCGCGTTCCTGGTCGATCGCGCCGTGCGCCGCCGCCAGGTGGCGCTCCTGTCGGCCCGCGCCGTGCCCTACGAGCCCCGCCGGCAGCGCGGCTTCGACCTCGGGATGCTCGCCTACTGCGTCGCGGTCGGCGCCGCCATCCTCACGATCGTCGCGGTCTCGCAGTTCGCGGCCGTGGTGAAGTTCTTTCCCTACAACCTGACCCTGACCGCGGCGCACTACGACTTCGACCAGAAGGGCGGTGGCGGCTGGGCGTCCTACGCCAACTCGATCCGCCTGGCGCTCCTGACCGGTGTCATCGGCACCGCCGTGGTGTTCGTCGGCGCCTACCTCACCGAGAAGGCCCGGGGCTTCGCGTTCGGCCGCGGCCTCTACCACTTCCTGGCGATGCTTCCCATGGCCGTGCCGGGCCTGGTGCCTCGGCCTCGCGCTACATCTTCTTCTTCAACGCGCCCGCGAACCCGCTCAACGTGCTCTACCGGACGATGACGATTCTCGTGATCAACACCGTCGTGCACTTCTACACGGTGGGCCATCTGACCGCGCTGACGGCGCTCCGGCAGATGGACCCCGAGTTCGAGACGGTGGCCGCCTCGCTCAAGCAGCCCTTCTACCGGACCTTCTGGCGCGTCACGGTGCCGGTGTGCCTGCCCTCGACGCTCGACATCGCCATCTACATGTTCGTCAACGCCATGACGACCGTTTCCGGCGTCGTGTTCCTCTACGGGCCCAGGACCGAGCTGGCCTCGATCTCCGTCCTCAACATGGACGACACCGGCGAGCTCGCCTCGGCGGCGGCGATGGCGATGATGATCTTCTACACGAACGTGGGCGCCCGGATGCTGCACGCCGGGCTGGCCCGATGGCTCGAGCGGCGCACGCAGGCGTGGCGCCGCCGCTAGCGCCGGGTACTTCCGTCCGGGCGACATCCGACCTTCGTCCCAGGCGGTCCGCGATCGCGAGCTGCCGACGCCCCGTCCCGCCCCGGCGCAATGGGACCTTTGTCCCAGGTCGAGCGCGAAGATGAGAAACGCGGAGATGCTGCGCGCGGCCCGGGGCCGGACGCCTATAATGGGGCCGCGATGTCGCTCGTGTCTCCGCAACTCGCCGACGCCCAGGCGCTGCTCGACCGACTGCTGACCGAGCACAAGCCCGGCTTCGCGCTCCAGCGCGAGTTCCAGACCGACGCGGGAATCTACCAGCTCGACCTCGAGCGCATCTGGCGTCGCGGATGGCTCTTCGCCGGCCACAGCTGCGAGGTGAAGCGGCCGGGCGACTACGTCGTCTTCGACGTCGACACCGACTCGATCATCGTCATGCGCGGCGACGACGGAGTGATTCACGCACTCCACAACACCTGTCGCCACCGCGGCATGAAGCTCTGCGCAGCCGCCTCCGGCCACGTCGCGCGGCTCGTGTGCCCGTACCACCAGTGGTCGTACTCGCGCCACGGCACGCTGCTGGCGTGCGGGGAATGGACGCCGACGGCGACCTCGACCGCCGTGACTTCAATCTGCGCGACGTCCACGCGCGCGAGGTCGGCGGGCTGATCTTCGTGTGTCTCGCCGACGACCCGATGCCGTTCGACGGCGCCGGGCACGCGCTCGGCGCGCATCTGTGGCCCCAGGGCCTCGAGCGCGCCAGGGTCGCGGCCGCGCGGAGCTACGAGGTGCGCGCGAACTGGAAGCTGGTGTGGGAGAACAACCGGGAGTGCTGGCACTGCGAGGTCGGCCATCCCCAGTACGTCCGGGCCAACTACGACACCGCGCCGATCGACGATGCCGCGCTCAAGCAACAGATCGCGGCGCAGGCCCGCGCGACCTCGGCGCGACTCGAAGCCCACGGGCTCGCGATCGACCACCGAGAAGCCGGCATGGTGCCCTTCCCGATGCCCGAGCAGTGGTGGTCGATCAACCGCACGCCCCTGATCCCCGGCTGGGTCTCCGAGTCGATGGACGGCCGGCCGGTCGCGCCGCTCATGGGCGCCTACCCGACGCACGACGTCGGCACCCTGCGCATGCGCACGATGCCGAACTTCTGGAATCACTCGAGCAGCGATCACAGCGTGTCCACGCGGCTGGCGCCGGCGGGCCCGCAGAAGACGCTCGCCCAGGTGCAGTGGCTCGTCCACGAGGACGCCGTCGAGGGCCAGGACTACCGGCTCGACGCGCTGCTGCCGTTCTGGCAGCTCACCAGCGAGCAGGACTGGGATCTCTGCGAGAAGAACCAGGCCGGCGTCAGCTCCTCCGCCTTCACGCCGGGGCCCTACTCCACGAAGCGCGAATACAACGTGATCCGCTACATCGAGTGGTATCTGCGCCAGATCTCCGGGATCGGCGCGGCGTGAGCGCGGCGACGATACGCATGCGCCGGCGGTCGTCGCCCTCCTGGTCCTCTTCCGCGGTCGCTCCGGCCTTCGCCGAGGAGCCGGCCTACGTGCTTCTCCCCGACAAGTCTCTCGGGTTTCTCGATGGCTTCGGGACTCTCGAGCCCGTCGAGCCCGTCGAATCGGCTCGGCGCTCTCGATTTCCTCAGCCCCTGTATCCGAGCCCGACGACGGAATCGGTGAGGTGGGGCCGGGATTGACTCGGTCTCGGACGCGATACCGCCCTCATCTTCGGTTACCAGGTCGTCACCATCGGCATGTTCTACGTCCTGCCGGAGAGCGTGTCCAAGTGGTCCGCCGACGCCAAGAACGACATCTTTAACGAGATGGTGGCGCAACGTCCAGAACCCGCACTGGGACCACGACTCGGCCGCCATCAACTACATCGGGCACCCGTACTTCGGCTCCGCGTACTACGTCGCGCGCCCGCGAGCGCGGCTTCGGCGAATTCGATTCGTTCGTGTACGCGGCGCTGGCCTCGGCGATGTACGAGTTCGGCACCGAGGCGCTCTTCGAGAGGCCGTCCTTACCAGGATCTGATCGTCACCCCAGTCGGGGCGCGCTCGTCGGCCTCGCCCTGGAGCCGATCCGCAGCTGGATCAAGCTCAAGCCGGATCCGAAATGGTACGACCAGCTCTTTCTGGCCGCGACCGATCCGATCGGGATGCTGAATGGCATGTTCGAAAGACTGCTGGGCATCAAATCGGATCTGCGGGTCGACCTCGGGCAGGGCAACCGGGTCTATGTCGCAGCTACGCATGAACTGGAACTGAACACCGAACGGAGGGTCACATGAGAACGACGATGACTGCGGTCCTGATCGCAAGCTCAATGCTGCTCACCCAGTCGCCGGCCTTCGCCCAGTCGACGACGACGAGCCGCCCCGGCCGAGAAGGCGCCGGCGCCGGCCGAGAAGCCGGTCGGGAGGAGACGACGTCCGTCACGAAGGTTCGCGGGACGGTCTCAGCCATCGACAAGGACGCCGGCACCGTCACGCTGAAGGGACCGAAGGGCAGTACCCTCACGATCGAGGTCAACGACAAGCCGAAGCTCGACCAGGTCAAGGTGGGCGATCCCGTGGTGGCCGCGTCATATGGAGGCGGTGGCCTTCCGCGTCCAGAAGGCCGGCTCCGGCGCGACACCCGGCGTGTCGGTGCAGGAGAGTCGAGTCAGCTCCAAGCCCGGCGAGACTCCCGCCGGCGCCATCGGGCGCGAGGTAACCGCGACCGTCACGATCACCGCCATCGACACGCAAGGCGCACACCGTCACGATCAAGGGCCCGCGAGGGCGGCGACCGAGACCATCAAGGCCAAGGACCCCAAGAACCTCGAGGGCCTCAAGGTGGGGGACATGGTCGAGATCACCTACACGCAGGCGCTGGCGGTGTCGCTCGACAAGTCCGGCAGGTAGGCACGACGGCGCCGGCACGCGCCGAGGAGGACTATGAGATCGGGGTGGATGGCGATCCTCGCGTTTGCGATGGCCGTCGCGGGAGCGGAGCTGCCCGCCGAAGCGAGTGGCCCTCGACGTCTACGGGGGCGCGGCGTGGACCAAGTCGGCGGACCTGCACGTCAGCGGGCGGGACGACACGGGCGCCGCCGTCGACGCGACGATCTTCGACATCAAGACGGACACCGGGGTGACGGCCGGGCTCCGCGGCCGGGTACTGGATCGACAGGCTGCCGTTCCTGGGCCTCGGCCTGGACTTCTTCTATTTCTCGGTCCCGATTCCCGCCCAGACGGCCTCCGGCACGGGCACGCTGACCAGCCTATCTCACCGGCGGGCCGCCGTGGACGTTCACGCTGACGGACGATCGCGTCGATGTCAAAATCGGCGGCAAGTCGCTCGGCTTCTCGGCCTGATCGGTCAATACCGGTACACGTTCTTCCTTCGGCTACACGCTTTCCCGCGAGGCTGTCACGCACAAGGCCGACATCAACAGCCACGCCGCAATCGTCGGCATCTCGCTGCGTTTCTGACCGGACCACACGTGAGCCCTCGGGCTCACTAGGACGTTGGTCCAGTAGCCGCCGTCGCATCGCCGTCTAGACTCGAGCCCTGGCGGGCCCCGGTGCCATCGTCGCCGTCGTCGTCACGCTCACCGGCGTCGCCCCGCGTTTCCGCAGAGAACACGAAGGGAGGAGTCGCCGATGCGCTGGCGCAACATGCGCGAGAGCGACAACGTCGAGGACCGGCAGGGCCAGTCGCCGGGGGCTTCGGACTCGGCGGGGGCGTCAAGATCGGGGGCCTCGGGCTGGTCGCCGTGGTCGTGGTCAGCCTGCTGCTCGGCCAGAATCCGCTCGAGATCCTGAGCATGCTCGCGGGTGATGGCGCGGTGACCACCGCCCCGCGCCGGGCACGTCGGGAGTTCCCGGCGCACCGGCGGTGCGAGATGAGGGCAAGGAGTTCGTCGCGCGCATCGTGGGGGACACCGAGGACACCTGGGGACGAATCTTCCAGCAAACGGGACGGCGCTACGAGGCGCCCCGGCTCGTGCTGTTCCGCGGGCGCGTCGAGTCGGCGTGCGGGCTGGCCAGCTCGGCGGTCGGGCCGTTCTACTGCCCGGGCGACCGCCAGGTGTACCTGGACCAGTCGTTCTTTCAGGAATTGAAGAGTCGCTTCGGCGCTCCTGGAGAATTCGCGCGCGGCGTATGTGGATCGCGCACGAGATCGGGCATCACGTCCAGAACCTGCTGGGAATCGCCCAGAAGGTGGAGCAGCAGCGCGCCCGCCTCGGGCCGACCTCGCGCAACGCCTTGTCGGTTCGGCAGGAGTTGCAGGCCGACTGCTTCGCCGGCGTCTGGGGCTACTACGCCCGCCAGCGCGGCCTGCTCGAGCCGGGCGATCTGGAGTCCGGGCTCAGTGCGGCCGCGTCGATCGGCGACGACCGCTTGCAGCAGCAGAGCGCAGGGCACGGTCAGACCCGAGTCCTTCACGCACGGCTCGTCGGCTCAGCGGGTGCGCCTGTTCCGGCGGGCTTCGAGTCCGGCGATCCCGGACAGTGCGACACGTTCACGGCGCGAGAGCCATAGAGAGGAGACGACGTCATGGCCCTGCTCGTCTGACGGCGCGGGGCCTGACCCCGCGTTTTTCGGAGATCGGCCCAAGCTGCACTACTATCGACGGCCCGCTGGGTCGTCCGGCCCAGCGTGAGGGTTGATCGACCGAGACCGTCGCTCGAGTGCCGCACGGGCCCGGCCCCGTCCAGGCGCGTGAGCGCATCCGGGGAGATCGAGCGCTGAGCTTGGTCAGGCTGATCGTGCTGGCGGCGGTCGTACTGACATTGGGGTGCGTCCGCCCGATCGATCTGTCCACGCCCGGCCGGCCTGAATCGGAGCTCGCCACCCCGTCGACTCGGAAGCCGCCCGACGGCTGCTCGCCGATCTCCTGGCGCACTACGACCTCGATCCACGACTCGCCGCCCTGCCGACGACGGCCTCGAACGGCGCCGACGGCCCGCAGGACACGGCACACGCAGAGGCTCCCCGATCAGGCGCAGCTCAGGCGGCTGGGCGAGGAAGTCTCGATGGATTTCGCCGCGCTCGCGTTCGCGCAGGCGCTGCTCGCGGACCCGAAGAGCCGGGCCGTGCAGACGGCGTTCGACCGCTTCCTCCGGGCTGGAGTCGAGCGCCCGCGGCGGCTCTGCAGCGCCCGAGCGCGTTCCAGTACACGGTGCTCTTCGCGCCGGCCTGGCTCTATCGAAGCCATCCCGAGACGGGATCCGATTTCGCCGCCCAGCGCCAGCTTCTTGGCCGGCTGGGCATCCCCAACCAGCTGGTGGCATCGGGGAGAGCGACTCGGTCGAGGACAATGCGGCGGCGATCGTCGCCGCCGTGCGCGCGATGGAGCATCCGCGCGGCCGGATCATCCTGGTCAGCGCGAGTAAGTCAGGCGCCGAGGCGCGCCCTGGCCCTGTCGCGGCTGACGCCGGAGGAATCGGCGCGCGTCGCCGCCTGGGTGAACATCGCCGGGGCGCTGCGCGGAACCCCGCTGGCCGACGCGACCCTTCGTGCGCCGGCCCGATGGATCGCGCGAGGCATCTTCTGGGTGAGCCGCTGGGACTGGGCGGGACTGGCCTCGCTGGCGACCGAGCCCAGCCGACGACGGATCGCCGGGCTCCAGCTCCCCGGCTCCATCACCGTCCTCAACGTCGTGGCGGTGCCCGTCTCCGGCAGCGTCGGCTTTCAGGTCTTCTCGGGCTACCAGATGCTCATCTCCGACGGCCCCAACGACGGCGTGGTGCTCCTCGCCGATGCCGTGTGGCCGGGCGGCGTCAACCTCGTCGCGCTCGGCGCCGATCACCTCTTCGCGAAGTGGCGCGACGACGAATACACGCTCGCGCTGCTCCGCGCGGTGGACGTCGCAATCAGGTTCCACGGTCGGTCGCCCGAGCTCTCCGGTCGCCGCCGAGCGCGACGGCGACTGAAGAATCCCCTCAGCGCGTCGGTGCCGCGCGCCGGCGCATCGGCACGACGATCTCGACCGGCTCGCCCGGCCGGCCGGCTGCCGGAGGCCCGCCCGGCGACGATTGCAGATCGGCCCAGCGCAGGCGGCCGTGCAGGCCCCACGGGAGCAGCCTGACGCGATCGGCCGACGGCTCCACCCGCACCTCGACGAAGCTCTGGAAGAACGGCGCCACGTTGTAGTCGAAGGCGGCGGAGAGCCACTCGACGGAGAACGGCCAGGCCCCGAAGCGCTTCGTCCACACCCAGAAGGGCCACTTCCAGCGCGGCGTGTGAAAGTCGATCTTCGCCGTGAGCGCGGCCGCAGCTCGGATAGAACGCCCAATCCGGCAGCGCGGGTGAGGCCGGCCACGCCAGCGAGGTGCCGGAGGAGAGGCAGGCGCCGCCGCCGCCGTTGACGAAGTGGTGCATGACGCGCTCGGTCCCGCCGGCGCGATAGCGCTCGACGTAGTGCTCGAGGTCGTGCGTGTCGCCGGCCATCACCACCGCGACCTCGTGCTCGCGCAGGAGCTGGTGAATGGCGGCGAAGTCGGCGTCCGCCGGCGGCCTGGTAGTCCCCGCCCGCATACGAGCGGATGCCCGAGGATGACCATCGTGAACTTGCCGCGCGCCTGCTCGAGCCCGGCGCGGAGCCAGGCGAGCTGGTCGGCGTCGACACGCCGGAGCACGCCCGTGTCGACCGCCGAGCAGCGCGAAGCGCTCGGTCTGGATCGAAAAGTATGGCGCGCGCTGAAATCCGGTCGGCACCTGCCGTACTCGCGCCGCAGCCGCGCGGCCTCGCCGACGAGCCACGCGATGCGGGAGTCGGTCGTGCTGGTCAGCCGGTTGTCGGCCTCGACCCGCGCGCGCATGGCGACCGTCGCCGCCTCCGGCCGGAAGAAGGTGGCGACGAAGCCCTCGAGGGCGTCGTACCAGTCGTGGTTGCCCGGAATCGCGTAGACGGGCTTGTCGAACCCCTTGAACGGCAGCCAGAAGTTCGCCTCGTAGTCCTTCATCGACCCCGTAGGGTAAATGACGTCCGATGAGATGACCATGAAGCGCACGTCGGCGCCGGCCCCGGCGCGAATGATCTGGTCACGCAGGACATGCTGGGAGGCGTCGCCTTCGCCCGGATCCCCAATCACCAGGAATGCGAAGTCTCCGCCGAGATCCGGGGGCTCGACGCTGAGCGCTCCCGCCGAGTCCACCCCCGGCGTCGCCGCGAGCACCGCGCGCGTCATCGCGACGCGCCAGGCGTCGGTGCGCTGCTCGGCCCAGGAGTTGTAGATCCCGGCCGCCCAGTTCTCCGAGTTGAAATACCAGCTCATGCCCCAGATGGGCACGGTGGCGACGACGACCGCGACCAGCGGCAGGCCCATCTGCAGGGCGCGCTCGGCGGCGAACGGGAGCGAGTCGCGCATCTGATGGAACCGGATCCAGATGCGCAGGCTCCGGACGAGGTAGAGGCGAAGCAGCCGGTGGAAGAAGCGCGGCGGGCGCTCGACGGACCGAGCGACGAGCCGCGCCCACCCGCGGCGCTCGAGCGACCACGTCGCGCGGCGCAGCGCGAGCCGTGCGGGACCCATCACGCCGAGCGCCAGGAGCAACGCCACGACGACGTCGCCCGCCACCGCCACGATCGGCGCGATCAGGCCGATCAGGTCCACTCGGCCTGCATGCGGCCGACGTGAATGGCAAAGAGGATCGCCACGAGGGCCGAGACCCAGTGTCGGTCGTAGGCCGGCGCGCCGCCTCCTCCCGCGCCAGACGCTCGCCGAGGCGGAGCAGATCGGGATGATCCGGCAGATCGAAGTCCCGGATCATCTCGGCGCCGTCGCGGGCGTGGACGGGCGACGTGACCATGTTCCATCCCACGCCGACGATCCGGAGCGCGCCGGCGATGGCGATGGTCCACGTGGTCGAGCGCCGCCACAGCACGAGGAGAAAGATCGCCATCGCCACGTTGCCGGCGACGGCGAGCGCGAGCGTCAGGGTCGTGCGGCGGTCCCGGCCGTGCCAGAGCTCGACGCGCGCTGCAGGGCGTCGATCAGGAACGACGCGGCGAGCAGGAGCGTCAGTCCGGTGCCGGCCAGCGCCGGCGCGCGCGAGAACCAGGAGGCCCATCAGGAAGGTCAGGCCGGCGCTCGCGTACGCCGAGCGCTGGACGTCCTGCCGCACGCGCCGGAAGCAGTGCAGGACCTCGAGCAGGCCCGCGACCATCAGCAGCGCGCCGACGACCGGCAGCGAGGACGGCCCGAGCAGGAACTGGCGCGCCGGCGGCGAGCCTGGCGAGCACGAGCGCCAACGTTCCGAGTCCGAACCGTCTCGCGCTCGACGGTCTGGCGTTAGCGTGAGGCGCGCGTGAAGGCGGAGAGGATCGTTTCGGCCGGGTTGGCCTCGGCAGTAGCCGACGGCCCGGTCGATCATCGCGCCGACGGCGACTTCATCCCACACGGTGTGACGCCGCATCCCGTCGACGTAGCCGTTGAAGTAGATCAGCAGCCGGTCACGGCGCTCCGGCGTGATCGACACGAGCTCGGAGCACTTGAGCTGGTCGATCTGTAGGACTTTCGGCGTGAGGCTCATCTGCGCCGACGCCGGCAGGAAGCTTGCCGCAGCCAGCGCGAGGCACGCGATGCCGAGCAGCGAAGTGGGCGATTCACTCGGCGTATCGTACGCCGGATCGCGGGGCCCAACAAGCCGCCTCCACGTGCTCGCATCCGGCGACGACCACGGGCGGCGATCAGGGCGGAAAGGGCGGCGCGATCACCGCGCCGTCCGAGATCAGGATCCGGATCGCGGCGCGCCGGCGCGCGCCTCACGAGCCACTCGGCCTGCGCCTTCTCCGCCGCGGCGCGGATGAGGGTCGCACGCGCTTCGTCTCGCGCGGCCTCGTCGGTCTGACCGGGCGCGAGCGCGCGCGTGACGTCGTCCTCGCTCGGGATCACGAAGGCGCGCGAACCGCTCGGCGAGGAACTTCTGCCGCTTCACGTCCAGCTCGACGGCATGCCGGGCCCAGTCGCGATCGATGGCGTTGCCGTCGAGCCAGCGCTGAACGGCCGCTTCACCGCCGGCCCGGGCGACCGCGGCGTCCCAGGCCCGGTCGGTCTCGAGGGCTCGACGCTGATCCCGATTCGCTCCGACTCCTGGAGGATCAGGACCACGTCGACGTACCGATCGATGTCCGTGCGGCCCATGGGCGCGGTGGATGCGGTGAAGCCGAACGTCCCCAGGGCGCGCGCCAGCGCGATGTCGCTCGCCGCCACCGTTCTCGAATCGACCACCGCCACCAGCGTATCGACCGTCTGCGCGGACGCCGCCGCACCGCCCGCGGCCGCCAGGGAGCCACGCGGCCAGCGCGACGACGACGAGGCGCCTGGGGTGAGGGCTGCGCCGCGCGGCCGGTGGCTCGAGAAGGCCTGGCCAATCGTGAGATAGACCTGACCCGGCCGTCGTGCTCGACCTGACGGAGCGCGTAGCCCACGTCGAGGCGGATCGGGCCGATCGGCGTGGTGATCCGGAGGCCGCCTCCGACGCCGGGGTAGAAGTCGTTGAAGGAGAAGTCCTTGATCTCGGGCGTGACGGCGCCGGCGTCGAAGAAGGTAACGCCGCCCAGCCAGCGGTAGATCGGGAAGCGCCACTCGAGGTTGAACAGGAGCTGCAAATTACCGCCCTCCGGATTGCCGCCGGCATCCAGTGGTCCGACCTTGTCCAGCTTGTAGCCGCGAACGGTCGTGCTGCCGCCGGCCTTGAACCGGTCCTCGATCACGAGGGCGTCGGAGCGGCCATAGGGCGCCGCCAGGCCGAGGCGGCTCGAGACCGCCAGCACAGTCGGCGGGGGCCACGGGAAGAAGAAAGAATCCTCGAGCCGGAACTTGACGAAGTCCACGTTGCCCCCGAGCGCCGTGGTGCCGACCTCGAACGAGGTGTAGTGAAAGCTCCCCCGCCGTGGATCGGCGGGCTGGTCGCGAAGCTCGAGCGCCGAGCGAGGGTATGACGCTGGTGACCAGGTCGTCGCGCTCCTGGATGGCCCCTGACTGCACGAGACTCGGTATCGATGTCGTGGCGGCGGAACTGCTCGAGGCGATAGCGGAGGCTGCCGCGCAGGCTCTCGGGATGGTCCGTGGGCTCGTCGGGACGGAAGAGCGGCCGCAGGAGGTCGCGCTGCACCGGTGAGGGTCGTACCCAGTCGGTCGCTGACGCAGCCGATCTCGTCCTTCCGCTCGCGGAACGCGACCCACTCGCCCTGCCATTCCGTGCCGAAGATCCAGGGCTCGCGGTACTTCGAGCTCGGTGCGATCGCCCTTCTGGCTCACCCGCTCGCGCAGGGCGATGCTCCGGCCGGTGCCGAACAGGTTGTCGTGGCCGATGCGTCACGAACCCGCGAAAGCCTTCGTCGGTAGAGTATCCCCTCCGAACTCGAGGCGCCACGGCTTCGCTTCGCGCAGCGTGACCGCGACGTCCCGGTACGGCGCGTCGGGGTCGCCCTGCGGCTCGACGTCAACGCGATCGAAGAGGCGGGTCGCGTCGAGGCGGCGACGGGCCTCGGCGACATCGACGGCGGTGAGCGGATCGCCATACTTGAAAGGCAGCTCGCGCATGACGATGTCGAGCTTGGTGGCGGTGAGTCCGGAGACCAGGATCTGGCCGACCCGGGTGACCTCGCCCTCCTGCACGGCATACGTCGCCTGGAAGCCCTCCGGCGTCTCCGCGGTGGTCAGGCTCACGGTCGTACCCCGGTAGCCGCGGCGCTGATAGAGCTGCTCCGACCTTCGGCGAGTCTCCTCGGCCCGGATTCCGTCCCAGGGATCGCCGGCGCGAAACCCGATCGTCTTGTGGATCAGATCGAGCGGGACGAGCTTGCTGCCGGTGACGACCACGCCGGCGACCTTCTTTCGCGGCCCCTCGACGACGGGAATGACGATCCGCGCATGCGTCCGGTCGTCGCTGAAGGTCGTGCGCGGCGGTCCCACCTCCGCCGACGCGAAGCCCTGGGTGCGCAGGTACTGCCGGACGACCTGCATGTCCCGGGTCAGCTGCTCCTCGACGTAGAGACCGCGGAAGACCCCGAAGGGAATCAGCCAGGCCGGCCGAGTCTGCATCTGATCCTGCAGCTTCGCCGCGGGCAGCGAGGTCACGCCCTCGAAGCCGATGCTCTCGACGGAGACGCGCGGCCCCTCCTCGATGTCGAAGCGCACGTGGTGGGTCGCCGCGTCGCCGCCGAGCGTGCCCGTCACCTTGACGAAGTGATAGCCGGCCTCGCGATAGGTCCGCATGAGCTGCTCGGCGCTCGCCCGACCTCGACCTCGTCGAGCACGGGAGCCTCGGCGAAGGTCAGCTTCTCGCGGAGCTCCGACTCCTTGAGCGCGTCCCGGCCGACGAATTCGACGATCGTCTTCGGGCCCTCGACGACCTCCAGCGTGACGTCGACGCGGTTGAGCGCGGGGTCGAAGGGCGACTGGCGGGGTGTCACGCGGGCCTCGAAGAAGCCCTGCTTGCGCAGCTCTTCCTCGAAGGCGCGCAGCCCCCTCGCGATAGGGGCGCTCGCGAAACACGTCGCCCTCGCTGAAGCCCAGGGCCTTGCGCAAGGGCTTGACCTCCGCGCGTACGAGTCCCGTCGATCTCCACGCGGCCCACGTACGCCTCGAACCCGGCGGCGACCACGAACGTGACCACGCGCCCGTTGGTCTCGGGATTCTCGCGCGCGTCGACCCAGACGTTGGCGCCCAGGTAGCCCTCGCGGCGCAGGCGCGCGAGCACGTCGGTCCGCGCGCGCTCGAGGCGATCGGGCTCGGCGGGGCCGCCGATCGCCAGCGCCGCGGCGGCGGCCAGGTCCGCGGCCGCGAGGCCGAGGTCGCCGGTCCACTCCACCCGCTCGACGCGCGCGGCGCGAGACGCGATAGCGGAGCCGGACACCGTCGCCCTCGGGCACCATCTCCACCTCGACGCGATCGAAGATTCCGAGCGCCCAGAGGCGATCGAGGCTCTCGCGCACGCGCGCCCGCGAGAGCGGACGGCCGACCAGATCCGTGAGCGCCTGCTCGGGCTGCGGGCCGACCGCGCGATGCGGCGAGATCACCTCGACCGCGATCACGATCGGCGTCGGCGGCGTGTTGGCCGCGACGGGCGCGGTCATCAAGACGGGCACGGTTGCCGCGAGGGCCGCCAGGAGGCGGCGGATCATCGGAAGCGCAAGCGCAGGATGACGTCGCCACCGAAGCCGCCGCTGAAGGCCTGCTCGCCGGCGATCAGCAGTGGCCCGAAGATCTGATACTCGACGCGGAGCTTCTGCTTGCCGCCCTCGGCGAAGCTGCCGGAGTAGGTCACCAGGGTCCGGTCATTGATGCGCTTGCCCACCCGGAACTGCTGCTGGCCCGTGTCGTTCTTGCCGAACTCGACGATGTCGAGGGGCATGCTCGTCTCGCCGCCGAGCAGCTCCTGAGACATCATCTGGGCGGCCTCGCCGGCGAAGGCCAGGCCTCCGGAGCTTCCGAGCTCCTCGCGGGTCTGTCCGAGCGTGACCAGGGCGAGGAGATCGGCCTGCGGCAGCGGCGGCTCGGACGTGAGGCGGATCGTCAGGTCGTCGGCGCGGCCGGTGAGCCCCATGGTCACGTCGTAGGTCCGGATCCGCGTGGTGGCGCGCACGTCGAGGTACGAGGTTGATCCGGCGCGGGTCGTCGAAGCGCACGACCGCGTTTTCAGGACGGAACCGATGGCGCCGGAACGTGATCCGCCCATCTTGCGTCTCCGACGCTGCCGAGCACCAGCGGCTCCGCCACGGTGCCCTCGAGTGAGAGCGTGCCGCCCGCCCGCACGTGGGCCTGCGGCGACCGGACGGACGAGGTTCTCGTCGAGGTAGACCGCGACGTGGAGCGCGATCGCGCGGCCCCACTCGAGCGGCTCCTCCTGCGCGCACGCGCTTGACCAGAGCGGCAGGATCGAGAGGTCGCGCGTGTACGTCCCGCGGATCGAGGTGCGCCTCGCCGCGCACCATGCCGCGAGAGCCGCGTCCGACGAGCGTGAGGTCGGCGTTCCAGGCGGTATCGAGGCCCCTCGACCGGCGTCAGCCTCGAGACCGCGCCCGGTGACCGCCACCTGGTAGGCGCCGAGGGTCCCGCCGTCGAGCGCCGCTTCGCCGGTGGCGCGGAGCGTTCCCGATCCCGACGCCGGCCTTCAGCTCCTCGATCCGCACCCGGGCCGGCGAGAACGCGAGCCGGCCCTCCATGTCGCGGATGACGAACGGGAAGTCGCGCACGGCGAGCAGTCCGCCGCTGATCGTCCCGCGACCCACCAGCGCCGGCTTTGTCACGGTGCCGCCGACGCGAACGTCGAGATCCAGCCGTCCGGAGGCGTCGCGCACGTCCGGGCGCAACGCCTTCAGCAGGGCGAACGGCACCTGGCCGCGCACGGTCCCCTCGATCGTGCCGTTGTCGTCGACCCATCCGCGGCGGTCGCGGTGCCGAGCCGGCCCGCGAGCTCGAGCTGCTCGACGGTGACCCGGCCCGGCTCGCGGCGTACCAGGATGGGCCCGCGGTTCTCCCAGCGCTCGCCGGCCGTCTCGAAGCAGGACCGGCTCCAGGCGCAGCAATCCCCGCGTGGCGCGCGGATCGCGCGCCGGCACCTCGAGCGTGGCGGCGGCGGTGATCCGTCCGGTCACGTCAGCGAAGAGGTCAGGGCGGAGCTGCTTGAGCACCGGACCGAGCTCGAAATCGGTGGCGGTGGCCCGCGCGTTGATCACGCCGTCCAGGCGGCCCTGAGCGGTCGCGGCGATCCGCGCCTCGGGCAGCTTCAGCTCGCCGTTCACCGCGGAGTCGTTCAGCGAGACCTCCGCGGTGCCCGGACCGAGCGCCTGGCCCCCGAGGGCGAGGCGCTCGGCGATGACGCGCGCCCGAGCCCGTCACCCGTCCGTCGCGCACGACGGCGCCGACGCTTGCCCGCGCGCGGCCCTCGACGCGCAGCTTCTCCGGCAGGCCCGGCAGGCGCGAGAAGTCGACGCCGGTGGCGGCGGCCTCGACCTCGCCGCCCGCCCGCCCAGCGCCAGCTGCCCTTCGCAGTGATCGGCGCGTCGAGCATGGTCGCGCGAAGGGCCGGAATCTCGATGCGTTCGGGCGTCGCGTCGAAGTCGATGCTGATGTCGCGCGCCGGCGGCACGGACTGCCAGGTGAGCCCGCTCGACGCGATGTTCCCCCGCGAGTGCCAGGCCGCGAGCGTGCCCTTGACCTGCACGCTCGCATTGAGGGCGCCGCTGCCGCGCAGCGCCGGCGGAAGCCACGGCGCCGCGTCCTCGAGGCCCGCGCCCTCGGTCTTCGCGGTCACATCGACGTTGACCGCCTGCGGCGAGGGCACCGCGGGCGGGTCGGTCGCGGGCCAGGCGAGATTGCCGGTGGCGACGAGCGCCGCGCGGCCCCGGCGAGCGGATGCGCCGGCCAGGCGCAGCGAGTGCGTCGTGAGCTCGAAGGGCACCGCCAGCCTGGTCCGCGGCGATGTCGCCGATGGCCGGCGAGCGAAGCTCGAGCGTGCCCGGCCAGCACCGGGTCGCGCCAGCGGCCGGTGAGCGTCGCGTCGAGCACGCCCTCGCCGGACGCGCGGCTCTGCCCGAGAGCGGCGCCAGCCGCGCGAGCTCCCCGCCGCCTTCAGTCGAAGCGGGGTCCGCCTCGTCGGCCGTCGCCTGCCCGTGCGCCTCGAGCTTGAGGCCCCGGCCAGGTCGCGACACCGCGGGCGAGGTCGAACGTCCCGCGCTCGCCGCGCGCCTCGGCATCGATCGTGCCCGCGCCGAGCGAGGCGAGCGCTCCTGGGAGCCGAACGTCCCGCGCATCGAGCCGGACGTGCGATTGCGCCCGCGCCACATCGCGCAGATCGCCGCGCACGTCGGCGTCGGCGTCGATGCGCGCGGTGACACCGCTCTTGATCCCGGCGAGCGCCTCGAGCGCGGCGCTCGCGGCGTTGCGCAGGCTCACCGTGACGTGGTCGCGCTCCGGATGCGCCGGAACGACGACGGCCGAGCCGGTCACCGACCCGTCGAACGCCCGCGCCCGGAGCTGCGTGACGGTCAGGCGCCGTCGGCGAGAGCGAGCCGCGCCGCGCCGGCGCGCGCCTTGACCGGACCGGCCGCGAGCTCGTCGAACGCCACGTCCGCCGACACCTTCGGCGACTCGATCGGTCCCTCGAGCCGTCCGTTCACGCGCACCAGCCCCGCCAGCGCCCAGGGCGACTTCGCGCGCGCGCCGACGGCCGCGACGTCGACTTCGCCGCGAACGGTCACGTCGACGCGCGGCGCGTCGAACGGGCCGTCGACGCGGCCGGCGGAATTCGCGCGCCGCCCCTCCCACGTGGCGCCGAGGCTCCGGACGTCGATCCGCGTGGGCGCGATGCGCGCCTCGGCCTCGACGCGCTCGAGTTTCTCGCGGACGGCCTGGACGTCGATCGCGATCCGCTCGGCGCCAGAGTCGCGCCCATCGCGTCCCGGCCGGGACGAAGGGTGGCCGCGAGTCCGGACGCCTCGACGCGCGTGGCGCGGGCCGCGTCGTCGTAGACGAAGCGGCCGCGCCGCAGCTCGAAGGTGCCGGAGCTCGATCTCGAGCGGCCCGGCCTGCACCACTTCAGGCAGCATCGGGATCTCGCGCAGCCCGGGGCCCTCGCCGGCGCCCATTCTGATGTCGAGGTCGTCCAGCCGGACCGATCGCAGCACGAGGCGGCGGCGCCAGAGGCTACTGAGGCCGAGGTTGGCTTCGATCCGCCGACAGCGTGAGGAAGTGGGGGCCCGGCTCGCCGGGGAGCGCGGCGACGGTCACGCCCTCGACGACGACGCGTCCGAGCCAGGGCTGCACGCCGACCCGCTCGACGCGTGTCGGCCGCCCGAGGGCGGCGGTGAGCACCGGCTCGAGGCGCTCGCGCGCCAGCTCCGGTCCCCACGTCCGGACCACCAGCCACGACCCGACGGCGAGGACGACGGCGACGAGCAGCAGGGCGCCCGTGGCGTACCCGAGATAACGCCAGCGCCGCGCACGCCACCGCGAGCCCACGGTCATGGCGCGATTAGCATACCAGCCGGTCCGGCCGCGGGAGGGCCGGACCGGCGGAGCTTCGACCCGGGGTGGCCCGGCTATTCCGGAATCGCGTTCAACGCATACATGGCCAGCAGGAGATTGCCGGGCTTGCCCAGCTTGCCGAACCACCGGCCGTAGATCTGCATGATCTCGCCGGATCGGTAGAGCTGAGCGAGCGCCCGGTTGACGGACAGCCGGAACGCGGCGTCACCCCGCCGGAGCATGAGGCCGTACGGCTCGTAGGACAGGTACGTGTCGGCGATGGCGAACAGCGAGGGATCCTTCGCCGTCACCGCGAGGCCGATGAGGATGACGCGATCCGACGCGTAGGCGTCGAGCGTGCCGTTCTCCACGCCGGTAAGCCCCTCGCGGTGGTCTTTCACCGGCGATGATCTGCGCGGTGACGAGCGCCTTCTGGAGCGCCCCGCGCAGCGCCGTCTCGGTCGTCGTGCCCGGGATGACGCCGACCTTCTTTCCGCCGAAGTCCTGGAAGCTGGTCAGCGTCGCCGTCGTCTTGACGAGAAGGCTGCCGCCGTCGACGAAGGTCATGTTGCTGAAATCGACCTGCTCCTGCCGCGAGAGCGTGTTGGTCGTCGAGCCGCACTCGAGGTCGATGGTGCCGCCGACGACCGCCGAGATACGCGTGTCGACGGTGACCGGCACCCACTTCACGTCGAGCTTCTGGAGGCGGAGCTGCTGCTGCACGCCCGTCACGACGCTCTTGCAGAGGTCGACCGAGTAGCCGGCCGGCTGGCCGTCGTCGCCTTTGAACGCGAACGGAACCGACTGCTCCCGCGTAGCCGAGCGTGATCGTGCCGCTGTCTCCTGATCTTCTTCAGCGTGCCCTGGAGATCCTGCGCCCGCGCCGGATCGGCCGCGAGCACGAGCGTGGCCGCGATCGACAGCGCCAGTGAGACGACGACAGCAAGACGTGTGACGGTCATGGATTTCTCCTTTTGTTGTCCGCGCATCAGAACGACCATCCGATGCCCAGGAGGTAGCGCAGGTCTTCCTTCCGCGCGCCGATCGCGGGCGTCGAGTCGTATTTGAACTCGAACTTGAACTCGGCGAAGAAATTCTGGATGACCGTGGCCCGCAGTCCGGCGTCGAGATTCATATTGTAGTCGACGAACGGCTCGGTCACGTTCGGCAGGTACTCGAGGTTGTGGAAGAGCTTCAGCGCCTTGTGCGGCGTCCAGTCCACGTGATACGCCAGGCGCAGGGCCGCCAGTGGTCCTCGCTCGGCTGATGCGTGAAGTTCTCGTAGACCCAGGCGAGGCCCGCCTCCGTGTTCAGATTGAATGTCGGCGTCTCGAACCACTGGTAGCCGACACCGCCGCCCGCCGATCACCCGCAGATCCAGGTCGGCGATGATGTCGCGCCTCGGCCCGGGCCGCGGCGTAGAGGTAGAACTGCTTTCGTGAGGAAGAAGTCGTACTTGCCCAGGACGAACCAGTTGTTGATGGTGGTATCGCTCTCGCCGGTGTCGTTGTTCCTCTGCCGACCGTAGTAGTATCCGGCGCCGAACGTCATCCGGTCGATCTCGGAGCGCCGCACTGCGTTCACGCTGGCGCCGATGTTCTCCGTCTCCGAGTTGCCGCGCGTGACCAGCCCGTTGAAGATGATGGCCCCGGTCCACTTCACCGGCGGCGGGTTGAGCTGGGTCACGTCCCTGAGCGCGAGCGCCTGCGGCGCGCCGCCTTCGACGGGCACGACCTGCACGGTGCCGTCGTCGCCGGGCGACACCTTCGAGCGGAACGTGGTGTCACCAGACTTGACCACGATCGGCTCGTCGGTGGAGAACGTCTTGACCTTGGCCAGGTCGACGGTGACGTCCCCGGCGCTCTCGGTCTTGATGACGAGCTTTCCGCCCTCCGCGCTGACGATCTTACCGGTCAGGCGATCGCCGTTCAGGAACTGGATCTCCGTCGGCGGCGACACGGCCGGCGAGCACCAGCGAGAGCGCGAGCAGCGCACGGAGGCCGGCGTGACAGCTAGGCCGCATGGTCGATCCTTCATGTCTGGCGCGGGCACCAGCGGCGCCGTCTATCTCTGATAGCCGGATCGCCACGGCGACGCACCTTTCTCCCCGAGATCGTCTCGACGCTGCGCCCCACCACGGCCCGGAGACGTAGCGCCGCGACGGGCTGGACGCGGTCGTAGACCACGACCACCGCGTCGGCGCCCAGCTTCGCCGCCGCCTTGCAGAGCTTCTGCTCGACCTCGGCAATTGGTGGGCGCCGGGTCCGACGCTCGCGTCGACCAGGATCTCGCCCAGACGATCGTGCGGCACCGTCGGCTCCGTCCGGAGAATCTGGACGGCGGTCGGCTCAGTCGGTTGATACCGCGGCGCGCCGAGGTACTGGGTCGTGGTCACGTCGACGGTTGCGCAGGCCGCGAGCACCATGACGAATCGCTGCCAGCACCAGGCAGGGCTAACGCGCGACATTTTCATGGCGCGACCGAGGATAGCCGGAGGTCGCAGAGACGGCAATCCGACCTTGGTCCCATGTCAGCGGGTCGGCCGCGCGCGGAGCTGAACGAGAAACTGCCGCATGTCGTGGTCGTTCGGATGGCGCTGCAGTCCCTTGCTCCGAGCACGGCGACGGCTTCCCGCGGTCGGCCGGCCGAATGGAGAGCCACCGCGTAGGTGTAGACGAAGCGCGCGTTGTCGGGAGCGCGCGCGGCCGCCCGCTCGAGATGCGTCAGCGCGTCGGCCGTCCGCTGCGCCCGCACGAGGGCCAGCCCCAGCGCGTAATGGAGCGCGGCGTCGTCGGGCGCGGCCTGCCAGTCCCTCCTCGAGCACGCGCACGGACGTCAGGGCTCGCGCTGCTCGGCGCGGTAGAGGTCGGCGAGGTTCACGTAGGCCGGCACGAACGTCCGGTCGAGCGTGAGGCGCCGCGCGGAACTCCGTCTCGGCGTCGGCGACCCGTCCTCGGGTCGCGAAGAACGTTCCGAGGTTGGTCCGATACTCCGGCCGATCCGCGTTCGCGCGCTGGGCGGCGACGAACTCGGCGGCCGCGCGCTCGTAGGCCGCGCGGGCGTCCTGGCTGAGCGCCTCGGGCCGAACCGGCGCCAGCACGCGCGCCGCCTCGATCCTGACGCACGCACGGGGTCGCTCAGGAGCGGCACGGCGGCGGCGATGCGCGCGTCCGGCGGCAGGAGCTCGAGCGCCGCCAGCGCGGCACGGCGCACGAGCGGATCGGCGTCACCGGCCGCCCGCGTCACCGCGTCCGCGCCGGCGGGAGACCGGCCGAGATCGGCCGGCATTCGCGCCAGCGCCGACGCTCGCACGATACCGGGCACGGAGGTGTCGCGGGCGAGCGCCGTCAGCTGCTGAATGGCGACGCTCGCGCCCGTCTCGGCCTGGTGGAACGCCTCGGCGAACCGCTGATAGCCGCCGGCCGTCGGCCGTACCAGCTCTGCACCTTCGCCGCCGCCCAGTCCGGCTTGCGATCCGTGTGGCAGCTCGTGCACGCATTGGGCACGCCGAGCGCCACCGACTGGTCCGGGCCGTGGCACTCGCAGGCTGTGGTCGTGGCGCGGGTCGACGAGCATGTAAGCGAGTCGCCGGCATGTGGCAGCCGGCGCACGCGGCGCCCCGGCCGCCCGGCCGGTGAAAATGGTGCGCGGCGGCGTCGTACTTCGCCGGCGCGTGGCACTGGGCGCACACCTGGTTGCCCGGCGCCCGGAGCTTCTGCGCCGTGGGGCTCGTGGCAGTCGCTGCACGTCACGCCGGCCGCGTGCATCCGGCTCTCCAGGAACGATCCCCAGGTGTAGACCTCGTCCCGCTGCTGCCCGTCGGGCCAGTAGAGCGGCCCCGTGAGGAGCGCCGGCAGCGTAGTGATCGAGGAACGGCCGGCCCGCGGCGTAGTCGGACGTGATCTGGCTTCGCCGGGCGTGACACTGGGCGCAGACGCCGAGCTCCGACCGCGGTGGTCCGGGGCGCGTTGCGCTTCGCGTTGCCCGAGACCGGGTCGATGGTCCACTGCGCGCCGCGCCGCTCGCGCAGGACCACCGTCAGCCCCTGTCGTCGCTCCCGTCGTACGTCTCGGCCGGGACGCGCCGCCTCCGCCCAGGCCACGTGGCGGGAGCCCGGACCGTGGCACGCCTCGCAGCCCACGTTGATCTCGGACCACGTCGTGGCGTAGCGATCGGTCGCCGCGTCGTAGTTCTTGCGGACGTTCGTCGAGTGGCGGTCCGCGCACATGTAATTCCAGTTCTGCTGCCGGCGGGTCCAGTGGAGCTCGTCGCGGAAGTCGATCTCCTCGTTCGGATAGAGATGGAACCAGCGCTGACCGCCGACTCGCGCGGGCGCGCATCCCAGGCGATCGACAGCGCCTGCAGGCGGCCGCCCGGCAGCTCGACGAGATACTGCTGGAGTGGCCTCACGCCGAACGTGTACTTGATCTCGAAGTCGGCCAGCTTGCCGTCCGGCCCGTCGGTGCGGACCATGAATCGGCCCTCGCGACGGAAGAACGTGGAGGTAACGGGGCCCTGCGTGAAGCGGCGGTCGGCGAAGTCGCCGAGCACCGTCGCCGTCGCCCGCGATCTGCATCGCCCGCGCATGATCCGATTCCGCCCAGCGCTCGTGCTCTTGCGCGATGGCAGCCCGCGCACTTCTGCGCGCCGACGAAGGCCGACGGCGGGCCGGTGTTGCTCGTCGGCGACGATCCGTGCCCGGGATCCGGAGTAGCGCCAGGCCACCAGAGCGGCGGCCACGAGCAAGAGCAGGCCGGCGGCGGCCACCTGTCGTTCTCACGTGAGTGCGGTTCAAGGACACTACCGACGATACAGGGCCTTCAGCCACGGCGGCGCCACGAACGTCGTCAGCATGACCACGACCACGAGCGCCGAATAGAGGCTCGGGCCGACCACACCGGCGGCGAGCCCGGCGCCGGCGAAGATCAAGCCCACCTCACCGCGCGGCACCATCCCGACTCCGATCGGCCACCGGCGCACACCGGGCTGATACACCGCGAGGCCCGCGACCAGCTTCGACCCGATCGCCAGCAGGGTGACCACCAGCGCGAGTCCGAGCTGGGCGTCGTCCGCGAACGGATTGAGCTGGGCCGGCTCCACCTTCATGCCGACCGTGACGAAGAAAATCGGCACGAGCAGATCGGCCACCGGCTTGATGCGCTCCTCGATCTGGGCGTGGGGCTCGGTCCTCGACAGGATCAGGCCGGCAGCGAAGGCCCCGATGATGGCGGCGAGCCCGATCCATCCGGCCGCGGCGGCCAGCGCCAGCGCGAACGCCACGGCCGACACGACAGCGCGCGCTGCGCGCGCAGGCGACCGATCAACGCGATCGAGCCACGGCGCGCGGCGCGAGGCGATCCACACCGCGACGGCCGAGAAAGACCGCGCTCTTCGCCGACAGGAGCGGCGATCCCGCCGGGCGAGACGCCGCCGGTCGCGGCGATGCCCGTGACGACCGCGAGCGTGATCAGGCCGAGGATGTCGTCCACGACCGCGGCGCCCAGCACCACGCTGGCGGCAGGAATCCTGGAGCCGGCCGAGGTCGGCGAGCACGCGAGCAGTGATGCCCACGCTGGTGGCCGTCAGCGTGGCGCCGACGAAGACGGCCACGAGGCCGGGATGACCGAGCCAGTGCATGAGGCCGAAGCCGGCCGCGAAGGGCACGACGACGCCGACCAGCGCGACGAGGACCGCCTGGGGCCCGGCCTCTCAGCAGCCTCGCGAGATCGGACTCGAGCCCGACCTCGAACAGGAGGACCAGCACGCCGAGCTCGGCGAGCGCGTGGATGACCTGGGACTCGTGCACGAGCCCGGAGGACACCGGGCCCGATCACGACGCCCGCCAGCAATTCGCCGAGGACCGCCGTCTGGCCGATCCGCTCCATCCCCTCGGCCGCCAGCTTCGCGGCGAGCCAGATGATGACGAGCGCGATCAGCAGCTCGCGAAATTCCACTAGCGCATCGTCGCCACCGCTGCCGCTCGCTATCATGGCATCAGCTCTCGAACCCCGCGCGATGGCGGTGACCTGATCCGGCCGCACGCCCGAGCCGGGGAGCGCCATGCGCCGGATCGTTGCGATACGCTCGGGCTGGCTCTTCAGGACCGCCAGTCAGCCCCTCGCCTCGCCTGAGCCCGGCTCCCTGCGCTCATCGGCCCTCCGCGAGCGGCGCCAGTCAGCCAACCTGCGCAGCGCCCATGCGCATGGACCAGCGCTGTGATCGCAGCGTACGAGCCAGTCGGCCCGCGCGGCCTGCATCACCGGGCCGCCGAGCCCCGTTCCGGGCACGGTCGCGTCCGAGGGCGTTCCCACCGGCATCATGTGGGCGGATCGCGCCGAGCGTGCAGGCGAGGATCAGGACGTAGGGGTTCATCCCGAGCACCGGCGACATCGCCGCGAGCACCGGCACCATGGTCGAGAACCTTGCGCCGTGTTGAGGTGAGCTCCGACAGGAACACCGTCATGGCGGTGACCGCGAGCAGCAGCACCAGCGGGGCAGCCCGGCCAGGCCGCGGCTCGAGTTGCCGATGAACTCCGACACGCCGTTCGGTCCTTCGATAGCGGCCGCGAGCGTGAGCCCTCCGCCGAAGAGCATCAGACGCCCTACGGAGCTTCACGGCCGTGTTCCAGTCCATCGCCCGGGTGCCCGTAGCGCGGATCCGCGGGGATCAGGAACAGCGCCATCGCCGCCAGCATGGCGATGCCAGCGTCGGAGAGGCCGGTGAGCGGCTTCACGCCCGCGACCGTCATGCTCTTGAGCAGCGGGCTGAATAATCCAGAGAAGCGCGGCGACAGCGAACCACGGCCAGCACGACTTTCTCCGCCGCGGTGAGGCCGCCCAGCTTGCGATACTCCTCGTCGAAGTAGCGCCGGCCGCCGCTCGATCTCGCCGATATCGGTCCGAAACAGGACGCGCGTCACCAGCGAGCCAGGCGATCGGCAGGAAGACGAGCGTGAACGGTCCGCCGACCAGCAGCCAGTCGAAGAAGCTCACTTTGCCTGCCGAAGGTCTGCTCGATGTAGCGGACGGCGATCCTGTTCGGCGGCGAGCCGATGATGGTCGCGATTCCGCCGATCGACGCAGCGTACGCGACGCAGAGCAAGAGGCCCGTGGCGAAGTTGCGCTCGGGAACGCTATCCTGGGGAATCCCGCCGATTCCTTCAGGCCGGCGCCGGTGCGGCTGCGCAGCACCAGGTCGACGACGCTCAGGGCGATAGGCGTCATCATGGCCGCGCACGCCGTATTCGACACCCACATGCTCAGAAACGCGGTGACCGCCATGAAGCCGCCGACGATGGCGCCCGGACGCGCACCGACCATGCGCAAGGTGAAGAAGGCGATGCGCCGGTCGAGACCCCAGCGCTCGATGGCGAGCCCGATGATGAAGCCGCCCATGAAGAGGAAGATCACGTCCGAGGCGTACGGCGGCAGCACCTTGGTGAGGGGCGCGATGCTCAGCAGTGGAAAGGCCACGATCGGTAGGAGCGCGGTGACCTCGATATCGACCGCCTCGGTGAGCCACCACCCGGCCATCCAGACCATCATGCCGAGCGTGGCGCGTCCCGCCCGCGTGAACTCGACCCACTCACCGGGACCGGTCGAGTAATAGAGGGGCAACAGGTAGTAGCAGAACAGTCCCAGGATCGGCCCCCGAAGAGGCCGATGCGCTTTGACCGTCCGAGCGCTCACGCAGCGATACTCACCATCGGTCCGCCTAGAACATCGCCTTGGCGAGTACGAGGCCCACCAGACCGAGACGGCGGTCGCGACGAGTCCCGGAATCATGAACGAGTGGTCGAGCACGTACTTGCCGATCTTCGTGGTACCGGACAGGTCAAAGTTGATCGCCGCGATCAGCGTGCCGTAGGTGGGGATGAAGAAGTAGCCGTTGACCGAGGGGAACATCGCGATCAGAAACTGGGGCGGGATGCCGAGCGCCACCCCCAGCGGCATCAGCGCGCGGGTGGTGGCCGCCTGGCTGTAGAGCAGGACGGACGCGAAGAAGAGGCCGAAGGTGAAGGTCCACGGCGCGGCCTCGGTCATGTGGCCGATGGCCGGGACGATCACGGCCTGGTTGGCGCCGATGAAGCTGTCGCCCAGCCACGCCAGGCCGAAGATGCCGATCACCGCCACCACCCCGGCGCGCAGCGTCGCGGTCTTCGGCACCTCGTCCACCGGGACCTTCGTCGTCACCAGCATCACGGCCGCGACGGAGAGCATGACGATCTCGATCACGATCGGCATGGCGAGGGGTCCCTTCGCGCCCGGAAGCTGGCGCAGCGCCGGGAAGAAGCCGAACAGCACGACGAGCGCCACGCCGATGAGGAACAGCCCTGCCGAGAGCGTCGCCCCGGCCTTGAGCGGCGGACGCACGGTGGTGGCCTTGGGCTGCGGGATGCGCGCCGGATTTCCAGGCGCGCCTGGTATTCGGGGTCGTCCTTCAGATCCTTGCCGATGAACATCGAGATGATCGCGGCCACGACGACGCCGATCAGGGTGGACGGCACACAGATCATCAGGATCTGCGGCAGGCCCCACTGCGTGAGGCCCTTCTCGGAGAAGAGTCCGATCATCGCGGCCGTCGCCGCTGCCACCGGGCTCGCGGTGATCGCCTGCTGCGAGGCGATCGTGGCGATCGCCATCGGGCGCTCGGGCCGGATGCCGCTCTGGTGCGCGGTCTCGTAGATCACCGGCAGCAGCGGATAGACGATGTGGCCGGTGCCCGCGACGAAGGTGAAGGCCCAGGTGGTCAGGGGCGCCACGATCGTGACGTACTTCGGGTTCGCGCGGATGACGCGCTCGGCGATGCGCACCAGGAAATCGATCCCGCCGCGCGGCTTCCATCACCGAGGCGGCCATGATGACCGCCAGGATGATCAGCATCACGTCGATCGGGGGCGAGTGGATTCACCCCGAAGACGACCATCAGCACCAGCAGACCCACCGCGCCCCACAGGCCGAGGCCCACGCCGCTCGAGCGCGCGCCCATCCAGATGGCCGCCAGCACGACGCGCGAACTGCAGCACGATCGCAATCGTCATCATCATCACCTCTGGGTGAAGATTCGACACGGCGCGACTCACTGCTCGAACTTCGGGTTGATGAGGTTCTCGAACGAGAAGACCTCGTCCCACTTCTTCTGGTCGAGGAGCTTGCGCTCCCCTTCACCACGATGTCGTGCAGGCTCTTGCCCGTCACGTAGGCCCTCGTGGGCGATCTCGGCGCACTGCTTGTAGCCGAGCGGCGGGCTTGAGCACCGTCACGATGCCCAGCGAGTTGAGCACCATGTCGCGCGTGTGCTCGGCGTTGGCGGTGATGCCGTCGATGCAGTTCACTCGCAGGCTCGTCGACCGCGCGCTCCATCGTCGCGATCGAGGCGAAGAGCGCGAAGGTGATCACCGGCTCCATGACGTTGAGCTGGAGCTGCCCGGCGGAGGCGGCAAGCGTCACCGTGAGGTCGAGCCCGATCACGAGGAAGCCGGTCTGGTTCACGACTTCCGGGATCACGGGATTCACCTTGCCCGGCATGATCGAGGAGCCCGGCTGCATCTGCGGCAGGTTGATCTCGTTGAACCCGCAGCGCGGCCCGGAGGCCAGCATGCGGATGTCGTTGCAGATCTTGGTGAGCTTGGCCGAGGTGTGCTTGAGCACGCCGGATAGCAGCACATAGTCGCCCGGTGTCCGACGTGGCCTCGACCAGGTCGCTCGGCGAGCGTGAACTTGATGCCGGTGATGGCGGACAGGTGCTTCGTCGCGAGCTCGGGATAGCCGGGCGCGGCGGTTACCGTGGTGCCGATGGCGGTGCGCTCCGAGGTTGACGCGACTGCAGCAGCTGCCGGACCTCCGCGATGCGCTCACCTCCTCGCCGATGGTCGTGCCCCAGCCGTGGAACTCGGCGCCCAGCGACATCGGCACCGCGTCCTGCAGGTGGGTGCGGCCCATCTTGAGCACCCGGTCGAACTCCCTGCCTTCGCGAAGAGGGCCTCCTGCAGCCGGCGCAGCGCCTCCATGTAGCTCTCGAGCCGCAGGATCAGCGCCGAGGTGGAAGGCCGTCGGATAGACGTCGTTGGTCGACTGGCCGAAGTTCACGTGGTCGTTGGGATTGACGTACTGGTACTCGCCCTTCTTGTGGCCCAGAGCTCGCAGCGCGAGGTTGGCGATCACCTCGTTGGCGTTCATGTTGGTCGAGGTGCCGGCGCCGCCCTGGATGAAGTCGGTCACGAACTGGTCGTTCATCTCGCCCGCGATCACCCGGTCGCAGCGCCGTGATGATCGCGTCGGCGATCTGCGGTCTCGAGCACGCCGAGGTCGCGGTTCGGCCATCGCGGCGGCCTTCTTCACGTAGCCGAACGCCTTGACGAAATACGGCTCCCGGCGACATCGGCATGCCGGTGATGTGGAAGTTCTCCTTGCCCCTGAGGGTCTGGACGCCGTAGTAGGCGTCGTCCGGAACCTCCTTCTCGCCCGAGGAAGTCCTTCTCGATGCGGTAAGCCTATCGTTCACTCCTCTCCTATTTGAGGGCGCAGCCGCCACCATCTTCCTTCTCATGAAGGCGATCTGGGTTTGAGCGGCAGAGTCCGTTCGGGACACAGGTCGTGACAAGCGAGCAGCGACATGCAGCCGAAGACGCCGGTGTCGTCGCCGATCAGCTCGTAGTAGTCCGCGTCGGTGCGCGTGTCGCGCGGGTCGAGCCGGAAGCGCGCGATCCGGTTGAGCCCACGGCGCCGACGAAGTCCTCGCGCATGCGCGCGGTGCCGCAGCCGGCCACGCAGCAGCCGCACTCGATGCAGCGGTCGAGCAGGTAGATCTTCTCGGCCAGGTCCGGGTCCATCGGCTCCTCGATCCGCGTGAGGTCGACTCGCCTCGGTCTTCATGTGGACCCAGGTCTGCGAGCCGCTCGCTCATCGCGCGCATCCACTTGCCGGTGTTCACCGACAGGTCGCCGATCAGCTCGAACACCGGCAGCGGCGCGAGCGTGATCTCGGGCCCGACGTTCTCGGTGAGCGTGCGGCAGGCGAGGCCCGGCCGGCCGTTGATCATCATCGCCGCAGCTGCCGCAGATGCCGGCGCGGCACACGAAGTCGAACTGCAGCGACGGGTCCTGCTTCTCGCGGATCTCGTTGAGCGCGATGAACAGCGTCATGCCGTCGGCTTCCTCGAGCTCGTAGGCCTGCATGCGCGGCGCGCTGCCCGGGTTCCTGCGGGTTGTAGCGCAGGATGCTGGATCGTCAGCATGCGATGCGCCTGGCGTTGGTCGGCTCAGTCGATCGAAACCTCTCGTCGATGCGCTCGTTGCGGCCCGCGGAAGCGCTCCGGCAGCAGCTGCTCGTACGGCATGAGCGCCGCTGCACGCGCGAAGCGGTCCGCGACGCCGAGCTTCGCCTTGACCGCCTCGACCTCCGCCTGACGCGCCGCGCGTGTCGGGATGATCGATGTAGTCCTTCGCGCCGTAGCCGCGCCAGCCGGGCGGCAGCTCCATCGTCTTCACGTCGAGCGGCTCGTAGGTCGAGCGTCGGCAACGTGTCGCTCTCGCTCCTTCCAGCGTGGCGAGCGTGCGCTTGAGCCACTGCGGCGTCGTTGCGGCGCGGGATAGTCCTCGCGGATAGTGCGCGCCGCGGCTCTCGGTGCGCGTGTAGCGCGCCGTAGGCGACCGCGAGCGCGAGCTTCAGCATCTTCTGCACGCGATAGGCCGTGACCAGCTCCGGATTGGCGCCTGGCGACCTGGTAGCGCACGCCGATGCTGCGGCTGCGCACCAGCAGCTTCTGCAGCTCGTCCACCGCCTGCTCGAGGTCCTTGCCGCGCGCGGAAGATGCCGACCTTCGCGGTCATGATCTCCTGCATCGCGCGCCCGCAGCGCGCTGCCGCGTCCTCCGTGCCCGCGGCCGCTCGAGCATGGCGTCGAGCTTCGCCTGCTCGCGCTCGAGGAACTCGCGCACGACGCCGGTCGGGATGTCGACGTCGTTCTCGGACTCGGTCGCAGAAGTCGGCGATGAACTCGCCCACGATCATGCCCGCGACGACGGTCTCGGCGACCGAGTTGCCGCCCAGGCGGTTGAAGCCGTGCATGTCCCAGCACGCCGCTTCGCCCGCCGCGAACAGGCCCTTGAGCGTCGGGCTCTCGCCGGTGGAGTCGGTGCGCACGCCGCCCATCGTGTAGTGCTGCGCCGGGCGCACCGGGATCAAGTCCTTCGACCGGATCGACGCCGAGGAAGTAGTGGCAGATCTCGCAGACCTCGCGCAGGTTGTGCTTGATGTGGTGCTCGCCCAGCAGCGTGATGTCGAGCCAGAGGTGCTCGCCGAAGCGCGACTTGCGCGCCCTTGCCCTTGCGCGATGTGCTCTTCCATGCGCCGCGACACCACGTCGCGCGAGGCGAGCTCCTTCTTCTCCGGCTCGTAGTCGGGCATGAAGCGGTGGCCGTCGACGTCCTTCAGCAGGCCGCCGTCGCCGCGGCAGCCTTCGGTGACGAGGATGCCGGCCGGGAAGATGCCGGTCGGGTGGAACTGCACCGCCTCCATGTTGCCGAGCGCCGCGACGCCGGTCTCGAGCGCGATGCGCAGTGGCCGATGCCCTCGCAGATCACCGCGTTGGTCGTCACGCGGTAGAGCCGTCCCGCGCCGCCGGTCGGCGATCGCGGTGGCCTTGGCGACGTAGGCGACAGCTCGCCGGTGATCGAGGTCGCGCACCACCGCGCCGTAGCAGCGCCCGCCGTCGTGGATGAGCGCGAGCGCCTCGGTGCGCTCGTGCACCGGGATCGACGCGGCGATGGCCTGGTCGCCCATCGCCGTGCAGCATCGCGTGGCCGGTGCCGTCGGCGACGTAGCAGGTGCGCCACTTCTTGGTGCCGCCGAAATCGCGCTGCGCGACCAGGCCGTGCGCCTCGTCGCGCTCGGTGATCGTGACCTTCTGGCCGTTGATGATGACCTGCGCGGTCGCCCTTGCGCACGCGGCTCCACGGCACGCCCCAGGCGGCGAGCTCGCGCACCGCCTTGGGCGCGGTGTTGACGAACATGCGCACGACGTCCTGGTCGGCGCCCCAGTCGCTGCCGCGCACCGGTGTCCTCGAAGTGCACGTCCTCGTTGTCGCCCTGGCCCTTGATGACGTTGCCGAGCGCTCGCCTGCATGCCGCCCTGCGCCGCCGTCGAGTGCGAGCGCTTGGCGCGGCACGAGCGACAGGATGATCGCGTCGTGGCCGCGGCGCTTGGCGCCGATCGCCGACGCGCAGCCCGGCGAGGCCGCCGCCGATCACCAGCACGTCGGTGTAGACGATCTTCATCGCGCCCCGTCCGTGGGCGCGGCATGCACGGCCGGCACGTACGCCTCGCCGTACGTCGGTCGCGGTGCGCGATAGCCGATCTTCATGTAGGCGCGCGAGCGTCGCGAGTCCGAGCACGAGGAAGAACGACGGTGAGCGCCCACTTGAGCGGCGTCAGGCGCCGCGCGGGTCGCGTTCGGATCCTCGCCCGCGAACCAGCCCCACTTCACCGCGAGGCGATACAGCCCGATGCCGCCGTGCAGCTCGACGCACGAACAGCAGCACGAGGTAGAGCGGCCACCAGCGGCCGCTCCACACGCGGTCGGCGGACTCGTACGGCCCGATGCCGCCGGGGTGCATCAGCATCTGTAGAGGTGCGCCGGAGCCGAGGAAGAACAGCAGGAACCCGGTGCACGACCTGCCACGCACCAGAGCGTCGTGTCGCTCGTGCGCGCATCAGCCTCATGTGGCCGATGAACAGTCCGGTACTGCCGGTAGTTGGCCGGGAACTTGCGCATCGCCAGGAACGCGTGCACCACGAACAGCGCGATGACACGACGGCGACGATCGACCGAGACGATGCCGGGATACGGCGCGTGCCGAAGAAGAAATAGCCCTCGAACGAACTTCGTGATCGTCCACATCGCGTCCTTGCTGATCAGGATCGACGGACACGAAGAACATGTGGCCCCACATGAACAGGCCGAGCAGCAGACCGGAGGCGCTCTGCGCGACGATCCATGCTGGGCCGGCGAGTTAGCGCGGGCGATCGGTGCGCCGACGCCGGACGATGACCTCGCTACTCTCCGCTCATGCCTTCTCTCCTCGAAGCGCTCCACGGAACTCCGCGCCGGCCACGAGGTTGCAGAAGCTCCACGGACGACTCCACGCGGTAGCCTGTGGTTCGCCGGCGGCGGATGTTAGCCATTGCCCCTGCCATCTTCGAGAGAATGGGACCAACGCGTCCTATGGATCATGAGGAGTTTTGGCCATCTTGCCGATCATGATAGAGGCTAGGGATCCGAGACGAAGGGGCATAAGAGGAATATGCGCATCACTTTTTGCTCGCGGCCGTCGGGGTGGGGGTGTTGCTGTCGATGGCGTGTGGGCCCGTCGCCGCCGGCGCCTGCCGGCGCCGGCGCCGAGCGAGACCCCACCGCCTAACCGATCCAGTGGGTCGCTCCGCTTCCTGCCTGAGACCGAGATCGTCCGGTCACCTGACCTCGCGCCGACCCCGCCTCGTCCTTGAGAAGGCCCCTGGAGAGGAGCTTAGCAATACGTAACTGAACGAAGTATTAA
>ERZ1370068.8390-contig-7248_pt1 | contig 54722 bp, 62 predicted proteins | sample MGYA00561227_ERZ1370068 | MGnify/ENA primary metagenome ERZ1370068 (study PRJEB38410, sample SAMEA6850437) | metagenome | study: Metagenomic assessment of the ecological functions of the soil: analysis of the soil microbiota associated with the... | reverse complement strand
TACGTATTGCTCCTGCTTGGCGTACGCGTAGCACTGCTCCTGCATGATCTTGTCGACCTCGCGGCGCCAGCGCGGCGGGATTCCAGACGACGAGCTTCGCCGCGCGCGCCGCGTGGGCGCGCCGCACGCAGCCACCACGGTGCGGTCGTCAGGAGGGCGGCGGCCTTCCCGGCCTGCTTCAGGAGTTCGCGTCGTGTGGGCATGGTGTCGCCTCCCTATCCTTTCACTCCGCCGAGCGTCAACCCCTTGACGACCCAACGCTGGAAGACGAGGAACATGAGCACCGGGGCAGCGCGCTCATGACGGTCGAGGCCATCAGCGGCCCCCAGAAGAACACGTCCTGCGACATGAAGTTCACCAGACCGGTGGTCACGGTCCGGGCGCTGGTGGTGCTGGTGAACACGTGGGCGTACAGGAATTCGTTCCAGGCGTGCGTGAACGAGAAGAACGTCACCACGACGAGGGCCGGGAGCGACATCGGCAGCACGATACGCACGAGCGCGCTGACGCGGTTACAGCCGTCGACCCGGGCCGCTTCCTCCAGCTCCGACCGGGACGGACCTGAAATAGCCCATGAGCAGCCAGGTGCAGAACGGAACGTCGAAGCCCAGGTACGCGATGATGAGCCCGTGCAGGCTGTCGGTCAGGCGCAGGACGCTCATCATCGCGAACATGGGAATGAAGAGCAGCGAGGTGGGCACGAGGTACGTGAACACCAGGCCGCGCGCCAGGAGGGCCCGCCCGGGAAAGCTGAGCCGGGCAATGGCGTACGCCCCCAGACACGGCGATGACGATGGACAGCGACCGTGGAGCCCGCGGCGACCGCCACGCTGTTGCGCAGGAAGAGCAGATAGGGGGTCTCGCGAAACACGGTGGCGTAGTTGTCCAGCGTGGGCCGCTGCGGGGATCAGCGGTGGCCTCGTACCCGTAGATTTCCTTGTCGTGCTTCAGCGAGGTGGCGATCATCCAGTAGAACGGGATCGCCGTCCACAGGAGCATCAGCAGCAACACGCCATTGCCGAGCGCCCTGGAGCGCGCGGCGCTGGGTGGTCATGCGTCAGCGTCATGGCCTAGTCCCCCTTCTCGCGCAGCATGCGGCGCGTCAAGAAGACGATGAAGACGACCAGAACGGGGAAGAAGACCAGCGACACGGTCGCCCCCATCCCCAGGCGCTGGGCGCCGCCCAGCGCCAGGTGATAGGCCAATACTGGAAAGATCATGGTGCGATCGGACGGGCCCGCCGTTCGTCAAGATCAAGACGAATTGGATGCCCGCCGAGGTCAAGATGGCCGACAGCATGACCGCAGCTGATGAAGCACTGGCTGCAGGCGGGGCAGCGTGATGTTGGAGAACTGCTGCAGCACCGACGCCCCGTCGATCTCCGCCGCCTCGTAGAGCTCCTTGGGAATGGCCTGCAGGCCGGCCAGAAAGCTCATGGTGAAGAACGGCGTGCCCTGCCAGACCACCACCACGATCACCGAGAGCATGGCGAGGTGGGGGTCGGAGAGCCAGGAGATGGCCTCGTCGATCAGGTTCAGCCGCACCAGGACGTTGTTGATGAGCCCGCTGGCGTCGTCGAAGATCCAGCGCCAGTTGAGGGCTGACATCACCGTCGGAATGGCCCAGGGAATGAGGAGAAACGAGCGAAACAGGTTGTTGCAGAAGCGCTCCTGATTGAGCACCAGCGCCATGCTGAGGCCCAGGACGAACTTGACCCCCACGCCGACCGCGGTATAGACGACCGGTGTTGACGACCGTGCGCAGGAACTGCTCGCTACCGCAGCAGCTCCCGGTAGTTGTCCAGCCCGATGAAGCGTCCCGGGGCGCCGGCGGTCTTCGCCTGGAAGGTCATGACAATGGCGCTGGCAAAGGGGTAGGCGACCAGGCCCACGATGACGAGCAGCGCCGGGAAGAGGAACAGATAGCCCAGGGTCCGGTCGCGCAGCAGCAAGCGCTGGACCCTGTCGCCCGCCAGCCCCAATCCTCGCCGAGACGATGGAAGGGGAAGACTTACGGTTGTCGAAGTGGCCATAGCCCATGTCCTCCGTCAGGGAGTTCAGGGTCACGCACCAAGGATTGAAGAATTCAGATAACAGACGTCGGGGCAAGTCGCAAGGGTTATCTATGCCGGCGTCGTTGACCGCGCCTCCCGCGTCATCTAGCATCCTGCCCCATGGCGCGTCCCACCACCCGAACGCTCCGACTCGCTGGCCCATGATCCACGCCGACCGCTGGGTCGTCCTTCTACGCGTCGTCGTCGGCGTGTGGTTCGTGAAAGCCGTGTGGACCAAGCTTACCCTCGCGTTCCTCTGGGGCGTGATCCCCATCACCCGATTGTCGCTCCGCGCTTTCTCGCGTTCCAGCCCAAGCGCGTCGCCGAGTTCGCCGCCGGGAATCCCGTCGGCTGGTACAAGGAGTTTCCTCGAGGGGACCGTGCTGCCGAACAGCCGCGCTGTTCGCGACGCTTCAGACCTTCGGCGAGGCGGCGGTCGGCGTCGGCCTCATCCTCGGCTCTGACCGGCCTCACCGCGCTCGTCGGGCTCTTCCTGAGCCTGAACTACGGCCTCGCGAGCCAGTGGATGAGCTTCGGCCAGCAGGGCTTCCACGTCCTCCTGGTGACGTCCATGATCATCTTTCTCTTCGCGCGCGGGCAGGCCGGATCTGGGGACTCGACGGCGCGATCCTCTCGGCCGCGGCCGGCGCTGGCTTCGCCTCGTGATGTGACCGGACCGCGCGCGCCGCTCAGCGTGTGTCGGCGATCGCCACGCCCCAGGGCAGGGTGCCGCAGGGAATGCGAGCGACCACGCTGTTCGATGTCGTGTCGATCACGGCGAGCTCGTTGGCGCGGCCCACCGTCGCGTAGAGGAATCGCGCGTCCGGCTGAGCGCCGTCCACCAGGTGCGCGGGCCGACGGGGATGACCGTCAGGACGGTCAGCGACGCGCTGTCCAGACGCGAACGTCCCCGGACTGGCCGTGAGACACGTACAGGCGGGCGCCATCCGGCGTCAGCGCGATGTCGACCGGGCGACTACCGCCGGTCGGCGCCGACTCTGACGACCCGCATCTCGGCCATGTCGATCATCGAGACGACGTGGGCCTGCTCGCTGGCGACGAAGAGATGGCGCGAGTCGGCGGTGAAGCGCATGCCGCGCGGGTTCTTGGGCACGGCAATCTGCTTCACGACCGTGTCACTCGAGGTCGCGATCAGATGGATGTCGTCGGACGTCTGGCGTTGGAGACGGCGATCCACCGCCCGTCCGGCGAGGCGACCGCCGTCTCGGGCTCCTTCCCGACGGCGATCTTCTTGCGGATCTCCAGGGTGGCGGCATCCAGGACCGTCACCGAGAGCTCGTTCTCGTTGACGACGTAGAGCGCGGTTCCCGCCCGGTTCAAGGTCAGTCCCTCCGGGTCGATGCCGGCCGGGACGGTGCTCAGCACCGCGAGCGTCCTGGCGTCGATGACGCTGAGGCTGTCCGAGTTGCTGTTGCTCACGTAGACCCGCTTCGCCGTCAGGGCTCACGCGTGACGCCGCGCGGGCGCTTGCCGACGGGGATCGTCCTGCACGACGGCTCGGGTCGCCGCGTCGATGACCGTCACGTCGTCGGACTTCTCGTTGGTGACGAACACGCGCTGCTCGGCGCCGGCGCGCGCAGACACCGAGCGCGAGCGCGAGCAGGACGAACCCGGCGAGACGCGATCGGCGCATCGCCGACGAGCCTCCACCAGCCGCGCTCCGTAGTCAAGAGACCGGCGGCGCGGCCGGATGCTTGACATGGGTGGAATGCGGCGGTAATTGTCGGCCGCATCCCGACCGAATCCGATCACGCGAGCAGTGTGAGGAGAACGACATGCGACGTCACGGGCAGCGAGCGCCGTGGCGACCTCGCTCACGCCCGATGATCGGGACGCCGGCGCCGCGCAGCCGGAACCTCGTCGCCGGCGACGTCAGCGACTTGAGGCAGATCGATTCCAGCGAGCCGCCGGATCCGCGGTTGCATCAGACGCGGATCGCGGACGCGATCGCGCAGGGCAAGCCCCAGGTGATCGTGTTCGCGACGCCGCGGTACTGCACGAGCCGGGTGTGCGGCCCCGTCGTCGATGTCGTGCGCACGCTGATCCCGACCTACGGCGATCGAGTCGCCTTCATCCACCAGGAAATCTGGGAGGCCGGATCGCTGCCAGAAGCTCTCGCCCACGGTGGAGGAGTGGAATCTCCGCTCCGAGCCGTGGATCTTCGTCGTGGACGGCCAGGGAATCGTCCGCGCCCGATTCGAGGGTCTGACGACGCGGCGCGAGCTCGAGGCGGCGCTGCGGCTGCGTGCTCGCGCCGTCGCCGCGCTAGCCGGTCACGGCGTCCGGCTTCCACGGGTGCACCAGGATGAAGTTGTCGCGGTTGGGCATCTTCACCCTGGGCAGCGTCTCGGCGTTCATCACGTCCTGCTCGCCGATGATCCCGTTCAGGCTGCAGGAGGTACGCGGTGACCGCGTAGACCTCCGCCGTCGGTCAGCGAGTGCGGCTGCGCGAACGGCATCGCCCGCCGGACGTAGTCGAACACGGTCGTCGCGTACGGCCAGTAGCTGCCGACCGTGCGCACCGGCGTCGTGCTCGCCAGGGTGCCCTGGCCCGCCGACGAGCCGGTCGTTGGGCTCGCCCGCGCCCTTCTCGCCGTGACAGGCCTGGCACTTCTGGGCATAGACGAGTGCGCCGTCGGCCGCCGTGCCGCTGCCGCGCGGCAATCCGCGCGCCGTCGGGCGGATGCTGATGTCCCAGCCGCGCGATCTCTGCCGGCGTCGCCGGGCGCCCGAGATTCGGTGTCTCCGCGCGTGCGCCGAGCCGGCGGCACGCGGCCGACGCAAGCGATCGCGAGCACGGCCGACGCAACGCCTCACGCGTAGACATTCTTGACCTCGCCGCTCGCTCGCACGCTCCAGGCCTGGATCGCGTTGTAGTGGAAGATGACGTTGCTGCCGTGCGCGGCGATCAGCTCGTCGCGCGTCGGCTGGACGCGCGCCGGTGTCGTCCGTCGCGCGGCTCTTGCAGCACGCGTCGGAGCGCCGTTCCACTTCCAGGCGATCCGGAAGCGCGTCAGCGCGTACGCGCAGCACGGGCGCCGACAGCGCGGCTTCGCGCCCAGGTCTGCCCGCCGTCGGCCGAGACCTCGACGCTTGCGGATCGTCCCAGCGCCCGACCACGCGATGCCGGACAGCTCGTAGAGCCCCGGCCCCGTCATCGTCTGTAGCCGGGCGCGCGGGCGCGTGATGACCGACTTCACCTCCATCGGATACGTGAACATGCAGCGCGCTTGCCGTCGGCCTGCAGGTCGGTGTACTTCGACGTCTCGTCCTTCGTCATCGTCGGCGTCGTCCGTCACCTTGATGCGCCGCAGCCACTTCACGTTCATGTTGCCTTCGTAGCCCGGGCAGGAAGAGGCGCACGGGATAGCCCTGCTCCGGACGCAAGCCGCTCGCCGTTCTGGTAGCAGCGCGAGCATCGCGTCGTCCATCGCCTTCGCCATCGGCACGCTGCGGCTCATCGCGGCGGCATCGGCGCCTTCGCGCGAGCAGCCACGTCGCCTTCGGGTCGACGCCCGCTTCCTCCAGCAAGCACGCGCAGCGGCACGCCGGTCCACTCGCTGCACGGACACCAGGCCGTGAATCCGCCCGCACGTGTGCTGCGGCGGCGTCCGCGCTGTACATGCGCGGCGCTGTTGCCCGAGCACTCGAGGAAGTGGATGCGCGACACCATCGGGTAGCGCGAGAGCGCGTCCATGCGTGAAGATCAGCGGGCGCTCGACCATGCCCGTGGATCAGGAGCTGGTGCTGCGCCGGATCGATAGCGGGCACGCCGTTGTGGTGTCGCTCGAAGTGCAGCCCGCTCGGCGTGATGATGCCCTCCAGCGCTTCCAGCGGGCGTGCGCGACGCCCCGGCGCCCGTCGTGCCCGGCTGGGAGCGGATGAGCGTGCGCGTCACCTCGCGCTCGAAATGCCGCCGGCGATCCGATACGGGCTCAAGGGCGCGCCGGGACATGGTCATCCCCGGCGGAGTCTCCGGGCGGCGCGGCGCCTCGCTCTCGCTGGGCGCGAACGCCATGAACGCCTGGCCGCCGGCGCGCCGCCGCCTGCCGTCAGGAAGACCCGGCGGTCGAGCAATCCGTTTCCGGCAGCGTCGCGGCCATCGTCGTACACGGCGGTCATCGGCGTCGCTGGACGCATCGCTGTCCTCCCGTCGAGGCGATCTCGGCGCGACAGTAGCCGGGCGGCCCTGGAAGGGTCAAGACGCCGCGTCGCCTCAAAATTATGGTTACCGACGCGAAGGGGAAAGCCGCAAAAGTACGGTTACTGCCCAGGAGGGGGGCAAATCGCTGACGCGCAAGAGTGTACGGGAGTACCTAGCCGCTCAACGGACGCGGTATGCGCTCGGCTTCCGGGCCGAGCGCACGCGCCTGCTGGACGAGATCACCGCCGTCACGCGCTATCACCGCAAGGCGATCATTCGGCACCTGAGGGGCGATGAGCGGCGCGCCCCAGGCCGACGTCCAGTAGGGCGTCCGCGGCGCTATGGTGCCGCCGTCGCCGAGGTGGCCGCGGTGGTGTGGGAAGCGGCCGGCCAGATCGGGGCCAAGCGTCTCCATCCCTTGTCGCGGGAGTTGCTGGGACGGCTCAGCGGCCTTCGGCGAGGTGCACGTCACACCGGCGACCGCCGCGTTGCTCGGCCAAGCCAGCCTCGCCACGCTCGAGCGATTGCTCGCCCGGCGCGCGCCCATCAGCCGCGGCGCGGCCCCGCACCACCCGGCCCGGCACCTGGCTCAGCACCAGATCCCCATTCGGACGTTTGCCGAGTGGGATGACGCCGAGCCGGGCTTCCTGAAGTCGATCTGGTCGCGCCACTGCGGGCGACCGCCGGGGGCTTCTTTCTCTGACGCTGTGCGCCGTCGACGCGGACCAGCTGGGTCGGAGCTCGAAGCGCTGTGGGGGAAGAACCTCACCCGCGTCCAAGGCGCCCATCCATGAATTCGACGGCCCGCCCATGCCGCTCCGCGGCTCGATACCGACAACGGCTCCGAGTTCATCAATCGCCCGTTGCTGTACTACTGCTACCGGACCGGATTGACCTTCACATGGAGCCGCGCCTATCGCAAGAACGATAGCGCGCATGTGGAGCAGAACGGGGCGATCGTGCGCGCGCTGATCGGCCATGATCGTTTCGCCAGCAAACGCGCCCACGCCCAATTCGCGCGGGTCTATCGCTTGCTCCGCTTGCACATCAACTTCTTCCAGCCGGTGCAACGTCTCCACGCCAAGACCCGCCACGGGGCGATCCTGCATCGCGTCTTCGATCGGGCGCAAACGCCCTTCCAACGCCCTCTGTGCCAGTGGCATCCTGTCCGCCGACCGCCGGCGCGACCTGGAGGCGCTCTACCTGTCCTTGAACCCGCTTCGGCTCCGGAGGAGATCGATGCCGCGCTTACCGAGCTCTGGCGTTTGGCCGTCCGTGAACCTGCATTGCCTCGCACCACCGCGCTTCAATCAGCGCCCTGGTCGTTCCGGTAACCCTGACTTATGAGGCCCCGCGGACGCGCTGGGTTGTCGCCCGTCGTATACTCCGGACGATCGGCGACGGCGCGCCGTCTCGCCGCCGCGCTGCTGGGATTCGCGCTCCTGTCGCTCCGCCTGTCGCCGCCCGCCGCGGCCGCCGTCAGTCGTCTCACCGTCGAATCGCGCCAGGACGTGCCTCGGCGGGCGACCGTTCGGGACGGCGGGCGCCATACGAGAAGCTGGTCGGGTGGTGGAGTTCGCGCTCGACCCGGCCAATGCCGCGAATGCCGCGATCGTCGATCTCGCGACGCGCGCCGCAGGGACGCGAGCGGGCGCGTCACCGCAACCGCGAACTTCATGGTCCTGCGCCCGAAGGCGATGCCGCGAGCGTCGCGGTGCGCGCTTGCTCGAGGTCTCCAACCCGCGGCGGCAAGGCGGCGTTGCCGTACTTCGCGCGCGCCGCGTGGAGCGCGAATCCGCGACCGAGGCCGAGCTTCGGCGACGCCCTGCCGTTGCGGCTCGGGCTCACGCTCATCTGGGTGGGCTGGCAGTTCGACGTGCCGCCGCGCAACGGCGCCCTGCATCTGAACGCGCCCGATCGCGACCGACGGCGGCCGCCCGATCGAGGGCCTCGTGCGCTGCGACTGGACGGTGGACGAGCGCGTCGCTCACCCTGCCGCTCGGCCATCGCGGCCACCGGCCGTATCCCGTCGCCGACTCCGCAGCACGCGGACAACGTGCTGACCGAGCGCGACGGCCGCCTGGCGCCCCGCCGCGTCGTGCCGACGGGACCAGTGGCGCTTCGTCGACGAGACACGTGGATCGTGCGCGACGGAGGCTTCGCGCCGGGCAAGATCTACGAGCTCGTCTACCGCGCGCGCGACCCGGTCGTCGTCGGTATCGGGCTCGCCGCGGTGCGGGACATGATGTCGTATGCGAAGTACGACGCGGCGAGCCTGTTTCCCGTGCGCTGGGGCCTGGGCTTCGGCGTCTCGCAGACCGGCAGGTTCCTGCGGCACTTCGTCTACCAGGGCTTCAACACCGACGAGGCGCGCCGCCAGGTCTTCGACGGCCTCTTCGTGCACACGGCCGGCGCCGGGCGCGGCAGCTTCAACCATCGCTTCGCGCAGCCCTCGCGCGATGCCCACCAGCTCTCCGCCTTCTTCTATCCGACCGACCTCTTCCCGTTCACCGGCCGAAGCCAGCGCGATCCGGAGACGGGCGCGACCGACGGGCTGTTCGCCCACGAGACGCACGTGCCGAAGATCTTCTTCACCAACACCGGCTACGAGTACTGGGGCCGCGGCCGCCTCGCTGATCCACGTGACGCCGGCGTGCCGATGCCGACGTCGAGCTGTCCGCCAGCGAGCGCATCTATCACCTGCGCGGGCGGACAGCACTTCGTGGTGGACCCGCCGGTCGTGTCCGAGCGGTCCGACGCCGTCGCGGCGTATCGCGGCAGTCCGCTGGACTTCACCCGACGCTGCGGTCGCTGCTGACGCGGCTGGTCGAGTGGGTGCGCGACGGACGCGAGCCGCCCGCCGAGCGCGTACCCTCGCCTCGATACCGGCGCGCCTCGTCGCCGTCGGATCGCGTCCGAGCACCGGCGATTCCCGGAGTGCGATGGCCGCGAGTCGCGCACGAGGCGTACCGCGTCGACTACGGGCCGCGCTGGCCGAACGGCATCATCACGCTCGAGCCGCCGCGCCTCGGCAAGCCGTTTCCCGTTCGCGTCCCGCAGGTGGACGCCGACGGCAACGAGCTGGGCGGCGTCCGGGGCCTGGAGCTGCTCGCCCCGCTCGCGACGTACACGCCGTGGCACCTCCGCCGCGGCGCGGTCAACCGGGACCAGCTCGTGGACTTCTACGGAACCTTCATCCCGTTCGCGCGCGACCGGGCCGAGCGCGAACGCAGCGGCGATCCGCGCCCGAGCCTGATCGAGCGCTACGGCGACCGACGCGCGGTACATGGATCTGGTCCGGCGCCACGCCGAGGCGCTCGCGCGCGTCCGGGTTCCTGCTCGCCGAGGACACGCCCCGCGTCGTGGAGCAGGCGGAGCGCGGCTGGAACCGCCTGATGCCGCACGCTCCCGGCCTCCAGGCCATGACGCTTGACATCGAGTGGATCACCGGACCGATTCTTCGGCCAGGCAGCGGGCAACCCGCGATGAACGAGACCGCCGCGACGACGAAGCGTGCCTGACCCGCAGCCCGCGCGCCGGGCCGTGCTGAAGCTGGCCGCGGGCGCCGGGCTGGCGCTGCCGGTTGCCCGCCTCGTCGGCGCCCAGGACGACACCCGGCGCAAGGCGCGACCGCAGCCGAACGATCGCCTCGTGTTCGCCGGCGGCGACCGGAAGGGACAGCTCGTCACGCTCGCGGACCTCGCCGCCGGCGGGCCGCCCCTCACCGCCTATCCGATGGACCCGACCGCCAGGTCGTCCGGGACGATTCGCGGCTCAACCAGATCCTGCTCGTCCGCCTCGACCCGAGCCGGCTCAACGAGCGACACGCGCGCGCGGGCCGCGGACGGCGTCGTCGCCTACTCGGCCGTGTGCACGCATACGGGTTGTGACGCCTGGGATTGGCAGTCCGGCATCGAGCACGATCAAGTGCCCGTGCCACTTCTCGGAGTTCGATCTCAAGGAGAGCGCGCGTGTCCTGAACGGTCCGGCGCCGCGACGGCTGCCGGCCCTGCCGCTGAAGGTCGTCGACGGCGCGCCGACGGTGGCGGGCGGCTTCGTCGGGCGTCCAGGCTTCGAGACGGGAGGCTGATGAGGAGTCGAGACGGCGTCGCGCAGCGCAGCGAGACACGCCAACACGAGGGAGGCGAGGACGATGTCGGTGAGAAGGCTGGCGATCCTGAGTTTCGCGGTCCTGGTGGCGCTCGGACCCGCGATGCTCGCCGCGCAGAGCACGGTGAGCTACAGCGCGAGTGACCGAGCAGCGGCTCCTCAACCCGGAGCCGCACAACTGGCTGATGTACCGGGGCAACTTCAGCGGCTGGGGATACAGCCCGCTCGAGCAGATCACCCCGGCCAACGTGAAGAAGCTGGTGCCGGTGTGGACCTTCTCCACCGGCGTCACCGAGGGTCATCAGTCGCCGCCGATCGTCAACAACGGCGTCATGTTCGTCACCACGCCCGCAGCAGCAGGTCTTCGCGCTCAACGCCAAGACTGGCGACCTGCTCTGGCGCTACAAGAAGGAGCTGCCCGAGGATCTGCTCCAGCTGCACCCGACCAACCGCGGCGTGGCGCTGTGGGGCGACCGACGTCTACCTCGCCACCGTCGACGCCCACGTCGATCGCCCTCGACGCCAAGACGGGCAAGGTCGTCTGGGACACGACGGTCGACGACTACAAGAAGGGCTACTACTTCACGCTGGCTCCGCTCATCGCCAAGGGCAAGGTCATGGTCGGCACCTCGGGCGGCGAGCTCGGCATCCGCGGCTACATCGCCGCCTTCGACGTCGCCGACGGCAAGCCGGTCTGGAAGACGTACACGATCCCGGGCCGGGCGAGCCCGGTCACGACACCTGGCCCGGCGACACCTGGAAGACGGGCGGCGTGTCGGTCTGGCTCACCGCGCACTACGATCCCCAGCTCAACCTGAGCTTCTGGGGCACGGGCAACGGCGCGCCGTGGATGGGCGACATGCGGCCGGGCGACAACCTGTACTCCACGCTCGGTGATCGCGCTCGACGTCGACACCGGCAAGATCCGCGGCCATCACCAGTACCACTGGAACGACTCCTGGGACTGGGACGAGGTCTCCACGCCGCTGCTGATCGACTTCCCGAAGGACGGGCGCACCGTGAAGGGCCTGGTGCACCCGGGCCGCAACGGCTATCTCTGGCGGCTGGAGCGCGGCGCCGACAGCATCAAGTTCGTCGACGCCCAGCCGTTCGTCATCCAGGAGGTCTTCACGAAGATCGACCCGGTGACCGGACGCCCGAGCTACAACGCGGAGCGCAAGCCGCGCGCGGGCGCCTCGGTGACCTTCTGCCCCGGGCTCTGGGGCGGCAAGGACTGGACGCCGGCCGGCTACAACCCGAAGACGCAGTACCTCTACATCCCGGCCAACGAGAACCTCTGCAGCACGCTGGTCGGGCAGTCGAAGCCCGATCCCTACGAGCCCGGCAAGCTCTACCTCGGCATCGACCGTCCGAAGACCACGATGAGCTGGCGGCAGGGCGCCAACCACATCGGCGAGCTGCAGGCCTGGGACATGACCACCGGCCAGAAGGTCTGGACCCACAAGTTCCCCTTCCAGAACTGGGGGCCCATCCTCACCACCGGCGGCGGGCTCGTCTTCCTGGGCGGCACCAACGACCGCAACTTCCGGGCGTTCGACGCCAAGACGGGCGCCGAGCTCTGGAAGTTCAAGACCAACTCCGGCATCACCGGCGTGCCGAGCTCGTTCGCGGTCGACGGCGTGCAGTACGTCGCCGTGCAGTCGGGCTGGGGCGTCGACGCCCAGCGGATGCAGGCGCGGCTCGACACGTTCCGCGGCACCAAGACCGAGGTGCCTCAGGGCGGAGTGATCTGGGTGTTCCGCGATCCGGGACTGAGCGACCGCTACTTCGCGACCGCCTCGCGCAGCCGGGCCAGCGCCGAGCCGTAGATGTGCTCGGGCCGCAGCACCAGCGTGACGCGCTTGTCGGCCGCCGCGATCCGGTCGTACTGCGTCCCAGTCGGCGCTGCGCCGCCGCGTGGTGGCGCTGAAGATGTGGCGGCGGGCCAGGCGGAGCGTCTCGGGGTCGGTGTTGCCGGAGTGGGTGAGCTCGGCCTTGCCCTCGAACACCAGGAACCCCGACCACCAGTCGACGTGCGAGACCAGCACCGAGCAGCGCGGGTCCCGCAGCAGGTTCTTGAACTTCGCGCGGGTCTCCGTGATGGAGATGCCCACGCCGCCGTCGCGCGGGTACACGGTGACGATGCTGAGCTGCGGCATGCCGTTCCGCCTGAACGAGGTGAGCACGCCCTGCGGGTTGTCGTGGAGAAACTGCTCGATCTGCGGGGGCATACGGACTCGGTGTGGGCAGTGGGGTGGCTCCTAGCACGTTCTTCAGCCGGCCGCGCAGGCGGAGTACCTTGTCGAGCTTGCGGTCGTATTTGAGGAAGCTGCCGTCGCAGCGTGCCCACGTAGGCGTCGATCTCGTGCTCCTTCGCGTACACGTCCGTTGTCCTCGTCGGAGAACTCGTCATAGCTCGCGCTGCACGCCGGCCTGCGAGCAGAGGATGCGTGTGGTAGTAAGCGACCGGGATCTGCGCCCGGCGGGCGCCGCAGTTCTCCTCGTGCTGGCCCACGTCGACCGTGTTCGGCTCATCCTGGCGTCTCGCGCCTTGAACGCGACGTACTTGCCGGCCTCGACGGCAGATCATCGCGCCGTACTCCTTTCGCCGCTCGATGGACAGCTTCGGGGTCTTGTTCAGGGCGGCCCGGGCCGTTCTTCGGACGTCCGTCGACGACGCGACCACTTTCCACTTCTATCCTCGCCCGCATCCACTGGAAGGCCCCTATCCTTCGATCACTCGATCGATCTCGACCGCCAGCGCCACGGCGTCGTTGCTGAAGTAATGCGTGTGCGCGCCCGCGCCCAGACAGAACTCCGCGCGATCGCCCGCGCGCTCCGCCTCGACCCTGCCATCCGGGCCGACCGACCGCGATGCGATATGCGTCGGCCCGCCGGCGTCCAGATCAGACCGCCCGACATAGTCGCCGGAGCGGAAGGCGTTGACCCATTCGACCGCGCCGACGTCCGCCGCGCTCGGCCCGGCGGTCGCGAAGCCGGCCGCGCTCGAGCCCATCCAGCCGATAGAGCAGCGGAAAGCGCTCGGCGTACAGGTCGCGCAGCGGCGAGCCGACGGTGACGAGAGCGATCGGAGCGCCGCCCGACGATCTGCGCAGGCGGCCCTGCACGTGCAGGTAGCGCAGCAGGTCGGCGCTGATCACGGTGCCCTGGCTGTGCGACGACGATGACGATCGCGCGCGTAGCCGCCGTCGCGCAGGTAGGCCAGCAGCGCGGCGTAGCGCGAGTAGATCCGCGCGCGCGGCGGCTGGCGGTTGGGCGGGTCCGCGAAGTAGTTGTCGATGTCGAGCACCGCGTCGATGCCCGACCCGCAGTCGGCCGAACGTCTGCGTGAATCGCGAGCCGAGCGCCGCGATCGTCCAGCGCGCCGCCGGCGAGCCACTTTCCCGCGGCTCACCAGCGTCTCGCCCTGCAGCTCGTCGAGCCAGCCGGCCAGCCATCTCGTCAGCCTGCTCCGGCCACGCCGGTCGCGAAGGCGAGCTGCGCGGTACACGAACGCGAGGTAGAGCGCTCCGCCGACGATCGCGCGCGGGCGACACGACCACGATCCGAACGGCCGCTCAGCCACCGTGAGTCCGCCGTCGAGCCAGCGGCCGAGCCGCGTCCGACCACACGACCGCCTCCGCGCCGTCGCCCGCGCGCGTCGACGTTCGCCGTCGGAAGAGCTCCTCCAGCAGCGAGGGCAGCCAGCACGAGCAGCGTCGACCGACGCGAGAGCCGTGAACGCCAGCATCAGCGGCGTGAAGAACCGGCCGAAGGTCTGCGATCGCGATCGTCGAGGAAGATCGCGGCGGAGCGATAGGTGCCCGCGGAATATCGCGGGCAGGTAGAAAAAGTCGCACAGCTGGCCGGCCGACGACGTAGCCCGAACATCGACCACAGCACCAGGCTCAGCACCGGCGAACAGCGCCGATCGAGCCGACGACGGCCAGGCGCGCCGTCTCGAGCGACTGTCTCGCGGCGCCGTCGACGCCGAGGCCCAGCCACAATCCGAGCACCAGCGCCGCCACCTGCACCGCGACGAACACGCGCGCCGACCACCAGCATCGCGGCCAGCAGCCACTCGCGCCACGTGCGAACGCGGCGGTCAGCATCCACTCGGCCTGCGAGCTGACTCTGCGGCAGCACGGACGCCGCCGGCCACGCACAGCCCGATCACCGTCGCGGCGACCAGGAGCGTGGCCGAGCGCGCGCACGCCGCGGGCGACGCGCGTAGCCGCTCGATCAGCCAGGCGCCGAGCACCGCGACCGCCAGCAGGCCGCGCCGAAGTGCATCTTACCAGGCGCCACCGGGCATTCAACGGCCACCAGGACGGCCACGACGGCGGCCGCCAGCAGGACCAGGAGCTTCGCCCACCGCACCCGCGCGGGATGCGTTCGTGCAGCCAGGAAAGCAAGGCCAGCGCGCGTCAGCACGACCGCGGCACACCTCGAAGAGCGCGGTGAAGCATCTGCCCGGCCTGGTCGGGTGAGACCAGCGCCGCGGCGCCGAACAGCGATCAGCAGGAGCATCGACAGCTGCACGAGCGCCGCCGGGCCCTCTCATCAGCCACGCGAGCCACGCGTGCAGGCGCTGCAGCAGCCTCAGGCCGTGCCGCCGCGGACGCTGAGCGAGACCTGGTCGACGACGTCGGCCGGCGAGCGTGCTCAGGTGGAAGAAGAGCTGGTACGAGCGCGGACAGCGCCCGCCATCCGCCCTCGCCGAGCCGCGAGAGATCGGCCCAGTAGAGCTCGAAGAGATCGACGGGGCGATCGTTCGCGCGCCGGCGGAGCGAGACGCGCGTGGACTCGTAGAGGCGCTTCGCGGTTCCGGCAGCTCGAGCCGTCCGAGCAGGTAGTCGTTCAGCGCGAGGCCCAGATCGGGAGCGCTCGGATCGGAAGGCGCGGGGGCCGGGCGGATCTCTGCGTCTGGTAGAACCCGCTCGGCGTTCCCGGCCGCTGTCTCGCCGTCTCGGCCTTTGCCCGCCGCCGGCCGGTGCAGGCGTGACGGCGGATGCGGGCGCCGCCGGGCTCGAGCCTGCGCCACCGGCACCAGGACCTCGTGCATTTCGCCCTGCACGTAGCGCGGCTCGCCGGCCCCGCCGTGGCACAGGAGCCGCGCGACCTCGCGCACCGTCTGGCCCGCACGCTGATCGGCGATGCCGTGGACCACGACGACGGCGACGCGCTCGGGCGTGCTCATTCTCGGCGCACTCTAGCCCTGCGGTCGGAGGGGGTCAACGCTGAAGCCCGGCCAGATCGCAGCTTGTGCGAGATCGGGCACGGAGCGCCGGATGGTGGCGCCCGTGCCCGATGGTGGAGCTAGACGGTCAGCTGATCGCGGATCGGCAGGCGACGGATCCGCTTGCCCGTCGCCGCGAAGATCGCGTTGCAGAGCGCGGGCGGAATCGGCGGCACGCCCGGCTCGCCCACACCACCCATGGGCTTGGCGTAATCACCGCCCGGGACGATGTGGACACGGATAATCTCTCGGCGCCGCGCTGATGCGCGTCACCTGGTAGGAGTCGAAGTTGTTCTGCTCGACGCGCCCGTTCTTGTAGCTGATCTCGCCGAGCGTCGCGACGCCGACGCCCATGACGGTCGCGCCTTCCATCTGGGCCCGCACGCGATCCGGGTTGACGCGTGGCGCCGCAGTCCACCGCGACGTCGACCCGCGGGATCGTCAGCACGCCCTTTGGCGTCGACGGCGACCTCCACGACCGCCGCGATGTAGCTCACGAAGCTGTAGTGGCCGGCGATGCCGAGCCCGTGGCCCTTGGGCAGCTTCCGGCCCCAGCCCGCCTCGCGCGGCCACCGTCTCCACGACGCGCCGCAGGCGCCCGGTGTCCACTGGATACCGCTCGGGCGACTCGCCGTGGTTCCAGGTGTCGCCCAGCGTCTCGGGGCTGACCTGGCGGGCGGGACCGATCACCTCGAGCAGGAAGTCCTTCGGGTCGCGGCCCGCCGCCGCGGCCAGCTCGGCCACGAACGACTGGATCGCGAACGCATGCGGAATGTTCGAGACCGACCGGAACCAGCCGATACGCGTGTGGGCGACGGCCTCCGGGTTCTCGATGCGAATGTTGGGGATCGCGAACGGCACGTTGATGACGCCCATGCCGAGCTCGAGGGGCGCCTCGTGCTTCGCCTCGGCGTTGAAGGTCGAGATGATCGTGGGCGCGACGGTCCGGTGCAGCCACGCCACCGGCTTGCCCTGCGCGTCGACGCCGGCCTCGAGATGCTCGACCGACACCGTGTGGTAGTAGAATTGTGCAGGTCGTCGTCGCGCGTCCACGTGACCTTGACCGGCTTTCCGTCGACCGCCTTCGAGAGCACGGCCGCCTCGATGCCGAAGTCCGGCTTGGACTTGCGGCCGAAGCCGCCGCCGAGCAGCGTCACGTGCACGGTCACGTCGTCGGCCGACATGCCGAGCCGCTTGGCCACCAGGTCGCGCGCGGCCTGCGGCGACTGGAAGCATCCCCAGACCTCGCACTTGCCGTCCGGTGATGCGCGCGGTGGCGGCCGGCGGCTCCATCGTCGCGTGCGCCAGGTGCGGCAGGTAGTACTCGGCCTGATGGCGCTTCGCGGCTCCGGCCGCGGCCTTGTCGAAGTCACCGTCGTTGCGCACGACCTTGGCCGGGCTTGCGCGCCGACTCCTCGAGCGCCGCCTTGTAGGTCACGGAGTCGTAGCTGGCGTTCGGTCCGTCGTCCCACGTGATCTTGAGCGCCTGGCGGCCCTGCATGGCGGCCCAGGTGTTACGCGCCAGCACCGCGACGCCGCCGAGGGGATGGAAGTACGCGGGCGGCGGGCTCGGCTCGATCTGGACGACCTTCACCACGCCCGGCACCTTGAGCGCCTCGGCGTCGTCGACGCTGGCCACCTTACCGCCCAGCACGGGAGGACGGGCCACGACCGCGTAGAGCATGCCGTCGAGCCGCGTGTCGATGCCGTACTTCGCCTTGCCGCTGGCGATGTCCGGCCGCATCGACCAGCTTCAGCTGCCCCTTGCCGATGTAACGGAAGTCCTTCGGATCCTTCAGACGCAGCGACGCGCGGGCGCGGCACCGGCTGGCCGGCGGCGGCCTTCGCGAGCGCGCCGTATCCGAGGCGGCCGCCCGCTGGCGCGGTGGACGACCTCGTGGTTCCTGGCGGCCACCTCGCTCACCGGCACCTTCCAGCGCTCGGCGGCCGCGGCCTCCAGCATGGCGCGCGCGGCGGCGCCGCAGCGGCGCATGGGCTCGAAGAAATGGCGGGTGCTGCGCGAGCCGTCGGTATCCTGGTTGCCGAACTTCTTCTCGTCACCGGTCGCCTGGGCGACGCGCACGCGCTTCCAGTCGGCCTCGAGCTCGTCGGCCACGATCATCGGCATGCCGGTCCTGACCCCCTGCCCCATCTCCGAGCGATGGCAGACGATCGTGACCGTTCCGTCCTCGGCGATCGAGACGAAGGCCAGCGGATTGTCGACCCATCCGTTGGGCATCCCGTCGGCGCCGTACTTCTTGGCCTCCTGGGCGCGCGCGGCCGACTGGAAGCCGACCGCCAGCACGAGGCCGCCGAGCGACATGCCCTGCAGAAACCGGCGACGGCTCACGTTGGCCACCACCACGGAGCTCGCGGACGGCGCTTCGGCAGGCGACGTGCGAACGACCGGCGCGCTCATCGCGTCCCTCCTGCTTGGCCGCGGCCTGCTTGATGGCGGCGCGGATGCGGGTATAGGTGCCGCAGCGGCAGATGTTGCCGTCCATGGCCTCGTCGATCTGGGCGTCGGTGGGCTTCGGCGTGCGCCGCAGCAGCGCGGCCGCCGACATGATCTGGCCGGCCTGACAGTAGCCGCATTGTGGAACGCCCTGCTCGACCCACGCCGCCTGCAGCGCCTTGCCGATGGGATCGCGCACCGACGGCCTCGATGGTCACGATCTTCCGGTTCTCCACTGCCGAGATCGGCGTGATGCACGAGCGCACCGCCTGCCCGTCGACGTGCACGGTGCAGGCGCCGCAGAGCGCCATGCCGCAGCCGAACTTGCTGCCGGTGAGCCCGAGCTCGTCCCGCAGCGTCCACAGCAGCGGAGTCTCGCCGGGCACGTCGACGTTCTGGCGTTTGCCGTTGATGTCGAGTGCGATCATCGCGCCCTCCTCTCGTCGTTGAGCCCGCACGGCAGGACGGCCGCTTCCATTGGAAGCCCGCCGACATCAATATGTCCGACTGGGCATGATGAAACCACAAAGCCGACGCACGCGACAGAGAGAAAGCGGCTGACCCGCAGTGTCTCCGCTGAGAGGTCAGGCCGCCGTCACGCCGCCATCGACCGGCAGCGCGACGCCCGTGACGAACGACGCCTCGTCCGAGAGCAGGAACAGCGCCGCATTGGCGATCTCGTCGGGCCGGCCGGTGCGGCCCAGCGGCACGGAGCCGTGGGCGCGCTTGCGCACCAGCTCCTCCGGATCCATGCCGGCCGTCGACTTCTGATCGGGCCGCGAGACGAACACCCGCAGCATGGGCGTGTCGATCGGGCCGGGGCAGACCGCGTTCACGCGGATCTTCTCCTTGCGCCAGCCGCAGCGCCAGGCTCTTGACGAAGCCCACCACCCCGAACTTGCACATCGAGTAGACCGGGCTGAAGCCGAGCCCACGAGCCCCGAAGTGGACGCGGTGAAGAGGAGGCTCGCCGCCGCCCCGGGCGCGGATCTCGGGGATGGCGGCCTCGGTCGTGATCAGCACCGTGCGCAGGTTCAGGTCGACGGCCAGGTCGAAGGCGCTCAGGTCGATGCCCTCGACCGCGGCCGGGCCGGGATGGCCGACGTGGTTCCAGACGAAATCCAGGCCCTTGAACCGGCTCACGGTGTCCCACACGATCCGGCGCGAGTCCTCGTCCTTCGTCAGGTCGGCCGTGATGCCGTGAGCGGTGCCGCCGGCCGCGGTGATCTCGCCGACCACGCGCTTCACCCCGGCGGCGTCCACGTCCACCACGGCGACCTGCGCGCCCTCGCGCGCGAAGCGCAAGGCTCCGGCGCGTCCCATGCCCGAGGCAGCGGCGGTCACGATCCCGATCTTTCCAGCCAGGCGCATCGGCAGTCCTCCGACGGAGATTGAGCCAGATCCTACTACGAGTGAAGACTGCTGAGGAGACGCGTAGCGACGTCACCTCACGTTTCCGGTTTGACTTGTTTCGCGTGCTCTGACAGGATCGGCGAGAGCTTGACGCACGATTCGCGCACGCCCGCATCCTCGTCGGCCCCGGCACGGGGCACACCCACGAAGACCGCGACTCCCTTAGGAGGCCCATCATGATTCAACGTCGCTTTGCCGCCATCGTGGCAGCCGCGCTTCTCTGCGCGGGTCCCGCGTTCGCCCAGGAGAAGCTTCCACCGCTCCGGACCGGCGTCGACGGCACCTTCGCCCCGCACGCCATGCCCAAGCTGGGCGGCGGCATCGAGGGGTTCCAGATCGACCTGTTCACCGAGGTCGCGCGCCGCATGAAGCGCGAGATCATGATCGACGCGGTGAGCTTCTCGACCTTGATCCCGGCATGCAGTCCGGCCGCTACGACTTCATCGCCGCGCCGACGACGGTGACCATTGAGCGGGCGGACAACATGCTGTTCACCGCGGGCTACCTGTGGACCGCCTACCAGTTCGGCATCAAGAAGGGCTCGGCGCCGATCAAGGGCTGGGAGGATCTCAAGGGCAAGTCGGTCGCCGTCAACAAGGGCACGCCCTACGAGACGCTCGTCGAAGGCAAGGGCGTCGAGCACGGCTTCACCGTGCAGGTCTACGACACCCAGCCGGACGCCACCCAGGCCGTCCTCTCGGGCCGCGCCTACGCGACGCTCGGCGGCAACACCACCATCGTCTACGCCGCGTCGAAGAACCCGCAGTTCGTGGCCGACCTCGAGCTCAAGGACACGCGCGCCCACTGGGCGGCGCCGGTACCCAAGAACAACCTGAAGCTCCGCGCCCAGCTGCAGGACGCGCTCGACTGCATGAAGAAGGACGGCACCATCGCCAGGCTGTCCGAGAAGTGGTTCGGCCGTAAGCCGGCGCCCGACGGCCTCGAGGTGGTGATCACGCCGGGCTACGGCGTCGCCGGGCATGCCGGGCTACGACCCGACGCCGCACGAGCTTCACTGCAACTGACCTGTGGCGAATGCCGAGCCCGATCGTCGACGCGCGCGGCATCCACAAGCATTTCGGCGCCCTTCACGTCCTGAAGGGCGTCGATCTCAGGGTGGCCGAGCGCGAGCTGGTGTTCGTCATCGGGCCGTCGGGCTCGGGCAAGTCGACTCTGCTGCGCTGCCTCAACCGGCTGGAGGAGCCGTCCGTCCGGCTAGCGTCGTGGTGGACGGCATCGACATGCTCGACCCGCGAACCGACATCAACCATGCCCGCCAGCGCATCGGCATGGTGTTCCAGTCCTTCAACCTCTATCCGCACATGACGGCGCTCGGCAACGTGACGCTGGCGCTGCGCAAGGTCGCGGGCAAGTCGCGCGCCGAGGCCGAGGCGCTGGGCCGGGCCGCGCTCGAGCGGGTCGGCCTCGCCGACCGCGCCGGCCACACGCCGGGCCAGCTCTCGGGCGGCCAGCAGCAGCGGGTCGCCATCGCGCGCTCGATCGCGCTCGAGCCGCGCGGTCATGCTGTTCGACGAGCCGACCAGCGCGCTCGATCCGGAGCTGGTCGGCTCGGTGCTGGAAGTCATGCGCTCCCTGCGCGAAAGCGGCATGACCATGATCGTGGTCAGCCACGAGATGGGCTTCGCCCGCAACGCCGCCGACCGCGTGGTGTTCATGGACGAGGGCGCTGATCGTGGAGCAGGGGCCGCCCGCCGCGATCTTCGAGAACCCGGCCCACGAGCGCACGCGCGCCTTCATCGGCCAGATCCAGCGGCACTGAGCGTGCGATGTCGAGCCTGGGACCGCTTCGCCGACACGTTCTTCAACGCCAAGGTCATGCTGAAGTACCTGCCGGACATCCTGTCCGGCGTGGTGGTCACGATCGAGCTTGCCCTCCTCATCGTCGTCACGCGGCATCGCCGCCGGCCTGGCGCTCGCCCTGCTGCGCAGCCTCGGCATCCGGCCGCTCAACTGGCTGATCATCTTCGTCGTCGACCTGTTCCGCGCGCTGCCGCCGCTGGTCATCATCGTGCTGATCTACTTCGGCCTGCCCAGCGCCGACCTCTCGCCCTCGGGCTTCGTCTCGACCTGGCTGTCGCTCGCCTTCGTGCTGATGGCCTTCTCCGAGGAGATCTTCTGGGCCGGCATCACCTCGGTCGCACAAGGGCCAGTGGGAGGCCGCGCGCTCGACCGGCCTGTCGTTCGGCCAGACCCTGATGAACGTCGTGCTGCCGCAGGCTCTGCCGGCTGACCATCCCGCCGCTCACCAACCGCACCATCGCCATCACCAAGGGCACCGCGCTCGGCACCGTCGTCGCCGTCACCGAGATCCTGGGCCAGGCGAGCTCGGCGATGTCGAACTCCTACAATCCCTCGCCGCTGATGATGGGCGCCGCGGCCTACCTCGTGCTGTTCTTCCCGGTCGTGGTGGCGGCCCGCTGGGTCGAGACCAGGTTCGCGTGGAAGCGATGATCCAGACCTTCTTCAACCCGGAGATCATCGCCGCGTCCTGGCCGATCGTGCGTGGCGGGCCTGCTGAACACCGTGCTGCTGTCGCTGATCGTGGTGCCGCTGGGCCTGTTCGGCGGGTTGATCCTGGCGCTGCTGGCGAGCGTGCAGAATCCCGCTGGTGCGCTGGCCGCTGATGGCCTGGGTCGATTTCTTCCGCGCCTTTCCGCCGCTGGTGCTGCTGATCCTGCTGTTCGCCGGACTGCCGTTCGCCGGGCTGGAGCTGGGCGGCTTCGCCTGCGTGGCCATCGCCTTCTTCCTCAACACCGGCGCCTACTACGGCGAGATCCTGCGAGCCGGAATCGATCTCGGTGCCGGCCGGCCAGGTCGAGGCCGCGCGCTCGACCGGCCTCTCGCCGCCTGCAGGCCATGGCCTACGTCGTGCTGCCCCAGGCGGTGCGCAACGTGCTGCCCGACCTGCTCTCCAACACGCTCGAGGTGGTGAAGCTCACCTCGCTCGGCAGCGTGGTCGCCGTGCCCGAGCTCCTCTACCAGGCGCGCCAGGCGCAGAGCCTCACCTACAACCCGACGCCCATCGTGGTGGCGGCGAGTCCTCTACTTCCTGATGCTGTGGCCGGTGGTGCGGCTCCTCAGCCGACTGGAGAACCGCGCGCTCGCCCGGCGATAGCGAGGCCTGTTCTCGGGGTCGCGATATGCCATCGCTCCGGAGGAAGCCACGTGCTCGACCGCCACAAGAGCCCCGGCGTATCTCCACGGGGCGCCCTCGTCGCCTTTCTCGCGCTGGGCCTCGCGCTGGTCGTGCCGCGTGCACCCCGTGGTCGGCCGCGCCGCGAGCTCGAGGCCGGACCGCGCGGCGATCAGCCGCAGTGGCGTGCTCGGCGGCGCCAGCTATCTTCATCGAAGTGCCGGCGAACTGGCAGCGGCGGTCTCGTCGTGTTCGCGCACGGGATCCAGCGCGGCCCGGGGCCGGGCGCGGTCGCCACGCCGCCGATCGCGAGTCACATTCGTCGCCAAGGGTCACGCGTGGATCGCGTCCGGCTATCGGGCGCGCGAGTATCAGCCCCACCTGTTCATCGAGGACCTCGTCGCGCTCCGCGAGCTTTTCCTGAAGGAGATCGGCCAGCCGCGCTGGACGATCATCTACGGCCAGTCGATGGGCGGCCACATCGTCGTGGCGTCGCTGGAGCTGCGGCCGAGTCTCTACCAGGGCGGTCTCGCGGAATGCGGTCTCGTCGACGGCATCGGCATCGCCGACTACCTGATGGCGTACACGGCGGCGGCCGAGCTGATCGCCGGCGTGCCGTTGCTCGATGCGCCCGACACGGAGACCTTCGCGCGGATCCTCAACGAGCGCGTCGTGCCGGCGCTCGGCATGCCCGGCTCGTATACCGCGCGCGGGCGGCAGTTCGACAGCGTCGTGAAGTACCTGATGGGCGGCGATCAGGCCGGCAACGATCTGCCGCTGCGCCTGCAGGGCCTCCAGCGGCGCTATCTCCTGAACATGATGCATCGCCCCCGCGACCTCGAGAACGAGCCGAATCCCGGCCTGCGCGCGGCCAGCACGGTCCACGTCCGCTACCGGATCGATCCCGGCCTCGGCCTCACCGAGGACGAGCTCAACGCCCGCGTCCGGCGGCTGCATCCGGCGAAGGATGCCCGCTCACCGAGCGCGAACCCCGTGTACGCGGAGCGGACCGGCCGGCTCACGGTGCCGCTCCTCACGCTGCACGAGACCGGCGACGCGTGGGTGCCGCTGAGCCTCGAGCAGTCGTACCGGCGCCGCACGATCGCCGCCGGGACCGATCACCTGCTGGTGCAGCGTGTGCATGCGCGCCGGCAGTCACTGCGGGTTCGACGGCGAAGACGCGCGAGCAGGCGTTCGACGATCTCGTCGCGTGGATCGAGCGCGGCGTGCGACCGCGTAGGCGAGGACGTGCTCGCGCCCGATCTGTCACGCATCGGGCTCAGCGTGGACGCCCACCCTGCACCCGGAGGATCCGCTCGCCCTGCGGCGCTAGCCCTTGACGGCGCCGGCGGTGAGGCCGGCGACGTAGTACTTCACGAAGAACGAATAGATGAGGGCGACCGGCACGGAGCCGAGCAGCGCCCCGGCCATCAGCTGGCCCCAGTAGAACGGCGTCGCCGCGGATCAGCTCGCCCACGACGCCGATCGGCACGGTCCGCACGTCGGAGCGGCTCGAGAAAGAGCAGCGCGTACAGGAACTCGTTCTGCGCCAGCGTGAAGGCGAAGATGCCGGCGGAGATGAAGCCGGGCATGCAGAGCGGCAGAATCACCCGGGTCATCGCGCGCCAGCGGCTGGCGCCGTCGATCAGCGCCTGCTCCTCCAGCTCCTTCGGCACCGTCTTGAAGTAGCCCATCGAGCAGCCACGCGATGAAGGGCACGAGCAAGCGTGGGATAGGTCAGCATCACGGCGCTGAGCGTGTTGCCCAGCCTCAGCCGGCCGATGAGATCGGCCATCGGAACGAACAGGAGCGTCTGCGGCACCAGATAGGTCACGGCCACCGGCGATGGCCAGCAGCGGAGCCCCGCGAAACCGCATGCGCGCCAGTGGATAGGCCAGCATGGTCCCGAGCAGGAGGGAGATGCCGGTCGCCGACGACGGCCACCAGCATCGTGTTGGCGACCCAGGTCAGGAAGTTCGTCTCCTGGAGCAGGCTGATGTAGTGCACCAGGGACGGATGCCGGATGGTCAGCGGCATCGCCTTGGGGTCGTACAGCTCGGCGTTGGTCTTGAGCGAGGTGGCCGCCATCCACGTGAACGGAAACAGCGCGATCACGCCGAATCACCACCAGCGGCAGCCAGAGGCCGAAGAGGCGCCGGCGCCACGTCAGCTCGCCGACCATGTCATTCCTTCCGCACGTAGAAGGTGAGCAGCACCAGCAACAGCCCCAGCACCGGCACCATGCTGAGCGCCACCGCGGAGCCGAGGCCCCATCTGGCCCACGCCGCACGCTCAGGCTGTAGGCGTAGGTGGCCATCAGATGCGTGGTGTTGGCCGGGCCGCCGCCGGTGAGCACGTAGACGAGCTGAAAGTCGAAGAAGGTGAGAATGATCGAGAACGTCGTGACGATGAAGATGACCGGCAGCAGCGAGGGCAGCGTGACGTACCGGAAGCGGCCCCAGGTGCCGGCGCCGTCGATGGTCGCCGACTCCGTGCAGCTCGACGGGAATGGTCTGCAGGCCCGCGAGGATCGAAATGCCGAAGAACGGCAGGCCGCGCCACGTGTTGACCATGATGATCGAGATCATGGCCATGGTCGGCGTTGCCGAGCCAGGACAGCTCCTGTCGTCGCCAGTCCGCTCACCACCAGCAGGCGGTTGAAGAGGCCCATGCCCGGATCGAAGATCCACTGCCACGCCACGGTGCTGAGCACGGTGGGCACGATGAACGGGAGCAGCAGCAAGGACCGCGTGATGGCCTTCATCCGGAAGTTCTGGTTCATCACGAGGGCCATGCCGAGGCCGCCGGTCGCCTTCAGCAGGGTTGCGGCCGCCGTGAACTTGATCGTGTTTCCGACCGACTGCCAGAAGATCGGGTCGTTCGCGAGCGTGACGAAATTGCCCAGGCCCACGAAGGAGGGGGACCCGGCCACCTCCCGGCGGAAGAAGCTCAGGTACACCCCGTAGAAGAACGGGTAGCCCAGGAAGGCCAGCAGGAACAGCAGGGGCGGCGTGAGGATGAGCCAGCTGAACACCGACTCCCGCTCGATGAACTCACGGAGCCGGCTCAGCCCCAGCCGACCGGTAGGCGCGCGCCTCGCAGCGCGGCCGCCCGCGATGCTCCGACGACTGGGTCTCGTGCTCACCCGTAGATCTGCTTGAGCTGGGCGACGGCCTCCGCGATGACGGTCTTGGTCGCCGCGCCCAGGCAGGCCTTGGAGAACATGTCGATCACGACCCAGCGATTGATCACGGTGCCGTGGGCGCGGTTGGCCGGCGCCGGCCACGACGTGAGCTTCCCGGTCTCGAGGACTTTCTGGAACGGCTTGACGCGCGGCTCGATGTCCCATTCGGGAGCCTTGTCGAAGGCGTGCAGGTACGGCGCGAAGTACATGTCGCCGGAGGCGATCCACGGGCGGAATTGCTTGGGGTCCATCGTCCAGCTTCAGGAACTCCTTCGCCGCCTGGGGGTCCGGGCCGTACGCGAACACGCCATGCGTCACGGGGACGAGCGAATGGTAGCGCTGGCCGTTGGGCCCCTTGGGATTCAGCCCGTGGTCGATCACCTTGCCCATCTCCGGCAGGTCGCGCTTGGCCGACACCATGATGCTGTAGGCGTTGTTGGTGCACGAGATCTGGCTGGTCAGGAAAGCCTTGTTGTTGTGCGGATCGAGCCACCCCACACAGTCTTCGATGCACGCTTCCTTGTAGAGCTTGGCGCACGAAATCCACGGCCTTGGCGGTCTCGCTGGTGTCGAGCGCGACTTTCTTGCCGGCCTTGTCCATGACCGTCACGCCGTAGGACCACAGCAACGGGTACAGCCACGAGTAGTTGTCGGCGAAACCATGACCCATCGACATGCCGTACGGATGGCCCTTGGCCTTGAGCTTGATGCCGGCTTCGAGGAATTCGTCCCAGGTCTCGGGGAAATGCTTGATCCCGGCTTCCTCGAACCAGTCCTTCCGGTAGACCATGAGCTGGCCGATGTTCGCCTGGGGCACGGACTTCCACTTGCCGTTGTCCACGGACAGGCTCTTGATCTCGTCGTACCAGCCGCCTTGCTCCTTGCCCACCGCCTCAGCGACGTCGGACACGTCGACGAGAGCGTCGCGGTAGAGCCACTCCTGCTGCACCCAGGCCAGGTCGGCGCCGGACTTGTTCTCGACCATCGAGACCAGCTGGGGCACCGCGCTGCCGCCGGCGGCCTGGATCTGGTAGTCGATCTTGATGCCCGTGGCCTTCTGGTAGGCCGGGATCATGACTTTCTGGAAGTGCTCGTCGAAGTTCTTCACGTACGAGCTTTCGCGCGCGAAGACGATGGTCGCCGGCTTCGCCTGGGCCTTGCGGGCGATCCAGGGCGCTCCGACGACGCCGGTGGCCCCGGCGGCCAGCTTCAGAAAGTCACGACGGCTGGGCTTGAACGGCGCGGCTTTTGACATGCCTTTTCCCCTTGTGTGTGACACCGGTTCGTTCAGCTCCTTTGGCGATGATGCTGCCCTGACAGACGGGTCGTCAAGCTTCGCGTGAAGCGGTGCCCAGCAAACGGACATTCGTCAGGCTGAAATCTCGGACAGGTCGCGATGATGCATAATGGCCGGGCCGATGACGATCGCGACCTTGCCTAAACGCCTGGGGTTCTTCACGCGCCTGCTCGATCAGGTGGAGCCTGCGCGAGCGCTACCGGCTGGCGACCGCGCAGATCGTGCACGCCGAGCGGCTCGGCTTCGATTCGGCCTGGATCGCCCAGCACCATTTCCATGCGGACGAGGGCGGCCTTCCCGCACCGTTCGTCTTCCTGGCCCAGATCGCTGCCCAGACATCGCGCATCCGCCTCGGGACGGGGATCGTGACTCTGCCGCTGGATCTGCCGATCCGGGTGGCCGAGGACTCCGCCGTGCTCGACCTGATGTGCGGCGGCCGCCTCGAAGTGGGCGTCGGAGGCGGAGGCAATCTTTCCTCGTACGCGGCGTTCGGCCGGGACAGCGCCGAGCGCGCGACCCTGCTCACCGGGCACCTTGCAAGTGCTGCGCGACGCCTGGGCGGGACGACTACTGCCCGGAGGGAAGGATCAGCTGTATCCGACGAATCCGAGCCTGGCCGAGCGCGTCTGGCAGGCGACGTTCTCGGTCGACGGCGCCCGGCGGGCCGGCGCCGCGGGCGACGGCCTCATGCTGTCGCGGACGCAGCCCCGGCCGGCGGACGCGCCCGATCTGTCGCTGGCCGAGATGCAGAACCCGATGATCGACGCGTACATGGCGGCGCTTGCCAAAGGGCCGCGAGCCGCGCATCCTCGCTTCGCGCACGGTGTTCGTCGCCGACGACGGCCAGGAAGCCCGGCGCTTCGCGGAGATCGGGCTGGGGCGGCATCGCGCGCGCCTGGCCAGGCTGGGCCGCGCGACCGGAGACGGAGCGGGGCTCGACGCGATGATCGTCGCCATGGACGTTCATCTCGGCACGGCGGACGAGGTGATCGCCTCGCTCAAGACGGACAGCACGCTGGCCCGCGCGACGGACCTCGCGGTACAGGTGCACTCGATCGATCCGCCGCATCCCTTCATTCTCAGATCGATCGAGCTGGTCGCCGAGGTGGTGGCGCCCGCGCTCGGCTGGGGACGGGCCGCCGCGGGAGTCGGGCGTATCGCGTGACGAGGGCGTCTATCGATGAGAGGACGATGAAGATGTCAGGAACCGACGCCGACATCATCGACGCGCTGGTCGGGATCACGCCGGGATCTTCCCTGGACGCGATCCGCGCCAGGCGACCGGAGGCGCGCGCTCACGCGCAGGCGACGTACCGCGCGCTGTTCGCGCCCGAGACGCTGGGCAACGTCTCCGCGCCGGAGCGTTTCGCGGTGGGCGCGTTCGTCGCCGGCCTGCACGGCGCGACGGCGATCACGGCCGCCTATGCCGCACGCCTCGCCGACAGCGGAGCCCCGGCGGCCCTGAAGGAAGCGGTCGATGCGGCCGTCGAAGGAAGCCAAGACCCACGGCCCGTACGGCAGCTACGCGGCGGGGCCGCTGAGCCGCGAGGACGCTGCGCGGTCCCATCTATCGCGTGGGAGCGGCGACCCGGCGCGCGCTCGGTCCACGCCTCGCCGCGGCATTCGAGCACGTGCACATGCTCGTCTTCCACCCGCGCGACGCCGCGCCCGCGGCGCTGCAGGCGCTGCTGGACGCCGGCTGGGCCACGACCGACATCGTCACGCTCTCCCAGATCGTCGCCTTCCTGTCCTTCCAGATCCGGGTGGTCACTGGCTTGAGCACCCTGGCCGGCCGTCCGTGACGCGCGAGGTCTCGACATGAGCGATACCGTCCTGGAAGCCCCCGGAGCACACGGTTCCGACCGCCTTCACCCGAGCACAGCTCGACTGGCTTCCCTGGCTCGAGCCGCTCGCCGTCGAGGCGATTGACCCAGCGCCACATGGCGAGCCTCGTGGACGCCGCCCGCGTGAAGTCGCCGTACTTCCGCCTCCTCGCCCGCGACCCGGACGCGCTCGAAGCCCGGACGCGCACCGACAAGGACATCTTCTACAACCCGGATGCCGGCCTACCGAGGGCCGAGCGCGAGCTGGCCGCCGCCGCGACGTCCCGCTTCAACGGATGCCTCTACTGCGCCTCGGTGCACGCGCGCCACGCCGCGACCTACTCGAAGCGCGAGGACGACGTGCAGCGCCTGCTCGACGCCGGCGTCACCGCCGATCTCGGAGAGCGCTGGAACGCCATCGTCGCGGCCTCGGTGGCGCTGACCGCGACGCCGAGCGCGTTCGGGCCGGAGCACGTCGACCGCCTGCGTCGCGCCGGGCTCGACGATCTGGCGATCTCCGATGTCATCCACGCCGCGGCCTTCTTCAACTGGGCCAACCGGCTGATGCTCCGCTCGGAGAGCCGGCGGCCCCGGCCGGGTCGTAGGCCTCGCGTCAATCGGACATCAGGAAGATGAGGGGACGCACGTCCTCCTCGGGCGTCTGACTCCCAGTAGCGCAGCAGGATCGTGTAGACCATCAGCCCGGTCTCGCCCTCGCCGAACAGGAGGTAGCGGACCGCCTGGGCCATCAGGCTCACGCCGGGTGAGGCCGATGAAGATCGAGATCGGGTCGATGGCCTCGCTGACGAAGGCGATGGTGTTGGCGATGGCGATCGCCCCGTACACCTCGGCCGACGTAGTCGTCGCCCTCCTTCCGGAGGCTGCACCTCGAGCGGGCGCGGAGAACTCGCTGCGGTTGTCGAGCAGGTTCACGTGAAGGAACAGGAACGGCCCGCGCACGTTGTAGTGCCGGAGCGATCTCGGCCTTCTTCTGGCGGCGGGCTTCCGCCGTCGACCGCGGCGATGGGGACGAGGTGCACCTTCTTGCCGCGCAGTCTCCGGCCCGAGGCGCCAGCTCTCGGCGTCGGCGAAGTAGCCCGTGCGGGATGCGGAGCTCCACCGAGCGGATGGATCGGCTGACGCGCGCACGCCAGCATCAGGAGCAGCGTGAAGATGGTGCCGATGATCAGCCCGTCCGGGCGCTCCACGCAGTTGTCGAGCCAGCGTGTAGGCGAACACCAGGCAAGAGGATCCCCGTGTAGAAGGCCAGCGCCCAGCGACGCTCGCGCCACAGCGTGAGCGTGGCCGCGAAGGCCGCCGACAGGATCAGCACCAGCACGCCGGTGGCGTAGGCGCCGCTCTGCGCCTCGACGTCCGCGCGGAAGATCAGCGTGATGACGACGTCGACGGCGAACAGCAGCGAGCACCGAGCGGGCCGGGAGAGCGCGGCCCAGCGGGGAGCCATCCCGAAGCGCGGCAGGTAGCGGGGAATCAGGTGGAGGAGGCCGGCCATCGCCGACGCGCCGGCGAGGCCGAGGATGAGGATCGTCGACACGTCGTACACCGTGCCGAAGCCGCGGCCGAGATAGCGGTGGGCCAGGAACGCGATGGCGCGCCCGCTCGCCTTGCCGTCCTGCGGCGTAGTCGGCCGGCTCGATGAGCAGCGTGGTGACGAAGCTCGAGAGGATCAGCATGACGCTCATGATGATGGCGGCGGTCAGCAGGAGCTTCCGCGTGTTGGCCACGCGCCCGGTCGGCCGGCCGCCCGTCCGCGGGCTGTGTCCCCGATCCGCTTCGCCGCCGTCGATCAGCGGCATGACGGAGACTCCGGTCTCGAAGCCGCTCAGGCCGAGGGCGAGCTTCGGAAACACCAGCAAGGCGCCCGCGATCAGCATCGGGAAGCTGCCCTTCGCGCGTCGAGCGCCGAGCGCCAGTCGGCGAGCAGCGCCGGGTGCGTGATCACCTCCAAGGCGCCGCGTCCGAGGACGATGAGATTGAGAGCCAGGTACGGCACGGCGGCGGCGGCCGCCAGGCCGATCGCCTCGTGGAAGCCCTTCAAGAAGACCGCCGCGAGCACGGCGAGGATCGCGAGCGTGACGAGGATCTGGTGATCGCCGAGCACGGGATGGAGGAATGGATTCTCGATGGCGTGCTTGGCGGCGTCGGCGGCCGACAGCGTCATCGTGATCACGAAGTCGGTGGCGGCAAAGCCGAGCAGGACCAGCACGAGCCCCTTGCCCTTCCAGCCGCTCAGGAGATTCTCGAGCATGGCGATGGAGCCCTGCCCGGCGTAGCTGCGCCCGGCCACCTGCGCGTAGACCGGCAGAGCGCCGAGCAGGGTGAGGAGCACGAGGATGACGGTGGCGATCGGCGCCACGCGCGCCCGCCGCGAGCAGCGCGATGCCGGGCTGGTAGCCAAGCGTCGAGAAGTAGTCGACGCCCGTCAGCCAGATGACCTTCCACCAGGGATGAGTCGCGACCTCGTGGCCGCCGTGGCCGTCCAGGGACTCGCCGCGCGCCAGCCACTTCCCGACGGCGGTTCGATATTCGAACGCGGGCTGGGGCGCCCTCGTGGCGAAACGAGAGGCGCTCGCTCTGGCTCTTCGGTGTCGCGGAGTCAACGCCGAGCGACGAGCACGCTGATGGGGTAGAGACAGTAGTAGTCGGGGTCGTCCAGGACGAACGTCGGCGACCCTGGCTCGCACAGGGCCGAGCGTCGCGTCCAGTCGTCGGGCGTCAGGCGGTCGCGCAGGCGCGGACCCCAGTTGCGCTCGAAGACGCACGTGCTGGATGTAGTCGCGCGCGGCGTGGGGCAGCGGCGCCCGGCGCTCCAGCAGGTACGTGCGGAAGCTCTCCACGGTCAGTCCGACTGCGCGGACCGACGCGAGCGTGCGCTGGCGGCGCTCCTCGAATGAGAACTCGCCGCCCTCGTGACGGCTCCACTCCATCTCGGCCTGGCGCAGGCGACGCTCGAGCGCGGGATGGCCGGGCAGGAAAGCTCCGTGCAGGAGCTGGGACTCCTTCACGACGATCCGGCCACCGGGGCGGACGACGCGCGCAAACTCGGCCAGCGCCCGGCCCGTCTCCTGGATGTGGTGGAGGACGTCGCCGCACCAGACCCAGTCGAAGCTCGCGTCGGGCGCGTCGAGCTTGGTGGCGTCACCCACGCGGAACTCGAGACGCGAGGCGACCGGTCCGTGGCCGACCAGCTCGCGCGCCGCGTCCGCGCGCTCCGCCGATGGCTCGATGCCCACGACGCGCCCGCGCGGACCGATCGCCTCGGCCAGCCAGACGGCGAAGAGCCCGGCGCCGCAGCCGACGTCGAGGCCGCGCGAGCCCTCGGGCAAAGTGGAGGTCGGCTGATGAGAGCGCGCGCCTCCGGCTCCTGGAAGAGGTTCATGCGCTCCGAGCGACTTCGCTGAACGGCTCGGGTGCTCGGGCTCGAGTCATGACGTCTTGGCCGCGGCCTCGGCGAGCAGCGCGTACTTGGCCAGCGTGCGCTCGGCGAGCGCGGCGGGCCAGCGGCGATCGTCCACGATTCTCAGAAACTCGTCGAGGACCCGGGCGAAGTGTGTCTCGTGGCCCCCGTCGAGCGCGGGCGGCACGCTCACCTCGTACGTGCCCGGGCCGGCGGGCACGACCTCGACGCCGGGAAGCTCCGCCTGCCACGCCGCGACCGTGTCGCGCAGCGTCCGCGCGACGTCGGCGGCATCGGTGCGAGGCTCGACGAACACTCTGCGGCGGTGGCCCGTGCGCGGCGCTCTGCTCCAGGCGGATGTCGGCGCGAGTCCCGTGCGCGACGCTTGCGCGAGGCGTCTCCCCCACCCGGCGACGGCGAGAGGTTCCAGCGCGTCGCGGCGCTCGCGGTGACGCGACCGATCCGGTACACGAGCTCGGCGTTGCATCGATAGCTCAGCGTGTCGCCGTCGACGAGAGGGCTCGAGCTCCCGCGGGAACCCCGCCTCTCCGGTGATCCGCCGGAACGCCTCCGCGGGTACTCGCCGTCGACCACGCGCGGGCCGAGAGGAGCGCCAGCGCCGCGGCGTCGCCGTCGCACGAGCCACTGCGCCTGGTCCACGACGTGGGTGGTAATGTCGACCGGGCCGCTCCCTGCACGCGCACGTCGAAGAACCACCAGGGACGTCTGAGGGGGCGCCATCGACGAGCTTCTCCAGATGGTGCACGCTCTCCTGCTCGATGGCCGACGCCATCGTCGCGGAAGGCGCCGAAGAGCGCCGGAGTACCGACGAGCTTCTTGACCAGTCCGGCCGCCACGTCGTGGCGCCCCGTCATGATCTCCGCGGCCAGCGGCCAGCCCTCGAGGCTCGCCCGCACGTGCTCGAGGTCGGCCGGCTCCACGAGCCACGGCTTGTCGGCGAGCACGTGAAAGCCCGACGTCGTGCAGCCGTCGCATCGTGCGCGCCTTGCCCCCGTTCTTGCCCGCGAGGACCACCACGTCGCCACGCCGCTCGTCGACGAGCCGCCCGAGCGGGTCGTCGGACGTGGTCACGACGGGACGCCAGCGCGTGGGGTCCGGTGAGCGCCGGTTGAAAGCGCTCGACGAGGGCGAGGAAGTCGCGCAGCTCGGCGCCCTCGCGCGCGTAGACGAACACCTCGTCGGCCGCGCGCGCCTGCGGCACTGCGCAGGGTCAGCGCGGCGTGGAAGTGCCCGGGGTCGAGGAAGAGTAGCGTGTGCACTGGCTACCGCCCGCCGGCCACGCTCAGGACGGCAGGATGACCGCCTTGCCCGTCGTCTGCGTGTCGAAGAGCTTGTAGGCTTCCTCCGCCTGCTCGAGCCTCCAGCGGTGCGTGAAGAGCTTCTCCACGTCCACCTTCCGGTCGGCGACGAACTCGGCGCACTCGGCCTGGCCTTGCTTCGAGAACGTCCACGGAGCCCACCAGCGTCACCTGCCGGCGCAGGAGATCCGGGCTCACGTCCAGCGTCACCTGGCCGCGCTCGCCGACGAAGCAGGCCGTGCCCCACGAGCGCACCGCGCGCACCGCCGCGGCGCGGGCGTCCGGCGCCGAGGAGGCGTCCAGCGTCTTGTGCGCGCCCTCGCCGTGCGTCAGGTCGCGGATCGCCGCCACCACGTCGTCCGCCTTGGGATCGATCACCTCGTGCGCGCCGAACTGCCTGGGCGAGCTTGCGCCGCTCGGGCGCGATGTCGATGGCGATGACGCGCGCGCCCATGACGACGGCGAACTGCGTCGCCGACAGGCCCACCGGGCCCTGGCCGAAGATGGCGATCGTCTCGCCGCCCTGCAGATTGATCCGCTTCAGGGCGCCCCAGGCCGTGCCGGTGCCGCAGGAGACCGCCGCGCCGGTCACGAAGGAGAGCGAGTCCGGCAGCGGCACCAGGGTCGACACCGGCACCTTCATGTATTTGGCGTGTCCGCCGTGCCCGCCCGAGCCGTAGACCACCGTGCCCGCGAGGCACATCTGCGTCCAGCCCGCCCGGCAGTGCTTGCAGGTGCCGCAGCCGTCGTAGTGGTGGTCCATCACGCGCTGGCCGACCCGGGCCTCCTTCTCGGTGACGCCGGAGCCCACCGCCGCGACGACGCCGCAGGGCTCGTGGCCGGCGATCATGCCGGCCGCCCGCTTGATGCCGCCGGTCACGGCCCCGCCCGGATTGGCCGGGGCGCGATAGTTGTGCAGGTCGCTGCCGCACATGCCCGAGGCCTTGATCTCGAGGATCACGTCTCGGGGCCCGGTGTCGGATCGGGGAACTCCCTGAGCTCCAGCTTGCGGTCTCCGAGAAACACGACGCCTTTCATGGTGTCCTCCGTGGCGACTATACTCGTGCGTCATCGGGACAATGTCCACCCCCACGCACGAGTGGGATCCGGAGGATCGGCATGACGGTCTATGAGATGCGGACCTACACGCTTCACGTCGGCAAGATGGCCGAGGCGGTCAAGCTGTACACCGAGCTCGGCTACCCGGCGCTCCAGAAGGGCGGCCAGGACAAGAAGCTGATCGGCTACTTCCAGGCCGACACGGGCACGATCAACCAGCTCGTCCATCTGTGGAAGTTCGACGACGACGCCGACCGTCGCGCGCACTGGGCGTCGGTCTTCGCCAACAAGGATTTCGTCGAAGGCTTCGCCGCGAAGTTCCGTCCGCTGATCGCTTCTCAGGAGGTCAAGCTGCTGACCGCGGCCCCGTGGGGACCGCATCCCTGAAGGAAGGCGCGCCATGGCGTCATTGGCTCCTGAAATCCGAGCCCGAAGAGTGGTCGTGGACCAGCAGGTCGCGGAAGGGCGCGACGGCGCGGAGTGGACGGGCATCCGCAACTTCTCGGCCCAGAACAACCTGCGCGCCATGAAGAAGGGCGAGCAGGCGTTCTTCTACCACACCGGCAAGGAGCGCGCGATCGTCGGCATCGTCAAGGTCGTCGCGGAGAGCGCATCCGTGACTCGACCGACTCCGCCTGGCGCGCCATCGACGTCGCCGCGGTGAAGACCGCTCCCGACGCCGGTCAGCCTCGATCAGATCAAGGCGAACACGCGCCTCGCCGGCATGACGCTGGTCAGGCTGGCGCGCCTGTCGGTCCAGCCGGTTTCGGAGGCCGAGTGGCAGAATCGTCTGCAAGATGGGCGGACTCGAGCTGAACTGAGTTAGAGTAGCGGCGACTCGCTGAGAGAGGAGAATCGCCATGCCGTTCTACGAACGAGGACCCGTCCGCATCCACTACGAAGAGGTCGGCTCCGGCTTCCCCTGCTGCTCATCCCGGGCGGCGGGCTCAATTCAGCCCTCTCATCCTGGCAGACGGCCTCGCCCTTCAACCCGATGGAACGGTACAAGGACGACTTCCGCTGTATCTGCGCCGACCTGCGCAACGCCAACCCCGGCCAGTCCAGCGGCCCGCTGGAGATCGACCGCCCCTGGGACGCCTACACCGACGACCAGCTCGGGCTGATGGACCACCTCGGCATCCGGGAGTTCCTGGTCATGGGCTTCTGCATCGGCGGGCCGATGATCCACAACCTCATTCGGCGGGCGCCGGAGCGCGTCGTCGCGGCCGCGATGATGCAGCCCAGCGGCTTCAGGCCTGAGATCCCGGACCTGTTCTACCAGAACAACATCAAGGGCTGGGGGCCGGCGCTGTGCGAGAAGCGCCCCGACGTCACGATGGACATGGTCCATGACTTCCTGACCAGCATGTACACCAACCGCGCCGACTTCGTGTTCACCGTGTCGCGCGATTTCGTGCGCTCCATCCAGACGCCGCTGCTGGTCGCGCCTGACGACGTGCCCGCGCACCCGTACAAGGTCGCGATGGAGGTGGCCAGCCTCGCCCCGAACGCCGAGGTGACCATCTATCCCTGGAAGGATTCGCCGGAGCACATCGACGAGGTCGTGGAGCACGCGCGGCGCTTCCTCAAGGCGCACGTACCCGCACGAAACGGGAGCCAGGTTCTCGCCAGGTAGCCGTCCCGGGACACCAACGGCGAGTTAGCGGTTCTCTTTGCTAACTCGCCGATTTCGCTTTCAGCAGGGCATTTCGGGAGTTCTTCGGGCGCAAACGCCCGGAAGTGTTCGCACCGGCTGTACTGCCCTCCTGCGCCTATTTCCCCTGCTTTCCCCCGTTGGCATCGTTGTTGCTACAGATCCGTTGGCGTCGCAGGCAGTACGACCGTGCGGGCGCAATGGACTCTCGGTCTCGCAGAGGGAGGACAGGAGCGACGATGAACGGGACTGCAGGCACGCGATCGTTCTCACGGCGCTCTCGTCATGCTGGTACACTGGGTACGGACTGGCCCCTCGAGCGGGCGTTCATCAACGCCATCACTCCGCAAGCAGGACCCGCGGTCAGCGAGCCCTCTCGCCGCCGCCAAGCGACTCCGGTGGCCTCGTCTGTTCCGGGTGCGAGCCCGCGGACATGCCGGCCGCTGCCGACTCGAGCCGGGAGCCCGACCGCTCCGATCGCGTCCGCAGGGTTAGGAGTAGGACGAAGGGGTTAGCGGACTCAACGTCCCCTTAACCCCTCGTCGTCAGAGCGGCTTCTGGACGCTACTAGTGAAACAACCATTTCCTGGTGATGGACGCCTTCGGTGAGGGGACGGCGCCTCAGCTCTACACCATCGAGGGAACACCTACAAGCAGTGACGAGGGCGCGGAGGTCTCGGTAGACGAAGCGTTAGCGGCGTCGACGTCCGCTAACCCGTCGTCGATCGCCAGCGACGCTGCTAGATGACGTCCTTGGCCTTGAGATCCTCCAGGTCGTGCGCGGTCATGCCCAGCCACTCGGAATAGATCGCGGCGTTGTGCTCGCCGAGCATCGGCGAGCGGTCCACCGCGACGTGCGAGTCGGACATCTTCACCGGCCACCCGGGCAGGGTGAACTTGCCGCGCTTGGGATGATCGACGGTGACGATCATCTCGCGCTTCTGCAGCGCGGGATCCTGCGTGATCTCCATCGTGTCGTAGACGGCCCCGGCGGGACGCCGGCGTCGCCCAGGATCTGCATGACCTCGGCCTTGGTGCGGCTCTGGGTGAACTCGCTCAGGATCCGGTCCACCTCGTCGTGGTGGGCCCAGCGCTTCTCCGGCGAGTTGAAGCGCTCGTCGCCGATCGAGCTCGGCCCGGCCGATGGCCTTCAGCAGCCGGTCCCAGTGCCGGTTGCCGCGCGCGGGTCGTGTAGATGAAGCAGTAGTCGTTGAGGCCCCCGCCCTTGCACTTGTAGAGGCCGCTGGGGGCGGTCGTGCCGAGCGCGCTGCGGTTGCCCGAGCGCACCGCCGCCTTGCCGCTGGCGGCCTGGCGCGCGAAGGCGATGCGGCTGAAGTTGATCACGGCATCCTGCATGGCCACCTTGATGTGCTGGCCCCGGCCCGTGCGCTCGCGCTGGTGCAGCGCGGCCAGGATGCCGATGGCGCAGTGTAGCCCGGTGCCCGTGTCGCCGATGGTCGGTCCCGGCTTGAGCGGCTCGGTCTCGGTCGTGCCCGTCAAGCTCAGGGCTCCGCCCACGGACTGCGCGATCATGTCGAAGCTCACGTAGTTCTCGTATGGACCCTCGCCAAAGCCCTTGACCTGCGCGTAGATGACCCGGGGATTGATCTGCCGGACGACGTCGTAGCCGAAGCCCAGCCGCTCGATGGCGCCCGGGGCGAAATTCTCGATCATGACGTCGGCCTTCTTCAGCATCTCGGTGAAGATCTCGCGGCCGCGCGGGGTGCCGAGGTTCAGGGTGACGCTGCGCTTGTTGGCGTTGAGCAGCATGAAGTAGTGCGAATCCACCCCCGGCTTGTCGGTGGATGCCCCGCGCCCCTGGTCGCCGCCCTTGGGATTCTCGACCTTGATGACGTCGGCGCCCAGCCATGCCAGCGCCTCGGTGCACGAGGTTCCGGCCTCGAACTGGGTCAGATCAAGGACCTTCACGTCCTCTAACGCGGTCTTCTGTGCCATGGGATGGCCTCTCCTATTCAGAGCGCAAACGGTTCGGTGCGCGCTCGGTGATCCCCGCTACGTGCCCACTATCTTAGTCCGAGACGCCGTTCAAGGTCACGCGGCTCGCCCGCCTCAAATACCTTCGAGGGCACTCGCGTTGGCCACGATGACCTTCGCTCCGTCAGCCTTCTCGCAGAAGACCGTGACGTCGGCGCGCGTCTGGCCGCCCTCCACGCGACGGCCCGTGATGATCCCCGCGTGGTGAAGGGCTCGTTCGGCCACAGCACGTTGGTGAACTTCACGTCCAGGCGGCCGCCCAGGTAGAAGCCGCGGCCGAAATGCCGGGTCAGGAGCTCGGTGACGCACGAGAGCGTCATGCGGCCCCCGATCACCGTGTCTCCGAAGCCGAGCTCTTTCGAGGCGTCCTTGTCGTTGTGATAGTTCCGGCTGCGGTAGAAGAACTCGTCGCACATCGCCGGGGTGAACGTCTTGCGGAGCTCGACCGACAGCGGCTCCCCGGAGGGCTCGCCCGCTTGCCTCGCGCCTTCCTTGCTCGCCGGATCGCGCAGGGTGACCTCGCCGCTGGTCTGCTCCGCCAGGAAGCTCTGGTGATGGACGCTGCGCGCGATCAGGTTCCCGGCCTCGTCGCGCACCCACATCTCCTGCGCGACGACGTCGCGATCGCGCCGCCGGTAGCGATCGGCCACCCGCGCGCTGCAGCTGCAGGATTTGTCCGACGCGCGTCGGCGCGTAGATCTCCCATTCCTGACGCCGCCACAGGTTGCCGAAGAGGTTGTCGAGGTACCAGCCCTTGAACTGGCTGTCCGCCTGCTGGTAGACGATCACCGGAGCCACCGGTCCGCCAAAGGGCGACGCCGCCGTGTACCAGGGTTCGGCTCGTCGAGCCCCTTGATGTAGTGCTGCACCATCTCGTCGGTGATCGGTCAGCTCGAGTGTGCCGAGGTCCTTGCCCGGGTACACGTCCGTCGTCATCATGCGTGCGATCCTCCTGGTCACGTTCCTTGCCGCGTGCGCTCGACGCAGCACGGCTTTGTTGGCCCGTCCACCTCCTGATACAGGAAACGCACGACATCGGCAAGCCTGTCGCGGAGCAATAAAGCGCATCGGCTTCAGCCGGTGAGCGGCTTCCGCCGCGAGGACCCCGGTCGTATGCTGGAGCTGTTGGAGAGGAGTCCTCAAGGCCGCATGACCCCGGACGACGCTGAAATCCTGGAGGAAGGGCCGAGCGCGACCGGCTGATCGCGGCGCGTGAGGCGTCTCGACGCGGCGACGCTCGAGCTCTTCCGCCAGCGCATCGACGCCCATCTCTGGCGCTCGTTTCCGGGCCTCGCTGACCGCGAACGCTCGCCTTCTGCTGGCCGATCCGGAGGAATACGACGCGCGACGCCTCTGCCCAGAAGCTGCGAGAGTGCGGCGCGGTGACGGCGCTGCCGGTGGTCGTCGCGCCCGGGCAGCCGCTCGTCTTCCGCGAATGGCATCCCGGCGTGGCCCTCGCCTCCGGCCCGCTCGGCATTCCGTATCCAGTGGGCTCCGATCCCGTCGTCCCCACCGCCGCGCTGGTGCCGATGATCGGGTGGGACGAAGCCGGCTACCGCCTCGGCTACGGGGGCGGTTTCTTCGACCGAACCCTGGCGAGCCTGGCGAAGAAGCCCGTGGTCATCGGCGTCAGCTACGAGCTGGCCAAGATGAAGACCATCCGGCCTCAGAGCTGGGATATCCCGATGGACTGGGTCGTGACCGAGCGGGGCACCTACCGGCGCGATCCAGAAGGCCTGGTCTTTCTCGGCGAGCCCATCGCCGGCGAGCCCAGCGCGCTCGCCTCCCCGTCTGCTACGCAGCTGAGGTTGACCCCGAGCGTTTCGGCAAGCGGAAGGACTAGCTGTCGCCCTTGACGAACGAGCGTGCCACCACCGTATGTAGGAGCCCGGGCCATCGAACCGCGGAGGAGCAAGCGATGACTGCGACACTCCGACGCTTCGTCCGATCGAGGACACGTTTGCTGCCGAGGCGCTGGGCGATTGACCTGGCGCGGCCGCTGGATGCGGGAACCCTGGCCTGGATCGAACAAGCCTTCGCGGACCATCCCGTCCTGGTGTTCCGCGAGCAGGATTTGGGGCCCGGCGAGCTGGCGGCGTTCGGGCGCTGCTTCGGCAAGCCGAAGCTTCACTCGCTGGTCGACTATCGTCACGCACGAGTATCCGGAAGTGTCGTGGCTGACCAACGTCGACAAGGACGGCAACATCGACTGGTTCGGCGTCAAGCGCGCAACCGATTGGCACACCGACTCGCCGTACGAGGACGAGCCGCCGCGGCTGGCGATCCTGCATGCCAAGGAAGTGCCGTCCTCGAAGGGCGGGACGATGTTCGCCGACATGCGCGCCGCATACGACGCGCTCTCCGGCGCGATGAAGCAACGGCTCGCCAGCATGGTCGGGCTGCACGGCCGCCACGATGGACCCGCCGGGGTCCGGCTCTACGAGGGCGACCCCGACCAGCGGATTGATCGGGCATATCCCGAGAAAGCGCGTCCGGCCGTCGTCACCCACCCGGTGACCGGGCGGCCAATCCTCTTCGTCAATCCGCTGCACACGCACGGCTTCCAGGCAATGCCCCGCGACGAGGCGTGGACTCTTATCGAGGAGCTCGCCGAACATTCGACCCGGGACCGGTTCGTCTACTACCACCAGTGGCGGGTTGGCGACGTGCTGATGTGGGACGAGCTGGCAACGATGCATCGCGGCGCCGGCGACTATCGACCTGATGAGCGCCGTGTCTTGCTACGTACGATCGTCTACTCGAGCTAGGACCCGCTTCTCGGGCTTGGGGCAAGGGTAGAGTAGCGCGGCGTGATCAGCGGATTATCCCCGCCGCCGGAGATGTGGAGGTCGACCGTCGCCAGCTCACAGGCTCGGATCGGTCGATCACGTTCATCGCGGCGAGCCGCTTTTCCCCATGCGCCACCGCGGTGCTGATGGATGGGAATCGCTCGCGAGACTCGGCGATCGTCTCACCCGCATAGTTGACGATCCGCCATCGCCAATCGGCATCCTTCGACGTGTTGAACGCCGCGACACGCATAATGCGCCGACTCCTTCCACAAGCGGTGGCCGCCCGCGACGACGTCAGGGCGTCGGCGTGCGCGTCACCATCAAGGTTTGACCGCAGACAGAACAGCGCCCGTGTCCACGGTCCATCGTTCCGGCGTCGACATCGAGCGCTTGCTGCACGTCGCGGCGGCCGACATGTAGCTCGACGGCAAGGCAGCCGTCACAGAAGGGCTGTCCGTTCGCCTGTCGAAAGAAGTCGTCGAGGGCATCGCGCAAGTCGTTCCCTGACACGTCAACTGTCCTGTCACCCGCTCCTGTCCAAAGAAAAAGGGATTGATTTCGACGCGCCGGGCGCCGCCGAACGACGCCGACAGCCGTGGAGCATATCAGAATTCGGTGAGGCGGCCATATCATAATTTATATGTGGGATATATGATATATATACTCATAGGAGGAGCGGCGTATGTTCGAGAGCGAGACGCGAGTCCTCATCATCTTGCCCCGTGACCTGGTCGATCGCGCACGAGAGCTAGCCGGCCGGGCGACGATATCCATGAAGCTGCCCGTGAGCTTGCAGATCGTGCTCAGGGCGCTGATCGAGGAGAGCTTGAAGCGGCCGACGAATCCCGACCTCCTGGCAAATGTAGGCCGCCAGGCCGAGACGGTGCGCCGGATTCGCAGCGAGGCGCGCCGGCGGTCGACGGTGCCGCAGCGTCCTCAGAGCCGGGCGAGCCGGCAGCGATCGAGATACGGCTCATGACCGCGGCGTGGGCCGTGCCGAGCGTTGCCATCGTGCTGACCCAGGTTGCGGTCATCGCGACGTCCATCTACCTGCACCGGGCGCTGGCACACCGGTCACTGCATCTACACCCGATCGCCGACCTCGGGTTCAGGATCGCGCTGTGGTTGACGACGGGACAGAGCCGGCAGCAATGGGTGGCGGTTCATCGCAAGCACCACACTTTCACCGATCGGCCGGGAGACCCCCATAGCCCACTCCTGCTCGGCTTCTGGCGCGTCCAGCTCTTCAACGTCGCCTACTACGTGCGGGAGGCCAGAAACGCCAAGACCCTCGAAGCGTTCGCCCCGGATCTCCGACCGGATCGGCTCGATCGCCTGTTTTTCTCGCGCGGGGTTCTGGGCCTAATGGTCGGGCTGAGCCTGCTCTGTATGCTGATCGGGCTGTGGCCCGGCCTCATCGCCGGGCTCCATGCACGCGGTCCTCTATGTCTTCGTGATGGCGCCGCTCATCAATCGCACTCGGCCACTGGCGCGGCACCAAGAACTTCGAGAACACCGCCTACAACTTGCGTATCCTGGCCTGGATTACCGGGGGCGAGAGTCTTCATAACAATCATCACGCTTACCCCCGATCCGCGAAATTCAGCTTGCGCCGGTCGGAGTTCGATCCTTCGTGGCCGATCATCCGGTCACTGGCGGCGGTGGGCCTGCTCGTCATCTCGGGGCCGCCGGTCGCGTGGGCGCGCGTCGGAGCGGGCCGGAGGACGTCATGAACGTCCTCGCCGACTGCAAATGAACGAACGCGCTGAGATGGCGACAGAAGCTGGCACTCCGGATTTCCCGTGGCCCGATTTTGATCGCTGGCAAGCCACTTTCGCTGCCGCCCAGGTCTTTCCAGCGCGGTGGAGGGCCTCCACCGAGTCCCTTCGTCGCACACCCCTGAAGCGGAGGCGTACCGGCTCCGCAAACTCGAGCTGCATGCCGAGTGGCTCGATATGCTTGACCGCCGCTCCAACGTGCGCGCGCACTTCACCGTCAGGGGATCGAGCCCGAGTCGCGCGCCAGGACATGCGCCTACCGTGTCCCGCGTGCGACCCCTCAATGCGCGCGAAGTGGGGGCCGAGCTCGAGGCGATGCCGCCCTTTCATCCGGGCTGCCGCTGCGTGCTCGTGGCGATACCCGTGAAGTCCGCCGGCCGACGTCGGAAATCGCTACGAGCGCCCGCTCCCCTGAGGAGTCGTTCGCTTCAGAATCCCCTCTGTCGCATGCACACGCGGTACGCCGCCCGATACGCGGCGTCGGTTGCCCCTGGGCATCCATCCCGTGGATCTGAGGATCCTCCGATTTCGTGCCGGCCGCCGTCGCTCCCGGAGGGACCGGCGTGCTGTCACGCCTTCAGGAGCGAGCAGCCTTCGCGTCAGTCTGGTCCTTCGAGGTCGGGAGGCGGAACGGTTCCGCGATCCCTCCCGCGCTTCCTGGTTACATAGCGGTCATGTCGCCGATGGTCGGAACATCGGCGCGAGCGATGCCCGACGCGCGAGGACAAAGCGCCACGCCGAGCAGGACCGCGAGTCTACACAGCGGCCGGCGGCGGCGAGACTCATGCGCCCCGCCGAAGAGGCCGCTGGGGGCCTCGAGTCGCCCGCGGCCCTTCGCGCCCTCCTCGTGCGGGACCATCGGCTGGCCCTCGGCCGCTCCGGCAGCGTCTTGCTGTCTGCGATCAAGATTTTCTCCAGCTATTCGTGTTGAAGTTGTAGTGATGAACCACACCGTCGGTGTCGAGACCGAACAGATCATTTTGCGGATGCGCAGATCTGGATGAACTTTGCCATTCGTTTTCTCGCTCACGCGCGCGGCGCACCGCCGAACCGGCTGGGGGCGGAGAACCGACCGGGGCGGCCGAGTCCGATTCGCCGAGCGGCCGCAACGACGACGGTTGTGGAGGGCCTGATCGCCGCGGCCACGACGCCTGATGCGTCAACCAGGGAAAACAACGACGGAGAGGCGCACGTTCAGTATACGTTCATCAGTTGTATCATTATGTATTTATTATATAATTTATGTTACTATCCCTTTCGCCTGACGCTGGTCTCCTTCCCGAAACAGTTCGTGTCTCGCCAGGCCGGGAGGAAGCGGCAAAGGACGGGAGTGCCTGCGCGGCACGAAGAGGTCCCACTTCGACAACGGAGAGGTGTCACATGAAACTACAGGTACCGTGGTTCAAACCCGCTGCGTGGGGTGTGGTTCTGGGCTCTGTTGCAACCATGATTGTCGGCTTTACCTGGTTGGGCTGGACCCTCGGCAGCACCGCCGAGCGTACGGCGGCAGAACGAGCCAGCTCCGCCGTGGTCGTCGCGCTCACGCCGTCCTGCGTCACGAAATTCATGGCGCAGCCGGGCGCCGCCAAAGCTCGTAGAGTTTCAGAAGATCGAATCCGTGGAAACAGCGTGAGTTCATCGAAGCCGGTGGATGGGCCACTCACGCGAGGGACAAGACGCCGTACGCGGGCCTGGCGACTGCGTGCGCCGAGGAGCTCGCCAAGACCAAGACCTAGCGCCCGGCGCCCGGCCCTCGAGCGAGGCGGCGGGTCGTTGCTCGGCGCGGCTAGTCAGAGCCTGCTTCGGAGCAGCCCCTGAGCGTGACGTCCAGCTGACCGCCGGTGAAGTCACGTCGCGAGGAGATCAGCCCGATCTCCCGGTGCCCGCGTCGTCGGGCGCTTCTGGCGACTCGCCTCGGTCTCGTGAGCCAGCTTCGGGACGATGCTGGGCGGCCCCCGGCTGCTCATGTCATGTCTGGTCGGGATCGAGGAACCCAGGAGGCGGAAATGGACCGAGGAACGGCGATGCTGGCAGTCGTCCTGGAAATTTACGAAGGCGGCAAGGACCTGATCCCGGGGTGGGACCTGAAGGAGCGAGGCGGAAGGCGCGCTGGCAACAGGCGGCATCGAGGGACCTCCGGCGCTACTACGACACGTGTCTGGCACGTCGGGATCACCAGCTCAAGGCCACCCTCGAACGCGATCGACGAAAGACTCTCGAATCGGAGCGCGAGCGCTTCATGTCGCTCTACCTGGGCGCCGCCCGATGACTGACATGACGATCCGGCCCGAGCCGACGCGTTCTGCGGCGGCCCGTCAAAGCGGGGGTTGGGCCGACGACTTCCCGGCGGTAGCGCTCGCGGAGCGTGATGCGTTCTTGGTCGTTGATCGGGCCCCGGGGCGCTTCAAGAACACCTCGACGTCGCCGCTCTCTGTAGGTCATCCTTCGCTGAAAGGGGTCCCTTCGCCGCCGCCGGCGCGCGAGGCGGTCCGCCGCAGGCGGGATTGTTAGTGATGCGCCCGTGAGCGGCGAGCCGCATATCCGCAAGGTCCGGCCGGACGACCTCGAGGAGGTCTGGCGGGTGCACGTCGCCTCGAGCAACGACCTCATGGTGCGCAGAGGCCGGCCGGCGGCGAGGCCGGCCGACGACCCGGTGGCGAGCGATGCCCGGGCGGGGCTGGCCAGCGACCCCGACGGCTACTTCTGCGCCGTCGAGGAAGGGCGGATCCGTGGCATGGTCTCGGCCCTGGTCCGCGGCCGGGTGTGGTACCTGTCCATGTTCTTCGTGCTCCCCGGCGACCAGGGGCGGGGCCTGGGGCGGGCGCTGCTCGAGCGGGCGCTGGCCTACGGCGAGGCGCGCGGGGCGGAGGTGCGCTGCGCCTGGGCCACGCTCGACCCGCGCGCCCAGGCCCGCTACGTGATGGCCGGGATGGCGCCGCGCTGGCCGATCTACCGCCTGGATGGGGATGCCGCGGCGGTGGCGCGGCTCAGGGCGCGGGTCGGGCTCGACCCGCGGGAGCGGAGGCTGCCGTGCGATCCCGGCGCCGCTGAGAAGCTGACCGCCGAGGTCTTCGGCCACGGCCGCGCCGACGACCTGGCCCACTGGCGGAGCGACGGCAGCGCGGCGGTGGCGATCGAGCGCGGCGGCGATGCTCACCGCCTTCGCCTATCGGCGGGGGAGCGGATCGGGCCGGCGGCGGGACGCGACGAGACGGCGCTCCTCCAGGCGGTGGCGGCCGCGGCGGCGCAGGCGCGGGCGGCGGGAAAGCGTGACGGTGCGCGTCCCCGGCGCCTGCGCTTCCTGCTCGAGGCGCTGGTCGGCTGCGGCTTCCGCATCGGCGAGCTCGCGCTGTTCCTGGCCTCGCGGCTGTTCGGCCGGCCCGAGCTCTACCTCCCCTCGGGGCCCATCCTCTATTAGATCTGAGCTGGGGAGAGCTTCTCCGCGCGGACGCCGATGAGGCGGAGCTTGCGAGCTTGCTGAGGATAACGGCCTCCGGCGGGCCGCCAGCCAAAGATCATTCCGCTGGGCCCGCGAACCACACGCCGAGATCGGGAAAAGGAAGACGGTGGATTCACGCTCGGACGCCGAGGTGATCGGCCGCTCGCTGGACGAGCCCGAGGCCTTCGGGCTGATCTACGACCGCCACGCGGCCACCGTGCTCCGCTTCCTGGGCCGCCGGGTGGGCGCCGAAGTCGCGGAGGGGCTGGTCGGCGAGCTGTTCCGGATCGCGTTCGAGCGGCGCAAGACGTTCGACGCGTCGCGCGCGAGCGCGCTGCCGTGGCTGTACGGGATCGGCTCGAACCTGTTGCTGAAGCACCGGCGCGGCGAGGCTCGGCGGCTGCGCGCGAGCGCCCGGATGGCGGCGGCTGACGAGGCGGCAGACAGGCGCGCGAGCGCCGCGGCGCTCGATGCCCGCCTGCTCTTCCCGCGCGTGGCCGACGCGATCGAGGCGCTGCCGGACGGCGAGCGCGAGGCGCTCCTGCTCTTCGCGTGGGAGGACCTCTCGTACCAGAGCGTGGCCGAGGCGCTCGAGCTGCCGATCGGCACGGTGCGCTCGCGGCTCAATCGCGCCCGCGCGCACCTGCGCGAACTGCTCGAGCCGAAGCGGGAAAATAGGGTGAGGTCGCGATGAAGCCGGTGGACCTGGCGAGGAAGCTGCGGCGCGAGGCCGCGTTCGAGCCGGCGGCGCTCGACCGAGGAAAGGCAGTGCTCATGGCGGCAATCCGGCAGGAGGTCCAGCCCATGCGACGACCGACGATCGTTCCGCAGGCTTCCGTATGAGGACGTCGGTGCCGCGCTCTCGTTCCTGGAGCGCGCGTTCGGGTTCCGCGAGATCCCGACCGCGCGGCTGCGTGCGCGCGGACGGCGCGATCGACCATGCGATGGTCGAGTTCGGCGACGGCATGATCGGGCTCGGCGCGCAGGGCGCCCATGGCGCGTTCAGCCCGAAGAGTGGCCGGCATCGCGAGCCAGTACATCACCGTGCACGTCGACGACGTCGACGCGCACCATCAGCGCGCGGTCGCCGCGGGTGCACGAGATCGCAAGCCGGGCTCGCGACTACGTCTGGGCGATCGCTCCTGCGAGACGCATCGCGCCTACGAGGCGCTCGACCTCGAGGGCCACCGCTGGCGCTTCCACCAGCTGGCTGCGCGAGGTGCCGCAGTCCGAGCGGCGCTCGCGGCCCGGCGAGGACTAATCCGAATGTTCAGGTCCCCGGGCCCGTGAAAAGAACATCGCGCTCCTCTACGGGTTCTCCTTCTTCGATCAGTTCATGATCGTGATCGCCTTGTGGGTCCCCTATCTCGCGACGAAGGGGATCGGCATGCGGCAGTTCATGGAGCTGCAAGCCGTGTTCGCGCTCGTGATCCTCTGCGGCGAGGTGCCTTCCGGGCTGCTCTCGGACCTGTGGGGAAGGAAGAAGACACTGCTGCTGGGCTCGACGCTCAAGGCGGTCAGCTTTTCCCTCCTCCCGCTGTGGAGCAGTTACGAGGGGCTTCCTCATCTACCACCTCACGATGGGGATCGCCCTCAGCATGATCTCGGGAGGCGATGTGGCGCTCCTCTACGACTCGCATCTCGCGGCGGGCGGCGAGAAGTCCCGGGGACGGCCGTCCTCGGAAATGCGACAGCTCGCGGCGCAAATCGGGGACGACGGTGAGCGCGCTGCTGGGGGCGCGGTCGTCACCCTGTCCTATGGGCATCTGCTGTGGGCCAACGCGCTGCTGAGCTGGATCCCGGTGCTCCTCGTGCTGGTGCGTCACCGAGCCGCCCGCGAGCCCCGGACCGGCCGAAGAAGCGGTCGAAAGAGCTCAAGGAGATGCTCTCGACCACCCTGGTACGGGACGCCGCGACGCGGCTCGTGCTCCTCAATCTGGTCGCCGCGGGGACCGGCGGGTTGGTGATGATCTGGACGCACCAGAAATACTGGCAGGAGAGCGGGGTGCCCCTGGCCTATTTCGGAGTCCTGCTGGCTGGCTACAGTCTCATCTACGGCTTCGCCGCGAAATCCGCCGCTCTGGGGAGCGCGAGATTTGGCCGGCGACCGTTGCTCGCCGCGGCCGGGCGCGCTGCCCATCATCGCGTGTTTCGGGATGGCGTCGTTCTTCGGTTGGGGCGGGATATTGCTCGGGACCCTGGGCCAGGTAGGCCGGGGCCTGGGCGGGGTGCTCTTCCTGAATGCGCTCAACGAGAAGATCTCCTCCGCGTTCCGCGCGACCGTGATCTCCATGGCGAATCTCGGAACCCGCGCCGCCTTCTGTCTCCTGGGCCCCCTCGTGGGCTACGGGATCGACCGCTGGGGACTCCCGTCCGTCTTGTCGGCGCTCGGAATCCTGTTCTCGATCGCCTTCGTAGTGCCTGCTCCTACCGCTGGCCCTTCGCGAAACAGCCCTGACCACGAAGGAGGCTTCACTCCTGACCCTGGCCCACGGCACAGAGCGGCTGGAGTCGGATCGCCTCGTGCTGCGGCGGGTCGTGCCGGATGACCTGCCGTTCTACACTCACCTCACGCAAGCCCCCCCAAGTCGCGGAGCATCTTTATCCCGAAGTACACGCTCGCGAGCTATGAGAAGCTCGCGCTCGGCTATCTTGCGGTCGTGCGCAGGCAGACGGGCGCTGATCGGACGCTGCGGCCTTATGGAGCATCCGATCAGCGCTCCGTCTGCCTGCTGACCGCAAGATAGCCGAGCGCGAGCTTCTGCGCTCGCGAGCGTGTACTTCAGGATAAAGATGCTCGCGACTTGGGGGTTTGCGTGGAGTGGTGTAGAGAACGCGTCCACGACCCTGCAGCGGCGCGTCCGACCAGCGTTGCGCCGCATGAATGGCTTCCTTCGTGGTCGACCGTTTCAGAACCAGCCGAAACAGACACCCGAAGGCGATCAGCTGAACGACACTCATTGCGGACGATCCCTGCGCGTCCAGCAGCCACGGGCTATGAACAGAACGGGCGCAGTTCGACGAGCGCCAGTGGTTTAACCTCATGGTACCATGGCCGTCGGCTGGAGACCCAGCTATCCCGCCCCAACCGAGAACGTCGAAAATACGCGATGATGAACGAGCCGACCGCGGCAGTCGCCGCCATCTTCTGTGCGGCAGCGGCGGCAGTTCACGTACGAAACGCGTCGTTAGCCGTGATCCGAACCAGCCTGCCAGTATTCCTGGTTCGCCAACATCACCGCCACCACGACCAGATAACGAGCCGCGTCTTATCCCATGCGAGTGACCTGGGACCACTTCTTCGGCAAATTTTCGCGTGCGGCTCAGTGTGCGCAGCACGAAGAGTGGGATCCAGCTCGGAGGATCGCGTTGACTAGCGGATGCCGGCAAGTGAAGTGGGCGACTGCTTTGCTCACCGTTGCACCGCTTCTGTTGCCGAGGACTCCCAATTTCGCCGCCAGCCTGTAGGAATCTGAGGAGCGATCGCGTGATAGGAAACCGCAACTGGTCCACAGCGGCAAATAACGTCGCGCCCGTAGCAGTGTCTTCCATTTACTATCCGAGTGAACGCCGCTTGAAGATCCTGACAACTTCCGCTGCATGCTGATCACCGTCTTGATCAAATCGAGGCGATGCGATCTGTTTGATCGAAGGAGAGCTGTCAGAAGTGCTGATCGTTAGCTCGCATTTGGGAACATCAGACATTCAGACCCAGACCGGGCTTACGGCGTTGCGACCTCGCGCAGCTGGCAGTGAAGCGCCAGCGGTCGAGGTCGAGTGCTTCATAGCGCGATGTAGAGACGGTAGACCGTATCGCTGATTCCACAGCTGACCGCCACGCTGTGATCATCAATGATCAACCATATTCTCACTGTTTATCGTGCCGTAATTAGTCCCACTACTGCCAAGCAGTCGCATGGTCGATGCCGTCCACGCCTTCACAGCGGTCGGAAGTCTCGCGGAACAAGCAGCTGACGCGGCATGACGTCCTCTGCGGAGAACCTGTACCTCTTGCGTTAAACTCGCCGCCGGCCCAGGCTGTCGCCGGCTCTCGCGACCTCGCCTTTCCCCGCCAGCGAAGCGCGGATCACGCTGTGCTATGCGCGTTGAGCGCGGCGCCGTGCCGATCGGCTCCGCTTCGGCCACGCCCTGTTGGAGATCTCTACGCGGGCTTCGCAAATCGGCAGCCTCGATGGCGTCGGCGACGCCCGGAAGCGGATCTTTCCGCGCTGTCCGCTTCGCCAGCAGCCATCCGCTCGCGCGAGCACTCGCCGCATCAGCCTGGAATTTGAGCCGATACCACAGCCTGCGGGGCACTTCGCGCGCGTCTTACTCAGCTGACGCCAAATCGCCGATCAGCGCGACCACCACCGACTCCAGAAAGCAGCGCGGCAACGTAACACGTCGTAGATGGCGCCGAAATGAATGTCGAGCGCCGGCGTGAATTCACCATCTTCTTTTCGATCTCGGCATGTGTGTCTTTATAACCCGGTATCTGCAGCTGGCTCGCAAGCTCCGCGCTCATCATCGCGAATCCATAGATAGAGATGGGCCCCGAGCGACGAAACTCAGGCCGGCCGGAAGGCCTGACAGCCACTGGCGAGAAGCCGCACAACCGCCAACGCCTCCAGGAAGAGAAAACGCGAGCCGGGGTTGCCACCGTCACCTCACCGCCTTCCACGCCGCCGCCACGCCGCGGGCTGCAAGTGCTCGTCGTCGCCGCCCGATCCCCGCCGTGAACTGACGGCAATACCGCCGCGCTCGATTACCGCCGTGCTGGCGTCGCTCCGCCGAACCATCGGCGCGGCCGTGGCCAGTTCGGCAGTCAACTCAGCAGCGCCGGGCTTCCGTCAGTGATCCGCCCCAACCCGCGCCACCGCCTGGCATCAAGCGGTGGATCGGCCAGCGCGGCGCACCATCCCAGCCATCGTCGCGGGCCTGGGCGCGGGACTGGGCACACCCATACTTCTGGATCGAACGCCCGCTCGAACGCCCGCTGACGCCGCCCGCGCCGGGAAGAACAATGGACGGGTCACCACGCCCGGCCGCGGACCCGGGAGCGGATCGATCTGTCCCCTCGACGGCGCAGCAACCGTCAGTAACCCGGCGGGCGTCGCTCGCCGGTTCGTCGGCCGACTTCGCCGCCGGCGACCTCTGCTGCCAGTCGGCGCTGTCAGGGCGCGACATCACCTGCCGGATCGAGATCGCCGGACTACTGGTTAATACGGCGCCAGCTCGCGACTCATAACGGTAACGCGTTCCCTTCCGCTGCCTTCGGCAGCCAGCCGAGGGAGCTGAAAACGGCTTTACGTGAAGTGTTCTTGGACGCCCAGACCCGGTAACGACCAGAACGCATCACGCTCCGCGAGCGCTACCTGGAGATCGTCGGCCAACCCGCGTTGACGGAAGCCGCCGCAGAGTACGTCAGCACCGAGTGATCATCAGGCGGCGCCTGCGCTCGCGAAAGCTCCCAGGAGTGCGTGGCTGAATATTGTCCCGATTATGCCGCTATCGCGCCCCTTCCTTCAGTCCCACCCGGATCGTCACTGCTGCACCTTCTTCAGGGCGACTGCCACATCGCTGACTACCGGTCATTTCCGCCTCTGGCTCAACTCAGTATGAGCAGCCGGTAACGGCGCTCGCAGTTTTTGGGCAGTAAGCCAGCTCCGTGCACTGGAGACAGCGATCTCTGCGAGCATTGTTACCGGCGGTCAGCAGCGTCAGGAGATAACCAGCCGAGCCTGGCGACCTGCCGCCTCCGCTCAGCGGCACCGGCGACGATGTGGCGGCTCTCGGCACGCCAGACCGGCTGTCGCGCTGACTCCCGCGATTCGATCTTCTGAAATTCGAACTTTCCGGCGGCGCCTGCATGGAAAATCCCTAGTGACGCAGAACGTAGCGGCTGCGACGACCACGGGAACGGCTAGATTGCTGCCGACGCGCTCGTAACCAAATGTTGATGTTTGGCTAGAGATCCTTACGCTGGCTGGTTTGTGCCCTCTCCTAAATGTGACACCTTTCCGTCAATGAGGACCCTAGTGCTGTCTCCTCCCGGCCTGGCGACAGAGGAACAAAGTCGGAGCCGGAAGGATGTGGCAACAGGTACCCTTGTAGATGCATGGCGTCGCCTGAGCGTACTGAGCTGCGTCGTTGTTTCTACGGTTGATCAGTGTGCGCGGCACGACGTCCACGGCAGATAGATGGATTCATTTGATCAGACTCACCCAGCGTTGAGCCGACCACACACCTTTAGAAAGGAGCTTGAGATACAAGGGACTAATTTCTGCTAAAATGATCTCGTCTCGACGCGGGCGGTGGTCTGTCACCCCACGGCTGGCACACCGAGTAACTGGAGAGATGCAGACAACTGAGACGATGCCGGCAAACAAACCAGCCGATGATCCACGCAGCGGCGTCGCGGGCTCAGCAGCTATGTCGGACCCCATGGCTCTCGCTGTATTGCTCGCGGTCCTTTCGGCGTGGCTGCCGCGTCGAGTATCGCTTCGCGCCATTCCGACCAGCGGCAGGAAGCGCAGGGCGATCGCGTCGCCTCCCGACCTCGAAGGATAACTGACGCGAAGGCTGCTCGCCTGGGCGTGACGCCGGTCCCTCTATTGTGGATCAGATCGGATGGAAATAACGGTAACCGACGCGGCGTATCGGGCGCGCCCTTACCGATGTGCGTCGATAGAGGATTCCAGCGACGGCTCGGGAAACGGGCACGCTCTCGGCGTCGCCAGCAGGCCTGGAGTATCGCCACGAGCGCAGCGGTAACCCCTGAGTGTCATCTGAGCTCGGCTCCCACTTCGCGCGTGAAGGAATGCACGCGGAGACAGCTAGGCATGTCCTGACGCGGCTTTCAGGCTCGGAGTTTGACAGTGCGCGTACGTGGGCCGACGGTCAACTCGGCACCGCTCGACATGCAGCTGGCTCCATAATTCAGGAGTGCGGCAGAGATTTCCACCACGCCTGGGCGGCAGCACTTTGCCAGTCAAGAATCAGCCACGAAAATCAGGTCTGGAGTCATCTCAGCGCGTTCGTTCATTGCAGTCGGCGAGGTTGCGTTCGCTCCTCCGGCGCACCCGCACCGGCGAGCTGAGATGTTACGGACGGCACCTGAATTTCGCGGATCTGCTTCCCATTGATTATGATCTGCGCCCCAGTCCCGCGAAGTTATGCGGCTTCTCGAGTTGGTGCGCGTCAACCGGGCAACTCTAGCAGAGACGCATGGCCAGCGGCGGCGGAGCCGCGGCCCGATCGCGTCAGCCTGACCGCGGCGCTAGTCCAGCCCCTCATCCAGACGACCTCGGCGATCTTATTTCTTCCTCCCGCACGTAGGCGACGATGAAAAGCGGACGCACTCAGCACCGAGCCAGGAGAATAAACTCTCCCGGCGATCGGTGAAGTGGTGCTTGCGTGAACCGCCGCCATCTTTGCCGGCTGTCGCGTCGTCAGCTGCAGCGCGATCTACCGGGTCACGATCAGCGTCTGAACCTTGTTATCTGTGGGCGTCGCGTATGACCTGCTAGATACGTACGCTCACGCCCATAAATCATCTCGATCGCTCACCGGCTTTGCGCGCCGGCTCCCAGGCGCGTTCTTCTCAGCACTCATCTGCTGGCCTTCCGATTACCGGGAGGTAAGTCGATCAGCGCCCACAGGCACGATCGCTCGCAATTTCAGCCCGGCCAGCTAACTCTCGTGCGCGATCTGTTTTGAACGTGATGGCGAGACATACGCCTCTCACTCTGGTCATACATATCCCACGCTATAATAGCGTCGCCAATGATAGTAACGTCGTATTCGGCATCGCTGGGACGGCGATTGACATCGACGTCGGCAGAACGGATTAACCCTGTATTTCAATCTTTATCCGTCGACACCGCGACGTGCAGCAAGCTCGACGCCCGGGCCGTGGACACCTATCTGCGTCAAACCTTATTGTTGCGCACGCCGTTTGCCACCGATCGGGCGTACTGTGAGAGTCGGCGTCAGCCATCGCGCGTTCAACGCTCCGAGATTGATTGGCAACTATAACGTGCGAATCGCGGTGATTCATCGGCACAGGCGATGGTATCGTCGATCCGGGCGTCGAGCTGTCATTGCGACGCCGCGCCATCGCTGGCAAGCGGGTCCCCATGAACGTCGTACGCTCAGGCCGCTCATCCGGTCGATGATAAAGCAAAGCCGCACCAGCCATTACGCGGCTTCCCAACCGCCATTATTGACGTAATTGAAGCTGATGCGGTCGAAGTCAGGCCTCGTCGCGAAGGCGCTGGAGAGCTTCGTGACAGATTGACGAGAATCACCGAGTGGGCGACGACGTTACCAGCGGATTCATGCCCGATCCATAACCGGCACGAACCCTGAAACGG
>ERZ1370068.8208-contig-7081_pt1 | contig 54734 bp, 58 predicted proteins | sample MGYA00561227_ERZ1370068 | MGnify/ENA primary metagenome ERZ1370068 (study PRJEB38410, sample SAMEA6850437) | metagenome | study: Metagenomic assessment of the ecological functions of the soil: analysis of the soil microbiota associated with the... | reverse complement strand
ATGTACTTCGATTCAGTTACGTATTGCTGATCTCGTCGCGCAGCGCAGCGCTTCCGCCCAATCAGCCCAGGAAGATCAGCAGGGTCTCGGCGCCCAGGGTTTCCCTGAAGCAAGATGTTATGCCGCAGGAACCGCGACCATGGCGTCGAGCAGGACCTCCTTTCGGCTTTCCCAATCCCGCGAGCTCGAGGGAACTGATAACCGCCCTGTAGCAAGACCGTCTCACTGAGCGCGCCCAGGTCCTTCGGGTTCTTGTCCGCCTACCGGGATGATCGAGGCCAGATCGGGCGGGATGGTCGGCAGGAGGAGGATGAACTGCTGGCCAAGCCGGAACTGTTCAAGATAGCCACGTACCGAAAGTGGTTCTATCCAGAAGTGACCGTCGCCGTCATCATCGTCCATGCCGGAACGACCAGCCCTAGGTCGGTCGCGATAAGTTCCCGCGCAGCTGGTCCGCGCTGACCAGCACCAGGTTCCGGCCCCGGTCCTCTTTAAGGCTGAGCACGTAATCCTTGTTGATCCGCTTGAACGTCACCGTGGTACGACCCGTGGCCGTCTTGCCGTCCACGGAATGATCGTCTTGAGCACCTCGGCCAGCGGCCCGATTCCCTCGCCGGTCCTGGCACTGGTCCCGTCGCCCGCCCGGTGATACCGCGCCGCTGGCAGAACTGCTGAAGTTCCTCGACCAAGACAGGACGGGCGCGATCATCCGGCCTCCCACCAGGATCGTGGCGGCAGTTCTCCTTTCCCGCCAACTGGTCGACCAGAACTCCACCGCCAGGCGATTCCTGCCGGTTGGTCGGATCAGCACACTGGCAGCGCCGTGTCCACGTTCTCCAAGAAGATCACATCTTCCGGCCGGTACACGTGCTGCCGGCCAGGTCCACAGCACGGCCTCGCATTCGGTGCCGTCCTGCCCGTGTTACCCCGAGGTCCTCGGCCACCCAGAACTGCTGGCCATGCGTAGGAGTGTTCACGGAACACCGGTGCGACAGCGCCACCCCAGCCCGTCTTGCCGACCCGGAATCCCCCACCAGCACCAGCGGCTGTCGTGTAATGGACAAGATCGCGGCTGCCTCAGGCCCGCGAGCGCGTGACCAGGTCGATCGGAAGATGAGAGACTCGTTTGCTCGTGTCGCGCATAGGGTCTTGCCGTCTGGCGCAAAAGCGACGGTCTGTGGGCCTGATCGCCGTTGCCACTGGAAAGCGAACAGTTCCAATCTCGCTCAGATCGCCTGCCCGCCAGAGCCGCATGCTGTCATCCCAAAGAGCTCGTAACGAGAACCTGGCCGTCTGGCGGTGACCCCCGGACTTCATTTGCCCCATGCACTTCGATCGTGTGGGTCAGTTTCCGTTGATCGGGTCCCATATCCGCACCGACTCATCCCCTGACACCGAGGCCAGCGTCATCGAACTCGGCGACCATGCCAGGTCGCGACGTAGTTAAAATCGCCGGGCAGCGTTGCCGTAGCATATTCTTTCCTGTGTTCCATATCAAGATTTCGGCATCTTTTCTTTCTCTTTCATTCCCTGACGCCAGAATTGTCCGTCGTGAGACCACGCGAGCTCTTGTGTACCCTGGCCGGTGTGCCCGCAAGCTCATAGTGCAGCTCGGTATCGGCCTTAATGACGGCGACCCGGTAACGTCACGGCCCACGGCGATCAGGGTGCCGTCAGGGGACCATGGGCCACTGCTGTTAGGGACGGCCCCGCTCGCGTTGCCATATCAGCCGTCCGGATCCGGCATCAAATACTTTCACGCCTTCGCGGGTGGACACCGCTATCTTGCTACTATCTGGCGCCCAGCTGAAGTCGATTCAGGTGTTCGGGCGCTTTTTCTTTAACGATCTCTCCTGTTTTACCGACCGGTAAGCCGTGTCGAAAATTGTGCTGTGCCGGAAAACGCCGAACCAAAATAGCAACCGTCTGGCGAGAACCCTATCCGGCGGATCGTCGCGGGAAATGCCGGATCGCTCGCACCAGTTCCACGTGCTCAGGGAAGCCGCTCCTCGAAACGGTAGTCTTCCGGTCCCGACTGCTGGGTGCGTTGCCTGTAAGCGACTGAGAACCGTCGCGCTCCGGTCGTTGTTCCCTAGGCATATCGAAGTTTACTAGCCGTTCGCCTCAGGCCCGCTTGGTCAGGCTATGGGTGATCAGGAATTCAGGCGTAATTTGGTATACCGTCCCTTCCGTCATGTTACGGATTTGCTCGCGTCGCCGTCCTTTTGCTGCCGACGGTCTTGCCGCCCCGGCCGAGGCTCAGCCGTCGGCCAGCGGCACCGGGCGGGACGCCCGGCGGGTGAACCCCATGATCTGGCCGTAGAAGGAGAGCTCGGCCTCCAGGCTGGTCCACGATGTTCTCCGCCTCGCGGAACCCGTGCGACTCGCCCTCGAAGGTGATGTACGCGTACCGGATGCCGTGCGCGGCCAGGTCCGCCGCGATCGATTCGGACTGCGCGGGCGGCACGACCGGATCGTCGAGCCCCTGCAGCAGCAGCACCGGGCAGGTGGCGTCCGTTCACGTGCCCGACCGGCGCCCGCTCGGCGTACAGCGCGTCGCACTCCGGCAGCGGCCCGATCAGCCCGTCCAGGTAACGCGACTCGAAGTCGTGCGTGTGCTCCGCGAACCCCGCAGGTCGGCCACGCCGAAGTACGACGCCACCGCGGCGAAGACAACCCCCTTGCCCGCGACCCGTTCGGCCGCGCCGAGCACCCCGATGCCCGATGTCACCGCGGCCAGCGCGGTCCAGCCGCCCGCCGAACTGCCGCGGATGCCGAGCCGCTTGCCGTCCGCCTCGCCCGACTCGGCCAGGGCCAGCGCGGCCGTCATCGCGTCGGCCACGTCCACCACGCCCCACTGGCCGCGCAGCCGCTTCGCGGTAGGCCCGGCCGTACCCGCTCGACCCGCCGTAGTTCACGTCGATGATCCCGATGCCGCGGCTGGTGAAGAAGGCCTTCTCAGGTCCAGCCGGGGGACGACCTGCGAGGTGGGTCCGCCGTGCACCCACACGATGTACGGCGGCCGCTCACCCTCGGGGCCCCGGGACCGCGGGGTTGGCTTAGCGGGTAGACGATCGCGTGCACGACCGAACCCGACGGGACCGGTCAGCCGGGCCGCCCGCGGCACCGGCAGGTAGGCCGGATCCGGCAGCGAGCCGACGCTGCGGCTCAGCTCGCGGACCTGTGCGTTCCCGCCTGGAGCGGAGACCTCCACGTCGATCACGGTCGTCGGCACGGCCCGCCCGCCCGCGATGGTGGCGATCGTCTGGCTTAGCCGCGGACACGCCGGAGACGAATACCTGGTAGGGCAGGTCCAGGTCGGTCAGGCGACCGCTGTCCGGGTCGAGCACGCCCAGCCGGGTCTCGCCGGTGCCGTAGGCCACGGCGAGGCGGCCGTCGCCGAGCACCGCGTGCGGGCTCAGCCCCAGCTGCCACAGCGGGCTGGCGAACTCCTCCTCCCGCGGGCACAGCGCCCGGGAGGAAGGCCAGCAGGTCAGCCGACGTAGAGATTCCACCAGCCCGAACGGTCGGATATCACGTACAGGCTGCGGTCGTCCCGCCAGACCGGGGCCAAGACCGACTCGGTGGCGCAGCCCATGAGTCAGCTGCTGCTGGTGCTGTGTCGCTGACCGGCCCGCCGCCGTCGAGCGCCGCGACCCGCAGTTCGGTGCCGTCCCACGGCATCTGGGGGTGATCCCAGCAGATCCAGGCCAGCCGGGTGCCATCCGGTGACGGCGCCGGGTAGGCGTAGAAATCCGAACCGCTGACCAGGATCCGGATCGCGGCGGGATCGCCCGCTCCCGAGCCGTCCAGCGGGACCGCCACGATCGCGCGGGTGATCTGCCCGCCAGCACCGTGCCGCTCCCTGACGCACCACACCTCGCCCCGCCCGGGGCAGGACAAAGTCGGCGAACCGGTCGGCGGCGTCCTCGGACGGGCGCCGGGGTCAGTGCCACCGGGGTCGGGGCCACCGGGGCTAGCGCCACCGGGGCGCTCGTCCCCCACCGGTACAGCCGCTGATCGCCGAAGTTAGCGAAGACGAACCCGTCCGGCAGCGGCAGGTACGACTTCCCGCCGTACTCGTGCACCCGGGTCCGGGCGTTCCACGGCATCGGGAGCAGGTCGTGCTTAACCCCGTCCGGCCCCTGGCGCACGACGGCCAACCCGTCCGCCCTCCTCCGGCCGCGACTCCTGCCACCACACCCCGGCCGCGTCGACGACCGGGAACGCCAGCCCGACCTGCTTGCGCGCCACGTCGGCACCGTCGATGGGAGAGCGCCATTCGCCATAAGGTGTCGTTTCTGTAGTCATTCGCATACAGACATCATGCCGGATTCGGCCACAGAGATCACCGGGCACTCTGCTACCGGATTCACCGGATTTGCGTCGGGTGCAATCGATCGCGGGCTCGGCTGCCGAGTCCTGCGTGCCGTGGTCCGCCCCTATCCTGGTCGTGTGACAGCAGCAGCTACCGTACTCTGCCAGATCCGCACCTACGGGTGCCAGATGAACGTGCACGATTCCGAGCGCCTGGCGGGCCTGCTCGACGAGGCGGGATACCAGCCCGCCGGCTGACGGCGAAACCGGCCGACGTGGTCGGTGTTCAACACCTGCGCGGTCCGGGAGAACGCCGACAACCGGCTGTACGGCAACCTCGGGCACCTGCTGCCGCAGGAAGACGCAACCGGGCATGCAGATCGCGGTCGGCGGCTGCCTGGCCCAGAAGGACCACGGCCGTGATCACGCAGCGGCGCCCTGGGTCGACGTCGTCTTACGGCACGCACAACATCGGCCTCGCTGCCGGCGCTGCTGGAGCGGGCCCGGGTCAGGCACGAGGCGCAGGTCGAGATCGCTCGAGACGCTGGAGACGTTCCCCTCGACTGCTGCCTGCCAGACGGCGAGTCGGCCTACGCGGCCTGGGTCGCGATCTCGGTCGGCTGCAACAACACCTGCACGTTCTGCATCGTGCCGAGCCTGCGCGGCAAGGAGAAGGACCGCCGGCCCGGCGACATCCTCGCCGAGATCCGCGCGCTGGTCGCCGACGGAGTGCTCGAGGTCACCCTGCTCGGCCAGAACGTGAACTCCTACGGCGCCGAGTTCGGAGACCGGCACGCGTTCGGCAAGCTGCTGCGCGCGCGTGCGGTGAGATCGACGGGCTCGGAGCGCGTCCGCTTCACCTCGCCCGCACCCCGCGGACTTCACCGACGACGTGATCGACGCGATGGCCGAGACGCCGAACGTCATGCCGCAGCCTGCACATGCCGCTGCAGTCGGGTTCGGACCGGATCCTGAAGGCCATGCGCCGGGCGTACCGCCGCGACCGCTACCTCGGCCATCCTGACCGGGTCCGCGGCAGCATCCCGGACGCCGCCATCACCACCGACATCATCGTCGGCTTCCCCGGCGAGACCGAGGAGGACTTCGCGGACACTCTGGACGCTCGTGCGCCACGCCCGGTTCGCTCGGCGCGTTCACCTTCCAGCTACTCCATCCGCCCGGGCACCCCGGCCGCCACCATGGACGACCAGGTGCCCGCCGGAGGTCGTGCAGGAGCGCTACGAGCGGCTCACCGCGCTGGTCGAGGAGATCACCTGCGCGGAGAACCAGAAGCTGGCCGGGACGGCACGTCGAGGTGCTGGTGGCCGAGGGCGAGGGCCGCAAGGACGCCGCCACTCACCGGCATGTCCGGCCGGGCCAGGGACAACCGCCTGGTGCACTTCACCCCGGCCATGCCGCCCGGCAGCCCGCGCCCGGCGACGTCGTCATGGTGACCGAGTCACCCGCGGCGCGCCGCACTACCTCGCCGTCCGACGCCGCCCCCGCTGTCCGTCCGCCGCACCCGGGCCGCTTCACGCCTGGGAAGGCCGCGGCGGCCGCCGCTCCGGTCAGCGCTGCCCTCGTGTAAGCGCTGCCCCGGTGGGCGCGGCGCCCGCCGTGGCTCCCGTCCTGCTCGGCATGCCATACTCGTCATCCCGCCGGGTAGCCAGGCTCCCTACGCAACCCTGGTCCGCGGGCGGCCCCGCGCCTTCTTCTGCGCCGTGATCGTGCCGCGGTGGAAGATCTCGCCGCCCCAGACCCCGTAAGGCTCGTGGCGTTCGACCGCGCCGGACAGGCAGAACCCGCGCACCGGGCAGCGGCGGCAGTGCACCTTGGCCTGCTCCAGGTCGGCGGGCTGCTCCGAGAACCACAGCTCCGGTCCTCACGCTGGCACGGCAGCAGGTCATCGACGGTTCCGGCTCGCCTGGTCGGCAGGACGAGGGAGATAAGCGACATGGCGCGCTACCGGCGGCCGCGAGCGCTACCGGCTTACGCGCGTGGTCGCGGGATTGCCGTCGGGGGCCACCCGGTGGGCGTGCACGATATCGGGATCCCGGGCGTCAGCCACAGCAGCGGCGCAGGCTGCCGTACCTGATCCGTGACGGCGCTTGCGGATCTGTCTCATGAGCGGGTCTCCTTCGCTCGCGGTAGTGGGCACGCTGGGAACACTACGAAGGCACCCCGGGCTGGTGCGTCACCCGAAAGTGGACATGTCAGGTGGAATCTTCCGCGGCAGAGGTGGTAACGTCCGGCCCGCGAGCGGCCGCACCTGCCGTCTGCAGGTGTGCCTTCGGGCGGAAAACGTCCCGGTATACGATGTTTCGCGAGGCCGGGCACCAGCCTGCGGCGCCCGGCGGCTCCGACGATCGTCTTCCAGCAGCGGGGCGGCATGATCACATCCCCGAGATCCTGAGTGATGGCTGAGCTGGCTCACGGCGACCGTGCCGGAAAGAGTGGCCGCGCCGAAATGGCCGGGCCGGAATCGGCGGGCCCGGTATTGGGCGGGCGGAACACTCTGCTGCTCACCAAGCTGCATCCGCCCGGGCCGCGTCCGGATTTCCTGCCCCGCCCCCGGCTGGCCGAACGGCTCGACGAGGCCCTGGGCGCGTGGCCTGGTGCCTGGTCTGCGCGCTCCGCCGGAGTGCGGCAAGACGGTCGCTGCTGGCCGACTGGGCTCGGCACGGCCGCAATCCGGTGGCGTGGCTGTCGCTGGACGCGAGCGACAACGACCCGGCCCGGTTCTGGCGCCACGCGGTGGCCGCGCTGGACGCGGTGCTACGCCCGGGATCGGCGAGCGGGTGGGCCCGCTGCTCGGGCCGCCTGCGCCGCAGTCGTTCGAGGGGCTGGTGACGGCCCTGATCAACGAGCTGGCTGCCCGGTCGGACCCGGCGGGCGTACTGCTGGTGCCTCGATGACTACCACGTGATCGGCTCCCAGCCGGTGCACGCTTCACTGGGCTTCCTGCTCGAGCACCGGCCGCCGGGCATGCACCTGGTGCTGGCCAGCCGCGGCGATCCGCCGCTGGCGCCTGGCCCGGCTGCGGGCCGCGGGCCAGCTCACCGAGCTGCGGGACGCCGAGCTGCGGTTCACGCCGACGAGGCAGCGGCCTTGCTGCGCGCGGGAGCAGCCGGCGGCCGACCCTGCCCGATGCGCGCGGTGGCCGCGCTGGCGGCCCGCACCGAGGGCTGGGCGGCCGGGCTGCAGCTGGCGGCGCTGTCGCTGCGCGGCAGCCGATGTCGACGCGGTTCGTGGCCGCGTTCACCGGCAGCCACCGCTTACGTGCTCGACTACCTGGCCGAGGAGGTGCTCGAGCACCAGGCCGAGCAGCTGCGCACGTTCCTGCTCGAGACCTCGGTGCTGGAGCGGCTCAGCGGGCCGCTGTGCGACGCGGTCACCGGCCGCGACCGGCAGCCAGGCGCTGCTCGAAGCAGGTGGAGCGGGCCGGGCTGTTCCTGGTGCCGCTGGACGAGGTGCGCGGCTGGTGGCGCTACCACCAGCTGTTCGCCGACCTGCTGCGCGCCCGGCTGGAACAAAGCAGCCAGGCCGCGCCGCGCAGCTGCACCGCAACGCGGCGGCCTCGGTACGCCGAACACGGGCTGGCCGACGACGCCATCGGCCACGCGGTCAGCCGCCGGGAGATGACCTGGGCCGCCCGGCTCATCGAGCGAGCACTTCGACGAGCGCTCCTACCTGCACGGAGAGGTATCGACGGTGCGGCGGTGGCTGGCCCTGCCTGCCCGCCGGAACTGGCCAGTCCCGCGGCCCGGCTGCTGCTGGCGCAGGCCCGGCTGGCCCTGCTCGACGGCGGGCCGGCTGGGAGCCGAGGAGCCGTGCTGGACTTGGCCGAGCGGGCGTCGGCCGACGCGCGATCGAGCCGTTCGAGCCGTCCGCCGGCGAGCGGCGTCGAGCCTGCTGGTGAACGTCCCGGCCGCGGTCACGCTCCTTCGCGGCTACCTCGCCCAGCTCCGCGGCGACGCCGAGGCCACGGCGTCGATCTCGTCCCGCGGGCCCTGGCCGCCAGGCCGCGAGGGCGAATGGATGCTCGAGCTCCATCATCGGGTGGTACGCGGGCATGGCCGAGTGGCTGCGAGGCCGCCCGGCCGAAGCCGAGCGCGCCTTGCTGTCGCCTACCGTGGGCCAGCGGTTCGGCCAGCCGCATGAGGGGCTTCCTCGCCGCCTGGGTCTGCCATGTCGCTCTGCCAGGCCCAGCGGGCTCAGGGCCTACGCTGGACGCCGTGGTCGAGACCTGCCGCCGGACGCTGGAGATCACGGCGCCACCTGGAAGGCCGTCGCCCGCAGCCGCTACGCGCGCCTACGTCAACCTGGGCGAGGATGCCTACCAGCGCGATGAGCTCGACACCGCGCTCCGGCACGTCACCGCGGGCATCACGCTTGTGCCGTCAGTTCGCTCATACTGCCGCCCCGCTCGCGGCTGGCCTGGATCACCCTGGCCTGGATCCGGCAAGCCGACGGCGACCAGGCCGGAGCCTTGGATGCGATCGGCGAGGCCGGGCGGTTCGCCCCGGTCCCGCGGTAAACGGCCTGCTCAACCCGCGTGCCGCGGAACGGGCACGGCTGCTCCTGGCCCAGGGTGACCTGGCGGGCGCGGCCCGCTGGGCGGACGAGAAGGGCCTCGGCGCTGGCGACGAGCCACGCTATCCATCCGAACCCGAACATCTGCTGCTGGCACGCGTCCTGCTCGCCCAGGATCGTCCCGGTCCGGCCCTGGCGCTGCTGGACCGGCTGTACGCGAGCGCCGTCGCGCAGGACCGGATCGGCAGCGTCATCGAGACCGGCGCGCTGCGGGCGCTGGCGCTCGGCCGCCAGCGGCCAGGAGGCGGAGCGCGGTGATCCGCGCCTGCGCCGCACGCGCTCACCCTGGCCTGCCCGCAGCGGCTACGTCCGGTCTTCGCCGACGAGGGCCCGCCGATGGCGGCGCTGCTGGCCTAGCTCATCGCGGCCCAGCGGACAGGTCAGGGTCGCGGGCAGGATCCCGATCGGCTACCTGGCCCGGCTCAACCGTGCATTCGACACCGCGACCGCCAGGTCGGAGTCAGATCCCCGGCGAGGCAGCGCCGTGCGGCACCGGGCATCGTCGAGCCGCTGACCAACCGCGAGCTCGAGGTGCTCCAGATGCTCGCGGCAGGTACCAGTCGAATCAGGCCATCGCCGAGCCAGCTCGTCGTCACCCTCGACACCGTGAAGAAGCATGTCAGCCATCTTTCTCGGCAAGCCCGGCGCGGCCAACCGCACCGAGCGCCGTCGCCCGGGCCAGGGAGCTCGGCCTCATCTCCTGAGATTACGCCGGCCGAGCCATCCACCGCTCTCGAGTGCCATCGGCACGCCTTACAGCAGTGAAGACATACTTCAGTGAAGTATAGTCCAGTGAGATATACTTCAGTATTATGCCGAACGGTCTTGGGAAACCCCCGCACGTCTTCGGCCGGGAACGGGAGTGGAAGGCGCTGGCCGACTTCGCCGCCGACCCGCGGCCCCGAGGCGACCCTGGGCATCGTCAGCGGGCGGCGGCGCAGGGGAAGACCTACCGCTGGGATCGCTCGACGTCGCTACCGGCGGCTTCTTCTTCGAGGCGGCCGGGCCACTGAGGCCGAGTCGCTGCGGATGTTCGGCGCGGCGCTGGCCAGGCAGGCCACTCGCCCGCGGATTTCACCTTCTTCGGCTGGGAGGACGCGCTCAGGTACTTCGTCACCCTGGCCGGTCAGGGCCCGGTTCCGCTGATCATCGACGAGTTTCCTACCTGGTGAAGGCCAGCCCCGCGCTGCCCTCGCCTGCTGCGGCGCGAGATCGACTGGCCACGGGCCTTCGCAGGGCGGCGCAAGCCGCGCGCGCATCCTGCTCTGCGGCTCGGCCATGTCCGTGATGGGCGGCCTTGCTGGCTTAACAACGCGCCGTTGCGCGGGCGGGCTGGCCTGAGATGGTCATCAAGCCGTTCGGCTACCGTGACGCGGCCCGGTTCTGGGGGTGAGTGATCCCGGGCTCGCCGCGCGCCTGCACGCGATCGTCGGCGGCACGCCACTTACCGGCGGCAGTTCGTCCGTGACGATGCCCCGGCTAGCCCGGACGACTTCGACGACTGGGTCGGCGCTCCGTGCTCAACCCCGACCGCCCGGCTGCTCCGCGAGGCACGGTACCTCCTGGCCGAAGAGACGGACATCCGGCGATCCGGCGCTCTACCACTCGGGGTCCTGGCCGCGATCGCCGCCGGTAACCAGACGTGGGGCGGCATCGCCAGCTACATCGGCCGCAAGATCGTCCGACATCGCGCACCCGCTCAACGTGCTGGAAGACGTCCACCTCGTGGCCAGGGAGGCCGACGTCTTCCGGGCCGGGCGGACCCGCTATCACATCACCGAGCCGCTCATCACGTTCTACGAGGCGATCATGCGGCCCCGCTGGGCCGACCTGGAATCCGGGCTCGGCGCCGACGTCTGGGCCGACACCAGGCTGGCTGTTCGGGTCGCAGGTCGCCGACTCCATTTCGAGGCGCTGTGCCGGAAGTTCGCCCGCGCCGAGGGACGGCACGTCTTCGGTACGCCCGGTGGGGGAGGTGGCCTGGGCACCGTCGCCGATCCGGCGAACAAGGCACAGATCGACATCGACGTGGCTGTCCTCGCCCCGGCTCGTCCCGGTGAGCAGCGGCAGGTCATCTCGCTGGGCGAGGCGAAGTGGGGCAAGGCTCATGACCCTGCGTCACGTCGAGCGCCTGCGCCGCGCCCGCGCGCTGCTGGCCGTCAAGGGATACGACACGAACGCCACCACGCTGGCGTGTTACTCCGGCGCGGGTTTCGACCCGGCCTCTCCGGCCGCCGCCCGAGACGGCGACGTGCTGCTGGTCGGCCTGGACCGGCTCTACCAGCCGGCCCGGGTCCCAGCCCGCCAGCCGGAACTAGCCCTCCAGGCCGCGCAGGAAGTCGATCAGGCTTGCTGAAGTACACCGCCTGGTCGTCGTACATGGCCAGGTGGCTGCCGTCCGGGCAGTGCAGGTAGCGGCCCTGCGGCAGGCGGCTCAGCCATCATCTCCATGTGGGCGGGGTCCATCGTGTCGTGCTGGGCGCCGATGACCAGGGCCGGCACGTCGATCGAGGCCAGCTCCGCGGTGCGGTCCCAGTGGGCCAGGCTTGGCGTCGGCGCTGATGCCCAGCTCGCTCGGCCCCTGCATGGACACGTAGATCGCCGGGTTGATGTGGGCGAAGCCGCGCACCACCGGGTCGGGCCAGTCCGCGACCGGCATCCGCAGCACGTGGTGGACGTAGTGCTGCTCGTTCAGCAGCTCCATGTACCTGGGGTTCTCGATGTCGCCCGCTGGCCTCCAGCGCCTTGATCTCGGCCAGCGCCGCCTGGTCCATCGTCGGCATCAGCACCTGCTCGGCGTAGGCGTTGTAGGCCGGGACGCTGGCCATCATGTTGGAGATGACCAGTCGCGCGCAGGTGCTCCTGGTGGTGCAGGGCGTACTCGATGGCCAGCAGCCCGCCCCACGACTGCCCGTAGAGGACGAAGTTGTCCCGGTCCAGCCCGAGCGCCTGGCGGACCTGCTCCACCTCGTCGACGAAGCGGTCCAGGTCCCACAGCGACGGCTCGTCCGGCTGGTCGCTGAGACCCGAACCGAGCTGGTCGTAGTAGTAGTACTCGACCCCGCGCCGCGGGCAGGTAGCTGTCGCAGGCCTCCAGGTACTCGTGGGTCGCACCCGGCCCGCCGTGCAGGAGCAGCACCCGCAGCCGCGGGTTGTTGCCGGTCCGCTTCACCCACACCCGGTACGGTGCCCTTCGGCGTCGCTGACCGGGATCATCCGCGAGCCCCCGCTCAGCACGTCCTCCCGGCCGGAGTTGTCCAGGTACCCGCTCATCGCCATGCGCCTCCCGTGACCGGCGCGGCCATGATCACAGGCGCGCCAGACCGGATTATGCCACTGCCGCCCGGCCGCACCACAGCGCTGGGCATACTCCCGTGGAGTAGCCGGGCCGCCTACCGGGGAGGGGCGACGAAAACGCCCCGCGTGCTTAGTCTTGCGAGCATGGACGGTGACGGCGGCGTGGCGGCGGCGGTTCGGCCCGCCGGTCAGGGACGCGATCATCGTCGTCGTCGTGACCGCCATCCTGGTATTCGGTAGCTACGGCGAGGGCAACCCGTCCGAGTCCTTCCGACCGGATCCAGTTCCGGCGGACACGAGGCGCCGCAGAACCCGGGCCCGCGCTGATCCTCGTCGCGATGGCTGCCTGGTCCCTGCTCTGGCGGCGCCGGCGCCGCCGGTCGCGGTGCTCGCCGTCTCGGTGGCCGCGGCGAGCGTCTACTCGCTGCTCGGGCTGGCCTAACGGCGCCATCCCGATCGCCCCCATCCTCGCCCTGTATTCGGTGGCCAGCCAGGTGAGCCTCCGCCGGGCCTTCCTATCGCGGCCTTCGCGACGCTCGCCGTCTTGCTAACGGTCAGCTCGCGGCGAACAACCTGTTCGGGCACGTCAGCGGCGGCGCGGTTCGACGTCATCCCGTTCATGGTCGCCGCGGCGCTGTTCGCCGGGATCGCGGTGGCGAACCGGAACGCCTACGTGGCCTCCATCCGCGACCGGGCCGAACAAGATGCCCGCCGCCGCCTCGACGAGGAACGGCTGCGCATCGCCCGCGAGCGCACGATGTGCGGTGGCCCACACCATGGCCACCATCAACGTGCAGGCCGGGGTGGCCGCCCACGTGCTGCCTACCCGCCCGGAGGGCGGCCGCCGAGTCCCTGCAGGCGATCAAGACCGCGAGCAAGGAGGGCCTCAGGAGCTGCGCGCCATCCTGAACGTGCTGCGCCAGGCCGACGACGCCGACCTCGACCCAGCCAGCTCCGGGCACCGCTCAGCTCGAGGACCTCATCGCGGCAGCCCGCCGGGCCGGGCCTGGAGACGAGCGTTCACCGTGACCGGGGACCCGGCGCCGCTTACCGCAGCGTGGACCTGGCCGCCTACCGGATCATCCAGGAATCGCTGACCAACACCATCCGGCACGCTTCGTACCCGGCCACCGCCGCGGTTGTCCCTCGGCTACGCCAGCGACGAGCTACGCATCGACGTGACCGACACCGGCCGGGGCCAGCCCGTCATCGCGGGCAACGGCGACGGCCACGGGCTCGGCCGGGATGCGGGAGCGCGCCGCCGCCGTGGGCGGTACCGTCGAGTGCTCGGTCCGTGACCTCGGCTTACGTGCTTTCCGGGTCGCGGCCCGGCTGCCCCTCGGCCGGCGACCGCCGCGGAGGCCGGCAGAAGCAGCCAGAGCAGGAAGGAGCCCGACCGTGATCCGGGTCCTGCTCGCCGACGACCAGGCGCTGATCCGCGCCGGGTTCCGCGTGCTGCTCGACGCCGCCGACGGACATCGAGGTGGTCGGCGAGGCCGCCGAACGGGACGCCGAGGCGGTCGAGCTGGCCCGCGCGCGAGCGCGCCGACGTGGTGCTGATGGACATCCGGATGCCCGGGACTGGACGGCCTCGAGGCCACGCCGGCGCATCTGCCGCCGACGACGACCTGGCCGGGGTCAAGGTGATCATCCTGACCACCTTCGAGTCCGACGAGTACGTCTACCAGGCGATCCGCGCCGGGGCCAGCGGCTTCCTGGTCAAGGACACCGAGCCAAGCCGACCTGCTGCAGGCGGTCCGGGTGGTGGCCAGGGGCGACGCGCTGCTGTCGCCGGGCGTGACCCGGCGGCTGATCACCGACCTGGCCCGCCGGCCCGAACGCCCGCCGCCGAACGACCGGGTGCTGGCCGGGCTGACCGAGCGGGAGCGCGAGGTGCTGGCGCTCGTGGCCGCGGGCCTGTCCAACGACGACATCGCGTACCGAGCTGTTCCTGTCAGCCCGCTGACCGCCAAGACGCACGTCAGCCGCATCATGACCAAGCTGAACGCACGCGACCGCGCCCAGCTCGTCGTCATCGCCTACGAGAGCGGCCTGGTCACCCCGGGCGGCCGCCGCTGAGCATCAGCGGCGGCCGCGGCTGAGCTTCCAGCGCAGCGCCCGGAAGAACTCGCGCACGTCGCCGACCAGCAGGTCGGGCACCTCCATGGCCGCGAAGTGGCCGCCGCGGCCGAACTCGGTCCAGTGCGTGATGGTGTCGTGACTGCTCGGCGAAGCGCCGGATCGGCGGCGCGATCTCCCGCGGGAAGACGGCCACGCCGGTGGGCACCGTCGAGCGGGCCGTCGGGCTCCAGGCCCGCGCCCGCGCGGTCTCGTAGTACAGCCGCGCCGACGAGCCGCACGTCCCGGTCAGCCAGTACAGCGTGACGTTGGTGAGCAGCTGGTCGCGGTCGACCGCCTCGTCCGGCCGCCCGTTGTCGGTCCACTCGCCGAACTTCTCGGTGATCCAGGCCAGCTGCCCGGCCGTAGCGAGTCGGTCGAGGCCGTAGGCCAGCGTCTGCGGCGTGGTCCCTGGATCGCGCTGTAGCCGGAGCCGGTGGCGCGGAACGTGGCGTGCCGCCTGCAGCCGCCGGGCCTCCTCCTCGGTCAGCTCGCCCGGGTCGTCCGGCGGCCGGGTGATGAGCGATGTTCAGGTGCACGCCCGGCGACGCTGGCCAGGAGCCGACCAGGCCGAGTTCCCGGGAGATGATCGAGCCCCAGTCGCCGCCCTGCGCGCCGTACCGCTGATAGCCCAGGCGCGACATCAGCGTCCGCCCAGGCCCGCGCCGACCCGGCGCGCGTCCCAGCCCCGGTCGTGGGTCTGGCCCGGAGAACCCGTAGCCGGGAATCGACGGGATGACCAGGTGGAACGCGTCATCCGGCAGAACCGCCGTGCGCCGCCGGGTCGGTCAGCGGCCCGATGATGTCCCAGAACTCCACCACCGAACCCGGCCAGCCGTGCGTGATGATCAGCGGCAGCGCGTCCGCGCGAGGCCGAACGCGCACGTGCAGGAAGTGCACCCGCGCCCCGTCGATCGTGGTGGTGAACTGGTCGAACCCGTTCAGCCGCGCCTCGTGCACCCGCCAGTCGTACTCGTCGCGCCAGTACGACGCCAGCTCCCGCACGTAGTCCAGCGGGATGCCGTAGGTCCCAGCCGACCCCGGGCAGCTGGTCGGGCCATCGGGTCCGGCCTAGACCCGCAGGTCGTCCAGGTCCGGCTGCGGGACGTCGATACGAACGGCAGGATCTCAGCGGTCACGGTCCTATTTGTCCGAACGGGCTGCTTCTCCGCCCTGGTCAGGCACCGGGCGATCCCGCCCAGGGAGAAAACTGAGTCCCAGGCTGAACTGCTCCTCCGGCGGCGGGCCCGCCGGTGCGCCAGCCAGCTCGTCAACCGGGCAGGCGCCTGGTGGCGGCGGCCAGATCGTGACGGCGTTCATCGCGCTCCTCAGCGTGGCCTCGTCGTCGAGGCCGTGCTCCCGGCTCATCCGGCTTCCTCGGTGTCCTGCAGCGCGCTGCCCAGGATGTACCCGGTCGATCATGGCGGCGTAGGTCATCGCCGCCGCGGTGCTGGCGCCCTGCGCGGTGAGCACCGCGCAGCATGAACTCCAGCCGCTCCATCATGTGCGGCCCGGCCGAGTGGCCGGGTGTGGAACAGCGCGGCGTACCAGGGATGCCGCCTGGTCATCTGCCGGGTCTGCGCGGCCAGGTCCTGCAGGTCGGCCCGCCAGTCCGGGTCCTGGCTGAGCGGGCAGCGGGATCTCGGCGGTGGCCGCGTCGAGCATCAGGTCGACCAGGCCGTCCTTGCTGTGCACGTACCGGTACAGCGCCATCGCCGAGTACGGGCCCAGCCGGGCGGCGACCGCCTTCATGGTCAGCGCAGTCTAGCGCGACTCGTCGGCGAGGCCGATCGCGGCAGTCACGATCTCCGCCCGGCCCAGGGACCGCTGCCGCGGCGGCGGCGGAGGCTGGGTCCAGATGAGCGCGAGCGGGCCCGGTAATAGGTTTGCGCACGAGCGGAGTTTACTATATAAACTTTGAGTTTATGAGCGAAACTTTCTCCGTTCGAACCGGTCTTTGAACCACGGGGAATCCGGCTCGGCGTGGTGCGCGGCATCAGCTACGGCTTGTTCGGCCCGCCCGGGTGAGTTCGTCCCGCAGGCCCGCGCGCTCGGGGGCCGTACCGGTCCGGGCCTACCTCGTACTGGTCGCAGGTCGAACCCGAGCCCGGCCAGTACCGCTGGGACACGGTGGACGCCCTGCTCGGCCAGCTGACCGGCGACGAGGAGGTCTCGGATCACGCTGTGCTCCAGCTCGCCGTGGGGACCCGGCAGCCGACCGACTTCCTGCCTCCGTCGCCCGCCCTGGACCAGCGCGCGTACGCCGAGTTCGTCCGCCAGGTGGTCCGGCACTGCTGCCGGCCGCGTCAGCAGTACTGGCAGTGCGACAACGAGCCGAGCAACACCGACCTGCTCTGGGCGCGGCACCGCGGCCGAGTACGTCGAGCAGCTGCAGACCATCGTACGGCGCGGTCAAGGAGGCCGACCCGGCCGCGGCGGTAGTCCTGGCGGCTGCGGCTACGACGTGTTCAGCAGCGAGCCCGGCAGCGCGCCGCGGCAGTTCTTCGACCACGTCGCCGAGGCAGGCCGCGACGCGCTTCGACCTGTTCAGCGTGCACCTGTACGGCGACCTCGCGACCGCATCGCCGAGCTACATCGCCACCGCCAGGCAGTTCATGCAGGCGCACGGGTACCTCAAGCCCGTCGTGGCAGGCGAGCACGCCTACTCCGCAGCCGTTCGAGTTCCCCGACGCGATGGCGGTCATGCAGGAGACCTTCGCCGCCGCCTTCGCCGAGGCCGCCAGCGCCGCCGTCAGCACCGTCGCAGAGCACGGACGAACTCGCCGGCCGGGCGGGGCAGGACACTCCCGAACGCCGGGCGATGAAGCGCCCTGTACGACCGGATGGACAGCCTGCCGCCCCGGCTGCAGATGTTCATGGCGGGCTGCCCGGCCGAGCTGGAGGCCAAGCGGGATCGCATCAGCTGCCGTCAGGTGGTCATGCGCACCGTGCTGGCCCTGGCCGAGGGCGTGCACCGGACCGCGTACTGGAACCTCGCGCCCGAATACCCCGGGCCCGTCGACCATCTCCAGATGATGCACCTGATCGATCGGCAAGCTCCCGCCGCTCGGCTACCGGGATGGCGACCTGGCGGTCCGTCATCCCGCGGCGCAGACCTTCGCCCTGCTCGCGGAGCAGACGGCGGGCGCGCGGGCCGTGTCCCGCGTCGCCGCGACGGCCCGTCCGGCCTGTCACGCCTTCGAGGTCGACCGGCGCCGGCGCGGCCGCTGCTCGTCGTCTGGGATCACCGCGACCCGTTCGACGGCGAAGACGAGCCGCCCGCCGACCGTGAGCTGGCCGTGGCCCGCCGGACGCCGCCGCCGTCACCGACGTGTTCGGCCGCACCTTGACCGTCCGCGGCCAGCACGGCCAGATCCGCCTGCCGGTCTCCGGACACCCCCTGTTCGTCGAGCCCCGGCCCGGTCATAGGCCCCAGAACGACCCGGCCAGCCCGACGCCGCGCAGGTACGCCGCGGCCTGGGACGGCTCGCGCCGGACGTAGCCGCGGTCCAGCCTGCCGTCGTACCAGTGCGCGGCCAGCCGCCACAGCGTGCCGAGGTCCAGCACGTAACCGCGGGCCGAACCGGTGGCCGCCAGCCAGTCGCTCCACGCAATCCTCGGAGCAGAACAGGCGCTGGTGCGAGCAGGTGTGCACGACGTCAGTCCCACATCCGGGCGGCGGGTACCAGGAAGTGGGCCACCTGCCCGCCGTCCGGCGGACGGTGCCTGGTCACGCTTCCACGCGTGCGGCGTGCCGCAGGCCGGGCACCGGGTCGCCACCAGCACACTCGTCCTCGCCGCGCGCAGCAGATGGGGCAGCGCGAAGGAATCCCACGCGCAGCCGCCCCACCACAGCGTCCGGGGCCCCATCACCGAGAAGCCGAGCGGCACGGCCGGAGAACGGATGCGCCATGACGATCTGACCCTGGTCGCCGAGCGCCGGTGCTTACCGCGGGCCAGCTCGGCCAGGCCCGGCGGCCACCTCTGCAGGCTTCGACGCCGAGTTCAGCGGCCAGTTCACCGGAACTCCGGCGCACGTCCGGTCCTCGGCGAACGCGCGGTACACCGCCAGCCGCAGATCCTCAGCGTCCATGCCGCCATCTTCGCAAGCCCGATGAATACCGATTCCGGCTCATTGCCCTTCCGGTAGCACGGTTTCTGCCCGCGCGACACGCTCCGGTCAGCAGAGTGGCGACCAGCCCGAGGTAAGGGGGCCATCATGCATCCGATGTTCGTGGAGCTGTACCTGCAAGCAGACGCCGACCAGGACGAGCAGGACCGGCGCCGCCGCGCCGCCCGGTCCCGCCGCCTCCGTTCGCGCACGGCCCTGCGGGTCGCCACCCCCGCGCCCGTCCGGGACCGCCTGTCCGCAGCAGTGAGTTCTGGCACGTCAGGGTAGCCTTTGCGGGATGACCAGATGCTGATCGTCGGCCGCGGTCTGTCCGCATCCGCCGCTACTCAGTGCCCGAAGTAACCGGCGCCTCCGGGATCCCGCCGCCCGCGAACCTCGACCGCTCTGGTGGACGGCGTGCCGGCGACGCGGTCGCGGTCCTGCTCGGCGCGGCCCCCGACCTGCTCGTGGTGGTCCACGGGGCCGGGCAGACCGCCGAGTACCCGGCCGCGGCGGGCAGCCTGCGCGACTTCGCGGTCCCGTTCACCGTGGGCGCGGACCCTGTCCTGCCGCTTTCGCTGACCATCGGGAAGTGGCTGCTCGCCGGGGCGGCCTCACCAGGCCCGCCGGTCGCCTGGCAGGGAATCGCCTCGGCACGCCCGCGGCCGACTGCCTGAGCCTGGGGGAGAAGCTGGCCGCGCTCGCGCCGCGGGTCGCGCTGTGTCGCCATGGGCGATGGCCTCGGCTGCGCCGGGCCCGCGGCGTCCCCGGAGCCACGGACCCAGCAGCCGACCGCTATGACGGCCACGGTGACCGCCGCCCTGGCTGCCCGCCGACCCCGCCGCGCTGGCCGCGCTCGATCCCGGCCGCGACCAGGAGCTCTTCGTGGCCTACCAGGCCGCCTGGCAGGTGCTGGCCGGGGCGGCGTCCGCGGGTGCCTTCACCGCGGACCTGCGCCTACGCCGCCGCCCCTTCGAGGTGAGTACTACGTCGCCACCGGTGCGGGCACACTAAGGGCATGGGGACGCGCGTCATCGCCGTGGTGGGAGCGACCGCCACCGGCAAGTCGGGGCTAGCCACCGAGCTGGCCCTTGCCCTCGGCGGCGAGGTGGTGAACGCCGACTCGATGCAGCTCTACCAGGGCATGGACATCGGCACGGCCAAGGAGCCCGAGGCCGCCAGGCGCGGCGTCCCGCATCACCTGCTCGACATCTGGCCGGTGACCCAGACGGCGAACGTGGCCGACTACGCCAAGCTCGCCCGCGCCGCCATCGACGAGATCATCGCCCGCGGCCGCGTGCCCGTCCTGGCTGGCGGCTCCGGGCTCTACGTCCGTGCGGCACTCTCGACGACCTGGATTTTCCCGGAACGGACGAGGCTATCCGCGCATCTCTCGAGCAGGAGCTCGCCCGGGCCGGCGCGGCCGCGCTGCACACCAGGCTGGCCCGGCTCGACCCGGCCGCGGCGGCCGCGATCCTGCCCGGCAACGGGCGCCGGATCGTTCGCGCCCTGGAGGTGATCGAGCTTGTCCGGGGCGCCCGTTCACCGCGACCATGCCTACCTTCACCGAGAACCGCCCGGCCGTCCAGATCGGCCTCACCCTGCCGCGGCCCGAACTCGACCAGCGGATCGCCGCCGCGTCGACCGGATGTGGCAGGCGGGCCTGGAAGCCGAGGTGCGGAGCCTGGCCGCCCAGGGCCTGCGCGACGGCAAGACCGCCAGCCGGGCCCTGGGCTACCAGCAGCTGCTCCGCTACCTGGACGGCGAGTGGACCCTGGACGAGGCCCGGCTGGAGACGATCGAAGGCCACCAGGCGGTTCGCCCGCCGCCAGGAATCCTGGTTCCGCCGCGACCCCCGGGTCCGCTGGCTCGACGCCAGCCAGCCCGCGGACGCCGTAGCGACCGGGGCGCTCGGGCTCATCCGGACGGCCTAGGCGGTCCGGCGGCGGGCCAGGTCCCTCAGTTCCCCGGGCAGCGCGTCGGCCACGAGCAGCCGCGGCAGCAGATCCGGCTCGATGCGTCAGCGCCCGGAACGACAGTCGCGATGCGTGACGTCGTGATCGGGCCGGTGCACGATCTCGATCGGGTCGCCTACCTGGATCTCACCCGGCTCGATCACCCGGAAGTAGGCCCCGGGCATGGCGGCCAGCGTGAACCGCTTGATCCAGCCTACCTGCGCCAGCCAGCCCTGGAAGGTGCCGCACGGGATCCGCGGGCGGACGCCTCCAGGATCAGGTCCGGCCCGATCCGCCAGCGCTCGCCGATCAGCGCGCCGTTGGCGTCGGCGCCCTCGGTCGTCAGGTTCTCGCCGAACACCCTGTCCGGCAGCGGCTCGGCCGAGCTCGGCCGCCCAGAAGTCGAGATCCTCCCGGGCGTAGGCGTACACCGCCTGGTCCGGCCCGCCGTGCTCGCGCACGTCGTAGACCCGGTCCCCGGCCAGCCCGACCATGCCCATGCCCTGGCGCGCGGCGGCGTGACCATGACCGGCCCGTCCACCGGCCGCTTGTCGATGCCGGTCAGCTTCATCGTCTTCCACGGGTTCAGCCGCGGCTGGCCGACGTTGACCGACAGGAGCCTCATATCACCATTACATCTGATCGCCGAGCCGGTAGGGCACGCTTGGCGTTGTCGGCGCAGAGCATCCAGGCCAGCCGCGCCGCGGTCCGTTCGGTGTACAGATCTTCCTCCAGGCCGGTGCGCAGGAACGCGGACAGGCCGACCTGAACAGCGCCGCGCCCAGGTAGTACAGCTCGGGCAGGCCGAACGCGTCGGAGGAGTACAGGAACTTCCCGAACGGCGCCAGTTCCAGAGCGCCTCGGCCAGCAGCGCCGGGCGCGCGCGCCCAGGTTGTGCGTGGCCAGCCCGGCGTCCACGTAGACGTGCGGGAACACCTGGGCCAGGTAGCGTAGCCTCGCGATGGTACGGGTAGTTGTGCAGCAGCATCACCGGCACCCCGGTGGGCTCGATGGCCCGCAGCAGCGGGGTGAGCAGCAGCGGGTTACAGCGGTGCAGGTCGACGTCGCTGTTCCCGTAGCCGACGTGGAACTGCACCGGGAGCCGCAGGTCCACGCCGCACCAGACGAGGAACCGCTGCAGCGTCTCGTCCGCCAGCCGCGGGGGTCCCCGGCTGAGCGTCCGCGAGCAGCCAGCGCCCGGCTGCGGTCGCGACCTCGGAATCCGCCGGCGCGTTCGGCCCCAAGATCGAGACCGGTCCGGTACGCGGCGATCGACTTCACCCCGACCGCCGCGGCGGTCCGGGTGGCCAGCGCGGACCGGACCGCGTCGGCGAACCCTCCGCGCCCACCCCGGCCGCGACCACGTCCCCGGCCACCCGCTCCAGCCGGACGACCTCGTGCGCGGTCGCGCCCGCCAGGGTCGCCGAGCTCGGCCGGGGAGGTGATCGGCTCCGGGACGTAGCCGGTGTCCACGCACAGCGCCGACGCCCCGGCGGCCACGAGGAACCGCTTGCTCACCTCGGTGCTGCCCAGTTCGGCCCGCCGGGCCACGTAGTCGTCCAGTTCCGGCGTGCGGCGGCAGGGCCGAGCACCGGCGGGCAGAGCCGCCGGAACATGAACCCGGCCTGCGAGTCGAACACCGAACCGCCAGGGAAACCCGCCGCCCTCGGACAGCATCGACTCCAGCGTCGCCACGTCCGCGTCGCGGCGCAGCACCCCGTGGCAATGGTGGTCGACCAGGGGCTGCTCGGCGACGTAGGGGAGCAGGTCCGCCACTAGGCTGTCTCGTCCCGCGCCGCGGCCAGCCTGGGCTCGGGTTCCTCGGTGCCCGGCGCCTTGATGCCCTCGCGGGCGGCCAGCGCCGCGCCGAGCTTGCGCGCCGTGCCCGCCGCGAAGATCACCACGATCACCGCCACGACCAGCCAGATGCCCGATGTCAACGGGATCCACGCGGCCGAGCCGGTCAAGCCAGGGCCACACGTTGCGGTACAGCGTGTACCCCAGCACGACCAGGCCCGCGATCGGCACGATGATCTGCCACATCGGCACCGGCAGCTTGTGCCGCACGAACACCAGCATGATGCAGCCCACCGAGGCCAGCACGTAGACGACCAGCAGGATCAGGGTGCCGATGGTGCCGGACCACAGGAAGCTGTTGAACGCGTTGGCCTGGGCGGCCACGGCAGTCTCGACGATGACGATGATGCCAGCGGCCACGACGACCGTGAGGGTGGCCCAGACTGGCGTGCCCCAGCGCGAGCTGCTCTGGCCCAACCCGCGCGGCCCGGCCGCGTCCCTGGACAGCGCGTAGACCAGCCGCGGCCGCCCCGACCACGCAGGCCAGGCAGCAGCCGAACGCGCTGATCGCGGTGCCCAGCGTGATCACGTCGCCGACCCAGCTGCCGACGTAGGACGAGCCGAGGTCGCCCAGCAGCGACTGCGAGCTGGTGAACGCCTTGACGCCCGCCGGGCCCGCGCCGAAGCCCATCACCTCGACCGCGGTGACGATCACGAAGTACAGCCGCCGAAGATCGCGGTGCCGAGGATGGCCCGCGGGATGTCCCGGGTCGGCTCGGCGGGCCTCCTCGCCCAGGGTGGCGGCCGCCTCGAACCCGGCGAACGACAGGAAGCCGAACACCACGCCCAGGAACACCTCGTTGATGGGTGTCCCCGGCAGACACCGAGAACACGCTCAGCGTGAACGTGTGCCCGCCCGGCGCGTTCCGGCCAGCAGCCGGACCAGCACGACCGCGGTGACGACCAGGATCAGCGCGACCGTGGTGCCCTCCACGCTCAGCAGCACGGCTGCGCGCCGCGCCTGGCCGGCGATGATCGCCAGCCACAGGGCCGAGCAGCAGCGCCACCGCGAGCAGCACGAACGGCGCCCAGGTCGGCGGGTTGTGCCAGATGCCGACCTCCTGCAGGAACGCGGTGCCGAAGATCGCCTACTCGCGGCGGAGGTGACGACGGCGTAGAAGGTGTAGGTGCCGAGCAGGCCCCAGTATGACGACGACCCCGGTCCGCGGGCCGAGCGTGGCGCCGACGAACGCGTACACCGAGCTCGACGTGGTGGAAGTACTGGCACAGCCGGACGAATGAGTAGGCCACCAGGAGCACGCCGACCGCCGCGATGAGGAAGGTCAGCGGCACGGCGCGGCCCGCATGCAGCCGCGCTGCCCTGCGGGTTGATGTTCGCGGCCATGCTCGGCGCCATCAGCGCGACCGACAGGCCCACCGCTGCCCACACCGACAGCGAACGCTTAAGCCCAGGCGTGCTGGACGGGCTCGCCTCCATCTGCTCCTCCTCAATGGTGCTTGATCCCCATAGTGTCCCTCCGACTCGTCCGCCACGGAAGGGGCAAAAGGTGCGAAACAAACGTCGTAACCAGCAATTTCCCGAACGGGCCGGGCGGCGCGAGTCCCGCCTTCCCTGCTCCGCTGCCCGCTCCGTCACACCCCCGTAACATCGCGCCCGGAAGTTCCGTTTGAACCATTTCGCGCACTTGCGCGTCACTTACAGTAGAAGCTAGTCGTCAGGGGGTGACCTACGGTGACAGGTGCCTACCCGGTACTGCACTTGGGTCCAGTCCGCTCGACGCGTCCGTGGGCCCGTACCTACCGGGGCACGCCCGCGTCCGTACCGGAAGCACGCCGGTTCGTCGGTGAGCTGCTGACCGGGTGCCCGGCCCGCGAGACGCTGATGGCCTGCGTGTCCGAGCTCTGCGCCAACGCGATCACGCACACCGCCTCGGGGCGCGGCGGCGTGTTCACGGTCGAGGTCGACTGCCCGCGGGACGGGATAGCCCGCGTCGCCGTCACCGACGACGGCGGCCCGTCCGTTCCGGCGGCCGGGCGGCTCGACCTGATGGCCGAGGGCGGCCGGGGCCTCGCCATGGTCGCCGCCTGCACCAGCCGCTGGGGTTTCCGTGAGGCCTACCCGGGCCGGACCGGTCTGGGCCGAGGCCAGCTGGCCGGTCGCGGTGCCGTCGCCGCGCCGGGAGACGGTCACGCGCCGGGCGCTTCGGGTCCCGCCTGACTGGTCCGGCTCCTGCCCTGGCCGCTGCGCGGCGTGGCAGCAGCATAGCTGCAGGCAGCACCGCCAGGGCGGTGAACGCCACCGACCACCAGAACGTCGCCTGGAAGGAGTGGCCGACCAGGATCACCGCGAGCACGGCGGTCCCGAACGAGCCGCCGACCTGCTGCATGATCCGTGTCACGCTGCTCGCGTCGGGGACCGACTCACGGGGCAGCCCCGTGAACGCGCCACCATCAGGGCGATGTTGGCCGTCGTCAGCCCGGCGCCGCGCACCACCAGTACCAGGCTGAGCAGCAGCTCGCTGGTGTGCGCCCCGCCAGCGCGAACGGGACGGTGCCCGCCGCCGCGATCGCCATGCCTAGCCAGCACGACGGGCCGGGGGCCGATCCGGTCGGTCAGCCTGCCCGCCAGCGTCCTGGGCAGCAGCGCGCCGATGCCCTGCGGGGCCAGGAGCAGGCCCGCGCCGAGCGCGCTCGCCCCGCGGACCTGCTGGTAGTAGAGCGGCAGCAGGAACAGCGCGCCGTACATCGACAGGCCCGAGATGAACATCAGGCCGGACGCCCCGGAAAACGAGCGCACCCGGAGCAGCCGCAGGTCGATGAGCGGCGTGACCCGGCGGTGCCGTCGCAGCGCCCAGGCGATGAACGACGCCAGCAGCACGGCGCTCTACCGCCAGCGGGATGAGCACGCCCCGGTGGGCGAAGCCGCCGTCGCCGCTCACCTGGGCGAGCCCGTACAGCATCAGCGCGACGGCGGGGAGAGCAGCGCGAGCCCGGCCACGTCGAGCTGGGGCGCGGTCGCCGTCCCGCGGGACGGCGACATCCCGCGCCAGGCCAGCACCAGCGCGACCAGGCAGATCGGCACGTTCACGTAGAAGATCCACCGCCAGCTCAGGTTGCTGACGATCAGCCCGCCCGCCACCGGGCCCAGGATGGGCACCAGCACCGCGGGCAGGCTCACCGTCGCCATCAGCTTCCCCAGCGGCCGCCCGCCCGCCGCCTGCACGAGCAGCGTGGTCAGCACCGGTATCAGCAGCCCTCCGCCGATGCCCTGGACCACGCGGAACGCGATCAGCGAGCCGATGTTCCAGGCGGCGCCCGCGGCCACCGACGCCGCCAGGAAGATGCTGAGCGCCGTCAGCCAGGTGGCCCGCCCGCCGAACCGCGCCAGCGCCCAGCCGCTCAGCGGGATCACCATCCCGTAGGACAGCAGGTACCCCGTCATCACCCACTGCACCGTGCCCAGCGGCGCGTGCAGAGTCCCGCCCGATCGTGCGGATGGCCACGTTCACGATCGTCGTGTCCAGCAGCGCCGCGATCGCTCCGACCAGCAGGATCGCCGCCAGCCGCATCAGTTCGGGCTCCATCCGCCCCGCCGCCGTAACCCGCCCGTCCCGTCCCCTCGGCGTCCCCGTCCCCGCCGCCGGTCCCGCTTCGTCCCGCGGTCCCGGCTTGTCCCGCGGTCCTGGCTTCGTCCCGCGGTCCCCGCTTGTGCCGCCGTCCCCGCTTCTGCCTGGGCCCTCGTGTGCGTCGTCGTTCACCCGTGAGGTACTCATGAAAGTAAACTACACCGTACAGTCTACTTTTGTGAAACTGAACGGTGTAGTACAATAATGAGTCATGCAGAACGTCCCGGTCTCCGGCTGGCAGCGCAAGCACGACGCGATCGCGCGGCCGCGCTCGTGCTGTTCGCGCGCGACGGCTACGAGCGCACCAGCGTCGATGCGATCGCCGCCGAGGCCGGAGTGTCGAAGCGCACCGTCTACAGCCACTACGGCGACAAGGAGAACCTGTTCCTGCTGGTGCTGCGCGAGACGTAACGACAGCATGCGAGACCGCTTCCGCGACATCGTCGACCGCAACCTCCGCGACGTGGATGACGTGCGGGAGGCGCTGACCGCGTGCATCTGCGAGATCGTCCGGACGATCTCCCGGGCCCCCGAACGCGCCACCCTGATCCGGCTGGTCATTTCCGAGGCGCCGCACTTCCCCGCGATCCTCGACCTCTGGCACAACCGGGGATCGTGCCCATAATCGCCGAACCCCTGGCCGAGCTGGCCGCTTCCGGACTCCTCGACGCCGATGATCCCGCGCTGGCCGCCGAGCACCTGTCTGCCCTGACGTTCGGCCAGGTCAACAACAAGTCCATGATGGGGACCGTCCAGATCAGCGACGCCGAGGCCGACCGCATCATCAGCAGCGGCATCGCCGCCTTCCTGCGCGCCTACGGCCCGCCCGCCCGCTGACCTTACGCCGCACAGCCGTCCCGGCAGCCATCCTCCCAGTGCCGGGACCGCGCACGTCCTCCTCGCCGGGCCGGCGTGGTCGCGGGCTGCCATCGCGTTGGCACGCCACCGGCTGCCCGCTCATGCTGCCGATTGCTCCTCCGGCTGCCGCGAGCGTCCAGTGGCAACCCGCCGCTGTCCCGGAATCGCGCAACACCAGATCTCAGCGCCTCGGGCAAAGATCCTTCACGTCATGGGACGGAATGCGGTACCGAGGATGTCACTTTCGACCTGATGTAGATCCGGTACAAAGTGACTCTCACCGGATAGTCGCAGGCCATGTGGTACCGGTGAGGCTGGCGGGGAGCATGCGCCGATCCTCCGTGGCGCACGCCGGGCAGCGGCTGTACCGGACCGGCGCTATCTCGAATATGAGATATCCTTTGAGGTATGAACGATGGGCGGCGCCAGATGCGGGCCTGCCGTGGCCGAATCAGCGGCCGGGTCAGCGGCCGGGTCAGCGGCCGGGTCCGCGGTCAACGAGCCCGGGCCGCGGACGGCTCCGGAACGATGTCGCGCGACGCTGCCGGTAATGCCCGGCTTCCGCGAGATGGCGCTGCGCCGCCCGCCGACGCGCGCAGGCGGCGCGGATGGCCGGAGAACGAGGCAGGCCTCGTCCGCGAGCTCAGCCGAACAGCGCCAGGCGCGCGTGAGCTCTGTCGCAGACCGAGATCGCGGCGCGGATGGGAACCTCCCAGTCCGCGCCGTGAGCCAGGCTGGAATCCGGTACCGCCGATGTCCGGGCCTCGACGCTGGAGCGCTACGCGGCCGCGGTCGGCAGCGAGATCACCTGGAAGCTCAACCGTCCGGGCACGCGGGAAGGAGCCAGCACAGTGACGTCACGGAAGGCGCCGCACAGCACGGCACGCTACACACCGACGAGGCCATCCGATCCCGCGCGCGCACATACCCGGAGTCCCGCGGCCAGGGGAGCCGGAGCTGGCCGTCCAGGCCGTCGGTGCCGCCGATCCCGGGTACCCGCTCACTCCCGGAGCCCCGGACTTTCCGTCCGCGCCGCCGTCGGCTCCCGGTCCGGTGCCGCCGACCCGGGTGTGGCTCGACCCGCACGCCGAGTGGACGAGCAAGCTTGTAACGAGCGGCTGCTGGCCAAGCGGATCGTATGGCCTCGGGCGCTCCTCGACGACGACGTGGCTTCCAGGCTCTCCGCCCAGCTCCTCACGCTGGATGCCGAGCAGGAGGACCCGATAAGGCTGGAGCTGCAGAACCTGCGGGCCGAACTGGCCGCCACCCGCCTCACCGTCATGGGCATCCTCGACGTGCTGCGGGTGCCGGTGCATGCCTGTGTGAGTGGTGAGATCAGCGGTCCCGCCCCTCGGCGTGCTCGCCTCCTGCCCGCACCGGTCCGGATACCCGAACGCCATCTTCGTGCTCGCCGAGCCCAGGCTGCATCTGGGGGGCACGGTGACCGCGGTCAGCACGGGCGAGCAGCAGATGACCCGCATGCTCGACACGCTGTACTTCAGGCTGGCCGACGTGACCGGCCGCGAGGTGGACGAGATCCGCGAGGACGCGCGCCGCGGCCGGACCCTGACCACCGGTCAGGCCATCGGATACGGTCTTATCCAGAAGCAGGAAACAACGCCCCGCCCGCCGGTTCCCGGCGGCCCGCCGCGACCAGGACCAGCCGGGCCCCACCCGCGTTAACCAGGGCGGTTAGCTCAGCCACGAGGGTGCTCGGGACCGGCCGCGAGGCGGCCCGCCCAAGGTCGCGGCATTGGTCCGGCATGCTCCGGAAATTGCCCTCTGTACACGCTCGCTCTCAATCGGTAACATCTAACCGCGGGCTACCCCGTTTGGACAGGAAAGTGTGAGGATCGGCACACTGTGGTATTTGCCAGAAATGTGTGCCCTGGACTGGGGTCTGTGATGGGTACAGAAAGTAACCAGTCGAGTGGGAACCGTAACATTCCCGCCTCCCGAGATGACTCGTGGGAGGAAGAGCGGCAGCGTACCGGCCTGTTCCGCTGGGACGACCCGGAAAACCTCATGCCCCCTGGTCTGTTCCGCCGGGGCTGATGGTCCCAGGCCCGCGGCAGCCGGATGCCGACGCCCAGCCCGCCGACCCGGTCCCCAGCCTGCCGACCCCAGCGTCCCCGGCCCGCTGACGCCGGCACAGCCACCCGCAGATGCAGCGGTTCCTGGCCCGGCGTCGCGCCCCCTGCCGGATGGTTCCTGCACCCCGCCCAGTCGCCGCCAGCCGCCCATCAGGAGCGCACCTCCGCTCAGGACGCACCGCTCGGAGCCCGCGATCAGCCCGGCCAGCGATCTGCCCTGCGCGTCCCCGCTCCGGCCCCGGCTCCCGACACCGGTTTCCCCTTCAGCAACACCGCGGCCGAGCACCGGCCGACTCAGGCCCGCGTCGGCGACGCACCCGCCAGAGCCTCCCGTCAAGTCGGACCTCGCCAACCAGAGCCGCACGGCACAGCACGCCCGCCAGCCCCTGGCCGAACGCCCGCGCCGTGCCCTCGCCCACCCGCGAGCCGCGACGGATCCTGGTCCTCCCCGCTGACGCCGAAGCCAGCCCGTCAGCCCCTGGGCCCGACCCAGGCGCGCTACGGCCGCGCGGGCGGCCCTGGCTTCCAGCCCACCCGTTCCGACCAGGCAGGTCCCCAGGACGCGGGCGCCGAAGGGCCGGGTCTTTCCCCATGGCAGCGCTCTCACCAGCTCTGGACCGAGGCCGGTATCGAGTGGGAGCGGCGCCCGGCCCCGCAGCTGCCCTGGCACCCGACCGCCTCGCGCTCGGCCGCACGGCCCGGCGCGTGCACGCCAGGTCCCCGCCGCGGCCGCCCGCGCCACCGCAGCCGGAGCACACGCCGTGGCCAGAGCACACGCCATGGCCGGAGCAGGCGTCACCCTGGCCAGAGCAGACACAAGAGCAGACACCAGAGCAAACGTCAGACCAGGCGTCAGAGCAGGCGTCTTGGCTGGGCGCCTACGCCCCGGTCGGCTGGGCTTAGCCGTACGCCGGTCCCGCTCGGCGCGCCGGTGTATTCCGAACCGGGCGTCGACGAGGACGACGGTCCCGCCCGGGATGACCGCTGGGGCGACGACCAGCCGCCCATCCGGCAGCGCCCGCGCCGGCCTGGGGCCCGAGGACGAGCCGGAAGACGGATACGACGGCGTACGAGGCAGACGAGGCTCTGGACAGCGACACGCTGCTGTTCGATCACCGCATGCCCGGCTCCCGCCGGGACGGCTCCCGGCGGGACGGCTCCCGCCGGGACGGCTCCGGCGGCAGGCCCGGTCGGCCAGCCGCCACCGTGCAGGATCGCGGTTCCCGTCATCGTGGTGGTGGCGGTGGCCGCACTGGCCCTGGCCTTGCTGACCGGCCACGGCCCGAAGTTCGGCCCGGCTCACGTCCGACCGGCACAAGACGCCGAACACCGCCGCGCCGCGGCTGCCGCTGGGCGCGGTCACCTTCGACACCTATCCCGGGCCAGCAGCAGCGCGGGGTCTTCCAGGTCATCAACCGCATCGTCGCCGTCGGCAGCACGATGGTGACCACGGGCTCGCAGACCAGCGACGGCGTGGTCCGCCAGCAGTTCCTGGTCTCGACCAACGCCGGAGCCAGCTGGCACCTCGCCCCGGTCCACTCACCTGGAGGCGGACAGGCCGCGCTGGGCCACCCGGCGACGCTGCTGGCTTAGCGGACCGGGCGGCTGGGTGGCGACCGGCCCGCAGGCCATCTGGACCAGCCCGAACGGCCTGACCTGGACGCTCGCGGCCACTCACGGGATCACCCCGCAGATGCCCGGCGACGCGGTATGGGTACTCAACAAGACAAGCACCGGCTACCTGGCCGCCGGAACCGGCAACGGGCCTGGCCAGGGCAGCACACCGGGGTGATCTGGACGTCGCGGGACGGCCTGACCTGGCAGCGGGCGACCGCCGCGCAGCTGGGCCTGGCCGGGCCCGGCGAGACCGTGCAGAGCATCTCGTACGTCACCTCGCGCGGTAACGCCACCGTGATCTCCGGCGCGGTGACCGCGCGAACAGGGACCTACAGCGCCGCGTGGCTGAGCACCAACGGCGGGACCGCGTGGACCCGGCTGAAGATCCCGGCCGACCACGGGGCCGGGACCACGATCAGCGGCGTGGCCTCCGACGGCTCCGGGCTGATCGCGGTCAGGCCCGGCCGGACCCGACCGGTGCGCCGGACGGCATCGCCTACTTCTCGGCGGACGGGCGGACGTGGCAGTACGCGGCGACCATCGAGCCGGACCCGAACACGGGCGGGTGGACGCCCAGCGTGGTGAAGGGCAGCAGCTACGGCTTCGTCGTCACCGGAACCACCGCCGAAGGCCAGCTCGTGGCCCGCACCAGCACCGGAACCGGCACGTCCTGGCTGCCCACGGGCCCGCTCGGCCGCGCGTCCGTGGCGTCCGTGTCCGGCGCGACCGTGGCCCCGGGCGGCACCGTCGTCGCGATCGGGGCCACCGCCGCCAGCAAGATCAGCCAGCAGCCGGTCTTCCTCGAGGCCGCCACCGACGGAACGGTCCGGTCGGTCTCGCTGGTCTGGCATCGCCGGGGCCACCATCCCCGAGATGAAGATCAACAGCACGGCCGTGGCGGGGGCCTGCAGATCGCGGTCGGCAGCGCCAACGGCTACCCGGCGGTGTGGCGGCGCACCTCGGCTCGGCGCCTGGACCCTGGTCTCCTCGCTCGGGCTGGTCGCGGCCGACCCCCACCTGCGCGCGCTGACCAGCGTGACGCACGGCCCAGCTCAGCTGGCTCGCCGTGGGCGCACCGGGACCGGTGGTGCTGACCTCGGCCGACGGCGAGATCTGGGGCGTGGCCGGGGGAACATCACCCAGGACCTGGCTAGGCGTCTCCGCCGTCGCGGCGACCTCGGGCCCCGCCGGGTACGTCATCGTCGGCAGGCTGGTCGCGGCGGGCGGCGGCTGCGTCGCGGACGTCTGGTGGTCGGCCAACATGACCAGCTGGACCCGCGCGCACGACGTGAACGACACCGACGGCTCGAGCCAGGTGCTCGCGGTCGCCGCGGGCGCGCACGGGTTCGTCTCGGTGGGCTCGCACAACAGCCAGCCAGCGGTGTGGACGACCACCAACGGCCGGGCCTGGAAGACGATCGTCATGCCCCGCCATGACCGGGAGTGGCGGGCTCGGCCGGGGCGCTCCAGCAGGTCGCGATCAACGGCAACCGCGTGGTCGCCCTGGGCCAGGCCACGATCGGGAAAGGGCCCGCGATCGGCTCGGCGACCGGCACCGAGCCAGGCGCCGTGCCGTTCGCCGAGCTGTCGGCCGACGGCGGGGCCACCTGGCAGCAGGTCCCGTTCAGCTCGCCGGGTCCCTACACCTCGTTCACCGCCCTGACCGCGAACGGGGCCGGTTTCACCGCCGCGGGCCTGTTCGGCCAGCCCGGTCAGCAGGACGTGGCCCTGTGGGCGTCGGCCACCGGCGGGAGCTGGAAGCCGTACCAGTCCGGCGGCCTCAACGGATCCGCGGCCTGGCAGATCGACACGATGACCCGGTCAGGCGCCCAGGTGGCTGAGCATCGGCACCATCATCACTCAGCAGAGCCAGCAAACCGTCACCTTCACCCTCCCAGCCCGTTAGAAATTCCCATGCGCGTCACCGACCTGGACCTGGACCTGACTGGACCTGGAGATCGCGGAGATCCCCGAGGACGAGGAGACACCCGACCCCGGCACGCAGCTAGGCCGACCCGGCCAGGCTCCCGGCGTCGCCTGGGGCTAAGGCCTCGTCAGTCCATCCGGTCGAGGATCTCGCGCACCAGGTCCATCGAGGTGTGCGGGTGCAGGAACGCGAACCTCGCCACCGTCTCGCCCTCCCACGCCGACGGCGGTATGAAGGCCACCTGATCCTGCAGCAGCCGGTCGGCCCAGGCCGTGTACTGCGCCGCGTCCCACCCGGCACGCCGGAACAGCACCACGCCGAGCGACGGCTCCCGGACCAGCTCGAGGTTGGAACGCGAGCGGATCTCGTCCGCGGCCTGCCGGGCCAGCCCGATCGCCGTCTCGATGGCCTCGGTGTAGGCGTCGACTCCGTACACCGACAGCGAGAACCACAGCGGCAGGCCGCGGGCCCGCCGGGTCAGGTGGTAGGCGTAGTCGGTCGGGTTCCACTCGCCCGGCCGGTCGTGGATGACGTCCAGGTAGGAGGCGTCCTGCTTGTGCACGGACCGGGCCACCGACGGGTTCCGGTACAGCAGCGCGGCGCAGTCGAACGGCGCGAACAGCCACTTGTGCGGGTCCACGATGAACGAGTCGGCGTGCTCGATGCCGTCGTAGCGCGTCCCGGACGCTCGGCGCGAACAGTGCACACCCGCCGTAGGCACCGTCCACGTGGAACCACAGCCGGTGCTCGCGGGCCACCTCGGCCGCGCCTGACCAGGTCGTCGATGATGCCCGCGTTGGTGGTGCCCGACGTGGCCACGACCGCGGCCACCGAGCCCGGATCCCCGCGATCCGCCAGCGCCGCCCGCAGCCCCGCCCCGGTCAGCCGGTGATCCTCGGACCGAACGACCAGCGGATCCATCTCGCAGATCCGCAGCGTGTTGGTGATCGAGGAATGCGCGTCCTCGCTGACCGCCACCCGCCACCGCTGACCGGTACCCGGAAGCACCAGGACCCGCCTTCCGCTTGGCCACCTCGCGCGCGACGACCAGGGCGGACAGGTTCCCGGCCGAACCTCCGGAGACGAAGCAGCCGCCCGCCGTCTCCGGCATCCCGGCCCGGTCGGCGATCAGCCGCAGCACCTTGTTCTCGGCGTGGATCGCGCCCGCCGCCTCCAGCCAGGAGATGCCCTGGATCGACGCGCACGAGATCAGCATGTCGAACAGCAGCGAGGCCTTGGTCGGCGCGGCCGGGATGAACCCGAGGAAGCGCGGGCTGTCCGCCGAGATGACGGCGGGCGCCATCACCGACGCCCAGACGCCGAGCACCTGGTCCGGGGTGTGCGGCCCGGCACCGGGCAGCCCGGCAAGCGCCGCGTCGAGCTCGGCCGGATCCCGGGATCCCCGGTCCAGCGGGACCGGGTCCAGCCGCAGCCGGTTCTCCGCGTAGGCGAGCACCGACCTGATCATCGACTCCGTCGTCGGATCCACACTGTGCATGGCCGAAAACGTATGGCCTGCGCGGTAGGCGCTGCAAGGGACCAAGATCTTGGCCCGGTCAGCCGGCCATCAGCCAAGATGACCTAGTGACCAACTCGCATCCGCTCGATCCGCTGTCGGCCGACGAGATCAGGCAGGCGGCCGCGATCCTGCGGCGTGACCGCAAGATCGGCGATGGCTGGCGTTTCGCCTCGATCGAGCTGAAGGAGCTGAGCCAAGGACGACTGCCCCAGCCGAGCTAGCGGCCAGCCGGGGGCCAGAGAGGCGATCGTCGTCTGCTGGGACCGCGCCGACGGCCAGGCGCGCCGCGCCACCGTGTCGCTGACCGGCGACAACGTCACGAGCTGGGAGGATCTGCCCGGCCAGCAGCCGAACATGACCGTGGACGAGTGGCACGAGTGCGACGAGATGCTCCGCGCCCACCCCGCGCTGGCCGAGGCGCTCGCCCGCCGCGGCATCACCGACATGTCGCTGGTGCTGACGGACATGTGGGCCTACGGCGCGCGCGCTCGTGCCCGAGCGTTACAAAGGACCGGCAGGATCGGCTGGTCCGACGTCTGGTACCGGGGCAGCGAGCTGGGCAACCCGTACGCCCACCACGTCACCGGCCTGCACCCGGTCGTCGACCTGAACACGATGACGCTGCTCGAGCTGGAGGACAACTACTCCGGCGCGCCGACCGGACCCCGAGGTGATGGGCGAGTACCTGCCCGAGCCTGCTCCCGATGCGGCTGCGGGAGGTGACACCGCTGGAGATCAGCCAGCCCGAAGGGGTCGGCTTCACCCTCGACGGCCACCTCCTGAGCCTGGCAGAACTGGCAGCTGCGACTGGGCTTCAACCACCGCGAGGGCCTGGTCCTGCACCAGGTCGGGTTCCGCGACGACGAGCGCGCTCCGGTCGGTGGCGCACCGGCTGTCGTTCGCCGAGATGGTGGTGCCGTACCGGGACGCCAGCCCGGACCACTACCGGCGGACCGCGTTCGACATCGGCGAGTGGGGCCTGGGCTTCATGACCACGTCGCTGGCCCTGGGCTGTGACTGCCTGGGCGACATCACCTACCTGGACGCGGTGGTGCACGATTCCCGCGGCGAGCCCCGGACCATACCGAACGCGATCTGCATCCACGAGGAGGACAGCGGGGTCGGCTGGAAGCACGTGGACGAGCGGGCTTAGCGTCGAGGTCAGGCGGGCCCGGCGGCCTGGTGGTCTCCTTCCACGTCACCGTGGCGAACTACGAGTACCTCGTGTACTGGCGGTTCTACCAGGACGGCAACATCGAGTGCGAGGTCCGCGCGACCGGCATCCTGGTCACCTCGCATACCGGCGCGCCGGGCAGCCGCCCGCCAACGGGACGCTGGTGGACCACGGCCTCTACGCGCCGTTCCACCAGCACTTCATCGTGGCCCGGCTCGACCTCGACGTGGACGGGCCGCCAACACCGTCTACGCCACCGATTCCCAGGCGGCGGCGGTCGGCGACCCCGACGACCCGTACGGGCTGGGCCTGGTGGTCCAGAGCACGCCGCTGCGCACCGAGCAGGAGGGAAACAGGTTTACGACTGGGGCACGCAGCGCGGCTGGAAGGTCGTGAACAACAATGTGCCGAACGGTCTGGGTACCCCCGTCGGCTACAAGCTCGTGCCCTCGGCATCGTTCCCGCCCCTGCTCGATCCTGCTTCCCCGGCCTACCAGCGCGCCGAGGTAATCGGCCACACGCTCTGGGTGACCCCTACCGTGAGGACGAGCGCTGGCCCTGCGGCGATTTCCCGGTCCAGAGCGAGCACGACTCGGGCCTGGCCGCGTGGACGCGGGCCGACCGGCCGATCGAGGACACCGACGTGGTGCTGTGGTACGTGTTCGGCATCCACCACATCACCCGGCCGGAGGACTGGCCGGTGATGCCGAGCGACATCGTCCTCGTTCTGGCTCAAGCCGTTCGGTTTCTTCGACCGCAACCCGGCCCTGGACGTCCCGCCGAGCCATCCGGACTGACCGTGTCGCCTAAGCCGCGCGGCGTTGAGGACGGCAGGCCCGGTCGGCCGGGCCGACGTCCTGGATGAACTGCGGCGCATCGTGGACCAGGCCGTCGCGGGTCGCGGTCAGATCATGCTGCTGGCGGGGAGGTCGGGCATCGGGAAGACCACGATGCTCGCGGCGCGCGGCGGACTACGCGGAGAGCCGCGGCGCCCGGGTGGCCTGGGGCTGGGGCTGGCCCGGTGAGGGCGCGCCGGGCTACTGGCCGTGGATCCAGGTGATGCGGACCCTCGGCCTTGACATCCCGTGGCCCGCGGAGGATAGCGGGCAGCCGGTCAGGGACGCCCCCGCCTCCGAGCGGTTCCGGCTGTTCGACGAGGTGACCTCGCTGCTGCTGGCCGAGTCGCGGATCCAGCCGCTGCTCCTGCTCCTGGACGACCTGCAGTGGCCGACCAGCCGTCGCAGCTGCTGCTCGATTTCCTCGCCCGCCGCCTGCCCGCCGGGGCGGTGGCGGTCGTGGGCAGCTACCGCGACACTGAACCAGCTCCCGGCCCGGCGCCGGGTCCGGCGCTGGCCGCGCTGGCGGCGAGGACCACCGTGCTGCCGCTGACCGGGCTCGGCCCGGACGCGGTCGGCGACCTGGTCGCGGACGTCGTGGGGAGCAGCGCGCGGCCGAGGTCGCGGCTAGGCTGTGCACCGGCGGACCGGCGGCAACCCGTTCTTCGTGCAGCAGGTCTCGTGGCTGCTGCGCAGCGGCCAGGAGGGCATCCCGCCCGGCGTGCACGAGGCCCTGGAACTGCGGTTCGCCGCGCCTGCCCGGCGCCGCGGCCGCCGCGCTGCGGACGGCCGCCGTCATCGGCCAGCGGTTCTCCGCGGATCTGCGTCGCCCTGGTGTCCGGCGCAGCCGCCCGACGCCGTGGCCGAGGCGCTCGCCGCGGCGGTCCGGGCCCGGGTGGTGAGCCGGGACGGCACCGGCACCTACCGCTTCGCGCACGACCTGTTCCGCGAGTACGCCTACGACCAGCTGCCCGCGGCCGAACGGGCCGGGCTGCACCGGCGGATCGGCCAGGCCCTCGAGGCCAGCCGGGCGGCTGACGCGGTGAGGTCGCGCTGGCCGAGCTGGCCAGGCACTTCGTGCTCGCGGACCCGGTATCGGCGCAGGCCTGGGAGTACAGCGTGGCCGCGGCCGGGAGGCTGCCGCCCGGCTGGCCTACGAGGAAGCGGTCCGGCACTGGGAGCACGCGGCCGCCGCCACGGACGCCAGGCCAGCCGACCGCACCGGGGCGCTGCTCGAGCTGGCGGACGCCCGCCGGCGGGCGGGCCAGGGCCAGGCCGCGGGCCAGGCCTACCTGCGCGCCGCGGAACTGGCCCGGGCCGAACGGGACCCGGCGCGGCTGCGCCCGGGCCGCGCTCGGCCTGCACGCCATCGGCACCCGCATCTGGTGGCCTCCGGCCGAGGTCATGGCGCTGCTCTCCGAGGCCCTCGACGCACTCGGCCCCGGCCAGAACGACGACCCGCTGCGGCTGCGCGTGATGGCGAGCCTGGCCCGGGCCCTGGCCTGGCACGGGCTGGATCTGCCGCGGGCCGGGACGCTGGCGGCGGAGGCAGTGGCCGCCGCCCGGGCGGGCGGCGATCCGCTGACGCTGGCCGCCTGCCTGCTGGCCCAGCACCACGCGGTCTGGGCCCCGGACACCGCGCCCGAACGGCTGCGGATCGCCGCCGAAGTGGCGGAACTGGCCGAGCGCGCCGACGACGACGAGATCCGGCTCGAGGCCCGGCTGCTGGCGGCGAACGACCGCCTCGAGCTGGCCGACCCCGCGTTCCGCGCCGAGCTCGACGAGTTCCTGCGCCTGGCGGCAGACATCCCGGCAGCCGCGGTTCCGCTACGCCGCGCTGGTCCGCCGGGCCACGCTGGCCCTGCTGGCCGACTGGCTCGAGGAGACCGGCCAGCTGATCGGCCAGGCGGAGATGCTCGGTGAGGAATGCGGCGAGCCCGGCGTCCGCGACGTCCGCTTCGACCAGGGCTGGGACCTGCTCACCGCCCAGGGGCGGCTCGGCGAGCTGGTCGGCGACACTGCCGGAGATGTTCCCCGACCCCGAGTCTGCGCAGGCGCGCGGCGCCCGGGCCCAGGTGCTGATCGCCGCGGGCGCCAGGGACCGAGGCCGCCGAGGTGGTCGCGCCACTGCTGAACCGCGGCCCCGAGGTGATGCCAGCCAACCACCAGCGGCTGCTCGGCCTGGCCTACGCCGCCGAAGTCACCGCTGCGCTCGGCGTCGTGCCTCGCGGCGGAAAGGATCTACCAGGCCCTGGAGCCGTTCACTGGCCAGGCGGTCGTTTCCGGCGTGGCCGTCACGTTCAAGGGCGCGGTCGTGCATCATCTCGGCGTGCTCGCGGCCGTGCTCGGCCGGACCGCTGCCGCGGCCAGCCACCTGGAGCAGGCCGTGGCCACGCACGACCGGCTCGGCGCCGTGATCTGGTCCCTGCGCAGCCAGTACGAGCTGGCCCGGGTGCGGCTGGACCAGCCGGGGCGGCGCGAAGCCGCCGTGTCCGCGCTCGCGGAGGTGGCCCGCAAGGCCCGCGCCCTGGGCCTGGCCCAGCTGGCCAGGGACGCCGAGGCGGCCGGGTTCGCCGCCGGGCAGGTCCCGGTCACCGAGGGCGTGTTCGCCCGTGACGGCGCGATGTGGACCCTGGCCTACGGCGGCGTGACCGTCGCGCATGCGGGACGCCAAGGGCCTGTCCGACCTGGCCGTGCTGCTCGCCGCGCCCGGACGCCAGGTGCCTAGCCGCCGACCTGATCGCCGCGGCGGGCGCGGGCCGGGCCGGACTGGCCGACCTGCGGATGGGCGCCGACGAGGTGCTCGACGCGACGCGCGCGGCAGCAGATCCGGGCCCGGCTGGCCAGCCTGGGCGAGGACATCGCGGAGGCGGAGAGCTGGAACGACCCCGAACGGGCCGCCCGGGCCCGGGCCGAACGGGACGCGCTGCTGCGCGAGCTGGCCGCCGCGGCGGCCTCGGGCGGGCAGCCCCGCCTGCTCGGCGACCAGTCCGAACGCGCACGCAAGGCGGTCACCGCCCGGATCCGCGACGTCATCGGCCGGACTCGAGCCCGTACATCCGGCGCTGGCTGACCACCTGCGGAGAGCGTGACGACGGGCACGCGCTGCTCCTACTCGCCGCCAACCCCGGTCCGCTGGCGGCTCTAGCCGGCGTCTGGCACTTCCTGGCGGAGATCTCGCGCCTTCCTCGTGAACGACCAACGAGGAGGCTGTGATGTACGACGTGATCATCGTGGGTGCCCGGGTGGCGGGTGCCCCGACGGCGATGCTGCTGGCCTGGCGGGGCCTGAAGGTGCTCGTGGTCGACCGGGCCACGTTCCCGAGCGACACCCTGTCCACCCACCAGGTGCAGCTACCCGGCGTGGCCCGGCTGGCCAGGTGGGGCGTGCTCGACGCGGTGCTCGCGGCGGCACGCCGGTCACCCGCGATGTCCGCTTCGACCAGGGCGACGCCGTGATCGCGGGACGGTATCCCGCCTACCAGGGCGTCGAGGCGATGTGCAGCCCGCGCCGCACGCTGCTCGACCGGGTACTGGTGGATGCGGCCCGGGCGGCCAGCGCCGAGGTCAGGGAGAACTTCGCGGTCGACGAAATCCGTCGGCGACGGCCAGGTTACCGGCATCCGCGGCCGGGAGAAGGGCGCGCCCGCGATCACCGAGCAGGCCCGCCTGGTCATCGGCGCGGACGGCAAGCACTCGCTGGTGGCCAGCGGCGGTCGGCGCCCGCGCCTACCGCACCGGCGCCACCGCGGTCGATCGCGTTCTACACCTACTGGGCGGACGTGCCGTACTCGGGACGGCAGCCCGGCCTGGACCGGGCGAGATATACGGACGGCCGGGCTGCGCCGTCGGTGCCTGGCCGACCAACGACGGCCTGCTGATGACCTACCCGTTCGGCTCTGCGGCGCCGGTTCGACGAGTTCCGCCGCGACGTCGAGGGCAACTTCCTGCGTACGCCTCGACGCCGTGGGCCTGGGCGAGCGGATCCGGCCGGGCGCCGGGCGCGAGCGCTTCCGCGGCACCCCCGACCTGCCCAGCTACCTGCGCCAGCCCTACGGTCCCGGGCTGGGCCCTGGTCGGTGACGCCGGCCTGCTGATGGACCCGGTCACCGGCCAGGGCATCAGCCACGCCTTCCGCGACGCGGAACTGCTGGCCGATGCCGTCGCCGACGGGCTCGGCGGCATCCGCCCGCTGGCCGAGGCGCTCCGCGGCTATCACCGGGCCCGCGACCGTGCCGCCCGGCCGATGTACGACTTCACCGCGCGCGGCTGGCCGCGATCAGCCCGCCCACGCTTAGCCGAGAGCGCGCTCTTCCGGCGCTCGCGCGCCGCCAGCAGGACGCCGACATGTTCGTCGGCGCGCTGGCTTACCGGTCCCGCTGCGCCAGTTCATGTCACCGCGCACCATGGTGCGCCTCGTCGGCGTGGCGCGGGTTCGCCCGGCTGGCGTTCGGCCAGGCCAGGCCGCAGCGGCCTGGGCCGCACGCTCCGGCTCAGCCCGGCCAGCTCGAGTACTGCCGGGCGTGCCGCAGCGGACTAAATTAGTCTTGTTTAGTATTGTTTCTTGATGGACCAGTCGCCGGATGAGATGTCGCGGCTGCCTTCAGTAGCGGGGCAGCCGGACGCGCTCGCGCTCGTCTACCAGCGGTTCAGGGGCGCTGGTCTACAGCACGCGCTGCGCTCCCTCGCGCGCCAGGTCCGACGCCGAGGACGTGACCCAGCAGGTCTTCGTGTCGGCCTGGCGAAGCCGGACAGCTTCAACCCGCGGCCGCGGTACGCTCGGCGGCTGGCTGGTCACGATCAATTGGGCAACAAGGTGGGACGCGCTGCGCGAGCGGCAGCGGGACAGCCGGGTTCTGCTGCATGCGTCGCGGGCGGCGCCGCGGTGACCGCCCCGCAGACGCCGTTTGACCGGGTGGTGGATAGGATCGTGCTGGCCGACGAGCTGGCCCAGCTGCCGGAGCTACAGCGGCTAGTGATGGTCCTGGCGTTCTATTCTGATCTGACGCACGAGAAAATTGCCCACGCGTCCTCGGGCTGCCTCTCGGCACTGCGGAAGAGCCACATCCGCCGCGTATGCTTGCAGCGGCTGCGGTCCAGGCTGGAGGCCGACGGTGTTCGCACACCGACCCGGAGATCCCACCTGCGGGCGCTGGGCGACGGCTGGCACGCGCGCGACGCCGAGCACGCCGGAGACCTGTCCGCGCTGCCGCGCCGAATCCTGGCCCGGCTCACCGAGGTCGTCCAGCTGGCCAGGAGCGAGGGCGCGGGAGAAGCCTCCAGGCGCCCCCGCCCTGGGTGGACCGGATCGCCGCCGCAGTTTGCCGCCGATCCGGTCCGGGTCTCCTGGCGGCCGCGGCCGCGAACGGGACGTCCGCCCCGGCCGTGCCCCGGAATCCGGCCGCGCCGCGGCCTGAGGCCTGGAGTTTACCGCCGCATGGCTGGCCACCGGCCGAGCCGGGCTGGCGGCCGGGCTGATTATCGGCAATGCTCTAAGATCGGCAGGCATCGTCCAGCTCACCCAGGCCCCAGCCACCCGCGTGGTGGCCCAGATCGCGCTGAGTCCGGCTACGCCGCAGTTCCCGCAGTGGCAGACGCTGCCGGTACCGCGTGGTGATGCGCGCCATCGTTTACCAGCAACTGATGGTCGTGACCCTGTACGCGCCCAGGCAGCCTGGTTTACGAGGTCTGGCTGCTGGCCCGCGACGGAGTCAGCATGATCTCGCTCGGCGACCTGAACGCCTACCGCCACACCGGGACCTTCATCATCCCGCCCGGCACCGACCTGCATAACTACTCCCGCATTGACATCTCGCTGCAGCTCCTTTCGACGGGAGCAAATTTGTGCACTCCAAGACCAGCAGTGGTCCGCGGCTCTCGTTTACCGCCGCCCTCGGCGGCACCACCACCTCGCCACGCTGAGCACGGTCAGAAACTCTGCTGCATCCGGCGGGGCCTCACCCGTATGCCTGCAGAGAGCCGCGACCGAGCGCGGTCCGAATGGAGTGGACATGCGAATGTTCAAGCGCGCGGCAGGCATCGCCATGATGGCGGGCCTGGTCATCGGCCCCGGTGGTGGCATCACCACCACCACCGCCGCGTCGGCAAGCACCAGGCCTGCGCAGGTCTGGCTGACCGGCGGTGATACCTCCGCCACAACCGCCCCTGATCGCCGGGGCGCTGCTCTGGGCATGGCATCGTGCCGATCGTGACGCTGCCGGGCACCGAGGGCGCCCGGGTCGGCAGCGGCGGGTGGCGGTCCGCTCTCACTTTCCCGGTGACCGGCGCTGGCTGAACGCCGCGAAGCTCAGGGCACCATCTGGCACAAGGGCGGGATTTTGTTCGTCGCCCCGGCCACCGGTGTTGGTAGATCAAGGTCAGCAGGTTGTCATCAGCGTGCACCAGGGCGTCCTGACCGCCGAGGTGAATGGCAACCTGAGGTCCGTGCCGCTGTTCGGCTGAGCCCGGCCTGCCGCCACCATCCACACTGGACGGCACTACGTCCGGATCAGCGGGATCGTCCTCACCTCACGGGGCGGCCGCCAGCGCGCTGGACACCACGTTCGGCACCACCTTGTTCACGCCAGGGGACTGAAACTCGGCACCGCCAGCACCGTGCTGCGGTTCTGACCTGATGCCGCCTGGCTGCCCGGCTGCCACTAACGGCCAATCGGGCAGCGTGGGCGGCCGCCGCGATCTGGTAGCGAGAGACGGATTGGCCGAGAGATGAGCAGCGGCGCGGACGGCGCTTACTGCCCGGACAGTTCCACCCGCTCCCGACGATCGTCCCTGGACGAGCTGACGCCGACCGTTACCACTATCGCGCCTCCAGGCCACAGAGAATCCAGAGATCGGGGATCTCACCCTCGCCGCGCCCACCGCGCGCGCGCAGTTCCAGGAACGCGTCGGGAAATAACCCGTGTCGTTCCGTCGAGCATGCCCGCAGCCTTACTCCGGCCCCCGGGATGACCGTGGACAGAAACTCCGCGCCGAAAGGGCAGGGCCTCGAATCCCAAAACGTCCGTGCCGAGCCTGTCGGCTCACTTCATCGCCGCCATACAGCTCTTAACCTCTGTCGGAGGAAATTTTACTGCAGTGCCAGTGACCTCGCCGAATCAAGCAGTGGCAAGGCTGGTTAACGTTATCGGATTGTGGACCTAGCGGACAAGGTCCGCCTCGCGTCGCGCAGCTTCAGCTTCTGTCGGGCGCCCCAGCGCAGCTAGTGCACGAGCCAGAATCCGAAGCGAGCGGGCCACGATCGGGGCGGTAATGGTCGGGGTGCGGCAGCCAGCTCCCGGCGGATCGTCACTGCCTCCTGGGCCGGTGGCAGGGCCTCGGCCGGGCGGTCCAGCGCCGAGAACCGGGCACCGAGGTTGACAAAGCGAGGTGGCCAGGTCGGGCCGGTACCGGTCGGGGTAGGCGGCGGCCAGCTCCCGGCGGATCGTCACTGCCTCCCTGCTCGGCAGCCAAGGCCTCGGCTGGTGGTCCAGCGCCGAGAACCGGACACCGAGGTTGACAGCGAGGTGGCCAGGTCGCCGGTACCGGTCGGGATTGGCGGCGGCCAGCTCCCGGTAGGCTTCCACCGCCTCCTGGGCCGGTGGCAGCGCCTCGCCGGGCGGCCCAGCTTCGAGAGCCATATACCGAGGTTGACAGCGAGCGCTTCAGCTGGGCGTACCGGTCGTGGCGGCGCCGCCTCCCGGCGGATCGTCACTGCCTCCTGCTCGGCAGCCAAGGTTCGGTCATGGTCCAGCTCGGAGAACCAGGCACCGAGGTTGACAGCGATCCGGCCAGGTCGGGCCGGTACCGGTCGGGGTAGGCGGCGGCCAGCTCCCGGCGGATCGTCACCGCGCCTCCTGCTCGGCAGCCAGCGTCTCTCGGCCGGGCGGCAGCGAGAACCGGACACCGAGGTTGATGCGCGAGCCTACCAGGTCGGGCCGGTACCGGTCGGGGTAGGCGGCGGCCAGCTCCCGGCGGATCGTCATCGCTCTCCTGCTCGGCAGCCAAGGCCTCGGCCGGGTGGTCCAGCGCCGAGAACCGGACACCGAGGTTGGACAGCGAGGTGGCCAGGTCGGGCCGGTACCGGTCGGGATTGGCGGCGGCCAGCTCCCGGTAGGTTTACCGCCTCCTGCCGGTGGCGCTGCCCGGCCGGGCGGCCCAGCTCTGAGAACTCCGCCACACCGAGGTTGCCCAGTGAGCTGGCCAGGCCGGGGCGGTACCGGTCGGGGTAGGTGGCGGCTAGCTCCCGGCGGATCGTCACTGCCTCCCCGGGCCGGTGGCAGCGCTCTCGGCCGGGAGGCCGGTCTGGGCGAGCGTGACGCCCAGCCAGTTCAACGAAGGAGCCCGTAAGTGGCCCATGCTGGTCGGCAGGCAGGATCTGAAGGATGGGCGAGTGACTGGCGCGATCGGCCTCGGCTAGCGCCGCCGATGGGTACGGGATGGCGTCAGATCGCAGCCGCAGCCCGAGATCGGCGGTAGCCTGACCACCACCTGCTCCAGCAACGGCAGCACGCGCTCAAGGAGCAGTCCGGCCGCGTGCTGATCGCTCGCTGCGCGGCCCAGCAGCGTGATCGCTCGGAGCGCCCGCCGCTCATTCAGCCCACTCAGGCACCGCTCGGCCAGCTCCGGAGACGCGGTTAGCTGCGGTGACCACCAGCCGTCTTCGCCAGTCGGTCTGGGCGCAGCGAGCCCAGCCACTCCGCCAGCAACCACCGACCGACACAACTTTCCATCCCCAAACGTGATCGCGAAAGCGCGATTGAAAGGACACCGCTGTGGTCAATCGTCCAGGCAAGCCCGTCTGGCGACCTCCAGCATTATCCCCGTTCCCCACCACTCACTGAATTGATTATTTCCAAAAAGCAACCGAGAGGTGAATGGACCTTAATCCCAGGAGTCAAGCCTGGTCCATGTGAAGGCATCGGTTGAGGAGAAACTTCGTAATCGCCCACCACCACGAATCGGCTCATTCCCAAACGCCACTCCACTCAATCGGTCCGCGCGTGAGGGAATCGTTGCCCGCCACTGATCCCATCCTGAGAGGTGAGAATCACGCCGAAGCTGCTCTATGGCCACGAATTTGTCCTGGGCGAAAATAACCTGCCACAGGTTTCTATCGCTCAATTCCCGGACGATCCAGCGGATTCCATCTTCGGAAGTCAGGATGGCCCGGGTCCCACCTCCCCTCCGACGACCACAAAGCGTCCGTCGGCGGCCGATGCCGCCCAGCCCCGTCACAACGCTCGTTTCTCGGTAGTCCATTCAACTCCGTCACTGGAGGTGGCAAGAAACCCTCGCGCTCCAACCGCCACATAGAGGCCATTCCCATACCCAACGAACTGCAATATAAGTGGCCGGTGTTTGGGCCCTCCCAAGGTCGCGCGGAACGCTCCAGTTGAGCCATCGGGAGGTCGGGCAGCCCCCATGCCCTGCCGCCGCCAAAAACCCGCCCTTCGCATAAGTGACCCCTACGATGTCACTGCTCGTAGGCAGCGGCGCGCGAATGGTCCAATTCTCAGGCGAACTCCGCCTGAGCGATCCAGACCGAAAGAAGCGTCGCTATCAGACCCGCTATTCCCGTCGATTTCATAATACCACGATAGAAATTGCTTTTGTGGGGTTGCTGATCATGTTTTCAAGGAGCGTTTAAAACAAGGAAAAAACCAAGACTGTTTTGCGATCTTCCGCGAAAGTTCCCCTTCTTCCGGATTTCGGATTGTGGAGTTTTTTAACCGCAAATGGATGGGGTATCAGGCGCGCCAAAGGCGCCCAGCTGAGAGGAAGCGGTTAGACCAAACAGTTCGTTATGGGAAAAAAGAACTGCAAGGTCCCGTTATCCGTATCGGCTGCGGGGTTGTAACTGAGAAGCGTCTGCACTAAACGGACGTCGTTAAATTGTTGACCGATCCATCGCTCATCGCCATGTTGCTGGCTGTTCGCGCCGTGACAAAACCCGCGCCGCCAACGCGCCTCTTTTCGTAAATCCATGAGGTTAGGATGAAACAGTTGGATATTGTCGGGCAGGCCGGTGAATTGAAACCCACCAGGTTTCGATCCGTCGCAAGAATCATCCGCGGCCGCTTTTCATCCGCTTCAAGGCAGAGGGTGTAGCTGATGTTCGACAAGTTGAGGCTCGAGAAATTCGTGGCTGCGATTTTCCGAATGTCGTTTGGCAAAGCAAAAATCTTCGCGTTCGCAAAGTTCGTTTGAAACAACAATCGAGAACTGCACCACTCTCGCATTGTCAGTCCCACCCGGCATTCCCCTCCTGCGCCTGGTCAATCCTTTCCATGGAAATTTCCCATCATGACTGTCCGACCACCTGCACGCTAGGCCGATTTGTTTGAAATTTACAGTGCAGGGTAATCCGTTGCGCCTTTGATTTCGCATCGTCGGCTTAAAGCAGGCAGCAACATCCCCGCGAGAATGGCGATGATGGCAATAACCACCAGCAATTCGATCAAAGTAAAGCGTATGGCCGCGGAGCTGACGACTTCATACGCGCTCTACTTTACACTAACCCCGCCGCTTGGCTATGGCGCAAGCGAAGCTGGAAACACGGAAGAACTTCGCGAATCGCTCAGCGCGTCTGTGCTGGCGATGGAGGCCTCGAGGGCAATCGTTTCCAGTGGCATTCAACGGTAAAGGGCCGTCAACCTGCGACGCGGTATGAACTTTGTAATACAAGCGCGCACGGCGTTGAACCGAACTTCCGCGTTTGCGTCGTCGAGCTTGCGCGGCCACGGTCACTTCGGAATTCACCACCGAGCCATCGAAGCATTTGCGCGCAGCCACCACGCGGCTGGGCCCACCTGGGATAGCCGACGCGGCGGCCCGCAAAATCGTCCGCCGGCGGGTGAATCCCACCCCAGATTCGCGAAAAGTCCGACCTGGTCCGCGTGCGCATCAAAATAGACGCCCACACATGCGACCGGCGCGGTCGGGCCCCTTTCGTTAACACGAGTCCGCCGAGAGCGTGGCGTGCCAAGCCCGTTTGGAAACCACTTGAGCCTGTGAACGCGGTCATCACCTCGGCGGCGGAGCGGCCGAAAGTGCTATGACCTGAGATGTATCCAGGGAAGGCGGGGTCACAAACGTCTTTTTCTGATAGGAAACCAATCCTCGCCATGAATCCAATGAACTCCGGTATCGGTATCCGGAAACTCAGGTTGCCCCGGCCAGCAGAAGACGGCGATCTTTCCCGGGTGAGTCCCGGGGGTGCATGGCGGTGGCTTGAAGCGACGGTGGCATCGGTAACCAGTTCGATCAATAAACTGGAACCAACGGCAACCCATTGGTGTGATAGGGGAAGGCACCCGACGGCTGGATTGACTCCGCGACCGCGCAGTAGTAACGAATGGCGCCGATAGGCCACCCATTATAAACACGCTTCACACCTGCGGGCAGCGCACGCCGCGTCATGCAAGGCGGCGTTGATCGAGAAATATAACTTCACGTCCCACTCCAAACGATCGACTTCCGGTCCAGTCCCGGCAATCCAACAGGCATGTCATCGGAGACGTGATTGGGCGATGGTATTCCAATGTCCCGGTGGCGTTTCAGACGACGGTCCATCCGCCCAGAATTTCCGTGAGTTGAGCGTAAAATTCCGCGCAGAACCATGTTATTTGTGTAGAGCTTGCCGGTAACAGGTTGGTGGCGTAACCGCTGCCATCATTGGCCTCGAGTGAATTATTGCCGATGGTTTTTGGCGAAATATCGACCATGACACCATCAGCCGTCGTCAACTGGCCGCTGTAGCGAATGACAGTGACGAGGTTGGATTTGAATTCTGCATCGGTTGAGTCCCATACGGCGGAGGCCCGGATCAATCAGGCCTGAGCCATCGGTTCGACTGAGCGAGAATGCCCGCGCCCAGAGCCACGTGCCGCCGGCAATAGCCTTTGAAGCGGGTTTACCGGAAAGTTTTCATTTTGTCAACGGCATTGGCCACGACGAGCCGTTGCCAAACATTACTATCCACGACGGTGTGGTTGGTTCCGTCAGCGTGCTGATGCCGTGCAGGAACGGATTCATCGGCGGGTTCAGAAAAGCTATAGCCGTCGGATGGACCCACGGGGATAAACCGGATAATAGGCGATCGGCGTGGGTTGGCGGTCGGATACGGCGCGCCGCCCGTTTGCCGCGAACCGTCTTCTCCAGGAAAATACGCCGACACGGCGTCGTAAATCTTTGTTGCCAACGCCCGCAGGCGTCGACGTGTCGCGCGACACGTTGTTGGGATCGTATCCCAGAGCCGTCATGAACTCCGGATTCCGGATCGCCTGGTTTCGGTAGCCGTTCGCGAGCAGGGGCCAGCCGCTCCACCATCATTCGATAAGCATCGAGCGCTGATCGCCCTCGCGAAACGACGCCAGCCGGCTACATCCGCCGCCGTGTGTTTGCCGTCGATAAACGAACCCCACCGGGCGTTCGGATCGCAGGCCGCCCGCGTCGCACATACAGACGGAGTAACTGAACAGATGCCCCCGCCCGCGCCGGAGGATGCGGCGTGTCCATGCGGGATGCTTTCCAACGCGCGCTCGCTCCAGTTCCGCGCCGTCGGAGCACTCCGGCTTGCGGCTGGTCGAACCAGCGAACAATGGCAGCGATGGCTTTCGAGGTTTTTGTAAAATGCCAGGTCGCGAGATTAAGAATCGCCGTCACGGCAGCAAGGAGTGGGCGCGAAGATAGGGGGTGCATAGTATCAGCGTGGCTGCCCGAAGCGCCTGTTTGTCGGGACGCGCGCAGAATACGTGGCATTACGGCCTAAATCCATCAACATAACGAGGGGCTAGTGGCGGGCTCGGTCATGGGATGAACGGCCCACAAATTGCGCCCTCGGTCCTGCGCGATTTTCAACTGAAGCCGTCCGCCGTTGGACTAGCAACTGGGCCGCCGTTCCTGCCGGTTTGGCGCGACGCTTCTGCGAGATACATCGCCATGCCGGGCGAATGGCGCAGACGATCAGCAGCGCATAGAAGAAGTCCGAACACCAGGTGCAGCACCCGGAGTGACCGCGCGTCGCAAACCGCCGCCACCGAGAATCCAAACAAACGCCTGGCCCGGGCTTCAACGGCGTCGTGGCCGGGTCGCGAATCATGTAGAGAGTGAAGATGACGAATGCGGCGCTGGTCATCGGCAATCAACGGCACGGAAGAATGGAATGCCAAAGATTTTCGCCCGGATCAGCGCCTGTAAAAATGAATGTCGCGATCCACGCCCCGACCAGCGGCAATCGGCCCGTAAAAGTCCGTGGACGACGATGCCGGTCGCCAGGATCAACAGCGGAACGCCCCAGTCCCATAGTCCCGTGATGTTTTCGCAGTGAAGTGGTATGGTGGGGCGCAAACCCAACCCCCGGAAAGAGCAGCAGCGAGGCTGGCGCCGACGCCGAAGTTCGAGGGGTTAAAGATATTGTGGTGCGGGGCCGGTCGTTGCCGACGGGCGCGCGGAACAGAAGTTTCGAGGCAAAGGACAGCGCAACCGCAAACACCACCGGCGCCAGCCGTTCGTTCGCATAAAGAAGCATCCCACAGGCGAAGCCCGGAATCAGGCAGGCCGGCAGGAAATTAATGAAGTTCTTGCGCGTTCCCCGGCAAAGCGCAGTTCTCGGTTGTTCGCCCGCGCGTCGATCCATTCGGAGAGCAAAACGGAGATCCCCTTTATCGCCACCGCTATCGCCGTGACGGGGGTGGCCCATGATTGTTCGAACCCGCTGGCCGAATGCCCCACCACATTCCTATGCGATCATCAGGACCGTGAAATACTGCAGAGCGCGAACAACCGCAATTTCGGGCTCTTGCTCGGATAGAACAGCAGCGTGGGCGTTGAATGCTCCGGCTTTCATCGGCTCGCCATCCGGGATGAGGCGGCAGCCCGGGCAGCGTGATATTGTGCCGCCCGGGCAAAGTCAGTAGCGTGGAGCGGGATTGCACGGCGCCCGGACGAACCCCGCCATTTGATTGCCACCTTCACCGGCTGGAGTGTTTGTCCCCACTAGATCCAAGACCGAAGTGCGTATCTCCGGGGCTCCGGATGGCCGGAATGTCCGTTGCCGCCATCCACTTCGCCCGACGAGTTTGCGCCCGCCCTCCAACGCCACTCCACGCGTGCGCGCCGATTGCCGGCATGCCTTTCTCGTTCGACAGTTGCAGCGCAAGGAAAGGTCCCTGAGCTCTGGGCTTCTCATTGTGAAAAACCGCGATGCTTTGGCCCCCACTGGTTGGCCGTAACGGAAATCAAGCTCGGCCATCGCCATCGACGTCGCCGATCGCGATGCCGCGCACTGACCTGGCGGTTCAGTCGCATTCCCAATATCGTCCGCAATGTCGTAGTAGCGCGTCCATCGCTCGCCTTTACGAAAAATGGCTGCCCGTTCACTCGCTCGCGTCAGCCCCCCGGCTCTGAAGCTCGGCCAGAATTTCGGATTGTGAATGATCTTGTCGTTGCTCGTGCCCAGCGCCTGGAGTTCCAGGCCACCGATTGATCTGGCTCTTCGATAAACCCGCACGCCTGCATCGCTTCGAGAGCTGCCGTCAATATTGAAGTCGGCAAGCTCCTGCGCGTCCCACGCGAAGCCGCCAGCGGAAAGTCCAAGCTTCTCGCTACTCTGGAGCTTACGGCGCGATCCCGCGCTTCATCAACTCCACCTTCGCCGCTGCTTTTGCCACACGAAATGCGCTTTCCATCAGACCTGAACTTCGCCGCTGCGATGTTGCTCACGTAAAAATACCAAGGAACCCATCCCCAGATTGACGTCCGCAAAATCGCATCCCATCCCTTTGAATGAATCGCCCCGCCAGCACGCAACGATTTCGGCGCGGTGAATTTGCGTTCGCCGTGAAGTTCGACAAACGCAAGCTTCCCCCGGCGTGGAACGGTTGTGCATCAGCCGGTCCGGGCCGAAATCGTGCGAGAAATAAATCTCCGGCAGCAAATCGCCATCGAGGTCCGCGGCGCCCCATCGCGACCGTCCAGCCCTCGCGCGATCGGCTCAGGAAAGACGTTCTTCACCTCACTTCACGGAATTTTGGCCCCTTCGCGTTCTACAGGTTGGCGCAGAAATATGTGCTTAAAGCTCTCCGTTCAGCGCCGCTTTCCCCTGGTGCAATGTTTCGTTCCCCGTCGCTTTCAGCGTCCAGGATGCGCGCCCCGGTCTTGAAAATAATTCCTCCCAAATAAAGGATCAACGCGTCTCCGTCCCCGTCCAGGCCTCGGCCTGCAGGGCGCAGTCGGCGCGAACCATCGCTCCCCCGTGGTCGATAGTTCTTCCGACTACGAAAAAGATCTCCGCCGGACAAGCCTTCTCGCCTCCGGCCTTCCGCAGATAAATCAGCGGAGTTCGGCCCCAGAAATAAACAACAAGGATGTCCGCCAGTCCGTCATCGTTGAAATCGCCGGCCAGCGTTCCTGTCGGCGCAGTACGTGTTTCGCATCGTCATATCCGCGCTCCCATGCAGCGCGATCCAGCGTGAATGGCTTGAAACGATCCGGCCATGGCGGGCGCGCAGGAAACGGTCTACCAGGTCCGTGCGCGGATCCACCGTGGAGAGTCGATGTCAGCTGGCCAGCCCGGGTTCCTGTCGGTCGAGATCGTAGCCAAGCGTCGCTGAAGCGCCTACCGCCGAAATCCAGGCCGGAGATGCGTTGCAGGCCGGGGTGAAACATTGGCGCTACCGTTTTATACGCAGGCCTGTTCAACAGCTTCCGCCAGCGGTTGCCGCGATGAACCGGAACTTAGCGTCGCCAGGGCGGCCCGCTCAACATCGTCCTAACCTGGCCGGGCGCGCGCCGCAAAATAACAGGCGACTCCAGCTAACGACCGCGGCGGCGATGGCTGCTGTGCCGCTGTTTCATTGCCGCGCGCGTTGGCTCGCTGACTCGCGCATATCAGCCGACTTTCTTTGCCGTCGACGCGTTTTCGCCGCCTTCCACCCGGTGCGGTTTGGACTGCCTGCCTGGGACCGCCCTCGTTCTCGGCGTGAGGAACAGCTCCTTCATCACGCTTGAAAGCCCAGCGCGGTCAGCTTCAATAGCCGCGAAATTCGCTGAAATCGCATGCAGTAACCCCAGCGCGTTGAGCACCTTGCCGCTGCACAGATAATCGGACGACTTCATCGCCTCGCACGCCCGAGCCGTTGTTCCACGTAAGTCATAAAACTTGGACGACGGACGCCACCGTCAGCGCATCGTAAATCGCTTCTTCACCTGGCACCCGGCAGCCTTGGAGTTTTTGGATGTCGGTCGCCGTCACTTTGAAAGCGCCTTCTCGGCCAATTTCGCGACATACCGGAATGACGCTTTATGCGCTTCATCCAGGCGCGACGTTTCGACGTCCTCAAACACCTTCTTTCCACCAGGCCTCCTTCCAGGTAACTCTGCCGCGGAGGCCGCGTGCGCGTCCGAACAAAATCGAACAATTATTTTCTTCGAAAAATAAGCTGCAGCCAATCAATTCCCGCAAACCTGGGCGACAACAGGCGACGGCCCCCGCATGACCTCCTCGGTAAAAAACGCACCAGGTGATCGGTCGCTCTGCCTCTTGAACCGGAACAGGTGGAGAATCTCCGGAATGGCTTCGCCATCCGCGCGAAGCTTCCTCAACGCGACGGTGGTCATTCCTTCCGTGGGCCGCGATTCAATATCTTTCAGGAACATAGTTCATTACGGGTTGGTGTGGAGAGATGCACACGCGGGGTGACCTGATTTAGCTTTTGGAAGCTCCGATCGCCGATTGCAGTACCCGGCAATATCTAAAGCAGGATTATTCGCTGATTCTGCAAATTTATAGGCGATGGGCCAACTCCGAATGGATGAGTGGAACTAAGGAAGGGGGCTTGATGGCCTAAAACCGGGACCAATGGGAATATACCCTCTGATTCTGCGCGCCGATCTTATGAGTCGTCAAAAACCGCTGGCAAACGCTTTGTAAACGCCGACCATACTACAGTCATGGCGCGTTTGGCTGATGCGGCGAGTTCTTCCTGCAAACTCAGAGTGTTCGGCGTCAGAGGACGCTTAGGAAATCAGAGATGCCATCACGATAACGTTGCCGCGCGAGTTCAGTCGCTTCGGCGGCGGATCGTTCGGCTTCGCGCAGATATTCCAGGCGTTCGCGTTCGCGACCAAACGTGGCGAGGCTGTTTTCGGTTTCTTCGAGCGCGAGAGAACGGTCTGTTGATAAATCGCGAGGGAGCCCCTTCGGCGCGGCGCTGGCAGCTTTGATTTGTTGATGCACGCGACCCAGGTCAAAAGCCGCCCAGGAGATATGAGGTCCGAATCCATAGGTATCGGGCTTCCCACTTTTGGCGAGGCCAGAAAAGGAGCGGGGCCTGCAAGCCGACGGTTCCCGACGAAGGTCAGGCGTGCGGGGAAAAGATCTGCAACCTCGACGCCGATGCGGGCAGTGGCGGCGGCGAGGGAACGTTCGGCGGCGCGGATATCGGGGCGTTGTCGAAGGAGTTCAGCGGGGCCGTTCACCGGAATCCCGGTGGGTCCGTCTGGCAATGGTTGAGGATTGGTAAGCTGGAGGAGCGAGGGCGGTTGGATTTTTGGGCCGCAGAGAATTGAGATGCGATGGATGGCGCGTTGAGCAGCGCTGAGGGGTGGAATGGTGCTGGCAAGCGTCGCATTCAGCAGCCCGGGCAAAAGCGGGCGACGTCGAAGCGCGTGGCCGTTGCTGCCTTGGGTAACATTGCTCGGCGAGTTTGAGAACCTGGGCTTGATTGGGCTGGTTTCGGCGGCGACGGTCAATTGCATCTGAGGCCGCGGAGTTCGAAATAATTGGCGGCGACTTCCGCCTGCGACGACGAGGATGTCATCGTGGTCGCAGCGCACCGCTTCGAGCGTGGCGCGTCAGCTTCAACGTCGCGGCGAACTCCGCCCCAGATATCGAGTTCCCAAGTGGCGTCAAAGCCAACCCGATAAAGTTCGCTTTGGCGGGGTGGCTGAGCCCGACTTCGCTTTTAGAGGCGGAATTTTCGTAGCGATTTTCGCTGGTGATGGTCGGCGCGAAATCAACGCGCTTTCGCGCCAGAGCGCGCGAGATCTTCACGAAGGGGCTTCGGCGCGGCGAACGTCCAGGTTATTCGTCGCGACGGTGGCAAATCTGCTAATTTATCGAGGAGCGGATCGTTAAACGTTTGCCACCAGGCGTGGACGACAGCTGGTTGAGGTCTGGTGATGTATTGCCGAAAGATGCCGACCGTGGTTTCAGGCTTGTGATAATTTGGGCCCACCGCGCAGGCGGCGAGCACGGTGATAAAGATAACGCAGATTAATTGCTTCTACGAATGAGCCTTCCAAAGCCGTGCTGGCGACTGCCTCTTCTTCCACGGGGCGCCTTTGAACTTTAGACTGATTCTACGAATGACCAGAAGATAGAAAACTGGCGTGAGGGCGAGGCCGAAGAAAGTGACGCCTAACATTCCGTAGAAGACAGCGGTGCCGAGGGGCCTGGCGCATTTCGGCGCTGGCTCTGCCGCGCGCAGTGGAGCGGCACGTGACGCCGAGGATGAAGCGGCAAAGCTGGTCATGAGAATTGGGCGCAGTCGCAAGCGGCAGGCTTCGATGGCGGCTTCGAGTGGCGCGAGGCCGGCCTCTTCGCGTTGAGCGCGCAAACTCAACGATCAAAATGGCATTCTTCACAGCGAGGCCAACCAAAACGACTGGTGACCGATCTGGGTGAAAAATGTCGTTATCGCGTCCAGTCAGCCACACGCCGCCGATTGCGCTCAAGAGACACATCGGAACGATTAGAACGACGGCAAGCGGGAGACCCCAACTTGCATATTGCGCGGCGAGAACCAGAACGCGAATACCACGCAAAGCGGGAAGATGAACATGATGGAGCAATACGTAACTGAACGAAGCAGCATC
>ERZ1370068.8033-contig-6915_pt1 | contig 54741 bp, 75 predicted proteins | sample MGYA00561227_ERZ1370068 | MGnify/ENA primary metagenome ERZ1370068 (study PRJEB38410, sample SAMEA6850437) | metagenome | study: Metagenomic assessment of the ecological functions of the soil: analysis of the soil microbiota associated with the... | reverse complement strand
TCTTTTCTTCTTCAAACAATAATAATACCACAATACAATATGCCACAATAAACACAAATAATGTAATAATACAATAAGACACAACAACAACACTACACAATAACAACAATAACAATAACATAATACACACACGCCTTTTAACAACAACACACACAATAATAATATTAACAATACACAATAACAATACAATAATAATAACAATAATAAATAAAATAGAGACGGACCTCAGCGGCTAAATTCCAACATCTTGATGAAGGACCTGTTGGCGCTTGGTCTCCTTCCGCCGGGTCAAACCAGATCAGAGGTCGCGCAATACCCTCCTGGCCGCCCCACAATCACGAAAGCAATAAGGTACCAGACTCATCCGTTCCTCAGGTAATCCAGCACGATGAACCCAGTACAACAACGTGGACCGAACGTACCATGAACAGCTCGCATCCTTCAATGGCGGCTGATCGTCATCACTTACACCAAGTCGACGATAGCACACTCAGGGCGGGGCGGTCGCGTCATCCGCCGACTTCCCGCGTCGGTACTGGAAAGTGTTGAGCCTGGGGTACGTGCGCTGGCATGCCTGCCTGCTGACGCCTGGCGTGGCGCGAGTGGGACGGCGCAAGTTGCCGTTCATCGGGATTACGACGGCACGCCAGCATTTACACCTCTCGGCGAGCTGGCCGGCGGCGTTTCGCCGCCTTTGATCGCAGAGGACGGCGCAACCGTCGACGCCTTGCTGCCGGGCCAGACTGATGATTCGGTCGCTGCCGATGCCGGAGGCTTGACGCGCGGAGTGTTCCGCGGAAACGCAGCTATGGCGGGATCAGTCGCACGCGATGGCCAAGCGCCAGCAGCGCGCGCGCCCAGTGATGCGAGCCGCCGCACGCTTCCAGCGCCACCTCGACCGGCGGCAGCCTTTCGAAGAAGCTCAGCAGCTCACGCCGCCGCAGATTGCGCCGCAATATCGCTCGGTCGGCAACATCGACCCCGTGCAGCGTGAACACAGACTTGGACGTGTCGATGGCAAGGCGCTTAATCTCGGTCATGGACGGTCTCCAGTTCGTGTTTTTGACGGCCGAACTTTGGCACCAGATGCCGCGGGGCCGTCCACCCCAACGGAAAAAGCGCAGCGCATTCCGCCGATTTCCGGTCACGGCCGACCCTCGTTCGGCAAGATCACCGACAATGGCTGCTTGGCGTCCGCAGTGATGACCATGGGCAGACGGAACGCGGTCCGTGGCGGAATGCGCTCCGCTTCTCCGCCCTACACGCAAATTATGAAACGAATTTCTGGTTCAGGACATCGAGGGCCAGGGCCTCGGAACTGAGCGCTGCCGACGGCATCCCGCAGCTCATCCCGCGCTGGCTGGGCGAGAGCGGCGAGATGCCAGCGCCGCCATAGCCCGTCGTCGCGCAGCAGCGCTGACCGCGGCCGCGGCGAAACCTCCATCGTCTTCGGCCACGCGCCCGGTCACCCCGTCGATGACCCGCTCTGGCGTCGAGCCCAGGGGTCTCGACGACGGCCGGGACCCCCATTGCCTGCGCCTCGGCGAGCGCCAGACAGAAGGTCTCGCCGGGGTCGCCGCGATAGAGCATCGACCCGAGCGCCGAGCAGCGCGCTTCGCCAGCGCCTCGCGTCCGACGGGCGGGAAGCGGCGGACCCCGGCAGCGGCGAGCGCCCCGGCACGAGCCAAAACCTCTTCCATCTGCTGCGCTCGCGGCGTGCCGGCGAGGCCGCAGACCGCACCGCCGGCATAGATGTGCAGCTCCGCCGTCGGCACCGCAGGCCGGATGTGCGCGACCCAGAGATCGAGCGAGCCAATCGAGCCCGCGCAATGGGTTCGAGGTGAAGATCGCGGTCGGCGGCGGGGCTCGCGCGGCGGCGCCGTCCGGAAGCGATCGAGAACACCCATAGGGGATGATCTCGGCACCCGCCGCAAGGCAGCCAACGCGGGATTGTCGTGCCGCGTGATAGGCTCCGGTCACCACCAGGGTCGGCCGGTACCAGCCGAGTCGCCGACAGATTGCGCGGCTTCTTCAAATAAGAGGCGGGCTGTGCAGCCAAAACAACTGGCGCTTCGCCCTGCGGACGAGCCCGATGACCCGGTGGCTGCGATTGCCGATGTAGAGATCGCAAGTGCTCGGCAAGTCGCGCGAGAGCGGTGCCCAACGCTACCCCTTTGTGAACGATTGCCGCGCGGCAGCGGCTGCGCGCCTCGACCCGGTGACCGCGCGCCGCCAGCGCCTCGGCGAGCGCCACGAAAGCGGTCTCGCGCACCGCCGAGCGGGGCTGTCTCCGCCATCAACCCGTCAAAGGCGATGCCGTCATCGGCCATCACCACGCTTGCCATCACTCTCGCACCTCTCCCGCAGCGAGCAGGCTGGCGGCTTGCTCCTCCTCTCCCGCGCGAGCGGGGAGAGGGCCGGGTGAGGGGCGGCCTCAGGCGAGGTTTCGAGCCGCGCCTTCAGATAGGAGAGGATCGGATAGAGTGCCGCGCACAGCGCGATCAGAAAGCCCCACGGGCCCTCGCGATAGCCCCTGCGGCCGACGTAACATTTCCAAAACCGCGAGACGATGCGGCGGAAGGTTCTGCCCATAGCTGCCGATGTCGCCACTGTCGCGCAGGTCCGCCGCCCGTGCGCTGGTGTAGCGGTCGAGACGCCGGAGCATCTCGGAGATGTTGCGATCGACATAGTGGCGGATAGGCGACGAGAGCGTCCTGCCTCTGCGGTCCCGAGAACGCGACGGCCGGGATGCACCCTGCTGCTCGCCCCAGCGCTTGGCGCCCTTGCGGAACAGCGCGCCGTGGGCCGACCTGCCGGAAGGAGGCGCCCCACCCCCATCGCACCAGCCGCCCGCCGACATAGTTATCGACCGGGATCAGGTGCCACGCAGCCGGCGAGGCCGCGACGGTCCGGCGGATCTCGGCTGCGAGTTCGGGCGACACTCGCTCGTCCGCGTCGATCTCGATGATCCAGTCGCCGCGGCAGGCGTCGATCCCGGCGTGCCGGCGCGGCCCTTCCCGCTCCCACGCGCCCTCGACGAGCTGCGCCGGTGAAACTCCGCGCGATCTCGCGGGATCGGTCGCAGCAGCGGTCGAGCGACAACGCACGATTTCGTCGGCGAAGCCGAGCGAGTGAGAGACAGTCGGCGAGCTGCCGCTCCTCGTTGTGGACGACGACCAGGGCCGAGAGGCTCGCCGGTCGGAGCCCGCTCACGCGGCGACGCTTCCGACCGCGTCCCACAGGCGGCGTGCGCCGGCCTCCGGCGGCATCGACCGAGAGACCGTCCATCAGCGTGTCCGTGGTGCGGTGGTCGAAGCCCGGACCAAACATCGCCTCGGGCGGATCTTCCGAGCGCACCAGCGCGGTAAATTCACCCCAGGGCGCATACTGACTCGCTCGGGCTCGACCGAACAGACCGAGGGTCGGCGTGCCCGCCGCCGCCGCCATGTGCATGAGCCCCGTGTCGTTGCCGATAAACAGCGCGCAGCGGCGCAATACGCGCGACGGCAGGTGAGCAGATCGACCTTGCCGACCAGGTCGATCTGCCGATGGCGCGGGATCGCCGCGAGCAGCGGTTCGGCCTGTCTCTCGCTCGTGCTGAAGCGGCCAGCACCGCGACCCGCGCCCCGCCAGCGGGCCCTCCGCGGCGGTCAGGCGCTGTGCCAGCTCGGCAAAACGCTCGGCGCGCCACTGCTTGCCGCGCCAGTTCGCGGCGGGGCCGATCGCCAGGACCGGAGCGCCCTGCGGAGATCAGCACGCCGGCGGCGCGCTCATGGTGCGGTGCAGTCCACAGCCGCGGGCTCGGCGGCGGGTCGAGGCCGAAGAGCCGGCCGAGCTGGCGCACGCGGTGCTCGCGCTCATCGCCCTTGCCCATCACCCTGCGCTCGCCTGTCCGCAGCAGCCAGGCGAGCGCCGAGCCTCGGAGGTCGACGACGAGATCCCAGCGCCGGGTCGCGACGGCGGCGTAGAAACGGCAGCCAGTGGGCCGACCAGCGCCGCTTCTCGATGACCACGAGTCGCTCGAGACGGGGCACGGCCTCAAACAGGGGGCGGCGACTGGCCCCGCTGCGATGGTGAGCCGTCGCCGCCGGATGGCGGTCGATCAGGTATGAGAGAAGACCGGTCGACAGCACGGCATCGCCGATGCGCGTCGCGGTGACAAACAAGATGTGCATTTCGCCGATCCGGACGCCTTATATGCCGCACCCTTTGGCTTGCCAAGCAAGCCGTCCTTCCCACCTCTAGCCGGCTGCTGTAGGGTCCGCAAAGCCATGCGCCGACGCAAGCTTTTGCTGTACTCGACGACCGAGGCATTCTCGCCGTCTCGGGGCCGGACCGTCGCAGCTTTCTCCAGGGGCTCGTCTCAAACGACGCGGAGAAGGTCGGTCCGGCGCAGGCGCGCTATGCCGCGCTGCTCACCGCACAGGGCAAATACCTGCACGATTTTACGATGATCGAGGTCGGCGGCGCGATCTGGCTCGAGGCGGAAGCCCGCCGCCTGGGCGACCTCAAACGGCGGCTCTCGATTTACCGGTTGCGGGCCAAGGCTGCGCTCGAGGAGCAACCCGACCTCGCCGTAGCCGCAATTTTTGGTGAAGACGCTCTCGCGTCGGCAGGTCTCTCCGGGAACCGGGTGCGGCCAGGCCGTTCGCCTCGGGTGTCGTGTTTGTCGACCCGCGGCTTGCGGCACTCGGTGTGCGCTGCATCCTGCCTCGCGCGGATCTCCGATCCACGCTTGCGGCTGCCGGCCTCGCCGAAGCCGGCTTTCCGGCTTAGACTGTCGGCGCTGAGCTGGTATCTCCATTGCCGGGAATCGTAGTTACCTGCCGGTACCGCTGATCTTGCGAATGCGTTTGTTATCGAAATCGGACATGTAGATACTTCCTCTGGTCATCACTTGTTATCCCGGAGTCTCTCACCAAATTGAGCAACATCTGCTCTTCCATCTGCAAATCCTTCAACTCCGGTGCCGGCATAACGAGTTACAAAACCGCCTCGAGATATTTCGCGTACCCGGGGATCGTCCATGTCAAGTGTGTGCAAATGTCTCCATTGTTGTCAATGGTGCGCATCGGAAGTTTGAATCCTGCGGCAACACCAGGTCCGTTTGTCGTGTCGCTTATGCCGCGAACCGGCAAAAGTAGTCACCTGCCCACCGGTTATTTTCCGAGGTGCGATGGCTTAGAGGGTCTCGCTACATAGATAGTTCCATCTTCGGCAACAGCTACATCCAGTGGATTTCAAAGCTTGCACTTAGCACGGGTCCGTCGGCAAAAGACATGGCCTGCCATCACCGGCTATTCGTAGTGACTGTCCACTTTTTTCAGGCGAGGGATTAACCGGCGTATATCCCTGGTTGTATTTCCTGCAAGCGATGTTACCAATAAGCGCAATTAGCAGGAGTGATATGGATGAGTTTTGGTTCATGAGTTTTAAACGGTTCTCTTTTCAATTATCCATGCGAGGATTTGATTTTGTTTCTGGCCCTGGCCATTTTTGCGAAGGCTGGTCTTTTCTGTTCTCTTTTATTGACTCCATTGAGACTATAACCCATTTCTTCAAACTATATCCTTTATGCCTTCCGATAGTCGCAGAAGAAAAAGGAAGCGAGTAGGTATTTTTTCTTTTGAAAAAATGAGTTACAAATAATAATACCGTCATAATCATACTTCACATTTTATCGGGCCATCTGCTCGGATAGCAGATATATGTTATACTTTAAAACTGGTGAAAATTGACCAGAAAAAGTCATCCCGCACATTCGGCGGGATGACTTGCATCCCGTTTTATGAGGTCAATTGAATCAATGGGATCACTTGATTTTTGTTTCTGGTATACAGTGATGTCATCCAAACTCAGTTGCTGAGGCAGTCACGGAATGATTGGGAGTAATTCACCCTGACATAATACCGTGTTGGAACTCTGCGTGTTTTAAACTCATAGACAGCCTGGATAGTTCCTCTCGCTGAACCTTTGTCTCAGTGATCCACGTTACTACTTTTGTGGCAATTCAGTCTTTGTCTATAGGTTTTCCAAAGCCAAGGTCTCTCCATCATTGTAATAAAATACATCCCCTTTGAGCATTCAGCTCAGTGAATGCTCAGCTATGGAAATATCATCGATAATTTTCCATGAAACATTTACAATGGGGCCATGCTTTGTTTGAATTTAGCCTCGACCAAGGACTGACCTTTGCTCCTGTTGGAGCTTTTGCAAATACTGCCGGGTCCAGGATCGGGTCTCTCCCGCCGGAGTCCTCGCAGGTTACAGATTAGGCGTTATAAACGCCATTAACAGAAAGATTACATCTTTTTCATCTGATAAAATTTAAGGTTAATGATAATTGATTGTGTATATATAACAGAGTTTTGTCGCTCGTTTGACTTTACTCAAATATGTGTCTCAATTTTTTTCTTTTTCGATAAACCCTTCGTCTCCCCAAATTCATTTGCTCGACAATCATTGAATGCCGGTGAGTAACTACTCTCACATAATACCGGGTTGAAGAACCCCTTTCTTGAAATTCATAAGCCGTTTGAATAATTCCTGAACTGAATTTTGCGTTTGATTGATTTTGTTACATTTTCCGGCAAGGTGATCTCTTCGAATTGTTTTTCCAATTCCAAAGATTTCTCCATCGTCGTAATAGTGACACTTTCCTTTTGCTCGCCATCTTCAGTGAATGTTGCAATGGTGATCTGCACATCTGACTGATCATCGACAATGCTCCATGAAACATTGGCGGGTTGCCATACTGCTTTTTGAATTTCGATTCGATCAAAGGACTGACCTTTGCTCCTTTTTAGAGTTTTTGCAAAAACTGCAAATACGGGACTTGGTGCTTTCGCTCACAGGCGTCTTTGCAAAAAGACTGAGTGATACAAGTGCTGATAACAGAAAGATTACTATTCTTTTTCATCTGATAAAATTTATGGTTTAATGATTTCAGAATTTACTGTTTAATGTGTTTTGAAGACGCAATATAGAACGAATGCTATCCTGTAAAGTCCATCTCTTTCCAACAGGTTGTACTTCTTTTTTCCCATCGTTCATCTATACATTTGCTCTTAACATTTCAGCAACAAGATCACAACTCTTAACCCGCCGTTGCAGGATCAATTATTTGTTTTATTTCTTCAATTGTATTGATGGGCAAGTTTCCCGATTTTGCGTGATGACGAATGTCATCTTTATTCTCTGCGATATGAATGCAACAGATCTTATCATCAGTAACAAACGATTGTACCCATGAATAAGGGTTTGCCTAAAGCCGGATATAACTTCAACATTGGTCTTTGAAATATCCTTTAATTCTCTTGCACGTCATATTCCCTGCGCCGGGAAGTTTTCTTTAATAATAAACTTTTTCATGCGCGTTGTTTTTAGTGCAATACAAAGTTGTTATTGTAATTACAAGGATGTTTAAGAGTCGCTCCCAATTTGTAAAATGACCTCCCCTATTTTACAATGCCCGCACGGAGCTTGCTTCAGTTACGGCTTTTGGAACGTGAATTAACATCCAGTTTAAACAGGATCGAGGAGATATGATGATCGACCGTTTTTGGAGAGATAAAAAGTTCTTCCGCTATTTCCCTGTTTTGGATACCTCTTTTAGTAATTGAAGAACATCCAGTTCCCTATTGTGAGTTGTGCAGGATTTGCTTTTTGTACTTCCTCTCAATCCTCTTGGAATTCTTTTGATACCGGAGGAACGCATTTCCATCTTGAGTTTTTCATAAATAGCATCTGCCCCTAACTGTTGAATGATCACAGAGCTTTTCTTTTATCGTCTTCGCTTCCATCAAATAATGACAGCGCTTGTTCATAGAAGGACATCCGAGTTGTTCCCATGAATCGGCTTCTTCGAGCGACTGTTTTCTCGCTGCTTAAACTGTTTTTACATTTTTCTCTTAAGCTCCGGGTAGCGGTCCTTCATCTTGTCCAACCAGAAAAGAACCTGCACGTTTTGGAAATTTGTTCTAAATGTCAAAAACATGTTTAGTGTTTGATGAAGCACCTCCAGTTCAATGCATCTTTTTCCCCGAGGCCCATTCATATTCTAACAGGGCGATCGTAGCTGGAATGATTCTTTGCAGCTCAGTAGTTACAAACGCCAATTTTTTGGCTTAAGCAACAACGGAAGTGTGTCGGTGCGCCTCTCCGCTATTTTTATGAGTGGCAACAACAGTCAGAGCCCCGATCTTAATAACAGGCGGCAGGTTTTCCTTTTTCAAAGATTGCTCGGCGATCGTGAAGGCTTCATTCCAGTTACCGGTTTCGAGTGTTCAGTCTTGCTTTCAACCAAGCATGTACAATTTCAGAAGAATCAGCATCTCTCTCTTCGCAGTAGTTGATCCCTTCTTCGAGGGTTTGTTTTGCAAACGAATAATCTTTTATTGTCACCAGTTACTCCATTGCCGTATAAGCTCGCGCCGCGTGTTCATGGTAAGAATTCTTTAATGAGATTTTGAGCACCTTCCTGGCAACAAGTCTATTCCTTTTGTGTGGATGATTGAGTAAGCATAAGTGCTGAACCCATATTGATCATGGCATGAGCGAGTGTTTCCTCATCATTCACGTCACGTGCGATCGCAATTGCTTTTCTCCCCAGAATATACATTCACCGGTTTGATCCGACAACATCTTCAACTGCGACATGTTGCTATATGCCATGTGGCCTTTGCTTTTGAAGATGGTTGTTTGTTTAAAACGTCAATGGCTCTGCTCCAGCATAACTCTCTCGCTTCTCGTTTACCGATCAAACCATCGCCAGGATCCTTGAAGAAGCCGCAAGACTATTTCCCAGTTGCTCAATTTCATTTTTCTCTTCCCATACTTTTAAGGCTTTTCCCTGGTAAATGATCGCATCCTGTAACTTGATTGGTGAGGTAGCATTCATAAGCATAATCCTCATACAATCGCACCAAGCTGATCTATGCTCATTTTCTTCGAAATATTCAATTGCCGTAAGTGAAAACGATTTTTGATGCTTCAATATATGTGCTCCCTACCGAAGCTAGCCTTGCTTCGCGGCCAAAGGAGCAAATTTTACCACCAGCTTATTTTCACCGGCATTTTTAGCATAGTGTACAATTTTTCGATCTCTCCTTTTTCTTCAAACGATCTTAAGAAAGAATCGAAGCACGCTCTTATTCAAAGCAATTCGCTTAAACAGGCGAAAGAGATGCTTCGATAGTTCTTCTGTATAATTCGTGTTTAAAAAGATCTTTACTTGTTCTTAATTACCAGGATCTTATTGTCGAGACAACTTTCGATGGCCTGGTGAAAGGAAGGATCGATCTTATAAAAGTCGGAGTGAGTTCTAGATCCCTCGGGAATTACTGATAAAATTGCAATACATTTTTTGTCTCATCTTCAAGCCAGTTATAAAAACAGAGTATTGAGTCCTTCACACTATCAGGGTACTCCAAGACTATAACTTGCCGAGGATCTCATTTACATAAAGGGATTTCCGCCTGAAATGCTGTATACATCTTCGCCATCGTATCCCTTTTCATCAGCCAGCTTCTGAACTGCCTGCTTCGATAATGGCGTTAATACGAGACGTGTGAACGTGTCAGGCGCCAGGTCGCTAAACACATTTCGCAATGAGTATTGCTGGTTGATCTCGTCATCACGAAGAGTAAGAATGAATAAACATTTTAACCGGCTTATCCGCCTGGCCAGGAATTTCTACAAAATCAAGAGTTGCTTCGTCGGCCCAATGAATATCTTCAAATACAATGACAACAGGCTTCTGTTTTTGAGTTAATTCCTGTACAAATCTTGAGAACAATTCTGCTCTTGAGGAAACAGAATGAATTTCATTTATCCAATTCTCATTGATCTGCAGGGCGAGATCGTACAAAGGTCCAAGAGGTCGCGGAGTGAAAAGAGAATCGCAGGCACCGATGTATTGAATACTTTCATCTTCGGTCTTTTTAAGGAATGTTTTGACAAGTGACGTCTTTCCGATACCAGCTTCACCCATAATAAAAACAATAACCCTCCCCTGAAGCAGCTTCTCTAAATCCGCTATCGAGTGCAGAAAGAAAATTGTCCCTTTCAATAAGTTCCATGTTATCAAAAATAGGACGCATGATATTCTCAAATGGCCAAAACTCCATAAACGGTTGCTGATAGAAAAAGGTTGTTTTTGTCGACAAAACATTTTTGTCTCTGAGGGATGGTCAGCGGGAATGAGGAACAGGTGTGTAGATCAATTTGCCATTAATTCTGTCCCCATTTTGTTCAGTTTCATTTTTCGTTCAGGGCAAGAGATATTCCAATGCTTCCGGAATAGTTTTACTGTAATCAATGCAAAGCGGATTCTTTTCTTCTATCCATTTGTAAAATATGGAAGGAAAATTTTCATCAATGGTCTTAAGACATGTGATTCCCAGTCTTTCCAAAGCTGCTGCATTACAAACTTGCTCATACTGTCCGCGAATGGGAATAGAAATAATTTTTTTCCCGAGATGAATGGCCTCAGCCGGAGTTTCAAAACCACCACCGGTAATGATACCTGATGCAATGTACCAGGCTCTGATTGAATAAGCCACTGTTAACCGGGAGAAACTGGGATATTGTCCTGAATTTTTTCTTGCGGTGTCTCTTTCGAGAATATTTGAAAATTGAAATCTTTAAATGGATGAAAGAGCTCTTCTAACTGTGGTTCGCAATAGGAAGGGAGATAAACCGTGATATAATTTTTGTCAGTTGGTTCAGAATCCAGGATCTCTTTTTTAATAACGGGATGAAAGATAAACTCGTCATACTTTTCAAAATGCAGGCCGATATGATGAGTTGCTTTTGCATAATTTTTTTAACACCCATTCACCGACAGTACTTTTATTTTCCGGTCTTGGTGTTTTGTTCGATTGAAAACTTCCCTGGTGACCAAATTGAACTGAAGGGATTTTTTCTTTATGCATGCTGCTGCAGTGATGTATTCAAAATCGTTGATCACCAGGTCGTATTTTTCTACGGGCAAATCTTGTATCTCTTTTTCAGTTTAAAGGGCTGATAACCTTTCATCATTTTCCAGTAATCCAAACCACCTGTGCAGTTATAAAGACTCAATCCATTACTCCGGTATTTTATTGGCGCATCAAAACCAGGGAACTATTTGCACCGCTTAAGAAAATGTCGACGGTTCCGTAGGGATTGAAGATGAGGTAGCAATTCCATTGCCCTGCTGATGTGGCCATTACCTGTCGCTTGTACTGCGTAGAAAATTTTCATACTTGTTGCTGGTTTCTTGTTTATCGCTGCTTGGATATTTGTTAGATAGTATTAATGTTAATATTACGTTCATCACTCATATACTGATTACTCATTAGCTTATGCTCCCAATGAATGCAGGTAAATAGCGATCTGGTCAGTCATTACATCTGTGACCTGCCTTTTCATTTCTTTAACATTGATCGTTTTCAGTTTTGATTCTTCATATTTATAAATATGCCAGTCATTGTTATAATATTCCAATGAAGTAAGATGCTCCACCCAATCACCAGAATTCAGATATACTACACTTCCTTCTTTGTTAACTGATCACTCTTTTTTGAGGTTGATGGATATGTCCGCAGATCACATAATCATATTTTTTTCGATCGCTAATTCTGCCACCAGGGTTTCGAACTCATCTATCTTAATGATTGACTCGTTCACCTTCTGCATTACTTTCTTTGAAAGAGACACCTTTTCGCGACCAAAAATTTCATCAGCTTATTGATAAAACGATTGAATCCGAGCAATACGGCATAGCCATTGCTTCCCATCTTTGCCCAAAATTTTGCGCTGCCTTTTGTTGTATTATCGAAAAACATCGCCGTGAAAGATCCACGTCATTTTATGATCGATCTCGATCACCAGTTTATCGGTGAGTTGAAATTGTCCTAATTGAAGATCGCTGTAGCGGCGAAGCATTTCGTCATGATTGCCTGTAACATAAATTACTCTTGTACCCGAAGTCATCAGGTTCAGTATTTCTTTTATGACCGCAACAGTGAGTGGACGGGAAATAATGTTTGGTGAATTGCCAGATATCAATAACATCTCCGTTCAGAATTAAGATTTGCGGACTAATGCTTTTTAAGATAGGTGACGATCTCCTTTGCACGGCAACCATAGGTGCCAAGATGAAGGTCAGAGTATGGCAACATCAATAGATCGTTTGTTCATAGGTGGGAAAAGTTTTACAAAATTTATTAACAGATTTAACCGATTTGTTACGCCAGTATTAAGATTTTGTAGAGAACAATATGAACAAATCGTTATCAATTTATAACGCCCGGCAGGATGTTTAACAACTTCAAACCGGGAAACGCTGCTGAGAATAAATTACTACCGTCCTTCTTCTAACATTAAAATAATGGTTAAGTAACAATGCGGTTACATTGTATCGCTTTCTTTGTCAAACCGCACACAATGAAACACGTTTTTGCTTGCATCATATTGGCAGTATGTTTGCAGGCCGCCCAAAAACCTGTAAGAGAAAAACGATAACTTTCTTCTGTTCCGCTCGTTAAAAATCTCTTTCATTATTACCATTGATGGCTTTCGCTGGCAGGAAATATTTACCGGCGCTGATTCTTCATTGATAAATGATGAACAGTACACTCCCGACACTTCCACAATGAAGATGATGTATTGGGCGCCCACGCCGCAGGAAAGAAGAAAAAACTAATGCCTTTTTTCTGGAACGTACTTGTAAACAAGGGGCAGGTTTATGGTAACCGCTCTTTCAGTAATAAAGTGAATACGTCAAATCTCTATTCTCTTTCTTATCCGGGGATATAATGAAATGTTTACTGGTAATACGGATATCAGCGTCAGCTTCAAATGATAAAAGATAAATCCAAATAAAAATGTTTTGGAGTATTTGAACCAGTGAAACGAATTATAAGGGAAACGTTGTGGCCTTTACATCATGGAATGTGTTTCCGTTTATTTTGAATAAAGATAGAAGCGGAATAAAAATGAACAGTGGCTATCAGAATTTGGAAGAGGATAATATGACGCAAAGCCTGGTAAACAAAGTAGAAAATGATGCCGTGTATAATAAAACGGAAACAAGACAAGACCAGTTAACATTCATAACTGCCAAAGAATACATTAGCAAGTTTCAGCCTCCCATAGTTTATTTAGGGTTTGGGGAAACAGATGAAATGGCACACCGCGGCAGGTATGATCTTTACCTGGAAAAGGCTGCAGCGATCGATAAGATGATCGGCGAGCTTTGGCATTGGGTGCAATCAAATCCCCGGTATAAAGACAATACGACATTCATTATTACTACAGATCACGGGCGGGGAAGGTCTTCTTCCAAATGGGCAGATCATGGCTTGTTTATAAATGGATCATCGCAGACATGGTTAGTTCTTATCGGTCCAAATATTACGCCTCTTGGGGAAATGAAAAATGAAGAGCAGCTCTATCGAAGCAAAATAGCACAAACCATTGCAAACCTCGTTGGAGAAACTTTCAAGTCCAATAAAGTCCTATTGCTATGCCCCGGCCGTCGCGTTGAAATAGTTTTACAGGTTTTTGACACAGGTCTGCATTTAATTCCTTAAAGGACCGGATTACCATATCAGCGCTTTTAGATCTTGATCGCCGGAGCTCAGGATTCAAAAGCCAATACATTTCATACCGGGCGGCCTTTGCCGCAGCAACTCCATTTTTTGAATCCTCTATAACGATACATTCTTTTGGTTCAGATCCTGCAAGTTGGGCCGATCTCAGGAATATTTCAGGATGAGGTTTGGAATGCTGCAAGCTCTGAGCCGCTGACCTTTGCTATAAAAGATCCGAAAGTTTAAATTTTTTAAGGATGATATCAATGATCTCCATTCGTGATGAATGAAGCAAGGATCAATTTTAGATTGTTTCTCATGAAGACCGTTTATTAATTCCATGACCCCATCAATAGGTTGAAGGTCATTTGCATTGACGAGGTGATCCATGTAGAGATTGTATTCTTTTCTCATTAGCTCCCCGGGATGACCGAGGTATGTCATGTTTCTTAATGATCGCGTCCCACATGTTTTGAGATGAAGTTCCTACGTACGTGCAATGTTCTTCAAAGGATACGGCAATATTTAATTCTTCAAACATTTGTTTGTCGATCTTAAAGTAGACAGGTTCACTGTCTATGATCACTCCATCCATATCAAAAATCACTGTTTGGATCATGGTGATTTAAAGGCAGGTTTATCTCGTTAATGTTATTTGCCGATGAGAAATTACACAACAATTATTACATTTATTTCTATGAAACCAATACACACACCTCGTCTTTTTGCCTTCATTGTTCTGCAAAAATTTTGCCACCGTTGCAATTTGTCAAAATGTAAACGACCTGAAGTTAAAAGATTTTCATCCTGTTTCAATTTATAAGACGCCGCAAACGAAGATCGAAAAGGCTAAATATCCCGTGATCGATTTTCACTCACATGATTATCCCAAAACGGAGGAGCAAATTGATGAGTGGGTGAAAACAATGGATGAAGTTGGTATTGCAAGATCAACTATCCTTTCATACTCTACAGGTGCAAAGTTTGATTCTGTTGTTGAAAAATATCAACGTTACAAGGAGCGTTTTGAAATTTGGTGTGGGTTTGACTATACAGGGTATGATAAGCCCGGCTGGCAGAAACATGCTGTGGAAGAATTAGAGAGATGTTACCAGGAAGGTGCAAGAGGAGTGGGAGAACTTGGGGACAAAGGTTTGGGCGAGTTTTATTCAGAAACCTACAGCAGGATGGGGCCTGCATATTGACGATCCCAAATGAAACCTCTGCTTGAGAAATGTGCTGAATTGCACATGCCCGTAAGTATACATGTTGCTGAAGATGCCTGGATGTATGAAAATGCTGATTCCACGAATGATGGATTGATGAATGCTGGCACCTGGAAAGTAGATATGAGTAAGAAGGGAATTCTTGATCATGACCAGCTTGTAGCGACACTGGAAAATGCGGTAAAGAATAATCCTAAAACTATTTTCATTGCATGTCATCTTGCAAACTGTTGTTCTGATCTCAGCAAACTGGCAAGGTTATTCGATACATATCCCAACCTCTATGCCGATATAGCGGCACGCTATGGTGAGATCGCTCCTATTCCGAGATATGTGCATGATTTTATGGAGAAATATTCTTCAAGGATAGTATATGGCACCGATATGGGAACGTCAAAAAAATGTACACAACAACATTTCATATTCTTGAGACGGCTGATGAACACTTTTATCAGCGGGATTTTTAATTATCACTGGCCTTTGTATGGCCTTTCGCTAACCGATGAAACCCTAAAAAAATTTATAGTGAAAATGGAAAAAAGATCTCAGAGTATCAGCGAAAATTATAGGGAATTAGCTAAGTCTAGAGTTTTGGGAGCAGAAAATTATTTAAAACACTTTTTCTGCAACCATTTCTTCAACTTCTTCACTTTTCGCGGTGCATATTTTGATAATAATTCGTAGCCATCCTTTGTAATGAGAATATCATCTTCAATTCTTACAGCGATACCCCACCATTTTTTATCACAATTGCTATTTGGTGAAATATAAATGCCCGGCTCAACTGTGATGGCCATATTCGCCATCAGTTTTTGTACTCTCCTTTGTCGTGTACGTCAAGGCCGATGAAATGAGAGCAACCATGTGGATAATAAGTAGGAGCTTCTTTTTTATTTTTTATAATACCAAGTTTCAATAATCCATCCGCTACCACTTCCCCTGATCTTTTCTCTATTGTATCAAATGTTGATCCTTCTTTGCAAAGTTTGAAAACTTCTTCCTGGGCTTTGTAGACAAGATCATAAATTGTTTTTGTTCGGTTGTAAATTTTCCGGTAGATGGAACAGTGCGGGTAACGTCGGCCGAATAACCGTGATACTCTGAGGCAACATCCATTAACACCATTTCACTTCCAAAATTTGTATTTGTGTTTTCTTCATGGTGCAATATGCATCCATTATTACCGGCACCAACGATTGGCGGGTATCCTTCTTCTTCAGCACCGTATTTTTATGAACAAATTCAAAGATCGCACCTGCAGCTCCCTTTCCGACATTCCTGGTTGGATCGCCTTCATCACTTCTGCATGAGCAACGCTGCTTATATCAACCGATTTTCTCAACAGTTTTAGTTCTTCCGGGTTTTTATTTGCCTCAGCCACCCTACATACTGGTTATATAAAACGACATTGATCTTCTTTGTCTTCATCTTTTCTTTTGCTTTATCCAGGCCCGCCTGGTCTTTTATATCAATTACATCCTGGACGAGTTAATTGATCTCCCGCGGTATATTGGCCCGACAATGATCCGTTGGCGATCATCTTTTTCAATCCATCAGTGAAATAATTCAGATTCCTCATGTTGCCATATTGTACAATATAACTGAGCGAATTTTCCACTTCCTGGTTATAGGTCTTCGGAATACCGGCTTTAAGCTTAGAATTGTTCAGTAAGATCATAGAGGTCTGCAGAGTCTGAAGGATCATTGTCCGAAAAGGGCAAAGCTTCGACAAGAATTTTGTCAAACTTTGAAAAATCAATAGGGAAATTCCTAAATTGATCTCCCTTCAAAAACCATATCAAAGCCAAGTTCAGATTTTACTTTTGGCGACTCCCATTCTTCTTCCGGTCCATTGTTCCATCAAAGGATCTTTTTCTGGATAAAAATACTTCATTATATTTTTTGTCGTCAGTCGTTACTTGCTGATCCTTGAATATAAATAATACTGAGCGTGGTTCATTGTATCCTGAAAAGTAATAGAGATCAGGGTTTTGATGATAAGGATAATTTACATCATTTGAAAAGAGTCTTTCAGGGTAAGCAAAGATCACCGCAACAGAATTTGGCGGCATCATTTTGCCGTAGTGCCTCTCTTCTGCCTGAGTGGAATCCTTTTGTTAAATGATCAGCGGAGTAAATTTTCTGCATCCTGTGAAAAGCAGCAGGAGAGTATGAATAAGACCGCATTGCAGTAAAATTGACTTTCGCATACATGAGTTTAAGATGGGGTTAATTTTAAACGTTTAATAACAATGGAACAAAAATAGTTAAATGGTAATAACGCTTACAAAGAATGAAAGTAACTAGCTGCGCAAATGATAGGCCTTTGGTTTTAGTAAATGCCCGTAAACCTGCATGTGAAAGTGTGGCACCGAATCCTGAATGGTTTCTTCCGCTCCAGGGTAATGCGGCACTCACGCGATCGCAGCAATTCCAGTAGCCTGTACCGGCATTTATTTGCTGTAAAATATTTTCTGCTCTTTTTGATCAGCACTGTAGACTGCAGCAGTCAAACCGTACTCTGTATCCTTCATTAGTTGGATTAGCTTCATTATCATCCTTCACTTTCATAATACCGATCACCGGACCGAAGGATTCATCCTGCATTATGTGTCATGTCATTTTTCACATTCACAACGACAGTAGGTTCAAAGTAATATCCTTTTCCACTTATTTTTGTTCCGCCGGTCAAAACCATTGCTCCTTTTTTATTGCGTCGGCCACCTGTGCCTCTAAAACACCAAGCTGTTCTTTTCTGCTCAATGGCCCGATATAAACTCCTTCTTCAACTGGTGATCCGATCTTCCACGACTTTACTTCATTAATAAATTCATCAATGTATTTGTCATAGACTTTTCATTTACGTAAATTCTCTCCACAGCACAGCAGCTTTGCCCGTTATTATAAAAGCTCCGTCCGCTGTTGCAACCGCCGCTGCTTTTATGTCTTTTACATCATCGGCAACATACAACGGGTCTTTTCCTCCTAATTCACATTGACAGGGAACCATTTTCGGCGCCACTTTTTCATAAATGTATTTCCCCGTTTTATAAGAACCCGTAAAGTAATAACCATCAAAAGGAAGGTCTAATAATAGTTCACCGACATTTTTTGCGCCAATAGCAATATGAAAAACATTTTCGGGCACACCGGCCTGTTTCAATAATTTTTCGATTTGTAATCCAGTCAGTGCGGAATATTCAGAAGGCTTATACATAACTGCGTTTCCGCAATCAATGCGGGTATAAAAACATTTACACCGACCAAATAAGGATAGTTCCATGCAGAGATATTGCAGATGACACCTAAGAGGCTCATAAGAAATTCTTTCTTCGAGCCCATTCCGGCTGCTCATTGATCTCATCAGATAAATATTTCTCCGCATTTTCAGTTAGCCATTTTATTCTCGCTCTTGCCCCATTTATTTCATTGCGTGATTGCTGCAATGGTTTCCCGACCTCCGATGTAAGTGTTGCAGCAAGTTGTTCAATATTGTTTTCCAGCAGCTCAGAAAATTTTTTAGCATTGTCAATCCTTTCTGTCAAGTGAAACTTTTTGCCATTCCCTTTGTGCAATTTGTAGTGACTCAAATTTTTTTGAAGACTGTCATTTGATATCTTCATTCAATTCAGCGACTAGTTTCTTCAGTGGCAGGATTGATGATCGAAAGTTTCTTCATACTGTTTCTCTTATCGCCATAAGAAACTCCTTTTTTAAATTCTCGGAAAATGGATTTTCCTCTTTGTTGTTTATTCTTTCCGGGTGCCATTGCACACAAAGCATAAAGGCTTTACCAGCTTTGTTTTTGAATTCTAAGTCCTTCTATGATCTTTTCATCATCATTGTCATAGGCATTTACCATTAAATTATCACCAATTCCATCGGGGTCAATGGCCTGGTGATGGGCGCTGTTCACACGACCCGATTAGTGATCCGGATACTTTGTGAAGTAAACTATTGTTTTCTAGCGATTATGCTATGTACTTTATCCGATTCTTCTTTTCGATGTCTTTCATTGCCATTGTCAAGATCCTGTATCAATTTACCCCCTTCAATACATTGATCAGTTGCATTCCGCGACAAATTCCGAGGACTGGTAATTTGTTCAGTTGGGAATAACGGTAGATCTTTTCTTCAAAGCGATCACGTTCTATCTGGAAGGTAGAAGGGCTGTTATTATAAACAGTTTTTCCCATTGTAAAAAGAAGGGTGTAGCATCTACTCCGCCGGTCAAGAACAAAACCATCACATTTATAAATATCTTCGACATTATTTTTCAAAATTGAGCTCAATCAGTTCTATATCATTCTGCAGGTCGCCAGGTGTGAACCAATTCCAGTAATTCTGAAAATTTAGTTTTAGTAAAACTGATGCCGATTTTTTTCTTCATGACACTACAAGTGCTTTGTCTGTACAAATTTCTGAAATCTTCGCGGCTTACGGGTTTTGGATTATTGGGATGGGCAAAGTCGGCGATGGCGAGATCAGCCAGTGTTTCAACATGTTCTTGTTTCACTCCAATATCACGTAAGCTTGTGGGGTATGTTGATCTTTGAATTCAGATCGAACAAATATTTTACGACTGCATCTCCGGTTTCGTCTTTTAATTCCAGTGTTCTTGCAATCCGTTTGAATTTATTTTCAAATCCTGCAATATTAAATTCCATGCCGTATGGAATATTCACCGCATTAGCAAGACCATGGTGCGTATCCAGTAAGGATGATAACGGATGCGCCAGTGAATGCACTACACCCAGACCCTTTTTGAAAAGCAACGGCTCCCATCAGTGAAGCGATCAGCATTTTACTTCTTGATTCAAGATCCGGGTTTGTTTACCGCCTTGTCCAATGAATCATTGATCAGTGAAATTCCTTCCAGTGCAATTCCCTCACAAAGTGGATGAGGCATTTTTGCCAGATATGCTTCCATATTGTGTGTCAGAGCATCCATACCCGTTGCAGCAGTAATAAACGGCGGAAGTTCCATGGTCAATAATGGATCGGCAAAAACAATTTTTGCCAATAAGCTTAGGTGAGAAAGAATTTTTTTCTGATGTGTTTCGTCATCAGCAATAATGGCACTGCGTCCCACCTCGCTTCCTGTACCCGCAGTAGTGGGTATAGTAATAAAATGAGGAACATCATTGGTTACATATACTATCTCCACCGATGAGATCATCATACTTAAAAAGATCTTCCCTGTGATTTACTCTTAATACAATGGCTCTTGCCACATCCAGCGCCGCGCCACCGCCAATACCAATAATGGAATCTCTCCTGGTGTTGTCATACACATCAGTGCCTTTATACACATCTGATTTTACCGGGTTTTTATGGATATCGGAAAAAATTTCTAGCAGAAATATTTTTCTTTTCAGAGCATTGATGATCTCTTTAAAAAAATCAAGTTGCGCAACAGTTGGCATCAGTAACGATCAATGGCTTAGATAGATTATTTTTAGCAGGTAGTCACCAAGTTCCTTGCTCGACCCTGCTCCAAAACGGATTGTTGTTGGAAAATTATATTGATAGACTTTATCGAAAGTCATTCATAACTAAAATGTAATTCGAAATTCATGAACCAAATAATATAGATCAATTTTATAAATTCAGATTCTAAGGTTTCGAGACTTCGCAATTTTGTTGTGTCCTTAAATTTCTCTGTGATTTATCTGCTCAATAATTTCAAAATATCTTTCTGTATTCCCAATCGGTCACAGCCTTCAAATGTTGCCGCCATTCCCATTCTCTTGTTTGTGTAAAATGTTCAACAAATGTTTCTCCGAATAGTTCTTTTGCAAGTTTTGAAGTCTTTCATTTGTCTGTGTCGCTTCGATCAGTGTGGATGGCAAGAATTCCGTTGGAATAATCTTTATAACCATTTCCCACCGTCGCTGGTTGTTTTAATTTTAATTTATTCTTTATTCCATAAAGCCCGACGGCCAGACAACCGGCCATCGCCAAGTAAGGATTTACATCAGAGCCGATCACTCTTGTTTCAAGGCGGCATGATTTGCTGCTGTTAGCCAATATTCTCAATGCAACTGTTCTGTTATCACTGCTCCATGTAAGGGTAGTGGGTGCCCAGGCTCCTTCCACCAATCGTTTATAACTATTAATAGTGTGGAGCAAACATCGGGCAGTATATGTGGCAAACAATGCAACTGACCGGCGACATAACTCTTTGCCAGGTCACTCATCTTCATTTTATCTTTTTCATTATAGAAAAGATTTTTCTTTCCGGACCTATCCCATAAACTTTGATGAACATGCCCACCACAACCCGGAAGATTTTCATTGATCTTGGCCATGAAGGTGGCAATGATGCCATGTTTGTATGCAATTTCTTTTACCGCTGTTTTAAAAAGCACGGCTCTGATCGTGCTGCTTCTAAAACATCTGAATAACTGATCGCTGCTTCATAAGTACCCGGGCCGGTTTCTGTATGTATTCCTTCCAGCGGCACATTGAACTTTTTCAAACAATCAAACAAGTCAGAAAGTAAGGGTTCTCTAATGAACTGCGGAGAATTGAATAACCAAACATACCTGGTGTAAGTGGAGTCAGGTTTTTGAATTGTTTATCATTTGCTGTTTGTGGTGTTTCTGCAAAATTGTACCATTCAAATTCCTGCGAAAAAATGGAGAGTAACCCTGTTTGTTTGCTTCGGCTGTTATTTTTTTCAACAGTTGTCTTGGACAAACCGGGGAAGGATTACCTTTTTCATCTTTTAACTCACCCAGGAAAAAAGGCACATCATTTTCCCATGGAATTTTCTGAATGTATTTATATCAATCGTTGCAGGACAATCAGGATAGCCGGTATGCCAGCCGGTGTATTGCACATTATCATATACTACATCACCCGCATCCCAGCCAAAGATCACATCGCAAAACCCCATACCGTTTTCAATAACGGAAAGAAATTTTTCCGAAGAAATATATTTGCCTCTCAATATTCCATCGATATCGCTGAAAGCAATTTTTACCTTTCCGAAGGATGATCTTTTACGTACTGGATAATTTCTTTAGTGGTCATGTGCATGTTTAGAAATAAAAAGTACTAATTATTTCATATTCTGTTCTTGCAAATAGTTTAAAAGCGACATAGCAAACACCGAGTAATTAAAAAATAGATCAATGCCAGTTTCAGATTATAGATCGTCATCGCCACAAATGAAACTACAGCAATGATCAGTGCGACTACAGGAAAGCACCGGGTACATAGGTACTTTGAACGGTCGTTCCAATCTGTGGTTCTTTTTTCTCAGTCGCAACAACGCGATCATGGATACAATATATAATGTCAGTGCACCAAATACCGAGATCGGTAATGATCTCGGACGTTTTGCCGGTAAGCAGGGCGATGATACCGATCCCCATATTTACCAGCAACGCATTGGCCGGTGTTTGAAATTTCGGGATGAATGTTTTCCAAAAATGCAGGGGCAAATCTTACTCTTCCAAATTCAAAGCTGGCTCTTCCTGCCGCCAGTATGATCCCGTGAAATGAGGCGATCAGTCCAAATAACCCGATCGTGATAAGCAAATGGTAAAGCACATTATTGTTGCCAACAATATGGCTCAATGCCAGCGGCAATGGTGAATCGGAAGTAGTCGCCATCGGTTTTATAAACGATCGCTTCCCAACCCGCCACGCCAGTTGAACTGATAAAAGTAAGTACGCATAAAATAACAAGAGTGAGCAATGGCAGAACCAAATCCGAGCAGCATGGTTCGCTGGGGATTGATGGCTTCTTCGGCAACATTGGCTAGCACCTTCAATGGCAAGGAAAAACCAGATGGCAAATGGCGTGGCGGCAAAAGCGCCGGCCCAGCCATTGGGAAAGGCATTATGTTGTAAATTCTTTAATTCAAAATGCGGCAATGTAATTCCCGCAAAACAACAACAACTCGCCTACGGCGAAAATGGTTATGATCAATTCAAACGTTGCAGCCGCCTTTACACCATAAATATTTAGTGCGGTAAAAATCACATAGCTGAAAATGGCGATGGACAAATACAGGCAGCTGTGGAAAAAACAAATTGAAATAAGCACCGATAGCAAAAGCAATAGCAGGCGGTGCAAAAATAAATTCTATGTTTTGCGCCATACCGGCAATGAATCCCCAGTCTTTTCCCAACGCACGGGCGGCATAGTCAAAACCACCACCCGCTTTCGGAATCGCGCAAGCTAGTTCTGTATAGCTAAAAGTGAAAGTGACATAGAGAATGATAATAAAAAATGTAGCGATGGCAAGCCCCAGCGTTCCTCCTTCTTTCAATCCAAGATTCCAGCCGAAATACATACCCGAGATAACGTAACCAACACCAAGTCCCCAGAGCATGAGTGGCGAGAGAACTCTCTTTAAGTTCATTTTTTGGTGGCGATGACAAATAAGAGTGTTTATTGTTTTAAGTTGATTGTTTAATGTAACCTAAGCTGCAATTGCGTCTTTCATCTTCGCTGATTGGCTGTTGCGCCGAGCTTCAGACGAGCGGGTTATCTCAATAACGTAAGTCGTTCGCTCTGCGCTTTGGGACAGGGGCTTCACTCCTTCTTTCTCTCCAAAGTGAAGCCAATGGTTGTACCCACATGTTCTGTGCTGCGTGCATGAATAGTTTGTCCATGCGCTTCGATAATGTGTTTGCAAATGGCCAAGACCTAAACCCGAGCCGGTTATATCCAGGCTGCGGCCTTCTTCTGTACGATAAAATCGTTCAAAGATCCTTGACAAATGTCGCTTTCGGCCATTCCAATTCCGTCATCACTTATTTCAACCAAGTACATGTTGCTCATCGGTAATATACATGCTGGCGGTGATCGTGCCTCCATACTTTCCGTACTTGATTGAATTTTCAACAAGATTTAAGATCACCTGTCTTATTTTTTTCTTTATCGGCAAAGACAGTTAATGGAGATTCACAGCCCTTTTTAATACCGTAATCGAATATTTTTGCTCGGCTTTTATCGAAAGACTTTCAAAGACTTCTTTTACCAGATCCTGGATAACAAAATTTTGTTTGTAGATGACCTGCTCGCCACGTTCCAGTTTTGAAATTTCGTCAAGGTCATTAATCAGATTCACCAGCCTGTCTATATTCCGGGAAGTTTTTCAAGAAAGGGCGATTTACATCTCAGGGTTCTCCAGTGCACCTCTGTAACAAAGTATCTACATAGCCTTGTATGGCAAACACAGGTGTCTTAACTTCATGAGCAAGGTTTTGTAGAAACTCTTTACGGAACTGCTCATTCTTTTCAGCACTTCAATTTCCTCGACTTGCTTCTCTGCCCATTCTTCTACATCCTCTCTTACTTCATCGATACTTTTTGAGGCAATATATATTGATAATATGTCTCTTCTTTCTTACTCGCCTTTGTCTGGTAAATGAATTTATAAATGAGTTTGATCTTCGCGGTAAATAAAACGTTCAAGGGTGAACGATATCAGGCCATAACTTCCAATGAAAATAATGATGAATGAACCAACCAGCACCTGCCAGCTTTGGTGAAGAATATAGATACCAAGACTGATCGGCACAGAAAGCAACAGAGCGGTTAATGCTGAAAGCCGGCGGGGTGAAACGTTTTGGTATTGAGCATACCTCATGCCCCTAAGGGGTACTTGCAAACTCATTAGACAAGAGTTGTATGAAATAAATTTTGATTAGTATAATTCGAACGTTGAAGAGTGCGACGCAACAAAGCTCAATGGGAACTGCAGTTGGTTACACAATTATCAACTAACAATAAAGAGCAATCTAGCAATTTGATAAAGTTTTCATCTCGAGCTAAGTTGCCCCTTCAGGTGGGACAGGGCGGTCACATATTTCAAATTTATATCCACTCCTTTCACGGTAGTGATGCAATCGACGCCGAGTTTTTGCCGGATCTTGCGGATATGCACATCGATCGTGCGATCACCAACAATTACGTCATTGCCCCAAACCTGGCTGAGGATTTCATTTCGCAAAAAACGCGGCCGGGTCGGGAGGCCAGCAAATGAAGCAATTCAAATTCTTTTTGCCAAGCAAAATCTCTTTTCCCTCTAATACTGCACGATAAATTTTTCGGGATCGATAATCAGGCCGTCTACTTCAACCACCTTGCTTTCTTTTTTCGGAACTCTTCTGAAAAGCGCATTTACGCGGCTTATAAAAACTTTTGGGCTGATGGGCTTGCTTACATAATCATCGGCACCTGTCTCAAGTCCCCTGATCTGGGTAGTTTCATCATTTAACGCAGTTAGAAAAATGATGCAGAGTGTATTTCTAAATGCGGACTGAGCTCTCAAAGATCTCACAAACCTGCACCCCACTTTTCTTGGGCATCATTAATGTCCAGCACGACAAGGTCGGGCTGAAAAATCCTCGCCTTTTCAATGCGCTTCGTCTCCATCCTTAGCTGTTATCACCCGGTATCCCTCATTTACGAGATTATATTTCAGAATTTCAAGAATATCAGGTTCATCATCGGCAATCAGAACTTTCCTTCGCTCTTAGTTTCCATGTTGTTTTTTGTTTGCGCAAACCTACAGGAAGATTGATTTCTAAAGAAAATTGGGCCTATTCGCATAACATAGAGTTAATAAAAACTTAATACAGGAACAATTTTTGACTGCTCAGAAGAAAATTTTGAAATGATAAGCGTTGCATCGTCACAACGTTTATCATATCGCAAAATGACGATCTAACGATATAAAGAATATCACAAATAGCGTCATTTCGAAGATGGATACTAACTTTACACATCGATCCTTAATGATTTGCAACACCAAAATACCTTGTGCTCCTTATCAGCCTGCTTGCCTTTCAGCCCATGCTTGCCCAAGCAGAAGATCCTGATCCCGTTAGAGACCTTAAACCTCCCAAAAACCGTGAGCTGTTTCCACGATTTCGTATGATAAGCAACAAAAAGACATCCTGCAGTTCTGATGGCAAGGCTGACGATGAATTCCAACCTTCGTCTGACGACGAAGTAAATTTTTTGCTTACAATGCAGCTGTCGACCAGTAACGTGGATTGGGTACAATATCGCATTGAGAAGGATACAACCTTGAACTCCCAGGTCGAAGATCAAATACTTGAGAGGCCTTGAGAATCTTCTAAAATATTTTAGCAATAATTGGCGCAGGGGAAATGTTGCGGCCCACTCCAACTACCCGTGATCATTGATGAATATGAAACATGCATGCGGGCCGATATTGCGAATGACCGGCCATATAGACGTTATAATAGAACAGCTTACCGTATGAAGTGGGAATGAACTCTTAATCACACGGGCGCTTTGACAAAGAATGCCGGTTACAGCAACAGCCAGGATATTCTTGATAAGAAAATATTGTGCAGTTGCATCCCGACAGAGCTTTTAAAACTCAGGACAACATCGACGTTCCGTTTCGTGACAGCCTGATAAAGGTGGCCGGTTATCGTGACCCCGGCCAATTATACAATTTTGCGTGCTGCAAATGACAGGCTGGGAGTCGCAATGAGAGCGAATAGATGATCCTCTCATCAGCGCTGTCTCAACGATGGTATACAAGCAACAGCGGTCGCTGGTATTTTCCTTTCCTGATGATATCATGAGAGGAAGATGACTATCGGTGATATTGATGCAGTGAAAGATGATTCTGATACTATATTACCGTTTGCTGGTTAAAACGCATCTTGATTACGTGCAGAGAGCGTTTGAACAAAGACACCGCCTATGGTTTTAAAGAGCTGGCAGGACAGGATGAAACCAAAGCAACAGGATGTTTTCGTGAATACGATCAATTCTCTTCACAAGATGGATAACTCTGGCGGTGCGATTTAGGATCATTCAGCCGACTCGACCGCAGAGGAGCTCTATTACCATTGGCGGTAACTAACGGACGGTATCATCTATACATCAAGTTTTGTAAAAGGCGTCTATCCCGCTGATGATGACAAGAGCCAACCAGCACGGTGGGATTCATTACTGATGAATGTGCAAATCTGACAAGTATAGTGAAATTCTCATCAAGATGTGCGCAGGTTATAATACACTCAGCAATTTCTTGAATACATTTCAACCAAAGAAGAATGAATGACGATGAAAGCGATGCTGAAAAATTGATGAGGGCATTTGTGGGCAAGCTTGAAGAATCGAGCGGGTCTGGAAGACGGCGTTGACGTAGCGGATTCATACGCAAGTATTGTGGAAACGAACAAGCCGATCGCAGAAAAAATGCTTTTGAACATAAAAGGCGAATTACAACCGGAATCTTGTAAGCAATAACAAAGAGAGGAATCGTGATGTATAATTTATTGTACAAGCTTGTTTCTTTCCGCAGATACAAACAATCACATTGATCTTTCAAGGGAATTCGGCATTCCTCCTGTATACGGTGTTCCTCGTTCAAGCCCTGACAAACGACACCGGCCGGGTGATGATGCAGGTATTTTCTATGGCGATAAGGACGGCATGGGAATTTTCCAGGGATTCAAAAGATTGTTTGATCCCAAACTTTGGAAGACAACGCACAACGAAAAATTGGATCGAGATAAATTCTATAAAAGGCAAGCCAGGTCTCAGTTTATGCAAACCTTCCACTTGCCTGAGGAAGATGACCAGGATAAAAAAGCGCAGGATGCGCTGGATTCATTTCTGTTAAAGAACAATCTTTATCCGACAGTGGTGATACATCGCGGGCATAGTTACAATGCTCCGTACACTATTGACCAGATATTACCTTCAGCGAAAATTGTTTTTATGGGTTCATGCGGTGGTTATTACCTGATACATGATATTCTTAAACATTCGCCCGATGCGCATATTATCACATCCAAGCAAATTGGTAAGACAGCAGGTCAATCAACCTTTCTTTAATTTATTAATGGAGAAAGCGAGAAATGGAAATAACATCGATTGGATCCCATTCTGGGAAGAGTTGGAGAAAAAGTAAGGTTGAGGGGTTTGAAGATTACATATCCTCCTTATAAAAATCTCGGCGCTATTTTTATTAAGGCTTATACGAAAGCAATGGGAGATGAGGATTAGTTATGAGTTGTAGGTTAAGAGTTATGAGTTGAGTCTTCATTAAATTTGTGATTTCTTACCTAACACATAACCCGTAACTCGTAACTCATAACCGTAACACTGGTGGCAAACGAAGCATTAAAAAAATATTTGATTTTGAAAACCTGCGACGGGTATTTCAATTTGCTGCGCCGTATAAAGAAGATTCTATTTTTCTATCTGGCTCGCTGTTTTTCTTGCACATCATTACTCCCGTTCGCCCATTACCTGATAAAAATTACTGTAGATAAGTTTATCGTAAGTAAAATGCTTGATTGGATAATCTGGATGACAGTTATTCAAATTGGGTTGTTGATCATTGAAAGTGCTGTTCGATTTTATTTTTTCCTATATCACTGCATGGCTGGGACAAACAGTTGTAAAGGACATGAGAATAACAGTATATGAGAAAGTAGTGTGGGTTAAACCTCAGGCAATTTGATCAAACACCCATCGGAACGCTGACTACCAGGACGATCAATGACATTGAGGCGATCAATGACATTTTTTCGATGGTCTTGTTCCGATCATTGCCGATCTGCTCTCCATTATTTCTATTTTGTCATTCATGTTTTATGTGGATTGGAGATTAACACTGGTGTGTCTTGCTCCTTTCCGATCTTGTAATACTGGCTACATATTATTTTAAGGAAAGTGTCAACAAATCTTTTATCAAGGTTCGTAATGCAGTGCTCAGTTGAATGCTTTTGTGCAGGAACACATAACAGGCATGCAGGTAGTGCAGGCATTTGCAGCTGAGGACAGGGAATTTGAAAAATTTAAAAGATCAACAAAAGCCATCGTAACGCAAACATCAATGCCATTTTTGCGTATTCAGTTTTTTTTCCTGTGGTTGAAATCGTATTGGCTCTTTCAACAGGTTTATTGGTTTGGTGGATCGCTGGAAAGGCTAGGTGCCTCAGCCACAGAAGCAAGAGAACTCGGAGGAAAGATGATGATGTTTTACATGTGCCTTAATTTATTGTTTCGCCCTCTGCGTGTAATTGCCGATAAGTTCAACGTTTTGCAAATGGGAGTGATCGCCAGCGAAAGGGTGTTTAAGGTTTTGACAATGATGATTATATCTAAAACCCAGGAAGTTATTCTCCGGCAAAAATCCAGGGCAAGGTCATTTTCGATCATGTTTCGTTTGGTTATAATCCCGACCGAGTTTGTCCTTAAGGACGTTTCATTCAAAATGAATCCCGGTGAAACGGTGGCGATAGTTGGTCACACGGGCAGCGGAAAAACAACCATCATTAGTTTATTGAATCGTTTATACCAGATACAAAAAGGTGCTTATCAGTATTGATGATGTAAACATCGATGATTATAAACTTGGATGTTCTGCGAAAAAACATTGGTGTTGTTTTGCAGGATGTATTTCTTTTCTCGGGCTCTGTTGTTGATAACATCACTTTGCGCAACCCTGCCATTCCAAGAGAAAAAGTGATCGAGGCAGCGAAGCTGATCGGCATGCATGATTTTATTATGCAACTGCCGGGTAATTATGATTATAATGTAATGGAAAGAGGTGCAACCCTTTCTTTAGGACAAAGGCAACTGTTGTCTTTTATAAGGGCATTGTTGTACAACCCTTCAATTTTAATTTTGGATGAGGCCACTTCGTCGGTTGATACAGAAAGCGAGATGCTCATACAAAAAGCCATTGATAAATTAATTGCCGGGAGAACTTCTATTGTTATTGCTCACCGGCTATCTACTATTCGCAAAGCAGATAAGATAATTGTGCTTGATAAGGGTGAGATAAAAGAAATGGGCACGCATGAAGAATTGCTGTCGCTCGAAGGTTATTATTATAAGTTATACCAGCTGCAGTTTGATAAAAAACTAAAGTAGCGTGAGTATCGGTGACTGCAGTTGTTAGGCACTGATTGCTGGTTGGACGACGATGTTTCGACACGATTTTCAAGGTGAACAACGAATGAAAGTAACCAGTAACCAGTAACTCGGCAACCAAAAACAAGCAAGTTTTACTCTCAAACTTTTGTGGTTTTTACCCTGCCTACCCCTATCTTTGCGGCAAATTTCAGAAGGGATATGCGTTTTTGCTATGTCAAATGCTTATTGGTAGCGGCTTTCAGCTTATTTTCAGGATTTATTTTTGCGCAGGGTCAACCTGGCGAAACCGAGAAGCCAAAAAATGGGTCTTTTAACGCCAACGAGGTCATTTTTGGTCACGTCCTGGACGCTCATGAATTCCATTTTCTTTCTTATAAAGATGGTGACGGTAAAGAACATGCGGCCGTCATTCCCTTGCCTAGTAATTCTTTATTCTCCTCAAAGAGGATTATCCGTTTTTTATGTCCTCAAAATTTCATCATGGAGAGGAAGATTACAAGGGCTATTCCATTCTTACCGAAGAAAAGATCCATGAATTAAAACTTGATCCCAAAAAATATGGCGCAGGTCAAATTGTAGCCGTAAACGAAAATGGCGGGATAAATAAGGATGTAAAAGTGTATGATTTTTCTCTCACACGTAACGTAGTGCAAATGATCCTCGCATTGACACTATTGGTTTGGATCATGGTCAGCATTGCAAAAAATATAAAAACGGCGAGGAGTTACTTCGGCACCAAAAGGCACACAAAGTTTAATGGAGCCTGTCATCAATTTTGTAAAGGATGAAATAGCAAAACCCAATCTCGGTCACAAGTACCAGAAATATTTGCCCTACTTACTTACTGTTTTCTTTTTTATTCTCATCAATAATTTGGTTGGACTAATTCCGGGCACTGCAAATGTAACGGGCAATATTGCCTTCACATTTGTGCTGGCGGTTATTTCGTTCGTGGTAATTTTGGCCAGCTCAAACAAACATTACTGGGGGCATATTTTCAATCCGCCGGTTCCTGGAGGTGTTAAGCCCATCTTAGTGCTTGTGGAATTTCTTGGCATATTTACAAAACCCTTTGCATTGATGATACGATTGTTCGCCAACATGCTGGCTGGCCATATCATTATCATTTGTCTTGTTTCTCTGATATTCATTTTCGGAGCTTTAAGTAAATCAATAGGCTGGGGTTTTTCGCCTTTGTCCATTGCATTTGTGATATTCATTTATTTCATTGAAATATTAGTCGCCTTTTTGCAAGCGTATATTTTTACAAACCTGACGGCGGTTTTCGTCGGGCAGGCTTTTGAAGGAAGTCATGATGATGTAGATCATCATGAGGACGCATTGATCGTATAATTTTTTATTAATTATAAAACAAGTATCATGGATTTATTGAATGTTATTTTATTAGACGCTACAGCAAACGCAGGAGGAGCAATTGGAGCTGGTTTGGGTGCAGTAGGTGCCGGTATTGGTATCGGTCAGATCGGTAAAGGTGCGGTAGAAGCCATTGCACGTCAGCCCGAAGCTTCCAATGATATTCGTGCAAATATGATCCTTACAGCAGCTCTTGTTGAAGGGGTTGCGTTGTTTGCCGTTATCGTTGGTATCCTGGCAATGTTCATCTAAGAAGAAGAATTTTACTGCACCCCGACAAGTCGGGGGCAGTTTAAACGCTGTGGTTCTTTTATTCGAACCGCGAGTTCTTTAAAATTGAAGTTGAATGTTGTGTTATCAACTTGAGTCGCTCGCATGCCGACGATAAATGTCGGCATTCTGACTGGAACGTCAGGACTCTTCGACGTTCTGAACATTATTCAACAATAATAAAATACCTCTCTTATCAGAGTGTTTTCAAAACAACCTTTAGGGGAGGGGCAAGATTTTTTATGCAGTTACTTACACCTGGTTTAGGATTAATTATCTGGACGCTTCTTGCGTTCATTGTTGTGTTTTTCATTCTCAAAAATTTGCGTGGCCAGCGATCCTCGGAGGCTTGCGCAAGCGTGAGCAAACCATTGCTGATTCTACTGGCTACTGCTGAAAAAATAAAATCAGAAATGGCGCAAATGAAAAGTGAGAATGAAGCCATTCTTGCCAAAGCAAGAGAAGAAAGATCTCAAATGCTGAAAGAGGCCAGAGAGACAAAAGATAAAATTGTCAACGAGGCAAAAGAGCAGGCCAAAGTTGAAGCAAATAAAATCATTACTGGAAGCACAGGCTGCTATTGATACACAAAAAATGGCTGCAATGACCGACGTAAAAAACCAGATTGGTAAGCTGGTGATCGAAGTAACAGAAAAGGTGTTGCGCAAAGAATTGAGCAATAAAGAAGCCCAGGAAGCGCATATTAAAGACCTGGTGAACGAAGTAAACTTGAGTTAAACACAATGCACTAAGATGCAAGGCACAAGTTTTATGGCTTGTACCTTGAGCCTTGAAACTTTAAAAAATGCCTAATCCCCGTCTTGCGTCGAGATATGCAAAATCACTGATAGACCTGGCCCTGGAAAAGGGTGAGCTTGAAAAAATATTTGAGGACATGCAGTGGCTGCAACAGGTGATCAAGGGCAGCCGTGATTTCGCAAACCTTTTACGCAGTCCTATTGTAAAAGGTGATAAAAAGAAAAAAATTGTAGAGGCAATAATTGGAAGCAGGGTAACGAATATCACTTCTCTTTTTATCCGTTTGCTTATTGCAAAAGGAAGAGAAAATAATTTAGCGGAGATCATCACCTCATTTATATCCCAGTATAAAGAGCATAAAAATATTTACCCTGTTAAACTAACAACTGCGATACCAATAAATGAGAATTTGAAAAAAGCCATCATTGACCAGATCAAAAAGACAAGTGATATGCAGAATATAGAACTGGAAGCCGTAGTAAATGAAGATCTGATCGGCGGGTTTGTTTTAGAAGCCGGTGATAAATTGGTAGACGCAAGTATAGCTTACGATCTTAAGCAAATAGCAAGGCAGTTCGAGAATAATGATTTTATTTATAAAAATAAGATAAGGTACAGGTAACGTCTTTAGTGTGTAGCTCTAACCACAACTGGAAGCAAAAGATAGAAGACAAAATTTTAAAAATGGCAGATATAAAACCAGATGAAATAAGTGCGATACTCCGCCAGCAGTTAAGCAATTTTAATGCTTCTGCTGATTTGGAAGAAGTCGGAACGGTGTTACAGGTGGGTGATGGTATTGCCCGTGTGTATGGATTGGGCAATGTTCGTTACGGGGAGTTGGTGGAATTTGAAAATGGAGTTCGTGCTATCGCATTGAACCTTGAAGAAGACAATGTGGGTGTGGTGTTGATGGGAGAAACGGGGCAGATCCAGGAAGGTGGAAAGGTTCGCCGCACAGGACAGATAGCATCGATCAAGGTAGGTGAAGGAATGGTGGGTCGTGTAGTCAATACTTTGGGTGAGCCGATCGATGGAAGAGGTCCCATTACCGGCGACCGTTATGAAATGCCATTGGAGCGTAAGGCACCGGGTGTTATTTTTCGTGAGCCGGTAAAGGAACCATTGCAAACAGGTATTAAAGCCATTGATGCAATGATCCCGATCGGTCGCGGCCAACGTGAATTGATCATTGGTGATCGCCAGACAGGAAAGACAGCGATCGCAGTTGATACCATTATTAATCAGAAAGAATTTTTGACGCGGGAAAACCCGTTTATTGTATTTATGTTGCAATAGGTCAGAAAGCATCTACCATTGCAGGCGTGATGAAAACTTTGCAGGATGCGGGAGCCATGGCTTATACGGTCATAGTCGCCGCCTCTGCTTCTGATCCTGCACCTCTCCAATTTTATGCTCCTTTCGCTGGTGCGGCTATCGGTGAATTTTTCCGTGACAGCGGGAGGCCTGCATTGATCATTTATGATGATCTTTCAAAACAGGCAGTAGCATACCGGGAAGTATCATTATTACTTCGCCGTCCTCCGGGTCGTGAAGCTTATCCGGGTGATGTGTTTTATCTGCATAGTCGCTTGTTAGAAAGAGCTGCGAAAATTATAAGTGATGATAAGGTTGCAAAGAATATGAATGATGTACCGGAAACCATTAGACATCTGGTAAAAGGAGGAGGTTCATTAACTGCGTTACCGATAATTGAAACGCAGGCAGGTGACGTATCTGCTTATATTCCAACCAATGTAATTTCAATTACTGACGGACAAATATTTCTTGAAACAAATTTGTTCAACTCAGGTATTCGTCCTGCGATCAACGTTGGTATCTCAGTAAGTCGCGTGGGTGGTAATGCGCAGATCAAATCAATGAAGAAAGTAGCTGGTACATTAAAACTTGACCAGGCTCTTTATCGTGAAATGGAAGCGTTCTCAAAATTCGGTGGAGATCTTGATGCCGCAACAAAACTGGTGTTGGATAAAGGTGCACGCAACGTGGAAATATTAAAACAGCCCCAGTATGCTCCTGTGACCGTAGAAAAACAGGTTGCCATCATTTATTTAGGAACACAGGGTCTTTTGCGCGACGTACCGGTACGGCGAGTAAAGGATTTTGAAGAGCATTTTTAATGGAGATGGAAAATAAGCTTCCCGAGGTAATGTCAGAATTTAAAAAGGTAATTTACCTGACGATGGAGTTAAGAAAATGGTTGAACTGGCTAATGGTCTAATTCCACAGTATAAAGCCTAAGAGAAATAATTCAATAAATTTTCAAGTAAAATGGCGGCTTTCAAGTCGTCATTTTCGTTTTGAGAAATGCCAGAAATTTTCATAAGCTGGCTAGCCTATAAGTTACTGATAGGCATGAGATGTTTTATTCTAGTTATTCGGAAATTACGAAAATGATGAGTAAAAATTCGTGGGAAAACTTGCATAGTTGAAAGCCCATATCTATCTTGTGCTCGCATTAGTCCGAACCCGGAGAAAAAATTGATCCGCATTGAAACAAATTTTAACTACAAGCTACCTCCTCTTCTACCATCTATCAGTCCCGGGATTGTAAGGAAGCGATCAATTTATCCCAAGTTACCAGGGCTAAACCAGCACTAGTCCAATTGTGGTTCCGGTTTTTATCGCGAAAAGAATAGCTGTGAAGTCCCTCGTTGAGAAAGGTACTATCACCGAAAACGAATTTCAAAAAATAATTTTTATAGTCTAGGGCGTATCAATGGGCCGATTCTTTCCAGAGATCGGTTTTTCTAATTATTTGGTTTATAATATAAACTACTTTATGTTTGTGATGAAAATCGAGACCAATGAGGAAATTAATTGCAGTATGTAATAGGTTTAATAATAGGTGTACAGCTTTATTCGCAAACTATTATTCGAGGGAAAATTGAGGGATAATAAAGGGAAACCAATACCAGGGGCAAGTGTATCGATCAAGGACAGCTATGATGGCACAGTGGCCGACTCTCTTGGCAATTACAAATTCTCAACGACTGAAAAAGGCGATCAGACTTTAATTGCCACCAACATTGGTTATAAATCTTTTGAACAAAAATTACAATTGGCTCTGAGCCTATCATCGTTGACATAATGCTGAAAGAAGAATTGAGCGAATTAAAAGCTGTTACGGTTATATCAGGGTCATTTGCGGCAGGAGATACAAAAAGAGCGGCTACTGTTTTGAATTCTATTGATGTAGTTACAGTGGGAGGAGGCAATGCCGATATTACTGCAGCTGTTAAAACTCTACCAGGGGCCCAGCAAATTGGAGAACAGGAAGGCTTGTTTGTGCGGGGCGGCACTGGGTATGAAACAAAACAATTCATTGATGGCACGCTTGTAAACAATCCTTACTTACACAAGCATACCGGATCTTGCGACGCGGGGTAGATTTTCTCCTTTCTTGTTTAAAGGAACCGTATTCAGTGCTGGAGGATACTCTGCATTATATGGTGAGGCATTATCATCGGCATTGATCCTTGAGTCGATTGATCTACCGGAACGGTCCGCCGCCAGTCTTGCTGTATCTCCCATTATTCTTGGTGGTGGTTTCCAGGACCTGGCAAAAGATAAAAAATCATCATGGGGAATCAATTATGGCTATGTAAATCTTATCGCTTATTTCAATATAGTTAAGCAACAGCCCGATTATTTTAAAATGCCCGAGTTCCACAATGCGGATGCGAATTTTCGATTCAAAACAAAAAGAGGTGGAATGGTCAAATACTACACTACATTTAGCTATAGTAAACTGGGACTGAGGCGGCCTGATGTGGACAGTGCAGACTTAAAAGATGGTTTCGGATTGAAAAACCTTAATTGGTATAATAATCTCAGCTGGAGAGAGAATTTGGGCAGAGGCTGGAAGATGAATTTGGGATTAGGGTACAGTACCAATACTGATAATATTACGCAACAATTGCAGGATCAAAATAATCAACAGGTACTTTCCAAATCAACCCTGGGCATTTGTCAAGAATTATACGGTCAAGAGTATTCAGCAATTGTCCCAGGCTAAAGCGGTATTTGAAAAGAAATTGTTTGGTATCAGTACGGTCCGTTTTGGAGGCGAATACCTGTATTGGGTTAATGACAATACTTATAATGGAACCAGGTCCAAACTGATTGACAATTTTCAATCAGTTTTTGCCGAGACAGATATTTATGTAACGAATGACCTGGCAGCGAAGATAGGAGGTCGCTTTGAGAACTCATCTCTTATTAATAGATCAAATTTTGCTCCCCGTATTTCTCTCGCCTATAAAGTAGGAACCGGTGCGCAGGTGTCGGCGGCCTATGGAATATTTTATCAAAAACCGGAAAACACACAACTCATTTATACAACCAATCTTGGATATACAAAGGCTACACATTATATACTCACTTATCAAAAATCAACGAATGATCGCATCTTCCGAACAGAGATCTTCTATAAAAAATATGATGATCTTATAAAGACCGAGCCGGTCAGCTATTATTACAGTATTTACAATAATACCGGCAGTGGCTATGCCAGGGAATTGAATTTTTGGAGAGATAAAAAAGTATCAAGAATTTTGACTACTGGATCAGTTATTCTTACCTGGATACCAAGCGCAATTATCTTAACTATACTGAAAAGCTAAGGCCCGATTTTGCAACGCCTCACACGTTATCAATTGTAACAAAAAGATTTTTACTGATATAAAGACCGGTTTCAATTTTACTTACACCTATGCAACCGGCAGGCCTTACTATGATTTTATGTATGATGGCAGCGGGAAGTATACCATCGCAGACCGTGGTACAACCAAGAGTTTCCATAACCTCGGGTTCAGTGTGAATTATGTACCAAGCCTCGGTAAAACCAACCCGAAGTTATTTTGGGTGCTCGTGGCCAGTGTAACAAATGTATTGGGATATGATTTTGTGTATGGTTACAATTATTCTTTTAATGGGATGAACAGGGAGCCGATCGGTCCTCCTGCAAAAAGATTTTATTTTATTGGTGCTTTCTTTAGCTGGGGTGTTGATAGAACCCAGGATGCAATTAATAATAATTTGTAAAATGTTCGATTGAAAATTTCATGGATACAATCACAATAAATAAACAATTATGAAAAGAATGATTCTTGCATTCGTACTGTTATCATCAATTATGGTCAATGCACAAAGTGATAAGTATGCAGCTGCTATGCAAAAAACCTGGACATGTTTGACAGCGCAAAAACAACCGCTGATTTCCAGGGTGTAGCAGCAGCATTTGAGCGCATTGGTGACGCTGAAAAAACACAATGGCTTCCTTACTACTATGCGGGGCTTGCATTAACGATGCCGGGATGGACTGATACAAAACTTGATAAAGATGCAAATGCTGAAAAATAAAGGCCTTGTGTGATAAAGCAGATGCATTAGCACAGGACAATGCAGACAAAGCAGAGATCCTTGCTATAAGAAATATGACAGCAACTCAACAGATGATAGTTGATCCGCAAAGCCGTTGGGCAACTTACGGCCAGGAAGGAGCCGGTTATTTGAACAAGGCAAAACAATTAAATCCAAACAATCCGCGGTTATACTATTTGGAAGGTGCAGGAATTTTCGGTACACCTGAGCAGTTTGGCGGAGGAAAAACAAAGGCGAAACCCGTACTGCAAAAAGCAGTGGAGTTGTTCAAGGCAGACCAACCAAAGCCTATGTATCCGCGTTGGGGACAGAAACAGGCTGAAGACATGCTTGCGCAGTGCCAGTGAGTTGTAAATAGTGAGTGGTGAGTAGTGAGTAGGATTACGAAAGCAACAGATGGACATCTCACCACTTACACTGTTATTATGAATCTTATCAACTTAAAATTTTGCAATGAACGAAGAAAATTTAGATCCAAAGCAAAGTTTATTGCTCATAGAAAGCATGATCAATCGGGCAAAAGATAAATTTGCTGAAGACGGGTCGATGTACCTTCTTTGGGGATGGGTGGTTTTTATTTGCAGCCTTACTCAATTTGTATTGATGCATTTTTTAAATACCCTTATCACTATCTTGTATGGTTTGCTTCATGGATCATAGTGATCTACCAGGTAGTGTACATTCGTAAAAAAATTAAGTATAGAAGAGTCCGCACTTATACAGGTTATATCCTGGGTTATGTAGTGGCTCACGTTCGTGATCGTTATTTTTTTACTTGCATTTTTGATTGGCAGGCTAACGACAGGAGATTATTACAGTCATATCAGTCCTATTCTGCTTACTATTTATGGCATTCCTATTTTTTGTCAGGAATTATTTTAAGATTTAAGCCATTAATTATCGGGGGCATTGGCTGCTGGATACTTTCCATTGCAGCTATGTTAATTGATAATTATGATTACCAGTTTTTACTGATCCCTTTGGCTATGATAATAGCATGGATAATTCCCGGCTATTTATTACGGGCAAAATATAAACTTCAATCACAATAATCAGGGTGTTTAAAGATCTTGATCCCATATTGCATTCTCAATTACGCCTGGCGGTCATGTCACTTCTCATCAGCGTAAAGGAGGCTGAGTTTACTTTCCTGAAAGAAAAACCAATGCAACAGCGGGTAATTTAAGTGTGCAAATTCAAAAACTAAAAGAAGCAGGATATATTGATGTTGTCAAGCAGTTTAAAGACAACTATCCTCAAACGATCTGTAAGATCACTCCTGCAGGTGTGAAAGCTTTTGATCTGTATGTAAAAATCTGCAGACATATCTTGCAAAATAAAGAACCCTTCCGAAGAAGGGTCTTGTTCTCTATAATGATTCCTACTCCTAAGGTCTCTATGTTCTGTTTTAGCGATAGACTGCTCCCTATTGTTTCTACAAATTTTGCAGTCTGTCTCTCTCTGAACCATTGCTTACTTCCACTGCGTACATGCCCGTTTTGAAAGAGGAGCTTAACGGGCAGGCTAACATAAGATTGCTACCCTGTGTAAACATTTATCTTTTGATTCATTTGCATGCTTGCCCGTCAGGTCATAGACTTTAACTTCAGGCAGATTGATCATTTGTTGAAGTAAAAGCTCAGTGATAGTTTATCACTGGCCGGGTTGTTGACAATTTTTAATCCGTTACCACTTGTAATAAGTTTTATTTTCCGAACATGAACGTCTTCGAAAAAGTAACTACTTTATTTTTGTCAAACATTCTTAACCGGTAATAAATTTTTCCAGATTTCATGGCTTCGTTGAGAGAGTAACTTTCTGTACCGGATTTCTCGCTTGCCATGACGACCGCAGCGGTCATGAATTCCATTGCCATCAGCTACTTTTTTCGACTTCAAAATGATCATTATTTTCATTTTCTGCAACAGCCATTGTAAATTTAATCTTATTGTTATTCAGATTTCCAGTGACATTTTCAAATTGTTCATTGATCGTTTGGCAAAACACCGGGGTGTTAAAGAGCATAATGGCTCCGATACATAGGGTAAAAATTTTTTCATTTCTTAGGGTTTGAATTATTTAATTAGTATTCATGTAGCCCATAGAAACATTGGAATGTTAAAAGTTATTTCCAGGATGTTGGGATGGACCGATAGGAGTTGGAAAAGAACTGCTGTTCACAGTTTGACTATGATTAGTTAAGAAGCCGTATTGAAAACGGATAAATTTAAAAGGGAGTCAACAGTACGGATTCAGCTAATCGTAGTTTTTCGACAGGAATATGTGGGTTTTCTGATACTGCAAACGTAAAATACGATTTTGAACCCTGCAAACGTTTTTACAAGGAAATTTTGAACGATATTCTTAAGTCACTCACAGTCAGTCATATACGTGTTTTTCGCTAATATTCTCATTATAAAAAAACCCCTCCATACTATAGACATAGTTACGAGGGGTAGGTATTAAACCTTGAGCAAATCCGTATTAAATCATCTATTGATTCTTTAAAAGTTTTATCGTTCTGAAATCGTCATCACACTGAATAATCCTGGCGTGCCGGGAATAAAATGATAAAAAGACTTTTGAAAGTGTGAGTTTCTTCATTGCTCAGGTTTTTATGATTAAATAAAAAATTATACTTGACGTAATCTGGTTTTTTAGAAATAAATATCACATGGGCATTTCGGTGGAAATGGAGGCGGTCAATCGACGAAGGATGCGTAAATTATTATGAGGCCTTTATAGAGGAAGGTGGATACGGTAACGTAAATTACGTGATTGGGTACTTCAGAGAATAGGTGACGATTGTGTAAGAGACCGTAAAAGTAATACGTGCTTTTCATTTATGCAATAGTCTTGTGAAATTTTAAGAATAAAATATGCGGCAAGGCTTTTCATTGAATGTGTTTCCCACTAATCCTCAGCAATTAGAATTATTTTTGAAGATGGCAGATATAATTGTTGCGAAGAATCTTTTCAAACAGTTTAATGAAATTAAAGCGGTTGATGATCTGTCATTTTCTGTTCCTGAAGGCAAAATATATGGCTTTCTCGGTCAAAATGGAGCAGGTAAATCTACGACGATCCGATGCTTCTTACTCTCATTTCTCCCATCGACGGTGAAATAGAGATTTTGGAATGGATCTAAAAAGCATCGAAAGGAAATTTTGAAACGAACGGGCGCTATTATCGAAAGACCTGACTTGTATAAATATTTATCTGCACTGGAGAATCTTCGCATTTTTGCTGTGCTCAGCGGCATCAGGGTCACACAAGAACAATTAATCGGATCAGTTAGAAAAAGTGGGATTGTCAGAAAGAGCAAACAGCAAGGTAAAAACTTACTCCCAGGGAATGAAACAGCGGCTTGGTATCGCGATAGCCCTGATCCATGATCCACAGTTGATCATTCTTGATGAGCCAATGAACGGACTCGACCCACAAGGTATTGCCGATATAAGAAATCTTATTCTCCATTTAAGCAGGGAAATGAAAAAAACTATATTGGTTTCTTCGCACTTACTTAGTGAAATGGAGCTGATCGCAGACTCCATGCTGATCATTGATAAAGGGAAGAAAATAGTGGAGGGAAAATGACCGAGCTTTTTGCTCCTTCCGAAACCATTGTTGAGCTGCAAACGAACCATGCGGCCGAAGCCTATGAAAAATCCAAAAAGCAGATTTAAAGAAATATATGTTAAGCAGGAAAGGTGACAATATTTTATTCCGGATTCATCGAAAGAATGTACCAATGTTGGTAAAGGATCTTGTAAAAATGGATATTGAAATTATTTCTTTGTCCCCGAAGCATTCATTAGAAAATTATTTCCTATCCCTGACAACAGAAAATCAACATGTGGAAGCTTTTAAAGATTGAATTGTTCAAAATATTTAAAAGACCCAGGACCTATATTGCCTTTGGTGCGATCGCTGCTATAGTCTTTCTTTTTCAAATAGCATTATGGTTTGATGGTAAAACATATATTGAGCTTATTCTAAGTAATATTGATGCTTCCTTTGATTTTTCTGACCAATTCAAAACCCGGCTTTTAAACGGATATTTTGTATGTTTTGCTGTTTTAAATATTCTTTTGATACAAATGCCGTTGCTGGTAGCTCTGATCGCCGGCGATGTAATTGCGGGTGAAGCAAATATGGGAACGCTACGCCTGTCATTGACAAAACCTGTGGGCAGAACGCAGTATATGCTGGGAAAATTTTTTGCTTCATCCATATATACTGTTTCGCTTCTTTTATTTCTTGCTGTATTGGCATTGTTTGGAAGTATCCTCCTGTTTGGAACCAATGATCTCGTTATCTTTCGCTCAACCAGTATTCATCAAATGTCACGAGACGATATCTTCTGGAGATACATAGCTGCATTTGGATATGCGGCGGTAGCATTGACCACGGTTGCGTCTCTTGCATTTTTGTTAAGTGTGTTTCGCTGAAAATTCAATAGGCCCGATCATTGCTACCATGAGCATCGTCATCGTATTTACCATATTATCTGAAATGAATATCCCACTTTACGACAGAACCATCAAGCCCTACCTTTTTACGACACACATGGTAGCATGGAAAGGCTTCTTTTATGTACGTTCAAATGAAGAGGGCGCCACGATAAAAGGGATCGATCGAGAATTTACCTGCTATTTTAAAAGTTTATCCGTATTGCTTATCTACATATTCCTTTTTGTAAGTTCTGCTATATGGATTTTTAAAAGGAAAGATATTCTTAGTTAAAAAAGTTCCAATGTTTATTGTTTTTAAAAGACGACAGTGTAGTAGATATTCTTTTGCAGTTCTATTCTGCCCTCTTTTATTTAATGAGCGCAAACGCACAAACGGCAGAAGAGATAGTTCAAAAAATTAAAATGAAACTTGAAAAAGTAAATGACTACGAGGCTGAAGGAAAAATGAAAACTAACGTGGCGTTTATCAAAGCGCCTGTAGCCACTGTCAAAGTTTTTTATAAGAAACCGGATAAGCTTCTCATTTTAAATGAGAGCGGTATATCTTTTATTCCCAAAGGATCAGTAAATATTAATATCAACAATGTTTTTGTCAATATGCATGCTTTCGACATCATTGATGCAGGCAGAGACAATGCGGGGTTACGTGTTATAAAACTGCTGCCTAAAGACGATACTGCAGACATAGTACTTTCAACTTTATATGTTGATGAAAAAAATATGCTTGTAAAAAAGTCGAAAACCACTACGAAGGAGAACGGCACTTATGAGTTAGAGATGAATTATGCAAAATTTTTGGAGTATGGATTACCTGACCGGATTATTTTCTCTCTTCAATACAAAGGATTATAAACTGCCAAAGGGAATTACACTGGATTATGATGATGGCTCGGAAAAGAATGGGGACAAACTGAAGAACAAAGAGGGGAACGGTAGAGATCAGTTATAAAAACTATATTATTAACAAGGGGGTCGATAGCAAGGAATTTTCAATCGGTAAACCTGTAAGCGGTAAATGATTTAATAGAATTCTTAATTATTGTTCTTCGATCCTTTCATCTTCAGCATTGGCCAGCACTTCTGCGGTCATCTTCCGCAAAGGATTTTTCCGGCATCTTCATATTCATTCCGGCGCCGGATTATATCAATGCATTCAAATGTAGCAGCGAGGAATGAAGATGCATCAGCCTTATTTTTCCGGCTATATCAAATGCGGTTCCGTGATCGGGTGACGTGCGAACTAGCAGGAAGACCGGCAGTAAAATTTACTCCTTCTCCAACAGCCAGTGTTTTAAACGGGATAAGACCCTGGTCATGATACATGGCCAGCACGGCGTCAAAACGCTGGTGATAACCCCTGGCAAAAAAGCATCCGCACTATAAGGGCCGGTTACGATCATACTATGCTTGGCTTCTTTAATGGCAGGCTTGATAATATCTTCTTCTTCTCTGCCGATCAATCCTTCGTCACCTGCATGAGGATTGAGACCCAGCACCGCAATTTTCGGCTTCTCGATATTGAAATCTTTTACCAGGCTTTGATGAATGATATTTAGTTTACTCAGAATTGTCTCCCTTGTAATGTATTGTGCTACTTCCCTTACTGGTATATGTTCGGTAACGAGAGCTACACGAAAATCTCCTGAGCACAACATCATCGCCACATCTGTTGCAGAAAAAAACTTTTTAAAAAAGGAGTATGGCCGGTAAAAGTTGAATCCCGCCGATTGAATGTTCTTTTTATGGATAGGCGCCGTGACCAAGCCCTGGATCTGGTTTTGCTTTAATGCCTCGGCTGCTGCATGTAAGTGATTTTATAGCATAGCTGCCACCGCGTATCATTCAACTGGCCCGGTGTAATGGTTACCTCTTCTTCCCAACAATTAAAAACGTTGATCTGTTTGTTACTCAGCCGATTTAGTTCTTTTGTACTCTGGTAATTAAAGTTTACACTCTGGTATGGACTTACGATAAAAATTAATGATCTTATTCGAAGCGAATATCACCGGTGTACATTGTTCCATCACACGCAGGTCCGAAAAGCTTTTATGATCAGTTCTATTCCTATTCCGTTCAGATCGCCGCAAGAGATAGCCGATATTTGGTTTAGTAGCTGTGTTCATTGATCATGATTGTCTGTAAAATTAATCCTTACAAGGCAAACCGATCATTCTAAAACAAAAACGGGAAGAAGCTTAGCCTCTTCCCGTGATGAATTGATGAAGGAAACCTTTATTTTTTCATGACCTTTTTATTAATGATCTGTTCCTTGTTCTTTATTTGTAAAATATACATGCTGGCTGCTAGTGTCTCTCGGTACCATTGATGGTTAAATTATTGGCGCCCTCATAGACATTAAAGCTTTCTTTTCTTACAGGTTTGCCGGATATGTTTATCAGGGTTGCATCGATCCTCGAATTTTCAGAGACCGTTATTCCGAAATCAAGTTTAGTGGAGAAAGGATTGATCACACTGGTTAACCCAAAGTTTATGGTCTTGTCATCGAGGATAATGATGCGTGAATACTTCTTATGGTTGTCTTTATTGATCCATGGCAATACGATACCAGACCGTACTTGTAGTACATTAAAATCAGTAAACTTATAGGTATTGTTTGCGGCATTCGGATTGTTCCTTCCTAGGCAACATTCCGATACTGCTGAAATTTGTACCGTCATAACTTCTGCTCAACAGTAATAAGAAACAGGCTCGCTTTCTTTGATGTTGTCCATATCAGGTCAGCGTTTCCATGGTTCAGTTTTCCACTGAATGAGATAAAGTCTATGCCATGGGACACCGCACAATCCAATACTTTAGGTGTAATGATTGTTGATGCAGTCTGTGAAAAGACAGGCAGAGTTCAAGCAAGATTAGAATCTCAAAGTCAGCATAACGACTCACCCGGTAAAGATCTCCACTATCGGCTAAGGTGGTATGGGCAGCCGGAATAGTGTAAGATGGTCATAAATTGATAGATCGTTCCATTGAAGGTGAGCGTGGTGTCGCTGATTTGTCGTTACATTGCTCCAGTTGTTGCCACTGTCTGTACTGCGCTGCCATTTATAATGTGTATTGTTGTTAAAAATAAGAGCGAACAGTATCGTTGATCTGGCAGCGAATTTCCCTGGCAGACAGCCGGGTTAATAGATGGATGAATACATCATTGATGGTAAACAGGTAGCGATGGCAATATCATCCAGTGTCCAGTCATTTCCTCCACCACCCTGTGCATTATTGCGGATAGAAAAGGTTGCTGTATTTTGGTGTAGGGCCTGTCTTGAAAACGAATCCTTTTTTCACCCATCCTACCGTATCAAGCTCACCAGTATTATAATAATCAAGATCATTTAATGTAAAGGTCAGGTTGGGTAACACGCCAGGATATCCGTTTGCACGGCGCAGTAGGCGTTCCGGGCAAATTGCGCACCACTTGAATCCGCTCCACAGGTTTTAGCTAAATATTGCGTACCCATGCCGAAAAACTCATAGTATGTGTTAGGACACAGATTGTTGATGGTTTGGCGATATACTTCTGATGCATATGTAATCAGCATTTACCTCCAGCATGTAACCCGAAGGCGTGGTTACATCCGGAGGAACATTGCCAATGGCATTATTAGTGCCTGTGTGGTCGCCGTCAATATCCCAGTGCCCGCCGAACATTCTGTTGTTGCACTTTAAAGGGTCATTCAGAGCGAGAGTTGGCGTGTACATTACAATTAGGTACCCTGCGGGCAGTTCTTATTGGGTCGCTTCTTGACTCATGTTTTTTACAATACCATACCTAGCCGTCGCGTTAACTGCTATCGTAGCTGATACATTAGGCACATATGTATAACTCCGGCAATAGGGGTGGTAAGATCGGTACTTCTGTTCAACGTGGTACCCGAACCAAAAGTGCCCGTTTTCTACTGCATTATTCAGCCCGGTACTATTTGCACAAAAGTGTTCAGTGATTACTGATAAGTATTTTGAATGGAGTCGCGGTAAGTGTGACATCGGTGGCTCCATTGTTGTATATAAACTGCGCAGGAAATAAAGTAACGGAATCGCCAGCCACACCCGTGACCTTTACTCTCGTATGCAATGGCGAATAGCATTCCTCCTCCTCCTTTCGGCTTGTCTGTTGTCCGAATTCATTTGGCCATTTGCCGAGAGAGCATTGTTGGTGTTATTGGCGGGCGAATTCGGCGCGGCACCGCTTGCAAAACCCGAGATTCAACCTGATATTATATTCCGCCAACACCGGGTGACGCCTTGTGAAGTAGCGGCATCCGCATCGGCGGCCACTGTATATTTTTTATAAGTCAGTCCTTCGTTAGTGATAATCCGGATCGAGTCAGTTGAGCTACTCAACATAGCCGTTTTGCTCGGAACGTTGTCAACAAAGCGCAGATTGGTCGCTAACCCCGAGGTATTATTGATGGTCATTCTTATTTCCAGGATATCACCTGGTTCGATCACACCCTCATTTGCTTTCTTTGTCACATTTTACATAACTGTTCCCGAAACGAATGGGCGCACCCGGCTCCTCCATTAACACAAATATTGAAATCGGCGTTACCATTGCGGTGAGCGGGCCTGTTGTGGAATACACCCTGCATATAATACGTAGTGCCCGCGATCGAAACAAATGTCGCATGTAGTTGTACCACAATGCTACAGAGATGCAGAGAGCCACAAGTGCCGGAAAAAATTTGCAATTGCCTGTTTGTAAAATTATTTGCAGCACCACTCGATGTGATTGTTGAAGAAGTTGATGTTGCGGTAAATTTATACCAAACATCGTAAGTTACTAGGCTCCTGGTAGGCTAAGGTGCAACGGTCCACCGAAGAGTAGCGGTCGCCTCCGCAATGGTAGTTGGTAAATTAGAACAAGTATTTACACCGCACACCGGAAGATTCAATTGCGTTCACACAATTGTCATTAAAAGGAGCGTGCCGACTGGTCAACAACGCAAAATATCAAAACTTCCGGTAGTGGATGGCTAGGGCTGTACCCGAAGATGAATAGACCCTGATGAAATACGTAGTACTGGGAGTTAAAAAGTTTGCAGCGATGAAGTGGTACCGCATTAATTGCGGTGAGAGTACTGCCGCAGTTGTTTGACAATAGTTCCATAGCCGGGTTAGTAAAATTGACACCAATATTGCCCAGGTTGATCGTAGGGTTCGTAGTCTGTGCAACAAATCTGTACCACACGTCGTATGCCGGTGTAACGGAACAATCTCCGTTAATCGTCACTGCTGAGAGAGTAGCACCATACATGGTACCGGTAACATTATTACAAGTAGGTAGCAGAAGTTAAAGTCAACGACACCATGACACAGTTATCATTTGCGGGAGCAGGATCATCAACACAAACAGTAAATGCAGAAAGCACCTGTTGAATCAAACTCTGACAAGATATGTTGCTAACACTATGGCAAGACCGGCAGTGACCGCTTGCGAAGCCGAAGCACTACAAAAGATCGAAGTAAGCGAATGCACAACGTTCTTGAAAAACCTGAAGCGGCCATTAGCACCAACTGCACCTCCCACCGTAATGGTAGGTCCGTTGCTTGCGCTACAAAGGAATACCAAACGTCTGGCATTCCGACACCGCACGCCAAACCGGTTATAGTTGAAACGTTGAGTTTACTAAAGTTCCAGCGGTTGGGTGCAAGCTTGGGCGGCACGTCAATGAAACCGGGGCGCTACAAACATCATTACCTGGCGCATTGACTACACAAATATTGAATGCTCCATTGCTTGACGTGGGCTGCACTCGTCGAATATACTCTACATGGTACGCGGCGCCGGTAGTTAGTGACGGTGCAGTTAACGTGCTGCCGGTAGCACAAGTCCAACCGTGAAAGAGATCCACAGGTTCCCGATAGTAACTGTATGCTCCATTTAGAGAAAATTTGTTCCCGATGCCGGGCATGGAGCACTTAATGTAACGGTTTGAACGAGTTGATGCTGCCACAAACTAAAAACACCATACATCGCATACAGGGGTTCCGCAAATGGGTAAGCGGAATACCTGTTGATAAGGTATGCGTTACAGAATTGCCGGCAGTATGTACAGGAACGCCAGGTCAGAGAACAGCACCACCACAATCGTCATTAGTTGGTGCGAGATCGAAGGTAATACAAATACTGAACGTTCCATTGCCACCCGAGGTAGAAGCGTATCCTGATATAGTGGTGATACCAACGTTAATCCAGTGGCGGAAATAGCTGCACCACTGCGCAGCGATCACACCAGGTAAGTACCGCACGTTCCAGAAAAAAGTTGATTTGTCCGTTGGGAAGAGTACACGCAGTATAAGCGATTACAGGTCTGGTAGATTGTGGACGAATTTAAACCATACATCTTTGTTTGACTTCCACAAACACCAGGAACACCTCCTCCTGCCGTGATAGTCGAACTGACGAGCAGAGTCCCCGGGTGTAGAAGCCGTGGGGCGGTGTAGAAGCTATTGTAGGAGCAGCGGTACACAGATCCGTCCAGCAACAGAAAACTTTGATGATAGCATGAAGAAAAACGAAAATGCAGTAATAGAATACTCTGTCGTGGTCGGATGAATATTTTCATAGTGGACCTGTTGGCTTTCAAATGATTGGATGACCAACAAAATAAGAGTAAGTAATCAAAACTTACAATAGAAGTTCTGCTTTATTGGCTCTCGTGTTTTTACGAAACAAAATCGAGGACTAGTACTGCTTGAAATAACCAATTCGCTTTTTATTTTGTGCACCCAAATCCAATTTTCCGATGAAAAAGCCAACCATTACCAAGAGCTTAATTGCTTTGCGATTCTTTATCTTACTATTCGTCTTCACAGAGCTTCTTTGGTGCTTCAAGCACTCTGACAACAGATCCAGGTACGCAAGCCGGGCCTTCAGTTTCGGTAACGCCGCCTGCTTCTTAATGCAAACGTGGCGATTTAGTTATTATTTATGCCCACATACGTGGAACAGTGTTACCTTAGTATCGGAACAGGAGGACAGACTCAGCGGAGCACTCGCGACCAATCCTAGGGAGCCACTAACCAAACCTTTGCCATTTTCTGGTGCCGGTTCACATGGGACGTGGGGGTAAACCCCATCTATAACTGTGGGTAAAAGCCGGTACAAATGGAATGTCTGGTAGTAATGTACTGTATAGACCCTCAAATACCAGCAAAGATAGACCATCAACGTAGGTCCGACAAATGGAAGCATTACTAATACTGCAATCAATTATCACTCCTGGTCTCGACAACCACGGTAATAAACACCCAGTTGCCATGGCTTTCTGGTCAAGCCCTGCTTCAAACACATGGAAGACCTTGGAGTGCAGAGGATGGACGAAGCCCGGACTTACCAATATAGAAGATACAACATCCGGGTCGGCCGCACACGGCAGCGTAAAAATTGCGGCTGCGGCGGGCGCAACCGGAGCGGTGTCACAAACTCAATCTTCCAGCTGCAAACTACACAAACCTGCATCATTTCATGGGCTGAGGCTAATCCGCCCGCGAATGATTTCCAGTGTTCCAATGCACAAACATTGAATTCAGGTGAACCGCATGTACTACCACGCCGGATCATTAAATTATTCGACGTACACACCCGAGAGCAGGGTTCCCGGTGGGGCACTGCCAGCCCCGATATGATAGTATTCTTTGTGGCAAAGTCCAGCAACCTATAATCATTACAACTACAAGTGCATCCACCCAAAGACGCACTGAACTCTATGCAGCTAGGCAGTTGCGGCTCACTCTGTGTCCAAGGCATGCAGTGGAAATAGCAACAATTTAAATGCAACAGGTTTGGTTTTTGGACAAACGTATTATGTCCGGCATATAATCAAACGACAACAGTCTGTTTAATTTTAATACCTGGTGCGTGCAGGACCAGGCCGCAGCCAATGGTACGTGTGCTACGGCTAACTACACTCACGCCGGCAACGTCGTAAGTACACCTGTTGCAGGTGACCTTACTTAGCTAACCAAACAAACCCAACGAGTGGGCGGAAATTATTATGATGTTTGGTACCAGTTTACTGCTCCTGCGTGATATTCATTTGCCAATTATCTCAGTGACACCTACGGGTCCACACCCTCCGGGTTAAACGCTAGCAATACATTTATAGAATCGTTTAAAAACAATTGCACGATCAATAATAATTCTACTGGTTGCAATAGTATCGCCACCGTAAAAATGATACGGCGATCGCAACAGGGACCGTGTATTATTTCCGGGTGTACACAACTGTTAATCCAAATGTGGCCGGTACGTCATACCAATATAACATTTGTATAACGCTGGCAAATACCGTAGTTTCTCCGGGTAGTCAGAATGGCAGAGGTGTTTCAGCAAAGTATCCTCTCTCAGCCGGGAGTTCTCCAGTATCCTTGGGAAGTCACCTATGGACCGGATGGATATTTGTGGCTTACCGAGGCTAAAGGGTATAAGGTTTGCCGGGTAGATATAAGTACTGGCGCTAAATCGACAAATACTTGATATATCACAGGGCTCTGCGACAGCCGAGCTTACTCCGACAGAGCATACCAATTACGACGTAGAATTTACCACAGCCTCGCAACCGTGGCAATAAGGAGGGTTTGCCGGCCTTGCGATACATCCGCAATTTAATTCCGGCAAGCCGTATGTTTATATTTCTTATGTAAAACGGTATGTGAGTACCGCTGCTGGTAATGCCGGCGTTTTCTTACAAACTATTTGGTGAGGTTTACATATAGCAGCGGAACCGGGAAACTAACATCGCCTGTTACAATTTGTGGATACCCTGCCCGGTAGTAGTGATCATAAATTCTCAACGTGTACACCATCGCTCCTGTAGGCGGAACTTATTATTTATTCTACGCACAAGGTGACATGGGTGGGAACAATTCGGAAATGCGCAGCGGACCAATAGAGCCCAGAGCATGAATTCTTATGAAGGAAAGATATTACGGTTCAATCTGGAACCAGACGCCGATGCCGGAGCATTGGATAAATGGATACCAAACAGCAATCTCCTTTCAATGCCACACTCGGTGTTCAGTGCGCGTTTGGGTAATGGGTATTCGCAATAACCAGGGTCTTGTTTACGATACCAGCACACATCTTTTATATGGTTCTTCCCACGGGCCTTTTAGTGACGATGAAATAATATTATAGAAAGCGGAAAGAATTATGGACATCCCTTATGTGAAGGTTTCCTGCAGCCAGGACCATAATTATGATGGTATTACTGCCGGCGCTGCACCTAACATGAATCCTCCTGCTCCTTCTGAGTTGCCCAACAATTGGCAATGAAGTGACCAATGCGGCAGGGATAGCGGAATTATAGGACCCTCTTTTTCAGCGTACAACACCCCGACGCCAGTGTCCCCACGACGAACTTTACTACCATGAATCAATTATGGAACACTCTACAGCGGGTAAATAATATCTGCTGCCTGGAAGGGATGGCGTGACAAGCCTGGATCTTTATACCAGTTCACTTATTCCGGGTTGGAAAAGATCGTTAGTAGCTGACGGTTGAAATGGGGACGATTGATCCGTTTAAAACTTGGGCCAAGCAGGTATCTACTACTCTCCCCAGCAATCCAGCTGATTGGAATAATACTGGTGATACAGTTACTTATTTGCAAAGCACCGAATCGGTGATAGGGACCTGACGTTGCACCGAATGAGTGAAAACATTTATATAGTTAGTGGATAACAATTCGCCACAATGTCCGGTCCGGGAATTGAGTAATCCGGACTACCGCCGGCTGTCCTGGCTGCCTGGCGAAATATACGTTCCTCGGTTATAATGTAAATACCGGAGTGCCAACAGGAGTTTTATACCTACCAGTATTACTGTCGCGCCCGAAAGAACAATGCCTGTGACAGTGTAAACGCAGTGACCATCAGCACGTGACGAACAGAGTGACAATAATCTTTGGGTACCGCTTGACAGATACCAGCAGCAACATAGTGCAGCAGAGATCTATGCCATGGGACAGAATCTTGGAAACGTAACGGCCAAAGTATATCACTGGCTCGCAAGTGCTATTCAGATGCCGAAAAGTGGTAAACAATATTTGAACAGAAACATCACTATTACTACCGCAAACCCAACCAGGCGCGACAATGTGAAGATCAGACTGTACATTACGAAGGCATGAATATGATGCGTTACAAGCTTCTGCCGGCAGTGGTAGTTAGTAACCAACAACTAGATGTTAAGATCTTTAAGAACAATGACCCGTGTGGTTCGAATAGTGACAGCTAATCCCAATAGCGGTTCTGATGGATTTTAGCACCGAATTGCCTTCGGATCCAATGCTCCATGTATTGCGGGGGCACTATCTAGTAGTTTTTCAACGTTTTATTTCGGATCGAACTCGCTGATCACTCTTCCATGGTCAATCCCTTGTTACTTTCAGCAGCTCATTATAAACGAGATAATACCGCGTTCGCTGAAATGGGAAACAGCGAATGAAACCAACACGCTCATGAGTTTCAACGTTGTTGAAAGAAGTCTGATGGACACAGTTTCCAACCAAATCGCTACAGTGGCAGGCCATGATGGCCAATATGCGGTATTAACAACAAGTATTCTTTATGCGATTATGATAATGCCAGCCGTCAATCGTCCTCGGTAGTTTGATTACCGATTTGAAAATGATAGATAAAGATGGCGGCTCGTATACATTTTCTGACACGTAGTAGCCATTACGCTTCCGCTTATCACCAGCAAGTGTAGGCGATTGTTCCCGAATCACGGCAGCACGTGAAGTCAACGTGACTATGCAACTGCCTGATCGACGGCAAAGTGAAATGGCACCTTACATGGATAATGCAAGGTCGCATTTCTAAATCGATAGTTCGATAGCTGCTAAAAGGGAAATAATAATATAATAATTAATCTCAATCGTTTGTCTACCGGCACTTATTTCTTAATTGTTTCCGGTGCTGACATTGATCAAAAAGTTAAGTTGGAAAAATTATAACGATTTACATATTCCCTTTAAGTTTAATTGCTCCTATTGCAGAAGAACATAAAACCCTCTCCATTGAGAGGGTTTTTGTTTTTACGTCATAGGAAACTCAGTACATTTTCCTTGGGTTAACTGTGTTCTTTTTTTAACTTTTTTCCAGAAGTAAAAAACTCATTTTGAATTCATAAATGATTCCATAGTTTTATGATCACAAAATCGTACTTATGAAAGAATTTACAATTCTCACCATTAGTGCACTTGGTATTCTTTTCCATCGCTGCTACGCCAGCTCCGGAAGACACCCCGGTAAGAAATGTAAACAAAAGCGCATTGATGGTTTCTCTTCACTGAGAAGTCATCGCCAGGGTAAAGGAGCGGTGAGTATCGTGGTCGCTTTACTTCTTCTTCAGGCGTTTCTGGCTTCGTAGTGGCAGAGAACGAATGAAGACCTAACGATCCGAACTATTCATGTTTGGGTTACGGTAGGATCGCGGGTGTGACGCATCACGTTCGTACAAATCGTTGTGATGAAACACCGACTCCAGGCTTACATTAATTATCCGAGTGACTGCAGTACTGGTACTAACGGAACCACCATTACATCGAATGCTGTGGCGTGTAGTGCATATTGCAGCACACTAATTCTTTTAACAAGGTAGCTGCGTCATTTTAGCGTAGCTACCTTGTTTAATCTGATCAAAAACTACCGTTGATGAATGTTAAATGTGAAGCCTATGAAACACTATTCTACTTTTTTAATCTTAATAACCTCAATTTTGCTGCTGCACTGAAATTACTACTCCTGTTGTTAGAGCAAACTTTGGAGTAGATGGTGACTGCGTGCGAATTATTAACCGGAATAGGTGTTACGGGTAGCGCCGACGATTGGTTCCATGATGGAACGGCAGCGAACCGGCCGCCATGTAATTGATACTACCGGGGCCGCAGCTATCATTAAAGGCTACAATACCGATGCTTCGTAGCCAGAGAATGCCACGCTACCGTGGGATGAGTCTGCCAACTTTACAGTTTGGAATAACAGGCTCTGGCTGGATGCATTATTTGTAAGAGATTACCACGGAAGCGATACCACGGTTGTATACATCCGGGTGCCGATAAGAACGGAATGAGCCCGGCTCTTTGGTCAGAGTGGGATCAGGGCATTCCTGATAAAAACGATATTCTTGATGTAATGATGCATGCACGAAGAGCTGGTCCAAATACAACAGACTCGTTATGGATGTTTGGTGGTATATCTATTGTAATACCACCGGCAACCGCTATTTCGATTTTGAGATGTATCAGACTGATATTTCTTATGACAGGGTTTCTCAACGTTGGTATGGATATGGACCAGATGCAGGCCATACAAGTTGGAAATTTGTCATGCAACTCGGAAGGTCACTAGTGCGGGTGATATCATTTTCAACGGTCAATTCGAAGTAGTACCCTGACAAGTATTGAAGCCAGGGTTTGGGTGGCAAAAACCGACTGGCAAACAGTAACCCCAGATTGCATTTAACTGGAGTGGCCAGTTCGATGGCGATGGTGCCAATGCCCCATACGGTTACGCAAGTTATCTCCGAAAAGTTGCGGGTACGTTTTATAAGGTTCCTCAAGCAGCACGTGAGTGGCCCTTTTGGTCTTGTGCTACAGGACAACAGTCTCTCCTATACGAACCCTGACCGGCTTCAACAGCTAATGGTAAATATGTTGCTAGCCAGTTTATAGAATTTTCTGTAAACCTTGCAAAACTAGAGCAATACGAATCTCGAACCAAGTACAAC
>ERZ1370068.6405-contig-5389_pt1 | contig 54746 bp, 100 predicted proteins | sample MGYA00561227_ERZ1370068 | MGnify/ENA primary metagenome ERZ1370068 (study PRJEB38410, sample SAMEA6850437) | metagenome | study: Metagenomic assessment of the ecological functions of the soil: analysis of the soil microbiota associated with the... | reverse complement strand
ATGTACTTCGTTCAGTTACGTATTGCTGGTAATGGTTTCGCCCGGGAAGCCTGCCCGGCAGCCTTCCCATCCACCTTGATCCCCGGGATGACGCCATTGCGCGCGTCCGAGGCTAGTCGGCAAAACCGACGCCGTCCGGTCTTCTGGCGGATCGTCGTCATAGAGAATCACGCGCGCCGATGTAGTCCGATGCGCCGGGGGTCGTGAGCAGCAGCTCGCGATACGCTCCTGCGAGTTCTCCTCACGGTGAGCTCGATCTTCATCTTGTCGAAGCGCTTCTTGATGGTGCCGCTCGACTCGTCCGCCACGGGGATGCCCTTGTCTTTGGCCACCATTGCCTCAGCAATGCTGTCCAGCTCTTGCCGCCAGTCCTCCGTTGGGTTCGGGGTCGGTCGGCCGCCCTCGAGGAGCGGCAAGGATATCCCCCATTCGGCCAGAGGACTGAATAGTTCTGGTTGGTTGGAGGGCCTCAATCGTTTGCATCAGCAGCTGACGGACTTTGCGACCTCGCCTCCTTCTCGGTGACCCGAAAGCTGCGTACGGCGGCGAAGTCGCCGCGCGGACTATTGGCTGCGCCCACGGTCGCAGACTGTTGAAGAGTTTGCAACGCGCGGGCTCGTCGCCTCGCGCGTGGCGCTCATGGCTGGTACCACTGACCCGCCCGCCGAGCGCCATCAGTGAAGCAGCGATCATGGATGCGCTCGAGGGTCCGTGGCCATTACTGGGTGTAGTGAGCCATTGCGGGATCGTTTATATGCCGCGTTGGTCGTGCCGGCGGCGGGTCAATCTGGCAATCCGTCAGCTTTGTAGACATTAGTCTTGCGCGGCTCGCCGGCCTGGACTCGTTCCGTGGCTTGGGTGACATCTGCCGTTGCGCGCTCCCGGTCGGACGCAATCGCGCGTAAGGGTATGTCTACGAAGGATCTTGAAGCATGGTCGGGCAGAAATACCAGCACGGCTTCGTCACCGACATCGACTCCGACACCGTGCCGCCGGGCCTCGATGAGGACGTGGTGCGCTCATCTCGAAGAAGAAGGGCGAGCCGTCCTTCCTCACTCGAGTGGCGCCTGAAGGCGCTGCGTCACTGGCTCACGATGCGCGAGCCGCACTGGGCGACACGTGCGCTATCGCGCCGATCGACTACCAGGCGATCTCGCTACTACTCGGCGCCGAAGCGCGCAAGCGACGCGCCGAAGAGCCTCGACGAGGTCGATCCGAAGCTGCTCGCGACCTACGAGAAGCTCGGCATTCCGCTGCACGAGCGCGCGCGCGCTCGCGGGCGTCGCGGTCGACGCGGTGTTCGACAGCGGTCTCGGTCGCGACCACGTTCAAGGCAAGCTCGCTGAGCGGCCGGCGTCGATCTTCTGCTCGTTCTCGGAGGCCGTGCAGCAAGCACCCGGAGCTGGTGCGAGCAGTATCTCGGCACGCGTCGTGCCCTACACCGACAACTTCTTCGCGACGCTGAACTCCGCGGTGTTCTCCGACGGCTCGTTCGTGTACGTGCCGAAGGGCGTGCGCTGCCCGATGGAGCTGTCGACCTACTTCCGCATCAACGCGCGCGAACACCGGCCAGTTCGAGGCGCACGCTGATCATCGCCGACGAAGGCGCTACGTGTCAGCTACCTGGAGGGCTGCACGGCGCCGATGCGCGACGAGAACCAGCTGCACGCGGCGGTGGTCGGAGCTCGTCGCGCTCGATGACGCGCAGATCAAGTACTCGACGGTGCAGAACTGGTACCCGGGCGACGAGCAGGGCGCGGCGGCATCTACAACTTCGTCACCAAGCGCGGCGAGTGCCGCGGGCGCGACTCGAAGATCTCCTGGACGCAGGTCGAGACCGGCTCGGCGATCACCTGGAAGTACCCGAGCTGCATCCTGCGCGGCGACGACTCGGTCGGCGAGTTCTACTCGGTCGCGCGTCGCCAACAACTACCAGCAGGCCGACACCGGCACCAAGATGATCCACATCGGCAAGCAACACCCGCAGCACCATCGTCTCGAAGGGCATCTCGGCCGGCCACGGCCAGAACACCTACCGCGGGCCTGGTGAAGCATCGGCAGGCCGCGCGACGGGCGCGCGCAACTACTCGCAGTGCGACTCGCTGCTGATGGGCGACCAGCTGCGGCGCGCACACCGTTCCGCACATCGAGGTGCAGAATCTCGACCGCGCGCATGGAGCACGAGGCGACCACCTCGCAAGCATCAGGCGAGGACCAGCTCTTCTACTGCCAGCAGCGCGGCACTCGCCCAGGAGGACGCGCGTCAAACATGATCGTGAGCGGCTTCTGCAAGGACAGTGTTTCAAGGAGCTGCCGATGGAGTTCGCCGGTGAAGCTGCAGAACCTGCTGAGCCGTCAGCCGCGAAGAGGCGCGGTGGGCTGAGGAACCCTAAATGACCACAGACACCCGCGCATGCTCAAGATCGACCGACCTGCACCGTCGCCGGCGGCCGGCAAGACCGATTCTCAACGGCGCTGACGCTGCGCAGGCGGCCGCAGGCGAGGTGCACGCCATCATGGGCCCGAACGGCTCCGGCAAGAGGCACGCTCGCACAACGTGCTCGCCGGGCCGAAGCTGGGCTACGACCATCACCGCGCGGCGAGCGTCGCCTTACGAGGGACGCGGACCTCGCTGACGCTGCCGCGCCCTGAGGAGCGTGCGCGCGCCGGCGTGTTCCTCGGCTTCCAGTACCCGGTCGAGATTCCCTGGCGTCAACAACGTGTCTACCTGCTCAAGGCGGCCGCTCAATGCGCTCGCGCCAGGCGCGCGGCTCGCCCGAGGTCGACGCCTTCGACTTCCTCGCCGCTGGTGCGCGGGAAGATGAAGCTCGGCGCGCATGGACGACAGCATTCCTCGAACGCGCGGCGTCAACGAGGGCTTCTCCGGCGGCGAGAAGAAGCGCGGCGGAGGATCCTGCAGCTGCTCGTGCTAACGAGGCCGACGCTCGCCATCCTCGATGAGACCGACTCCGGCCTCGACATCGACTGCGCCCAAGGTGGTCGCCGACGGGAATCGAACTCGCTAGCGCTCGCGCGGAGCGCTCGCTGCGCTGCTCGTCACGCACTACCAGCGCCTGCTGAATCACGTGACTCCGGATCGCGTGTACATTCTCGCAGATGGTCGCGTCGTGGTGAGCGGCGACCGCACGCTCTCCTCGGGCTCGAGCTGCGGGGCTACGACTGGGCCAAGGCGAAGGTGGCGCAGCGCTCCGGCACTCGGTGTTGCGTCGCCTTGCATCACGAGCGCGGCGCACTTGCCTGGTGGTGGACCTGGGTGCCTTGCGGGCGCGCTCGCGCGCCTGCTCAGCTCGGCTGACGGCACGTGATGACTGGAAGTACGTACCGCTGCGGCTGTTGGAGAAGCTGGTCTTCGTTTGCCGCCATCCGCGCCCTTGCCCCTCGATGCGAACGCCCTGGTCGCGAGCACGCTCAGCTGCACCGGTGAATCGCCTGGTATTTGTCAGCGGCATGCTCGTCAGCTGCGAGGCTGCTCGACTAGCAGGCATCGCGATCTGATTCCCCGGCGCGCACGACGCGATCCGGTTCACGCACGTGCATGCGTGTGCCGGGCGATGTGGAGCCTCGCCACTCTTGCCGCCGGTGGCGTCGACCTGCGTGTCCGGGCTGACGCCTCGCCGGCACCGGTCTGCCTATTCGTGTCGTGCGGGGAGCATCGCGCCAGCTACCCCGCGTCGTGGTCGATCAGGCGGGCGCGCGTGTCGCATCATCGAGCTTCGTCACGCTTGGAGGCGAAACCTTCGCCAACAGCGTGACTGACATCAGGCTGGGGAGAAGTGCACGGCACCGAACGCCTGATCGTCGCAGAGCCCAACGTTCACAGCTTCGTGCTGAGCAGCCATGGTTGCTGAGTTGGGGGCCGACAGCTGCGGCTCCTCGCATCGGGTCCTGCTGAGCGGCCTGCTCAGTCGTTTTCAGCCTGCGCGCGCATCTCGACGGCCGCGGCGCTGCTATCGACGCGAATGCGTTGCTGCTCGCCGACGGGCGCGAGCATCTCGAAGCGCACACAGCGTGATCCGGCACCGCGCCCCCGACACGTGCAGCGCCGAGCGCTTCCGCGGCGTGGCGGGCGATCGTGCGCGGGGGTCTTCAACGGGCGCATCGTGGTCGAGCCGGCGCGCGCGCAGCGGTCGCAACAGTCGAGCCGCAGTGTCCTGCTATCGGAGAAGCAGAAATCGATTCGCGCCCACAACTCGAAATCCTTCACAACGATGTCAAGTGCAGTCATGGCGCTACCACCGGGCAACTCGATCCCGCCGTGCTCTTCTATCTCTTGTCACGAGGTATCGACCCACAAACAGCGCGTGCCCTGCTGATCTATGCCTTCCTGGATGACGTGCTGGCGAAACTCGAGCTGCCGGAGCTGCGCCATCAGCTTGAACGCCGCATCTCAAATGCGCTTCCCGATCAACAGCGCATCGAGGAATTCCTGTGAATACAGTCACCAAACACGCGCGCAGCGGCGCCGATTCAAGCCGTTCGACGTGCAGCGGGTGCGCCGTGATTTTCCGATCCTTAGCCGTGAGGTGGCGGGGCATCCGCTCGCCTACCTCGACAATGCGGCTTCGGCGCGGCGGCCGCAGGCGTCATCGACGCGGAAGCTCACTACTACTCCGAGATTCACGCCAACGTGCACCGCGGCGTGCACGCCTGAGCCAGCAGCGCGACCGACGCCTACGAGGCCGCGCGCGAGAAGGTGCAGCAGCTTCATCAACGCCGGCTCGGTGCGAGGAGATCGTGTTCGTGCGCGGCACGACCGAGGCCATCAACCTGGTGGCGCAGAGCTTCCGGCGGCCCGCGCTCGCGGCCGGGCGACGAGATCCTCATCACCTGGCTGGAGCACCACTCGAACATCGTGCCGTGGCAGCTGCTCGTGCGAGCAGACGGGCGCGGTGCTGCGGGTCGCGCCGATCGACGACGCGCGGCGAGCTCGATGCTCGACGCGTTCGAGTCGCTGCTGTCGACACGCGCACGCGACTCGTCGCGCTGTCGCGCACGTCTCGAACGCGCTCGGCACGATCGTTCCGGTCGAGCCGCATCATCGCGCGCCGCCATGCGCGCGCGTCGCGGTGCTGCTCGACGGCGCGCAGGCCGTGCCGCACCTGACGCGTCGACGTGCGGGCGCTCGACTGCGATTTCTATGCCTTCTCCGGCCACAAGATGTTTGGACCCACCGGCATCGGCGTGCTCTACGGGCGCGAGCGCGCTGCTCGAGGCGATGCCGCCGTGGCAGGGCGGCGGCGACATGATCCTCACCGGTCACGTTTCGAGGGCACGACCTACAACCACGCTGCCGCACAAGTTCGAGGCCGGCACTCCGAACATCGCCGGGCGCCGTCGGCCTGGGCGCGGCGTATCGACTATCTCGAGGACCTCGGCATGGAGCGCATTGCGCGCGCACGAGCACGACCTGCTCGAGCTACGCGACCAGGCGCGCTGCAGTCCGTTTCCGGGCCTGCGCATCGATCGGCACCGCGCGCGAGAAAGCGTCGCGTGCTGTCGTTCGTGCTCGACGGCATCCACCGCACGACATCGGCACGATCCTCGATCAGCGAAGGCGATCGCGATTCGCACCGGTCATCATTGCGCGATGCCGGTCATGGAGCGCTTCGGCGTGCCGGCGACGGCGCGCGCCTCGCTCGCGTTCTACAACACGCGCGACGGAGATCGACCGCTTGGTTGCCGCGCTCGCCAAGGCGCGCGAGGTTTTCGGCTGATGGACCTCAAGGACCTGTATCGCGACGTGATCATCGATCACAACCGTCAGCCGCGAAACTTCGGCCGCCTCAACCCGGCCGACGCATCAGCGCCGAGGGTTTCAATCCCCTGTGCGGAGATCGAGCTCGACGCTCTACGTGACGCTCGAGGGCGAGCGCCTCGAAGCGACCTCAAGTTTGAAGGAACAGGTTGCGCTGATTTCAGTAGCTTCCGCGTCGCTCATGACGGAAAGCCTCAAGGGTAAGACACGCGCCGAGGCGCAGCGCTACTTCGACCGAGGTGCATGCCCTCCTCACCCAGGCGCGGTCACGTTCCGACGCTCGAGCGCTCGGCAAGCTCGCCGCGCTTTCCGGCGTGCGCGAATTTCCGGCGCGCGTGAAATGCGCCAGCCTTTGCTGGCACACGCTCAACGCGGCGCTCGCGCGGCAGGCCCAGCCCGTTTCAACCGAGTGAGCATGCGCGCCTACGAAAATGAGCCGGTGGTGATCGAGCGCGACGTGCGCGGCCGTGGTCGATCCCTGCCGGCATCAATGTCACTTTGCGCCCGGGACAGCGCGGGCTACATCACGCAGGCGCTCGGCGGCAGCTTCACCGTCGTACATCGACGGCAACCTGTTCCGCATTGCAGGCGAGGATGCCGATGCGATCGGCAAGGAGCCGCAGCAAGCCAATCGAGCTGCCGCCGGATGCGACCGAGGAGGATGTCGCGCACACTGGTCGTGGAACCAGATGCGGACCTGCTACGACCCGGAGATTCCCATCAACATCGTCGATCTCGGTCTCGTCTACGAGTGCGAGGTCCAGCACAACGACGACAACACACGCAGCGTCAGCGTGAAGATGACGCTGACCGCGCCCGGCTGCGGCATGGGCGACATCCTGGTACAGGACGTGAGCGAAAAGATCGAGATGATTCCGACCGTTGCGTGAAGTGAAGGTCGAGCTCGTGTTCGATCCGCCGTGGAATCAGTCCATGATGTCGGACGCAGCGCGACTGCAGACGGGGATGATGTAGGCCTGATACCCCATGAGCATCCGCTGGATCGATGTGGCGCCCGCCGATGCCGTCCCTCCAGGCGAGCATCCGCGTCTTCGACATCGACGACACACCGGTCGCGGTCTTCAATGTCGACGGTGAGCTGCTTGCGATCCATGACATCTGCACACACGACGGGGGAAACGCTGACCGGCGGCCCGGTCGAGGAGCACCGAGATCGTCTGTCCCCGGCATGGCGCACGTTTCTCGCTACGCACGGGCGAAGTGCTGGCGCCACCGGCGTATGAGCCGGTACGCACTCTACGGCGTACGCGTCGCAGACGGACGCCTGTGGCTGGAGGCGGAGGAATGAAACGCCTCACGCTGGTGCGGCACTGCCAAGTCCGACTGGAAGATTGCCGGATTGAAGGACTTCGATCGGCCGCTGAGCCGCCGGGGCCTGAAGGAGCGCCGGGCATGGCCCAGCGGCTTGCCGAGCAGAAAGCGCACGTAGATCTGCTGATCACGAGCCCCGCTGTGCGAGCGCTCGACAACGGCGCGCTTCTTCGCCAAGGCGCTCGACTACCCCTGCGGCAGCTCAAGTCGGAGGATCGCCTGTATCTGGCGCGTCCCGCGGAGATCCTGGATGTGATCCGCGGTGTCGGCACGCGCGTGCAGCACCTCGCGATCTTCGGTCACAACCCCGGCCTGAGTGAATTCGCGCAGCAGATCACCGCTGAGCCCGAGCTGGGCGAGCTGCCAACCTGCGCGGTGTATTCGATGGAATTCGAGATTGATAAGTGGTCAGAGGCGCGCTTCGGCGCAGCGCGCAACGCTTCTTTGGGCCAACCGCGGAATTTTCTGGATCTGTTGTCCTAGCGCGGCGCGCCGGCGGCATCAGCCAGCGCTGCAGCAATGCCAGGTCGAGGCCAGCGATTGAATTTGCGGCCCACTTCCCGCAGCAGCGCGACCTGTTCGAAGCCGAGTGCCTCGTGAAAGCGGATCGACGCGATATTGGCCGCATCGACGCCGGCGATCATCACGTGCTTGCCAAGCGCGGTGGCGCGCGGAAACAGCGCCTGCACAGCTCGCTCCCGATCCCCTGCCCACGACAGTCTTCTCGCACGTGCACGGTATGCTCGACCGTGTATCGGTACCCTGGCCAGGGACGAAAATCGCCAAAGGTGGCAAACCCCATGACGCCTGTGGCATCGCGCGCACACCAGCACCGGGTAGCCATGGACGACCCGTCCGCTCCACCACTCGAAGCGGTTTTCGAGCGTCACCGGCTCGTTGGAATAAACCGCAGTAGTGCGCGCGATGACCTCGTTGTAGATCGCGAGTATCCCGCTCAGATCCGCTTCGGTCGCATCGGCGATCAGCATTCCGGCACGTTCACCGCAAGGCCGCCCTGCGATGTCTCCTTGTAGATCGATGACATGTCGCGGCCGGTCTGGCGCATGGTGCGCGATCACCTGGTCGAGCGTGACCTTGTGAGTGCCGTCGCCCCGCAGCGCCAGACGCGCCGGCGTTGATCGCCTTGACGGCGCCCATCGCGTTGCGCTCGATGCAGGGAATCTGCACCAGGCCGGCCGATCGGATCGCAGGTGAGGCCGAGGTTGTGCTCCATGCCGATCTCGGCGGCGTTCTCGACCTGCCCGGTCGTGCCGCCGCAGCGCCGCGACCAGGCCCGCCGGCCGCCATCGAACAGGCCACGCCGACCTCGCCCTGGCAGCCGACCTCGGCGCCGGAGATCGATGCGTTCTGCTTGTAAAGGATGCCGATCGCGCCGGCGGTGAGCAGGAAGCGCAGATCACGCCATCCTCGTCGGCACCGGGCATCGAACCGGCGGTAGTAGTGCAGCACCGCAGGCACGATGCCAGCGGCGCCATTGGTGGGCGCGGTGACCACTCGGCCGCCGGCGGCGTTCTCCTCGTTCACCGCGAGCGCGAATAGCGTTGACCCAGTCCATCACGTCGAGCCCGCCGCGCGTGCCCTCGCTGCGTAAGCATCGCGATGCAGCCGCGGCGCGCGGCGACGAACGCTGAGGACGCCGGGCAGCAATGCCTGTCAGTTGAATCCTCTCTCGACGCAGTCCTGCATCACACGCCAGATGCGCAGCAGTCCCGGAGCGAATCTCCACATCGCTGCGCCACGTGCGCTCATTGGCCAGCATGACTTCGAAAATCTCGAGCCCGCGCTCGCGTGCGATTCGCAACAGGTCGGCGCCGTTGCCGAAAGGATGGGGCACTGCCGTGGCAGGCTCGGAAGGCGGTGGCTGCCGCTCCGGCGCCGCGGACGATGAAGCCGCCGCCGATCGGAGTAGGATTCTTCCTGCTGCAGGACCCTCCCGGAGCTATCCAGCGCAGTGGAAGCGCATACCGTTCGAGTGACCGCGGTAGCACCTGGTTACGCAGATAAAGCAGGTCGAGCGGCTCGTCGAAGCTGATCTCGTGCTGACCCAGTAGATTCAATCGGCCGGTGGAGCGAACTCGCTGCACCGATGCCTCGACGTCGTCCGGATCCACCTCATCGGGGCGATTGCCTTCCAGGCCCGTGAGCAAGGCGCGATCGGTCCCGTGGCCGTGGCCGGTCAGAGCCAGCGAGCCATAGAGTTGGATCGCCACCTTTGCAGTGCGCGACAGCAGCCCCTGTCTTGCCGAAGTCCTGCGCGAATTCACGCGCGCGCGTTCATCGGACCCACAGTGTGCGAGCTCGATGGCCCGATACCGATCTTGAAGATGTCGAAGACGCTGAGCACCGATGCCTGACCTCAGAGTAGTCTCGAGAGCGGTCTCCGACTCAGGGGACTCTTTTCGCGAACGCCGTGAATACGTCCCTGTAGGCTCCGTGAAAAACGTCCTGTTTTCACGGTCGCGAAAAAGAGTCCCCTGAGCAGAGCCTCTCGATCACGTTTCATCGCCAGCGAGGGACAGCAGCGTCGCGTTGCCACCCACAGCGGCGATGTTGTTCGTGACTGTCTGCTCGTTGGCGAATCGATGCAGGTAGTAGGGTCCGCCGGCCTTAGGACCGGTGCCCGACAGGCCGCGACCGCCGAATGGCTGCACGCCCACGACAGCGCCGATCATGTTGCGATTGACGTAAACATTGCCGACGCGCAATCGTGCCGCGAGATCGCGTGCCACGGAATCGATGCGGGTATGGATTCCGAGCGTCAGCCCGAACTGGGTAGCGTTGATCGCCTCCACGACCTGATCCAGCGCGCGCGCCGGATAACGGATCACGTGCAGGATCGGTCCAAATACTTCGCCCTTCAGGCGCTCGAGGCTGTCGATCTCGACAGCCAGCGGTGCAACGAAGGTGCCCTGCCCGTGCCAGGAATCGCGCCGGCAGCGATGGTGCCCAACGCGCCTCCTTCACGATGGCCTCAGCGTGAGCCTCGAGCATCGCGCGGGCGCCCTCGTCGATGACGGGTCCGACATCCGTCGCCAGCAGCGCGGGGTCGCCCAGCACCATTTCGTCCATGTAGCCCGCGAGGAGTTCCAATACCCGATCCGCAATCTCTTCCTGCAGGAACAGGACGCGCAGCGCCGAACAGCGCTGTCCGGCGCTGTTGAAGGCCGACTGCACCACGTCGGCGATCACCTGCTCGGGCAGTGCGGAGCTGTCGACCAGCATCGCGTTCTGCCCGCCGGTCTCGGCAATCAGCGTAGCGATCGGGCCAGAGCGCGCAGCGAGGCCACGCTGGATGATGCGAGCGGTCTCGGTCGAGCCCGTGAATACGATTCCGGCCACCCGCGGGTCGCCTACCATCCGACCGCCGAGCCGTGAGCCCTTGCCGGGAAGAAAGTGGAGCACGTCGGGAGGCACCCCTGCTTCGTGCAGCAGGAAATCGCACGATGTGCGATCAGCGGCGTGGGCTCGGCGGGCTTGGCAAGCGCTGCATTGCCGGCAGCGAGCGCCGCCGCTGACCTGACCCGTGAAAATCGCGAGCGGAAAGTTCCAGGGACTGATGCAGCCGAAGACGCCGCGGCCCTCGAGTCGCAGCTCATTGCTTTCCCCGGTCGGTCCGGGGAGCTTGAGCGGCGCGCCAAAATCCGCGCGGGCACGCTCTGCGTAGTAGCGCAGGTAGTCAACCGCCTCGCGCAGCTCGGATAAGCTGTCGGGAACCGACTTGCCGGCTTCGCGGATCGCCAGGGCAATGAGATCGCCGCGGTTCGCCTTCGAACAGGTGGGCCGCCTTTTCCAGGATCTTCGCCCGATCATCGGCCGCGCAGTGCATTCCAATCGGGCTGAGCTGCGACCGCCGCTGTGATCGCGGCGTCGACAGCACTCTCGTCGGCTGCGACGACACCACCGACCACTTCCGAGCGATTCGCAGGATTCGTGATCGGGTTTTGCGGACCATCGAGATCGCGGCCCGCAACCGAGGGCCGGCCGGTCCAGTAGCGTGCCGAGTCCCGCGCGCGCATTCGCGCGCGAGCTGCGTGAGCTCCCTGCTATCCGTCAGGTTGGGCCCGGCGGAGTTGATTCGCGCCGGTGCAAACAGGTCACGCGGCAGAACAATGCGTGGGTGCGCAAGGAATTTCAGGCCTTCGACCTGTGCTACCGGATCGGTAGCGATCTGTGTTGCCGGCAGCCGCTCGTCGACGATGCGATTCACGAAAGAAGTGTTGGCGCCATTCTCCAGCAGCCGACGCACCAGATAGGGCAAGAGGTCCGCGTGCGCTCCGACCGGCGCATAAACTCGGCACGGAAGGTTCAGTTTGCCGACACCGACGATCTCGGCATAGAGCTCCTCGCCCATGCCGTGCAGGCGCTGAAACTCGAACGAGCGACCGGTAAGTTGCGCCATCCGGATGATGCTGGCGACGGTGTGAGCGTTGTGTGTCGCAAATTGTGGATAAATGAATTCACCCCCATCGAGGACCAGCCGAGCACAAGCCAGATACGACACGTCGGTGTTGATCTTGCGGGTGAATACCGGGTAACCCGACAAGCCCCGCTCCTGGGCGCGCTTGATCTCGCTGTCCCAGTACGCGCCCTTGACCAGGCGGGATATTCAGGCGCCGCCAGTGGCCCGCGCCCGGCTGATCAGCCAGCGCAGCACATCAGGCGCGCGCTTCTGATAGGCCTGCACTGCGAGACCGAAGCCCCCCACCCAGCCGAAACGGATGCCTGCAGCACCCGATCGATCAGCTCCAGCGACAGCTCGAGCCGCTCCGATTCTTCAGCGTCGATGGTGAGGCGATGCGCGCGCTGCGTGCCTCGACGACGAGTTGCAGCAGTCTCGGTCCGAGCTCCGCGAGCACGCGCTCGCGTTGTGCGTACTCGTAGCGGGGAAAAAGCGCGGAAAGCTTCACCGAAATGCTCGGCGCCTCCTCGTCGGAGGCCGTCGCGTCTCGATATGCACCGGCGGTCGCGATGGCCTGCGAGTAGGCCGCGCTGTAGCGCACGGCATCCTCGGCGGTCATCGCCGCCTCGCCGAGCATGTCGAAAGAATAGCGATACTGGCGGTTGTCCCTCGCGCGCCCGCTGCAGCGCCTCCTGCATGGTGCGGCCCATGACGAACTGGTGCCCCATGATGCGCATGGCCTGCTTGAGCGCGGCGCGAACCACGGGCTCGCCGAGGCGCGTCGCCATCCGCGCGATCACCGTAGCGGGATTGGCGAGCTCATCGGCTTCCGGACGGATAAGCCGCCCGGTCAGCATCAAGCCCCAGGTCGAGGCATTCACGAACAGCGAATCACTGTCGCCGAGATGCTCCGACCAGTTCCCCGCTGCAATCTTGTCAGCGATCAGACGGTCAGCCGTTTCTGCGTCCGGAATACGCAGCAGCGCTTCCGCCAGGCACATCAGGATTACGCCCTCGCGCGAGGCGAGGTCGTACTGCTTAAGGAAGGCATCGAGCCCGCCCTTGCGTGTGCGATTGCGACGCACGGCATCGATGAGCTCGATAGCGAGCTCCTGCACCTGGGCCCGCACTTCCGGATCGAGCCTTGCGAGCGGCAACAGCCCGCCGACGCACTCGCGCTCTTCGGCGAGGTACAGGCCGTTGATCGCCGTCCCAACCGGGGACTCAAGCGCCACGCCGGCCGCTCGAATGAAAGCCGGCGACGCCAGAGCGGGATTGGCCGACATTAAGAGGTCCTGCAAGGTACAAGTGCGAGGGTCCGCATTGTACCAACACGGGGTGCAGCGCGGATTTCAGCCGCCTTGGCGGAAGCGCTTGACGTAGTCGGACAGGATACGGGCATGGTCGAACGCCAGAGGCGGCGGATGGCTTGGGTCGACCAGCGCGAAGGCGCGCGCATCGTCGCCTGCCGCGGGCTGCCCGTGCGCCGTCGCGACATAGACGATGCCGATCGTGTGCCCGCGCGGATCGCGCCCCGGATCGGAATACACCCCGAGCAAGGGTCCAAGCTCGATGACGAGCCCGGTTTCCTCGCGGGCCTCGCGTATCGCGGCCTGCTCGACCGTCTCGCCAAGGTCGACGAAGCCGCCTGGCAACGCCCACCCAGGCGGAGGGTTGCGCCGCTCGATCAGCACGATCGGGCGAGCCGGCCGGTCGACGAGCTCGATGATGGCGTCGACGGCAACGGGTGGCGTTACGGGTCTTGTCATGCGCGACTCTTAGCAGGAAACCGACGTCCCGGCCATCCGGCCCTGTCAACCGCGACGGTCAGGGTGCGTTCATGGCTGAAAGACGATACTCATTTCTTTCAGGCCGGGACCCGGGACCCCGGATAATTGCGCGCGTATGATCAGCAAAGAAACGGTTGTCGCGGCCAATCGCTTCGGGCTCGGCGCCCGACCCGGCGAACTCGAGCACATCGGTACGGATTCGCGCGGCTGGCTGAAATCGCAGATCGATCGTACGCCGCCAAAACCCCTCAGCTGACGTCGCTCAAGCCGAGCGACGAGATCCTGCGTGCGCTCTTTGCGACTCGCGAGGCGCGTAAGGATAAACGCGCTCCGGCCACGACTGGCGATCCGGTGCAGAAGATTCGCGACGCCCTGCTGCCCCACTACATCGCACAGGCGGAAGCGCGCGTGCGCATCGCCGCGCGTACCGAGGCTCCGTTCTACGAGCGCCTGGTGCAGTTCTGGAGCAACCACTTCGCCGTCTCCATCGACAAGCCAGTCTGTCTCGGCATCGCGGGTGCACTCGAGAACGAGGCGATTCGCCCGCTCGTCACCGGGCACTTCAGTGAGTTGTTGCGCGCCGTCGAGCAGCATCCGGCAATGATCGCTTATCTCGATAACCAGGCCTCCGCGGGACCTGATTCACAGCTCGCACGCCTCGCCCGACCGCGGGCCAACGCGCAACGCAAGGTCGGCATCAACGAAAACCTGGCGCGTGAGATCCTGGAGTTGCACACCCTCGGCGTCGACGGCGGCTACTCGCAGGCAGACGTCACGACGTTTGCGAACGTACTCACGGGGTGGTCGATTGGCGGTGGCGAGGGGCGCCTCGCAGGCGGCACTGCGGGCCGCTACTTTTCCGCGAGAACCTGCATCAACCCGGACCCCAAACTCTCCTCGGCAGGAACTACGCACAATCCGGCGAAGCGCAGGGTCTTGCGGTGCTGGCGGATCTCGGCCGGCATCCTCGACGGCGCGACATCTTGCCACCAAGCTCGCGCGCCACTTCATCGCCGATGATCCGCCGGTGCAAAGCATCGAAAGGATCGCGACTGCATTTCAGCGCAGTGAAGGACACCTGCCGACGACCTACCACGCACTCATCGACTCGAAGGAGGCGTGGAGTCCGCAGCCCGCGAAGTTCAAAACACCGCAGGACTTCATCTATTCGTCTTATCGCGCATTCGACATCGCCCCCGCTGAGCAGCGCGCGCTGCTCGCACCGTTCGAACTTCTTGGCCAGCGCATCTACTCGCCGGGCTCTCCGGCGGGATGGCCCGATTCATCGAGCGATTGGGACGGCGCCGATGCGCTGATGAAACGCATCGAATGGTCGGTCGCGGCCGGAGATCGACTCGCGGCGACCCAGGTGCCACTCACCACCGCGGGACAGGCGCTCGGTCCCTTGCTTTCGGAGCATACGCAGGACGCTTTGCACCGCGCGGCGAGTACTTCGCAGGCCCTGTCCCTCTTCCTTCTCTCCCCGGAGTTTCAGCGTCGCTGAGAGCCTGCCGTGATTTCACGCCGCATCTTCATGAACCGCGCCGCAGCCTGTGGCCTACTCACGCAACTTCCGGCTCTCAGTTTCGCCGCTGCTGACAGTGAATCCCGCCTGGTATTGGTGATCCTGCGCGGCGCGCTTGACGGTCTGACCGCAGTTCCACCGTTCGGTGATCCTGACTACGCCAGCGCACGGCGCGAGCTTGCCATCCCGACTCCCGGGACCAGCGGTGGCGCGCTCGCGCTCGACGCGACTTTCGGCCTGCACCCCTCGCTCACGCAGTTACAGCAGCGTTTTCAGCGTGGCGAACTCGCAGTGATCCACGCGGCCGCCTCGCCATACCGCGAGCGCTCCCATTTCGACGGCCAGAACGTGCTGGAAAACGGCACACCGCAACCTTCGGGAAGCGCGAGTGGCTGGCTGAATCGCGCTATTGCGGCGATTCCAGCCTCGGCTGCTCGCGGACAGCACGACCTGGGCCTGGCGCTGGGGCAGAACGTGCCACTGGTACTGCGCGGTGAGCAGCGGGTCACGTCCTGGGCGCCTTCGCTTCTGCCTGAAGTGGAGCCGGATACGCTTGCGCGCCTCGCAGATCTTTACGTCGCGGATCCCGTGTTGGCCATGCGACTCGACGAGGCGACCGCGATCGACACGCTCGCCGATGAGCAGATGGGCGCCGATCGCCTCCGCGCCCAAGGCAACCCGGCCTGGCGCCGGCAATGTCGCCCGGCTCAAGCTCATGGCGAACACCGCTGGCAAGCTCCTGGTAGCTGAGAACGGTCCTCGCATCGCAGTCTTCGATGCGACCGGCTGGGACACGCATGCGCAGGAAGGTGGCGCGACAGGTCAACTGGCGCAGCGTCTCGAGGGCCTGGATGCGGTTCTGGATACTCTGGTGAGCGCGTTGCAGCCCGCGTGGAAGCGCAGCGTGATCGTGGTCGCCACGGAATTCGGTCGCACCGTGGCGTTGAATGGCACGCGCGGCACCGATCATGGCACCGGAACTTGCGCGTTGGTGCTGGGCGGCGCGGTGAATGGCGGGCGTGTGATCGCGGATTGGCCCGGCCTCAATGCCCGCGCACTCTATGAAGGCCGCGACTTGAAGCCGACGACCGACTTGCGCGCCGTGTTCAAAGGAGTGCTGCAGCAACACTACGACATCAGCACCCGCGTGCTGGACGATGTGGTGTTCCCATCAAGCGCGGGCGCTGCGCCGATACCCGACCTGCTGCGAGCGTAGCGGAGGGTCGACTGAGTAGGTGTTTTCGAGACCGTGAAAAACACGGACGTTTTCACGGAGCCTACAGGGACGTACTTGCGGCGTTCTCGGAAACACCTACCCAGTCGAGCCTCCGCCAGCGAGAGCTGCTCAGTATACTGAGCAGCCATGGGAGCCGACCGCGCCACTGTCCCCGCGATCTTCGATACCACCACGGCCGGGTTCGCCGCCGACGTCCTCGAGCGCTCGAAAACTGCAACCGTAGCGGTCGACTTCTGGGCGCCGTGGTGCGCGCCCTGTCGTACGCTCGCGCCGATCCTCGAGGAACTGGTGCGCCAGTATGCAGGCCGACTGCTGCTGGCACGCGTCAACACCGATGAGGAGCCCGCACTCGCAGCGCAGTTCGCGATCCGCAGCATTCCGGATGTGCGCATTTTCCGCGATGGCCGCATGGTCGACGGTTTCGTCGGCGTCCAGCCGATCGCGCGATTGAAGCCGCTGTTCGACAAGCACGTGCCACGCGTGTCGGAGGGCGGACGCGAACAGGCACGCGCCTTGCTGCTCAATGGCGACCCGCCTGGTGCCATCGCGATGCTGCACAAGCTCATCGAGACCGATCCCGCAGAACCACGCCGCACGCATCGATCTGGCCGATGCCCTCACACGTACCGGGGCAGTGGATGAAGCTCAGGGCCTGCTCGACGCACTGCCGCCGAATGTTGCATCGGGCAAAGAGGCCGATGCGGTGCGGGCGCGAATCCATTTCATGCGCCACGCCGCCAGGGCCGAGGACGTGCCGGCGCTACAGGCCAAGGTGACGGCAGGCACCGCGGACCTCGGGATTTGCACCGGCTGGCGGCGTTCGAGATCTTGTTCGGCGATCCATCGCCAGCACTGGAATTGCTGCTGACGATCATGCGCCGGGATCGCAAGTTCAACGACGATCTGGGCCGGCGCAGCCTGCTGCAGAGCCTTTCAGCTCCTTGGCGATGCCGACGAGCGCGTCGCCCAGTACCGCAAACGCATGACGGCCCTGCTCTACTGAGCCGCTTCTTCACGCAGCCGAACCGCAAGCTGCGTTCCAAGATAACGTTCGATCCAGCGCCGCGCGCCATAGATCAAGGGCGTCAACAGGATCGCGAGCGTCAGTTTATAGCTGTAGTTGAGAGTTCCGACCGCGAGGAAGCGCTCGGTCGACCAGTGCTGCGGCCGAGCACGAAGGCGATGTAGAGCACCACGAAACTGTCCACGAGCTGGGAGAACACGGTCGAACCGGTCGAGCGCAGCCACACCAACCGCTCGCCGGTGATGCGGCGAATGCGGTGGAAGATCGACACATCGATGAGTTGACCGATCAGAAACGCGACTACCGACCCCGCAATCGTCCACATCCCCTGGCCGAAAATTGCCACGAATGCGGCCTGCATGTCGGGAACACCGTGCTCGCGGTTCACGCCAATCCACCATTCGGCTGGAGCAAGGTGGATAGCGGCATACGCGGCCAGAAACGCGTACACGATGAGCGCTACCGCCAGCCAGGAGATGAAACGCACGCCGCGAACACCAAAGTACTCGTTGATGACATCGGTCATCACGAACACGATCGGCCAGACGAGGACGCCGGCCGTGAAACTGAGCGAGCCTGTTTGACCGAACAGATTCCAATCGAACGGCTGCAGCCCGAACGTCGTCTCCAGCGCAAATATCTTGACACCCACGAACTCGCCGATCAGCGCGTTGGCGAGAAAGAAGCCGCTCAGCGCCATGAACAGAGCGTCGCGCGGCGCTCGTTCGTTCCGGCGCTCACCGGCGTAACGCGCGCGGCCCCGGGTATTTCCAGAGTCGCAACCGCACCGCGCGCATCGCGTCGATTCTCCAGGCTAAGCGTACCGCCATGGCCCTCCGCGATCTGGCGTGACAGCGCGAGGCCAACGCCACTTCCCCGGCTTGGTGGTAAAGAAAGGGAACGAAAAGGTTGTCAGGATTGGCGATGCCCGGACCCGAATCGCGCACGGCGATCACCAGCGAAGTCGCCATCAGCGCGTGCCACTAGCGCGATCGGCTGCGTAACTTCGCCCTGTGCTTCGGCTGCATTCTTCACCAGGTTGATCAGCGCTTGCTCGAGCTGATCTTCATCCACACAGGCCTCGAGTCTCTCCTCGACCTGCGTGTCGATGCGATGTGCCGGATCGAGCGCAGCGATCCGCGCCAACAAGCCCTGCAGGCCGACCCAGAGCGGCTTTTGGTGGCGGGAGGCGCGCGAGCCGGCTGTATTGCGCCAGGAAGCGCCCCAGGGAATCGGTGCGATCGCCGATGACCTCGAGCGCATCGAGCGCATCGTCGCGCGTGCGTCCGGGACTCAGCGCGTCCGCGACCAGGTCGCGCAGAGTCTCGGCGAGCGAGCGAGATCGGCGTCAGCGAATTGTTGACCTCGTGGCCAATGACCCGTATCAACCGCTGCCACGCGAGGCGCTCTTCCTCACGCAATGCCTGGCGCAGGTCAGCGACGATGAGCAGGTGCTGCGCGAGGCCGGATTCGCGAAAGATGCCGTGCGTGACCTGCCAGCGGCCACCGTGACCCGCTACCGATGCGACGATGCGTGTTCCCCCGCTCCCTTCCAGGAATTCCTCGAGAGCCACTTCGACCGCACTGCGGCCGATCGCAAAGTCCGGCGGGACGTCAAGGAGGCGCGCGGCCGCGGGATTCGCCAGTCGTAGCTGGTGCGCGCTGTCGAATGCGAATACCGCGACATCGATCGAGTTGATCAGCTTTTCGAGCAGCGCCGTGGCTTCCATCGCTTTGAGCCGCTGCTCATGCAGAGTCTTGCCAAGATCGTTGATCTCACCCGCCAGCTCGCCGAGCGCATCGCCCCGCTCGCACGCCGTCCCCGCACTGTGTAGTCACCGGCGCGATAGGCTTCGATCAGCATTGGCGAGGCCGCGCAGCGTTCTGCACGATGACTTCGCGCAGCAGTGCTGCCGTTGCACCGATGATCAGGACCAGCATCACGAACAGGCAAACGCGCAGGATCGGGCTCAGGTTCAGCCAGTAGAGCAGGATTGCACCGAGCAGCATCGCAGGCACGGCCAGCGCGATCGTGAGCGCGGTAATGCGCTGCTCGAATGCCAGTGGGACGCGCGCGCCGCGCCAGCTCAGCCATCCGTGGCAATTCCCAGTTTTCCATGCGCCGATACATTGCGCTGCGTGACAGATCCGGAGCGCCATGCGCTGCCGCTGTCGCGCTGCCTGCATGCCGGCGCGCAACGTGCAGTGCGGATCAGGGACTCGCTCGGCATCTTCGAGGGCTCATCTCCTCGAGCGCGGGCGGACGCCTGCTCCGCGGCTCCCGGACGCAGATCGGCACTGCCGACAATCTCACCACCCGCGAGCAGCACGGCCCGCTCCACGACATTGCGCAGCTCGCGCGCGTTGCCAGGCCAGGGATATTGCGTGAGCGCGCGGATCGCTTGCGCATCGAAGCCGCTCAGCGGGCGAGCGTAGCGGCGCGCCGCATCCGCAAGGCCGTCCTCGCCAGCGGCAGGATATCCGTCGTTCGCTGGCGCAGGGGCGGCATGCTTGAATTTCTACCGTGTTGATGCGAAACATCGGGTCCTGGCGGAACTGGCCTGCTGCAACGCGTTGCCCGAGGTCCGCATTGGTCGCCGAGATCAAGCGCACGTCCACGCGCCGCGTACGCGAGGAGCCAACCGGCTCTGAACTGCCCGCTCTCCAGCACGCGCAACAGCTTTGCCTGCTGGGCGGCCGGGGAGATTCCGCACCTCGTCGAGGAATAACGTACCCCCGTCGGCGAGCTCAGAAGCGGCCCGTGCGCTCCTGGCGCGCGTCGGTAAACGCGCCCTTGACGTGACCGAACATCTCACTTTCGACACACCGTCCGGCAACGCACCGATGTTCACTTCGATCAACGAGCGTTCGCGTCGCCCTGACCAACCATGGACCAATCTTGCCAACAGGCTCTTGCCGGTGCCGTTCTCACCCGTGAGGAGAACCGGAGCGTTCGAGTCCGCCACCGCGCCGTGCCACGGCCAGCGCTTCCTGCATCGCCGGAGACTCGGCGATCACGGCGCCTTCTCCGGCGCCTCGCAACAGGGCGTTCTCCAGCCTCAGGCGTTGGCTGCGCCTGAGGGCGTGGCCCAGCCTCCAGCTGGTTGCGGACGACCGCGAGCAGGCGTTGGTTCTGCCACGGCTTTTCGATGAAGTCCCGCTGCTCCGGCGCGCATCACTTCGACCGCCACGCCAATTGTGGCCCACGCCAGTCATGACGATCACCGGCAGATTCGGGTCGACCTGTTTCAGCCGGCCAAGCAGATCAGCCCTTCCATACCGGAGGTGGTATCGCGCGCGTAGTTAAGATCGATGAGCGCCGCGTCGAAGCGCGTGGAGCGCACCGCCTCGACGCGCACCGGCGGGTGAACTGGCGAGCGCGACCTCGATACCTTCCTTGCCAAGCAGGAGGCGCAGCGCAGTCGAGTACATCCTGCTGGTCGTCGGCGACGAGAAGGCGGGGTTGCATGCGGAGTCTGCAGGAATCCACGCGGGGACGAGCCCCCAATGGACATGGGTGTAGGGCAGCTCTGCACAGGTTTCATGGTGCGCGTTGCGTCGCCAACGATGCAGATGCTAGGCGCACTCCGCAGCCAATGGTCGATTCCATTGGCAAGGGGGTGCAACGACGCAGCTGCCCGTTCGCGGCGCAACCCGGACGGGACCGTCCTCGGCAAGCCTCAGGCGGCGTTGCGAGGCTTGTCGATGTCGACATATCGACTGCGCCTCGCGCCTGGCCAGAAAGCTTGCGGGCACGGTCGCGCCCATGAAACGCTGTGCAGAGCTGCCCGCTTGCAGCAGAGCGGACGGGGGCCGACAAGCCGGCCCCATCCGGATGCGATCGGATCAGGTGTGGCGCAGCGCTGCGCCCGGTTGCAGCGCCGGTGCACGACGCAGGGCACTGCGGTTGCCGCGCCGATCGAAATCGTCAGCGTGAGCAGAACGATCGTGTAGACGACCGGATCGTGAAAGTTGCTGGCGCCGATGGCCGATCCCAGCAGGTAGGTCATGAAGGGCGCGAGCAGGATACCGAAGTGCCAGACCCAGGCCGAGTTGCCACCCGGAACGACGCGCGACCGCACCGATGATGCCGCCGTCCGGCGCGCCGAAGCGCGCGGCGGATCGCGATCTCACGTGCACTCTGTGCCACAGAGTAGGCCAGCACGCCGTAAATTCCCGCGGCCGCGAGCGCGATGGTCACCAGCCCGAACACGACGAACATGCCGCCGATGATGCGGATGCCGCCGCCTTTGATGGCGCGATATTCCGGAATCGTGCGCAGCCAATAGACCGCGAGATCCGGATCGATCTGGCGAACAGTTTCGCGGATGGCACCCGCGAGAACGTGCGGATCGCCATTCGTGCGCAATACCACGGTCAGGAAACGCTCTGGTTCCTGCGCAAACGGCACGTAGACGGCGGGCAGCAGCAATCCGGTTGAGAACGGATCGGTATCGTGATCGATATCTCCGACCACGCCGACCACGGTGCGCCACTTCGAGTCGGGCGCGGCCGGATTCATGCGCACCTGTTGCCCGAGGGCGCTCTTACCTGGCCAGGCCTGGCGGGCAAAGGATTCATTCACGATCGCGACCGGAAGCGTGTCTTCGCCATCCGTCGCTGAAAATCCCCGGCCGGCGACGAGTCGTCCACGCATCACATCGAAGAAGCCCGGATTGATATTCACCTGCGAGGCGAACGGGTACTCACTCTGCGACTTGTGCGATCGTCCGGGTAACGCGTACAGCTTGCGGTAGCTCCCATAACCCGGCGGTGTGTTGACGATCGGTGTGCCCCGGTCGTGCCGGAATGGCGCTGGCACGCCTCTGCAGCTCGTCGATGAAACGTGCGTTCTGGTCTTTCGGATAGGCGACCTCCGGCGGTCAATGCGGCCGGTCATGAAGGGGCGCACATCGACACCGAGGTCCTTGTGAGTCGCGGTAATCGCACCCTTCACCATGATCCCAGCCGACGTCAGCGACACGCAGGACAATGCGATTTCGACCACGACGAGCCAGCGGATGATGCGCCCGGTGCTGAGCCCGGTATCGCGGGTGCCCTCGCGCAGGATGCTGTTCACATCGACACCGGACACGCGGATCGCCGGAAACAATCCGGCAGCCAGCGTACTGAAAGACCGAGCGCCACCGCGAAAGACGCCACGCGCGCGTCGATTGTGAAGCGCCACCACGGGGGCAGGTTTTCGAGCTGTGTGATTGCGCGCGAGATGAATTCCAGCCCCGCCGCCGCGAGCGTGAGCCCCAGGGCGATGCCAGGCCGCCGATCACGGCCGCTTCCGCCAGCATCTGCAGTACGAGTCTGCTCCGCCCGGCCCCGACGGCGCGTCGCTCACCCCGCCTCCTGGGTGCGGCTCGTGGCACGCACCAACATCAGACCGGCGACATTCACGCACGCAATGATGAGCACCAGGAACACGCTCGCCAGAGCCTCTGGAACAGCTGCAGGTCGGAGCGCCCGAGTTCTGCCGCCGCTATGGGCTGCACGTCGGGCTCATGGCCTGCGTCGGTATTCGGGTACTTCGCCGCGAGGTTGGCGGCGATCGTCGAAGCTCGGCCTGCACCTCGTTGATGGTCACGCCAGGTTTCAGCCGCCCGATCACGCGATAGTCGCTCGTTCGTCTTGCCGCGCGCCAACTCCTGCAGTTTCTCGCGCGCCGGCACCCAAAGCTCCGCAGCCGGGTATTCTATCACCGGGCATGACGCCAATGATCGTGGCGGTCTCGCCGTTGACGCGTAGCGAGTTGCCGATCACCTTGGCATCCTGGTTGTAACGGGTGCGCCACAGATCGTTACTCAGCGACCACGACCGGTGATGCGCCCGGAATGGCATCGCGTGCTTCGATGGTGCGACCGAGCAGCGGTTTGAGCCGCGTCTGCGCAAAGACGCGCCGGTGACAAAGGCGCCGTCATAGCGCGCCGGCAGGCCTCACCGCTCACGATCGCCGTCCCGACGCTGGTACCGCCGAGATCCTCGAGCTTGCTCTGCGTGGCGCGCCAGTCTTCCAGCGCGTGAGAACCGACGCCGACCTGATCATTGTTGTGTACGCGATCGAACAGCTGGATGCCCACGAGCGATTCAGGCTCAGGCACGGGTGGCGGCAGCTGCGCAACGGCGTGCACGACGCGGGCATGGTCACGACCACCGCGAGACCGAGGCCGAGTACGGTAGTAGTGAGCGCGGTGAATCCGGTGTCCGTAGCAGCGAGCGGGAGGCAATGCGCAGATCGTGTATCAGTTGCATGGGCGCTCCTCAGTGTGCCTGCGCACGCCGTGGCATCGCTTCTTCATCGACGATGCGACCATCGAAGAGCGACACGCGCCGCTCGGCGTATGCCGCATAGCGCGGATCGTGTGTGACCATGCACACGGTTGAACCACCGGCGTGCAGTCGCGCCAATAATTCCATCACGGCATCGCCGTTGCGTGAGTCAAGATTCCCCGTGGGCTCATCGGCCAGCAGGATCGAAGGCCGTCCGACCAGCGCACGAGCCACCGCCACACGCGCTGCTGCTGCCCGCCGGAGGTTGCGAGGGATAGTGATTGAGTCGATGTGACATGCCGACGCAATCGAGCGCAGCCAGTGCCGCCTCGCGACGCTGCGTCTGCGTCATGGCGTGCGATAGGTGAGCGGCAGCTCCACGTTCTCGTACGGTGAGATCACCGATCAGGTTGAAGGCCTGGAAGATGAAACCGATTTCGCGATTGCGGATACGCGCACGCTGTTCGTTACCGAGCCGGGCAACCGGCGTGCCGGAAGTGCGTACTCGCCTTCCGAGGGACTGTCCAGGAGGCCGAGAATCGCGAGCAGTGTCGACTTGCCGCAGCCGGAGGGGCCGGAGATGGCGAGAAACTCCCCGGCGCGCACTTCCAGCTGAATGCCGGAGGCGCGTGCGTTTCCACCTCGTCGGTCACGAAACACCTTCACGACATTGTTGGGGCGGATCATCTTTGCCTCGCTCACGGTTCAACCTCCGGGTCCGCAATCCAGTCACGATGATTCCCAGCAGGCTCCACACGAGCACGCCGTAATAGACGCAGCCGGTAAACATCTCGACGCAGAAGTTCAGATCCACGCTCATGTGCTTACTCCACGTTGAGCCGCTCGTAGCGGCGCGTACTGTGAAACATCCGACACGATCACCCGCTCGCCCGGCGCCAGCCCGGCAAGCACTACAATCCGATCCACTGATGCTTTGCCAAATCTGACTGGCACGCGCTGCGCACGACCGTCATCAGCGCAGGCGAAATACGCGCGACTCGGACTCGGGCTGGACGCTGACCGGTCGCGCGACCTGCAGGACATCCGCCAGCCGTTCGATGTCGATCGTGCCTTCGATGGACAGATCCGCGCGTGCACCGGCGGGCCAGCCGGCCTCGGGGTGCGATTTCGACCCGCACCGTGCCATTGCTCACTGCGGGTTCAACGCGCTCGACGTGACCAGCAACAACACCATTGCGCGTGTCGATGCTCGCTCTTTGCCCGGCGGCGAGATCCTTCGCGTCGATCTCGGGGATTGCGAGCTCGGCGAGCAGAGAACCAGACGCGCGACTCGCGCGATGCTGCGCGCCCAGCGCGAGCTGCTGGCCGCTCTCCACGACGAGGGCCTGCAGCACGCCATCCAGTCCGGCGCGCACCAGCAACGCATCCGCCTGCGAGCGGCGACGCAGCGCGGTCTGTCCCAACTGCGCGAGCCGCGCTTTCTGCCCAGTGAGCTGCGCCGCGACGGAAGCCTGCAACTTCCCCAGTCGCTCCTGTTCAATTTCCAGTCGCACGCCGAGCTGCTCGGCGGTGAGCTTGGAGCGTGCGATCTGCAGCTCGGATATTGCATGCTGGCCCGCGAGTCGCGCCTCGGCTTCTGCCTGCAGACGCAGGCTCGTACTGCGCCCGCGCTTCAGCAATGCGCGCGCGCTGATCGAGCACCTGGCTGTCGAGCTGCAAATGGAACGAGGCGAGCTCGGCACGCGCCGCGTCTTAATGCGAGGCTCGCTTCCTCAGCCAGCTGTCTGCAGCTCCGGGTTCCGACAACTCGACCAGCACCGTGTCCGCGGAGACTTCCGTGCCCGGGCGGACCAGCACGCGCTCTGACGCGACCCTCAGCGGCCTGCCGCAATCCAGCGTTGGTCGCGTGGCACCAGCGCGTTCCGGTGCCACGCGCACACGGCGCAGCAGTTCGCCGCGAGTCACGACATCGACGTAGAGCCAGTCTTCGCGTCGATGCGCCGGAGCCATTATCGGCTCGAAGGTCGCGAGTGCGATGCCGGCGGCCATCACGGCAACAACGGCGGCGCCGACGATCGCGCCAGCGCTTGCGTTTTGCGGCGATCGACATCGGTTCGAGGACGGTCCAAGTGCGGCTCAGCTGGAAGTGCTTCTGGCGGAGAGCCAAAGCACCTGGCGTGCCAAGCACGCCGCGTAACCTCTAATGCATTGATCTTTCAACCATAACCTCCAACCTGGAAGGGGCCGCAGGCCGGCGCAGGAGTCTCCCCAGTCGGGACGCGACCTCTCCCTTGCGTCCACATTGGTCTCGGGACGATCGGTTCTCTACTATTCTTGGCGCCGCAGCTTCCATCAGGCACCGCCGCTGGCGCTTGTCGGGACGCGCGCCGGGACGCGTGGGCAAGTGCGGCCGCGAGCGCATGCTGTTCCTTCGCAGGCGTACGCGTCGCGCGATGCTGGCGGCGCTTCCTCGCGGCAGCGCAGCCGCGGCGCACCGCGGCCGCCGCGCCGCTTGCGGCAGAGCGCGATGTTCACTTCGCGCACGATGGGCCCATCGGTGATCTCGAGACCGGTCCCCTGACCCGCAACGGGATGCGCCGGCTTTACGCGTTCACCGTTGAGATGCACCCCTCCCACCCGCGACTGCTTGGGCTCACCAGCGCGCGGCTCTTTGTAGAAACGCACGCACCACTAACCATTTGTCGATGCGCGCGCGGTCGATCGATTCAACGCTGGCGCTTGCTCACCGGGAACTCCCGATCAATCCGGATTTCAGCCGTTATAATGCGCGACCTTTCCCGGACAGCGGTATTTGCTCGTGAAGGATGAATTGCTCCGGCGTCTGGCGGCAGACACCGAACGGCTGCGCGAACAGGGACTCTATAAGGTCGAGCGTGTGCTCTCCACTCAGCAGGCGCGGGTGCGCGTGAGCAACGGCACGGATGTCCTCAACCTGTGCGCCAACAACTACCTGGGCCTCGCCAATCACCCGGCGGTGCGCGAGGCCGCCCATCGACGCGCTCGATCGCTACGGCTACGGCATGGCCTCGGTGCGCTTCATCTGCGGCACGCAGACGCATGCACAAGGAGCTCGAGGAGCGCGCTCGCGCGCGTTTCTCGGCACGCGACGACACGATCCTCTATTCGCTCGTGCTTCGATGCCAACGGCGGCCTGTTCGAGACGCTGCTCGACGAGCAGGACGCGGTGATCAGCGACGCGCTCAACCACGCGAGCATCATCGACGGCATCCGCCTCTGCAAGGCGCAGCGGCTGCGCTACGCAAACAGCGACCTCGACGAGCTGCGAGACGCGCCTCAAGGAGGCGCCGGGCGCGCGCACGCGGCTGATCGCCACCGACGGCGTGTTCTCGATGGACGGCGCGCATCGCCGAGCCTGACGAGCATCTGCGATCTCGCCGATCGCTACGGCGCGCTCGTGATGGTCGACGACTCGCACGCGGTCGGCTTCGTCGGGCGCGACGCGGCCGCGGCACGCCGGAGCGCGCGGCGTCGCTCGAGCGCGTCGACATCCTCACCGGCACGCTCGGCAAGGCGCTGGGCGGCGCCGGCCGGCGGTTACACCGTCGGCGCCGCCGCGAAATCATCGAGCTGGCTGCGCCAGCGCTCGCGGCCGTACCTGTTCTCGAACAGCATTCCGCCGGTGGTCGCGGCTGCCGAGCGCTGCGCGTGCTCGACCTGCTGCGAGGACGGCGCCGAGCTCCGCGAGCGCAGCTGTTCGAGAACACGCAGCTACTTCCGCGCGCAGCATGACCGACGCTCGGCTTTCGAGATCGTGCCCGGCGAACATCCCATCATTCCCGTCATGCTGGGCGATGCCGCGCTCGCGGCGCGACATGGCGGATCGCCTGCTCGACGAAGGCGTGTACGTCATCGGCTTTTCCTTTCCCGTCGTGCCGAAGGGCAAGGCCCGCATCCGCACGCAGATGTCAGCGCGGGCCTCACGCCAGGACAGCTCGAGCGCGCCGTGGATGCCTTCACAGCGTCGGTCGCGCAAGCTCGGTGTAATCTCGCTGACTGAACGAGCCTCATCGATGAAAGCACTGGTCAAAGCCGAGCGTGCCGAGCCCGGAATCTGGATGGAGGAGATCCCGGAGCCGAAGCGTCGGTCACAACGACGTCCTGATCCGAGATCGCGCAAGACCGCGATCTGCGGCACCGACATGCACATCTACAACTGGGACGCGTGGGCGCAGCAGACGATCCCGGTGCCGATGGCGGTCGGCCACGAGTACAGCGGCGAGATCGTCGAGATCGGCAGCGAAGTGCAGTGGTCTCAAGACCGGCGATCGCGTCTCCGGCGAGGGCCACATCACCTGCGGCTACTGCCGCAACTGCCGCGCAGGCCGGCGCCACCTGTGCCGCAACACCATGGGCGTCGGCGTGAACCGGCCCGGCTGCTTCGCTGAGTACCTGGTCATCCCGGCGGTCAACGCCTTCAAGCTGCCCGAATCGCATCGGCGACGAGGTCGCCTCGATCCTCGATCCCTTCGGCAATGCCACGCACACCGCGCTCGCCTTCAACCTGGTGGGCGAGGACGTGCTCATCACCGGCGCCGGGCCGATCGGGATCATGGCGGCCGCCATCGCGCGCTTCGTCGGCGCACGCCACGTCGTCGTCACGGACGTCAACGACTACCGTCTCGACCTGGCGCGCAAGATGGGCGCGACCACGCGCGATCAACGTCGCGCGCGAGTCGCTCGACGACGCCATGAAGGCGCTCGGCATGGACGAAGGTTTCGACGTCGGGCTCGAGATGTCCGGCAATCCGCCCGGCTTTCCGCGACATGCTGCGGACCATGCATCACGGCGGCAGCGTCGCGCTCCTCGGCATCCCGCCCGGCGACACGGCGATCGACTGGAACCAGGTCATCTTCAAGGGCCTCGTGCATCAAGGGCATCTACGGCCGCGAGATGTTCGAGACCTGGTACAAGATGTCGGCGATGCTGCAGAGCGGCCTCGATGTCGACGCCGATCATCACGCATCACCTCCCGGCTCAGGAATTACCGCGACGCTTTCGAGACGATGAAGACCGGCCGATCCGGCAAGGTCATCCTGGACTGGTCAGTGACGCTCTACCGACCCTGCGCCACCGCACACGGGCAATAGGAATACAGATGACGCGGATCATTGAAGCGCGTCCAGCGCGCGGCTTCGATCTCCAGCGGATTGAGTGCCCGGCGAAGGATCGCTCGGTCGTGGATCATCGAACCCGGCTGCAATCGCGAGGCGTGACAGCATCGAGTGCAGCTCGAGGGCCAAAAACTGCTCCCAGCTCATCTCCGGCTCGAGAAATTTGGGCTCGAAGTCTTCCCCAGGTCGGCGCGCTTCGCCAGCTGCCTTGATCGCCTGATCGAGATTGCCAAACTGGATCGACGAGCCCGTGCTCACGCCGCATCCCGGCCTGACCAGACGCGACCCTGCGCGACCGCGTCGATCTCGGCGGGAGTCTTGCCACGCCCCGCGGCGACGTGATCGAGGAACACCGAGTAGGCATGCTCCACGCCCGACTGGAGCACATCCCGCGTGCCGCGGGCCCCAGGACGATCGGGCGGAAATCGCCGCTGAGCACGGTGGTGCCCACGCCGTCGACATGCGCGCCGACTTTCTGCAGCGTGCGCTGGAAGGTTGGGATCGCCGCAATCACGCCGATCGAGCCCGTGATGGTGGTCGGGCTCGCCCAGATCTCATCGGCGGCCGCGCCGTCGTGCGCATCAGCCGCCGGATGCCGCCACGCTCCCCATCGACACAATGACGGGCTTGCGCCCTCGGCGCGGAGCGACTTGATCTGGCGATAGATCTGCTCGGAAACAAGACACGCTGCCTCCGGGGCTGTCCACGCGCAACACGATTGCCTTGATGTCATCGTCGTGGCGCGCGTCGCGCAGGATTTCAGAAGTCGAGTCACCGCCGATGCTGCCGGGCGGTTGCTTGCCGTCGAGTATTTCGCCGGCGCGACCACGACGCCGATCTTGTTCTTGGATCCTGATTTCAAGCACCCCGTCCGAATGGACGGTGGCGAGGTAGGAGTCGAGCGAGATGCTGTTGTAGGAATGCGAGGAATCATCCTCACCCACAATCTCCTTCAACTCCTCCTCGACGTCTTCGCGGCTTTTGAGCGCCGTCACCAGGTTCTGCGCCAGGGCGAGCTTCGCGGTATCGCCCTGTGCTCCCTTTACCAGGGCTGCAGCCTGGTCCGCGTATTGAGCCAGCGCACCGGGTTGGAGCTTGCGAGCCACAGTGACATCCGCCTGGTAGGCATTCCACGAAGCGTGTTGATCCACGCCTGGCTCTCTTCGCGCTCACTCCGGCGACATAATGTCGTTGCGTGTGTAGCCATCCGCAAAGCTCTTGTGCGCGCCGGTACGGAACACGTTGACGTCCACCGCGAGCTTGTCGAGCGCGTCAACTTGAAGTGCATCCGATAGTAGTCATAGCCGTCGATGTACACCGTAGCGTGGATCGAGATTGATCTCGTCCGCCTGCGCGGCGAGGTAGTACTGCGTCTGCTCGTAAGCGCTGCCGACGGCGATGACTTTCTTCCGGAGGTCGGAACTCGCGCAAGGCCGTACCGATATCCTGGAGCTTGGAGAGTCCGCCGCCGCTCGATCTCGTCGAGATCAGCAGCACCGATCTTGATGCGATCATCCTTGGCCGCGGCCTGACCGCATCCAGCACATCGCGCAAGCGCGTTTCCGGCTCGCGCCTTCGCCGGTCGCTCGGCCCAGTGCACGATCGAACGGATCGCCGCTCAGCTGTTCAACCAGGCGTCCCTGGATGTCGAGAACCAGCGCCGCACGGTGCGGCACGATGGGAATCGAGGAACGAATTGCGCCGAGGAGAGACGCCGAAGATCAGGAGCAGAAGAACGAGGTGCAGGACCTTGCGCAGCGCATCCAGTGCACGCCACAGAAACCCGAGCACTCCCTTGACCGTCTCGCTTACCGACACTTATGCCCTCGCGAACTGCATCGCCGCTCAGCCCGCGGCGCCGTAGGAAATCCGGTAGATCACCCCGCGCATATCGTCCGAAACCAGCATCGACCCATCCGGCAGGACCAGCAGATCGGCTGGTCGACCCAGCACGCCGCCGTCCTGGTTCCATCCGGTAATGAATGGTTCGTACGCGGTCACCTTTTTCACCTTCCAGACGCACCAGCGTTACCCGGTAGCCAGCTCGCTCCTTGCGGTTCCACGAGCCATCGCTCGGCAATGAAGATCTGATTGTGATACGACTCGGGGAACTGCGTGCCGGTGTAAACTTCACGCCCAGCGGCGCGACGTGTGCACCGAGCTTGCGTGCGGCGGTGTGAGCCTTCGCGCAGTCGCCCAGCTTGCCGAATTCCGGGTCCTGATTTCGCCAGCGTGGCAGAGCGGAAACCCGAAGCTGAGTCCGGCCGTCGGCGCACGATTGAGTTCATCGGGCGGCAACGTCCTCACCCAGCCAGTCGCGCCCGTTATCCGTAAACCACAGTTCTTTCGTGACCGGATGCCAGGTGAAGCCCACAGTGCTTCGAATGCCGGTGGCGAAGACCTCGCGGCCGCTGCCGTCGGCATTCATCCGCGTGATCTGCGCGTAGCCTTTCTGATCGCAGACGTTGCAGGGAGCACCGATCGGGACATGAGAGCTTGCCGTCGGGACCGAAGGCGATATATCTCCAGCCGTGGTGTCGGTCTGCCGGCAGATCGCTACGGACCACGGCGGGTTTCGGCAGGGAATCGAGTCGCCCTTCGATGCCATCGTAGCGCAGGATGCGCTGGATCTCGGCGACGTAGAGTGACCCGTCGTGAAACGCGACGCCGTTCGGTACGACCAGGCCCTGCGCGACTGTTGTGACCCGTTGCCGGCCATCAGCCAACTCGTGCACTGCGTAAACCTTGCCGGCCCCCTGGGTTCCGATGAACAGCGCTTCCGCGATCGCCGAGCGCCATCGATCGCGCCCGGGCACGTTGTCGGCGTAGATGCTCACCGTGAAGCCCGGTGGTGCCTTGAGCGCGGTGAGAATCTTCGCAGTGTCCGCGCCCCAGAGACGGCACTCAGGGTCGAGATCGCGCAGAACAGGGCTGCGCGACGCAGATGCCAGCGTGCCATCGCCAGATTCACGTTGGCTCCCTTGTCCGCCGGTCCGCTCAGACCTTCTCTTCGATGCGCGCTGCCTTGCCGGAGAGATCACGCAGGTAGTACAGCTTGGCGCGACGCACGTGCGCCGCGGCGCTTCGACCATGGATCTCGCTGATGGAGGGACTGTAGGTCTGAACACGCGTTCGACGCCCTCGCCGTGCGAGACCTTGCGCACTGTGAACGAGGAATTGAAGCCCCGGTTGCGCTTGGCGATCACGCATGCCCTCGTACGCCTGAACGCGCTCGCGGTCCCCTTCCACGACTTTGACCTGCACCAGCACCGTATCGCCAGGCGCGAAGTCGGGAACCTTGCGCGTCATGCGCGCGCTTTCGATGTCTCTGATGATCTTGTTCATGATTGCACTCAAGTTCGATTCCGGCGGACACACCCGCCGTCATTCCACGTTAGTCCACGTCCCGCTGGGCGTGCTCCGCGATGAACTCATCGAGAAGCCCGCGCTGCTCGGCATCGAGCTGCAACCCTGCGAGCAGATCAGGCCGCCGCTGCCAGGGTGCGCCCCAGCGCGCACTTCAATCGCCAGCGCCGGATCGCCGCGTGATTACCCTGCAGCAGCACCTCCGGCACTACACGTCCCTCGAACTGCTCCGGCCGGGTGTAATGCGGCCAGTCGAGGAGCCCGTCGACAAACGACTCCTGCTCAGCCGACTCGCAATCGCCGAGCACCCCGGGTACCAGTCGCGTCACCGCATCGAACACCAGCAGTGCCGGCAGGTTCACCACCGCTGAGCACATAGTCACCGACCGACAATTCTTCGTCGATCTCGAGCTCGATCAATCGCCTTCGTCTACGCCCTCGTAGCGTCCAGCCACCAGGATCAGGCCCGGCAATCCGCCAGTTCCCCTGCGCGACGCTGATCGAAGGACCGTCCTGTGCCGAAAGGTAGACCGTCCGACTACCCCGGGCTCGCGGCCCGGGCGGCCCGGATCGCGGCACGCAAGGGCTCGACCTTCATCACCATCCCGGGACCGCCGCCGTACGGCCTATCGTCCACGGTGTGATGCACGTCGGTCGCGAAATCACGCGGATTGCGCACACCGAGGCTGACCAGCCCGCGCGTCAGTGCACGACCGGTCACTCCAGCGCTCACCGCCGCCCGAATCATGTCCGGGAACAGCGTCACCATCTCGATGTGAGCGCGGCCACGCCCTAATCCTCGAGCGGATCCCAATCCACGAGCACTTCGCCGCGCGCCAGATCAACTCCGCCGCAGTTGTTGCGGCGTCGCGGGAAAGCCAGTGTTCGCTTCGCCCCGCGCACCACCATCAACGGGTACGCCGGTCCGTCAATAAAATGCGCGATGCGTCCGAACTCAAATCCCTGGGCATTCAACACACGCAGGCCGATCAGATCAGCGCGGTAGTACTCGCGCGCCTGCAGTGGCGCCAAGTTGCTCACGCTCCACGGCGATCCGCGCGCCGACAAAGCGCTGTGCTTCGTCGCGATCCTCGACCTCAGCGAGACTCGCCACGACCTGCCGCCCCTGGCGGCGACCGTCGCGCACCCGCCACGTGCCTGCGATCCCGGGGCGATCCAGGTGCCACTCGGCGTAGTCCAGTATTCCTTCGACCGGCTCCGTGAAGGATTGAACCTTCAACCAGCCCTTGATTCCGAAGACCCCGACGATCCGACCAATCTCGATCTGGTCCGTGGGCTCCGCCGTCCCGGCCAGCTTCGTGGCCACGAGTTCGATGGCCCTTGCGGACCGCTCAGGCGTTCGCCTGTTTTCGGTACCCGGCGACCAGTGACTTCACGCGATCGGAGACCTGCGCGCCCTTGCTGGTCCAGTAATCGATGCGGCCCAGGTCCAGGCGCAGCGGACTTGGCTGACAGCTCGGCCCGCGGATCGAAAAAGCCTACCTGCTCCAGAGCGTTACCACCCTGGCGCTTGCGCTTTGTCAGTCACCATGACGTGATAGAAGGGCTGGTTCTTGCCGCCGCGTCGGGTCAATCGGATCGTCACCATCGTTGAGCAAGTCTCTAGGTCGGGGCGGAGAAACGAGGCGCGGATTCTGCCCAAACTGCGGGCTCTAGGCGAAACTTTTTTGTGAATCAAATCGACTGGGCGCGAGTCAGCGGCGCCACCGGGGCCGGATCACCGCGCCCGAAAGGGTGGCATACGGCCCCCATACCGCGCAGGAGCTTTTGCAGACCGCCCTTGGACAAGCGCTTCATGGTCTTCTGCATCTGCAGGAACTGCTTGAGCAGGCGGTTCACGTCCTGAACCTGAACCCCCGCTCCACCAGCGATCCGGCGTTTGCGCGAGCCGTCGATGAGGTTCTGGCCGGCGGCGCTCCGCGGGGCGTCATCGAGTATGATGATAGCGATCTGACGCCGAAGCTGGCCCTCATCGAGCTGCCCCGCGGCGTGAGGCCTGCGCTGGCAGAGCTCCGCAGGAAGCTTGTCGACGAGGGCGCCGAGCCCGCCCATTTCCTGCAGCTGATGCAGCTGGTCCGCGCAGGTCCGTCCAGGTCGAACTCCGTGTCCCCGCGTCAGTTTGCGCGCCAGCTTCTCGGCCTTCTCACGATCGACCTGCTGGTCGACCTGCTCGACCAGGCCGAGCACGTCGCCCATGCCGAGAATGCGTGAAGCGACACGCTCCGGATGGAATGGCTCGAGCGCGTCGGTCTTTTCGCCGACACCCATGAACACGATCGGCTTGCCGGTGACATGCCGCACCGAAAGGCGCCGCGCCGCCGCGAGCGTCGCCGTCGGCCTTGGTCAGGATCACGCCGGTGAGGCTCCAGTGCGTCGCCAAAAGCGCGCGCGGCGTTGACCGCGTCCTGCCCCGCCATGCTGTCCACGACGAACAAACGTTCGTGAGGACTAGGACCGCATCGATGCGCCGCGACTTCCTGCATCATCTCCGCATCCACATGCAAACGCCCCGCTGTGTCCACAATCAGCACGTCATACAGTCCCGTGGCGCGCTTGCGTCAGGCGCGGCCGCTGCAATGTCTTCAGCGCCTGAATCTGCGCTCGACGGAAAGAAACCGACGTCGATCTGCTGGGCCAATCGCTCCAGCTGCAGGATGGCAGCGGGGCGGTGTACGTCCGCACTGGCGAGCAGTACGCGCTTGCGATTCTGGGACTGCAACCAGCGTGCGAGCTTCGCCGCGGTGGTCGTCTTGCCCGCCCCCTGCAAGCCCGGCGAGCAACACGACGAGCGGTGGCTGGACGCGAAGATTGAGGCCAACGCTCTCCCCGCCAATGGCCTGCACCAGTTCTTCGTGAATGATCTTGATGAAGGTCTGTCCCGGAGTGAGACTGCGACTCACCTCAGCGCCGATCGCGCGTGTCTTCACGGATTCGACGAAGGCTTTGACCACTGGCAGCGCGACGTCCGCTTCGAGCAGAGCGATCACGCACCTGGCGCAGTGCGTCGGCGATGTTCTCTTCGGTGATGCGGCCTCGGCCGCGCACCACATCGAGCACCGCACCCAATCTCTCGGTCAGCTTGTCGAACATCCGCGCAGTCCCCTGACGGCAGGTGGCGAATTATACGAAACAGGTCTTTCTTGACACGTCCACGCCGCTTGGTCCAATTTTCCGCCGCCCGCCTCGTCACCGGGAGGGAACCTCACTTTGAGCGACGCCCCCACCAGTACTCTCGTAATACTGCTCCTCGGCCTGCTGGTACTCATCGCGTTCTTCGCCGGCACCGAAGTGGCTCTCCTGACCATCAATCGTTACCGCCTGCGCCATCGCGCCGCCGGCGGCGATCGCGCTGCTGTGCTCGCCGAGAAGCTCGTCAAGCAACCGGATCGCTGGCTCGGCGTGAACCTCCTGTGGATCACGCTGACGACGATGTTCGCACCAACGGTCGGCACGGTATTGGCGCTGCGCTACGGCGGCGATGTGTTGCTGACAATCACTACTATCGGCCTCGGGCTTTTACACTCGTCTTCTGCGAGCTCGCGCCGAAGATCTACGCCGCTCTGCGCCCGGAGCGTGTGGCGTTGCCTGCGTCACTACATCTATCGGCCGCTGCTCTATGTCAGCTGGCCATTCGTATGGGTGGCCAATCAGCTAGCCAACGGCTTTCTGCGCATCCTCGGACTTTCGCCGAGCAAAGTGGCCGCGCACTCCCTCAGCACTGAGGAGCTGCGCACGGTGGTGGCCGAGGCAGGAGCACTCGTTCCCCAGCGTCACCAGCAGATGCTTCTGAGCATCCTGGACCTGGAGAAAGTCACCGTCGATGACATCATGGTTCCACGCACCGAAGTCGTGGGCCTGGATGTCGAACGATGACTGGGATCAGATCCTGGCGCAGCTGCGCCGAGTCACAGCAGCCACGTATTCCGGTGTGTGACGGCGAGCTCGACAACATCGTGGGCATGCTGCACATGAAGCTCGTGGCGCGCGAACTCTCACGCGGCCCACTCGATCGCGACATGCTGATCGAGCTGGCGCGCGCGCGAAGCCTATTTCGTTCCCGAAGGCACGCCTCTCAATACTCAGCTGCTGAATTTCCAGCGTCAGAAACGCCGCATCGCTCTGGTCGTCGATGAGTATGGAGACGTGCAGGGACTGGTCACGCTCGAGGACATCCTCGAGGAGATCGTCGGGGAGTTCACGACGGATCCCGCCAACATGATGCACAAGGACGTCCATGTGGACGCGGATGGCAGCTTCGTCGTCAATGCGAGTGCCAGCGTTCGCGCCCTGAATCGCGCCATGCACTGGAACCTGCCCACCGACGGGCCGAAGACCCTCAATGGCCTGATCGTCGAATATCTGGAGGCGATCCCGGAGCCTGGAACCAGCCTCAAGATCAGGAACTACGCCGTGGAAGTCCTGCAGACCGGTGAGAATGCGATCAAAACGGTGCGAACTCGCCGCTGGCGCAGGCCTCCACAACCTGAACGGTCCGCCCACGACTCAGCTGGAAAAGGCGTGCTACCGCGTCGCCGAGGCGTTGCAACGGCAATGACTTCCAGTCCCTCGATGGCCCGTCGCGGCCGGTTTGCGGCGGCAATCACGGCGCGAGTAAAGCCCTGTCGCGCTGCTTCGCGCAGCCGTTCTTCCCCGTAGGGTACGGGACGAATCTCGCCGGCGAGACCGATTTCGCCGAATGCGACCAGTTCCTGGGGCAACGGCATGGTCCTGAAGCTCGACACTGCCGCCAGCACCGCGGGCAGATCGGCGGCCGTTTCGCTGATGCGCACGCCTCCCACCACGTTTGCGGAATACGTCATGGCCGTGCATCGCGATCTGCGCATGCCGATGTAAAACCGCGAGCAGCAAGGCGATGCGATTGTGATCCAGACCTACTGCGACCCGACGCGGATTGGTGAATGCCGTAGCATCGACCAGCACCTGCACTTCAACCAGCAGTTGGCGCGTGCCCTCGCGCGTGACCGTGACGATGCTTCCCGATGCTGGCTTCTCGTGCCGCGAAAGAAAGATCGCCGAAGGATTGCGCACCTCCTTCAAGCCATTCTCGGCCATGGCAAACACACCGATTTCGTTGGCCGCGCCAAAACGGTTCTTGACGGCGCGCACCACACGATAGCGACTACCGCTGTCGCTCTCGAAGTAGAGCACCGTATCGACCATGTGCTCGAGTACGCGCGGACCAGCGATCACGCCCTCCTTGGTCACATGGCCAATCAACAGGACGGCGGTGCCCGAGGTCTTGGCGTAGCTGAGCAGCGCTGCCGTCGACTCGCGCAGCTGCGAGACTGTACCCGGCGCCGAATCGCTGCTCTCGGTCGCCATCGTCTGAATCGAATCGACGATCAGGACCTCGGCGTGCGACTGCGTGCTTTCTTCGATGATGCGCTCCAACCGAGGTCTCCGCGATCAGACGCAGCTTCGGTGCCGCCAGGCCCAGACGCCGGGCACGCAGTCCCACCTGCTGCAGCGATTCTTCGCCGGTTGCATACAGCACAGCTCGGCTGGCTCCGAGCGCAGCCGCAGCCTGCAGCAGCAGTGTCGACTTGCCGATACCAGGATCGCCCCCGAGCAGCACCGCTGAGCTCCTTGACGAGCCCGCCGCCCAATACCCGGTCGAGTTCCTCGATGCCCGTCGACGAGCGTGAGTCCCTGTCGAGCGCGGCGAGTGATTGAAGCTCGGCGCTGCCGGAGCCTGCAGGAGCCGTCCGCCTGCGACCGTCGCGCAGCGGTGCCGGAGCAGACTGCAGAGAATTCCACTCGCCGCATGAGGCGCACTGTCCCTGCCATTGGGCCGCCGTCGCGCCGCAAGCGGTGCAAACAAAAAGAGCTTTGGATTTCGGCAAGGGCCAGCGGCCAGCAGGACTGGGAAGGCTGCGAATCCTAGCACGTTCCGCAGGACACACCTGCGCCAGCAAGCGCGCGAACTGCGGAGAAATTCTCGCAAAATGCCGGGTGCGCTCGACTATACTCCCCGCGTTTCCGGGCCAGGGGTTGGCGCGGATCAATGTGTGACGGCAGTCCAGATTTGCCGCCGCGCGGCGTGCACGAGTGCACGGAACCGTGAGCGGCGGCTCAACGCTTGCCGTACACGCGCTAGGCTTCGTGTTTTGATGCGACCGCAGGACTCCGATAAATTGGCTGCCACCGTACTCAAGCGACCTGCGGCGCAGGCCGCTCAGCATCGTTCCGTTGGCGTGCCTTCAAAGTTCGGCCGCTATGTGATCGAGCGCGAGATCGGTCGCGGCGCTATGGCAGTCGTCTACCTCGGCCGTGATCCGCAGATCAACCGGGTGGTCGCAATCAAGGCGCTGCCGCTGGCGCGCAGATTCGGCGATGAAGAACTCGATGAGGCACGACGGCGCTTTTTCGCGAGGCCGAGAGCGCCGGGCGCCTGAACCATCCGGGTATCGTGACCGTCTACGACGCCGGCGAGGATCAGGGACTCGCCTACATCGCGATGGAGTACCTCACGGGCCTGCCGCTGAGTGAGTTCGCGGACTCCTCGACGCTCCTGCCCCTCGGTGGTGACGGAACTGATTGCGCGCGTCGCCGACGCTCTGGCACATGCGCATCGGCTCAACGTCGTTCACCGCGACATCAAACCGGCTAATATCGTCTACGACGGCGATACCGACGGGCTCAAGATCACTGATTTTGGCATCGCAAGACTCACCGACAGCGGCACGACCAAGACTGGCATCGTGCTCGGCACCCCGTCATTCATGTCGCCGGAGCAGCTCGAAAGGGCGCGGCGTCCACGGCACGTCGGACCTGTTCTCCCTGGGCGTCAGTCTCTACCAGCTCCTGTGCGGCCAGCTGCCGTTCCGCGCGGACTCCATGACCGGACTGATGTTCAAGATCGCGAATGAGCCAGCGCCGCCGTTGCGTTCGGTGCGACCCGATCTACCGGGGCTGCTCGAGGCAATCGTCAATCGCGCGATGCAGAAACACGCTGCCGATCGCTTTCAGGTGGGCACGGAGATGGCGACAGCCTTACGCAACTGCAGCCGCTTGCTGCAGGCACAGGGCCTGTAAGCCTGCCTGCATGAGTAACCTGAAGGGCAAGTTGCGCAGCGTGGCGATGAGCGATACCGGGAAGGTCCGCGAGCACTAACGAGGACACCATCGCCATCGATCCCGATATTGGTCTGTTCGTGCTCGCCGACGGCATGGGTGGCTACAACGCTGGTGAGGTTGCCAGCGGCATTGCGGTCAAGACCATCGTCAACCTGGTGCGCGAAGCCGTGGCTCGCGAGGATCTGAGGGCACGGACGAGGACTCGGGTCTCGTGCGCCCGAGCATCATCCTGCGCGACGCGATCTTGCGTGCCAACAAGATCATTCACCAGACCTCCAAGACTCAGCCGCAGTGCGAGGGAATGGGCACGACCGTCGTCGCATGCCTGTTCTACGACAACAAAGTCTCGGTGGCCCACGTCGGAGACTCGCGGCTCTACCGCCTGCGTAACGATCGCTTCGAACAGGTGACCATGGATCACTCACTGCTTGCAGGAGCTCGTGGATCGCGGGTTCTATTCCCAGGAAGAAGCGCAGCGCGCCACCAACAAGAACTACGTCACGCGTGCGCTCGGCGTCGAACCGAACGTGGACGTCGAGATCAACGAGCATCAGGTCTATCGAGGCGATTACTACGTCCTGTGCTCCGGACGGGTTGTCGGACATGGTAGAGGATGAAGATATTCACTTAACTATCAATACCTTTAATGCTAATCTTGATACCGTTGCTAAGCAGCTGACGCAGCTGGCGAACGACAACGGCGGCCGCGATAACGTGTCTGATAGTGATGACGCATGTACTAGACTCGTTCCCCGCGCGCCGGCGCATGCTAGATAAGATCCTGGGATGGTTCGGCTGACGGACGAGGCGAAACGCATGGCAAGGCTAGTGCTGAGCCTGGACGGTCAAGTCCTGGCGGAATACAACATGAACAAGGAGCGTTACACGATCGGCCGCCTGCCGGACAACGACATCCGCATCGACAATCCCGCGGTCAGTGGGCACCACTCGCTGATCATCAACATCCTCAACGATTCATTCCTCGAGGATCTGAACAGCACCAACGGCACCTACGTCAACGGCAAGCTCATCAAGAAGCACGCGCTGCAGCACGGCGACGTGATCACCGTCGGCCACCACCAGCTGCGCTTCGTCGATCAGCAGGCGAACCGACGCCGAGCAGGACGAGTTCGAGAAGACGATGGTGATCCACGCCGAGCTCACAGGGTGAGGACAAGCTGCGCAAGATCGCAGCGTCCGTCGACCAGGCTGCGGCCACGGCGGCGCCAACAGCCAGACCGAGTGGCGATCAACCGGTCGCGCTGCCGAAGGCAAAGCTGCAGGTGCTGAGCGGTGCCTTCGCCGGACGCGAGCTCGAGCTCACGAAGGCGCTGACGACACTGGGCCGTCCCGGCGTTCAGGTCGCCGCGATCACGCGCCGCGCTGAAGGCTACTTCATCGTGCACGTCGACAGCGGCAAGGAAGGCGACTTCCCGCTCGTCAACGGCGCGGCGATCGGACCGCAGGCACGACGTCTGCGCGACAACGATGTGATCCAGCTCGCGGGCGTCGAAGATGGGGTTCTTCGAGAACTGATCACTTCAGCTCCAGCGCGACGCGCTGGCTGACTCCGCACAGCAATTCGTATGGCACCGTGTCAGCGCACGGTGCCACCAATTCCGCGGGCAATCCTCGCCCCACAGCACCACTGGATCGCCAACGCTGACGGGTGGCAGGTCGGTCACATCGACACCGAATCATGTCCATCGATACGCGTCCGGCAATCGGTGCACGCTTGCCATTGACCAGCACCGGCGTGCCGTTCCCGATGTGACGCGGATAACCGTCGCCGTAGCCGACGGCCACCACCGCCAGCTGGGTCGCGCGCTGTGCGATCCAGTTACCGCCATAACTCACACGCTCGCCAGTCAGTACACGCCGCACCGCAATCACCGTGCTGTACAGGGTCATTGCTGGCAACAGGCCGAATTCGGCTGCAGTGCGACCGGCGATCGGCGACACGCCATACAACATCAGCCCCGGCCGCACCCAGTCGGCGTGACTCGCCGGCCATCCCAGGATCGCCGCGGAGTTGGCGATGCTGCGCTCTGCAGGGAGTCCGGCGACTGCATTCTCGAACACCTCGAGCTGGGCGCGAGTTGCCGCGTCGTTGCGCAGGTCAGCGCTTGCGAGGTGCGTCAGCACGCGCACGCGTGGCGCAACTGCGGAGCATGAAGCGAGCGTCGCGTAGGCTGCCGGAAAGTCTTCGATGCGAAAACCGAGGCGGTTCATGCCGGAATCGATCTTCACCCACACGCCGAATCGGTGCGTGGACCGCGCGCTCTTGAGCAGTGCCACCTGCTCCTGGTTGTGCACTACGAGCTCGAAATCCTGCTGGGCTGCTTCGAGAAGCTGACCTGCATTGAATACGCCTTCGAGCAGCACGATCGGCGCACGGACGCCGGCACTGCGCAGCGCGATTCCCTCCTCCAGTCGCGCTACGGCGAAGGCATCCGCATCCGCGAGAGCCAGGGCGGTCGGAACAAGTCCATGACCGTAAGCGTTGGCCTTGACCACGGCCATGACACGCGCCGTTGGCGCGTGACGTCGGACGGCCGCCAAGTTGGATTGCAACGCGCGCGTGTCGATCACCGCGCGTACCAGCCTCGTCACCTCACGATCCCTTCGCCGTAGGATTCCGGTGCATATGTATCGAAGCGTGTGTACGCACCGCGGAAGGTGAGTTGAACCTCACCGGTCGGGCCGTTGCGCTGCTTGGCAATGATGATGTCGGCGATGCCCTTGCGCGGTGTGGCCGACTCGTAAACCTCTTCACGATAGATCAGCAGGATCACGTCGCTATCCTGCTCGATCGCGCCGCTCTCACGCAGGTCCGACATCACGGGTCGCTTTTCGACGCGCTGCTCGACGCCGCGGTTGAGCTGCGAAAGCGCCACTACTGGCACGTTGAGCTCACGCGCCAGCGCCTTGAGGCCACGCGAAATCTCCGAGATCTCCGTGGCGCGATTTTCCTTGGTGCCCGGCACCTGCATCAGCTGCAGATAATCCACCACCACCAGGCCCAGATTGTGCTCACGCTTCAGCCGCCGCGCGCGGGCGCGCAGCTCGGTCGGAGTGAGGGATGGCGTCTCGTCGATGAAGATCGGCGCCTGCGAGCAGCTGGGTCATTGCGGTGTCGATGCGCGGCCAGTCCTCTTCCGCGAGCCTGCCGGTGCGCAGACTCGACTGGTCGATACGTCCGAGCGAGGAGATCATGCGCAGCGTCACCTGCTCGGCCGACATTTCCATGCTGAAGACTGCCGAAGCGATCTTGTGTCCGAGTGCGGCGTTTTCCGCGATGTTCACCGCGAGCGTCGTCTTACCCATCGAAGGACGGCCGGCAATGATGATGAGGTCGCCGCGCTGCAGGCCACCCGTGAGCTGATCGAGTGCGCTGTAGCCGGTCGGCACGCCACGCAGCTCATTGGGGTTGCGATACAGGTGATCGATGCGATCCACCACCGACGAAAGGATGTTGCTGACTTTGACCAGCCCGCTGCGCCCGCGTGAGCCGGCCTCGGCGATTTCGAACACGCGCCGCTCGGCCTCGTCCACGAGATCCCGCGCATTGCGACCGTCGGTGTTGAAGGCACCGGCAGCGATGCTGGTGCCGACGTCGATCATGCGCCTGAGCAGCGCCCGCTCGCGCACAATCTCGGCGTAGGCGCGAATGTTCGCAGCGCTGGGAGTGTCGCGGGCGAGCGTGCCGAGGTAGAGCAAGTCCGCCGACATCTTCGATCTGAGCGTGCCGTTCCAGGTACTCCGATAAGGTGAGGACGTCGATCGGCTGGTTGGCGCCCGCGACAGCCGCGGCGGCGTTGTAGATCAAGCGGTGATCGGGGCGGTAAAAGTCTTCCGCCGTTAGCACGTCGGCGACCGCGTCCCACGCGGATGGTTCGAGCATCAGCCCGCCCAGCAGCGCTTGCTCGGCTTCGATGGAATGCGGCGGGATCCGCAGCGAATCGGTGATCACTGCGGGTCCTTGTTGGGGCTTGGTCACGGCCATGGACGGCGTGCCGGCGTGCTCAGTAGGGCTTGGGCCCGAGCCTACTCTTCGGCGACGATCGTGACTGGCAGAGAAAATTCCACGTCCGTGTGCAAATGCAGGAGCACGCTGTGCTCACCCACCGCCTGGATCGGGCCGCCCGGCAGGCGCACCTCGCTGCGCTCAATCTCGAAACCCGCTGCGGCGACCGCCTCGGCGATGTCGGCCGTACCAACTGAGCCGAAGAGTTTGCCTTCGCTGCCCGCCTTCGCGGTGATGCGGAGCTTGAAATCCTGCAATGCGACCGCGCGCTGCTGCGCCGCCTGGAGGCTGTCCTGCGCCTTGCGCTCCAGCTCGCGCGGCGCGCCTCGAAGCGCGCCACGTTCTCAGCAGTCGCCATGGTCGCCTTGCCTTGCGGCAACAGGAAATTGCGCGCGTAGCCGGGCTTCACTTTTACGCGATCGCCGATGCCGCCCAGATTGGCGACTTTCTCAAGGAGAATGACGTCCACGCTGAGCCCTCAGTGCTGGTCGGTGTACGGCAGCAGTGCCAGATAACGCGCGCGCTTCACCGCGAGGGCGAGCTGGCGCTGGTAGTGCGACTTGCGTGCCCGTGATACGGCTCGGCACGATCTTGCCCGTTTCGGTGACGTAGCTCTTCAGAGTCGCCAGGTCCTTGTAATCGATCCGCTTCGACGCCCTCGGCGGTGAAGCGACAGAATTTCTTGCGTCGGAAGAATCTCGACATGGTGGATCCTCGAATTCGTGTGTCAGCGCGCGATCAGCGGGCGCGCGTCACGCGGCAGGTCATCGTCGTCATCGCGATCGCCCCCAGTGGGCCATCATCGCGCGGGCCGCGACCTTCCGACTCCTCGGGTGCACGTGCCATGGGTGAAGGCTCGGTGATCGCGCTGTCCTCCTTGATCACGAGATGACGCAGAACGGCGTCGCTGAAGCGGAACGCGCCGGTGAGTTCGTCGAGCGTCTTTTGATCGCACTCGATGTTCATCAGCACGTAGTGCGCCTTGTGAACCTTCGCGATCGGGAACGCTGAGCTGGCGGCGGCCCCAGTCTTCGAGGCGATGGATCGGTGCCGCTGCCGCTGGCGATCATGCCCTTGTAGCGCTCGATCATGGCGGGAACCTGCTCGCTCTGGTCAGGGTGGACCAGAAACACGATCTCGTAATGTCGCATCTCATCTCCTTGTGGGTAATGCCGCCCGGGACGCGAAAGCCCTGGTGCGGCAAGGAGTTAGGTTTTGCATCACCCGGGCCGGTCCCGGACGAAGGGCGCGAAGGATACTGAAGGCTCCGAGCGGTGGCAAGCAAGGAGGCTCAGGTCCCGGCCTTCCCGCCGGACCTTTGCCGGACTGCCTCGTACAGGATCATGCCGGTCGCGACTGAGACGTTGAGGCTTTCGATGGCTCCCGCCATCGGCAGACTCACGAGCACGTCGCAGGACTCGCGGGTCAGCCGTCTGAGCCCCTCGCCCTCGCCTCCCAGCACGATTCCGACCGGGCCAGTCAGTTCGGTATCGTCAGGAGCGCTGCTGCGCGTCGGCAGCAGCGCCAAGCAACCAGATGCCTTGTTCCATGAGCGCGCGCATGGTGCGCGCCAGGTTAGTTACCGCGACCAGGGGCACGGTCTCAGCGGCGCCCGCAGCCACTTTGCGCCACGGTAGCGCGTTGAGGCCGACCGCTCGGTCCCGCGGCACGATCACGGCGTGCGCGCCGCAAGCATCCGCCGTGCGCAGGCACGCGCCCAGATTGTGCGGATCCTGAACACCGTCGAGCAGCAGGAGCAAAGCCGGTTCCTGCACCGTCGCGAGGTAGTCCTGAAGATGCGCGTCGTTCCAGGGTGCGGAAGGGACGACCGCGCAGCAACCACGCCCTGGTGGCTCGCCGTCGCCGTCATCGTGTCGAGCGTGCGCGCCTCAGCCGTCTGAACTGCAATCCCCGCTCGCCCTGCCAATGTGATGATTTGCGTTGCACGCGCATCGTCGCGGCCCTTCTGCATCCAGACCTGGCGAACCCGTTCAGGGTGACGCTGCAGAGAGCCAGCGCACCGCGTGCAGTCCGTGAACCAGTGCCTGCTCAGCCATCTGGGACTCAATCCCTGCGTCGGCTGCGCGATCGACCTGATCCCGGCAGTTGCGCACGTGAGCCGCCGGGTGACTCGGTGGCGATTTCGAAGTCCAGCCGCCGCTCACGCATGTCAACTCGAGTCAACCGCACCGCAACGCGCATGCCGAGCTGATACATGCGGCGCGTGCGTTTGCCGCTCCAGGCACAGCGCGCCGCATCGAAGACGAAATAGTCACCGTGCAAAGCAGACACATGCACCAGGCCGTCCACCTGCAGGTTCACGAGTTGCACGAAGAGGCCGAATTCCACGACACCGCTGATGACCGCTTCGAACTCATCGCCGACATGCGCGCGCATGAAGTCACACTTGAGATACGCCATCACGTCGCGGGAGGCATCGTCGGCGCGACGCTCGCGCGTGGAGCAATCGCGCCCGAGTTGCTCCATCGCTGCGAGTGAGTAACCGAAGTTCTCGCGCGTGCCGCCTCCGAGTGCGTGCCGGATCGCGCGGTGCACCAGCAGGTCGGGATAGCGACGAATCGGCGAGGTGAAGTGCGCGTATTCCTCGAGACCCAGCCCGAAGTGACCGATGTTGGTGGGCTGGTAAACGGCCTGGGGAAGCGAGCGGATCAGCAGGCTCTCGATGAACGCGGCGTCGGGCCGCCCGGCGATCAGCGCAGTGACCTGTCGCAGCTCCCGTGTGCCGATGCGTTCGGGGAACCGCACGCCGATCCCGAGCGCTCGCAATATGCGCTGCAACTCCGTGACCTTGCGCGGTTCGGGCTCACCGTGCACGCGGTAGAGTGTGGGGAGCTTGCGCCGCTTCGGGAATCGCGCCGCTTCGATGTTGGCCGCGATCATGCATTCTTCGATCAGACGGTGCGCGTCGTTACGAGCGTGCACGTCGAGTGCCGCAACGGTGCCGTCCGGCGCAATGCGTACCTTGATCTCCGGGGCGTCGGAAATCGAGAGCGCCGCGCCGCTCGCGGGCCTGGCGCAGCGCCTGGTAAAGCCCATGAAGATTGCGCAACTGAGGCACGAGGTGCGCGTAGTCGCGTTCGAGCTGTGCATCTCCCCTAACAGGATCGCGGCCACTTGAGTGTAAGTGAGACGAGCCGCCGAATGGATAACCGCTGCACTGAATTGCGCCTTCGAAACCTCTCCGTCCTCATTCACGCGCATGTCGCAGGCGAGCACCAGGCGGTCGACCTGCGGCTAGAGCGAACAGAGCTCGTTCGACAGCGCCTCGGGCAGCATGGGCAGCACCCGGTCCGGGAAGTAGACCGAGGTGGCGCGACTCTGCGCTTCCACGTCCAGCGCACCACCTTGCGTTGACGTAGTGGCTGACATCGGCGATGGCGACGATCAGACGCCAACCGCGGCGTTGCGGCTCACAGTAGACCGCGTCGTCGAAGTCGCGGGCATCCTCGCCATCGATGGTGACGATCGGCAACTCGCGCAGATCCAGCCGGTCCGCAACATCGCTGCTGCGTACATTGCCACCCCACGCCCGTGCTTCACGCTCTGCTTCTCGCGGCCACGAAAGCAGGCAAGCCATGCGCGACGAGTGGCGAGCTCTGCGTGCTATGTCAGCCGAGCGACGGGCATCGAGTACACGCAGCACCTGCCCGACGGCTGCGGCCGTGCGTGTGGGCGCCTCGACAATTCTCGCCACGACCAGATCGCCATGCCTGGCCGCGCCGCGCGGCATTAGGAATCAAGACACGATCGCGCAGACGCGCGAGTTCGTCGGGAATCACACTACCCCACGTCCCCGTGTCCTCGAACCTTCCGGCGACTTCGTGCGTGCCGCGCTCGAGCACTTCGAGGCACCAGCGCCCGAGCGCCTCGCCGCTTGCCATCATCTTCGATGACGCGCACGCGGCGGGCGATCGCCATGCATCACGCCGAGCCATCTGGCGCGCCTCAGAGATGTATGTCAGCTGGAACCATCTTCGGGCCTGAACCAACCGTAGCCGTCACGATGCGCAGTCACACGCCCCTCGAGCGTGCCCAGATCCCGGCTGACACCGAAGCGGGATTGGCGATCGCGCTTGAGCTCCCCGTCCCGCGCCATCGCGCTAAGACGACTCTCGAGCGCCGCGGATCAATGCGGGCTTGCGCAGGCCAAGGCGTTTGGCGAGCCCGTGGGCATCGAGGCGGTTTCTCGAGCTGATGCAGTTCATGGAGAATCAGCTCCCGGCTGGGTATCGGCTCAGCGTGGCGCTCACTCTCGCTGGCGAATTGCGGGTCACGCTCATGCCGACTCGGCGGCGCGAGCGGTTTTGCGGCGATTGCGGTACTTCGGACAGACGTGGCATTGGTTTGATGTTTGAGAGCTGTTATTCGCGCGCAGTGCGGTGATTTGACAAGGCAAAACGCCGTGCGTAAAGTGCGGCGCCTTCTTAGGGAGCCGGCTCTCGCGGCGCTCTCAATGCCCAGGTGGCGGAACTGGTAGACGCGCTGGTTTCAGGTACCAGTGGAGCAATCCGTGGAGGTTCGAGTCCTCTCCTGGGCACCATCCCTTCCCAAGTTTCGGTTCGATCCCATTCCCCGTTGGGGCCATCCCTCCACAGCACGGCGAACGCGATTCCCTCGGCTCGCGCGCGGCGCGGGGGTAGCACACGCCTCAGGCGCGTGGCTTGACGTTGGCGTTGAGGCGGAACAGGTTGGTCGGATCGTACTTGGCCTTCAGTGCCGCCAAGCGTAGTGTAATTGGGACCGTAGTTCTCGAGGACCCGACGCTCGGAGATATCGGCGTTGTTGTCGTTGACATAGAAGCCGCGGGTGAAGGGCTCGAGGTTCTTCCACGCGCCACGCGCCCAGGTCATATGCGCCTCATCGCCACTCGCGTCGTTCCAGGCTGCGGCAACCAGCAGGTTATGGCGCGCCTCGCGATACGCGAACGCCGTCGCGTCCGGTGCAATGCGCGAAATCGCACCGCCCTGAGGAGCGGTCAGCACGGGCGTGATCGGCTAACGTCGAGCTCATGAAGGTCTCGATCATTGCCTCGATCAGATCGGGCGACAGTCTGCGGGCGAAACCTGCCTTCACGTAGTAGCGCCGCCCATAGGCGAACGCATCATCCACGCCGCTTTGCTGCTTGACATACGGTATCGGCGCTATGTGGTCGGCGATCGGCTCTACGAAATTCGCGCAGCGGCTTGAGCGCGCGTTCACCATCCTCGATCGATCCGCAGTAGGTGGTATCGAGGATCAAGACCTTGTTGCCGTCGGGCGTGGTGATTAGGGTCGTATCCACATAGAAGCTCATCGGGCGCCTCTTCGAAGAAGCCATCGAAGAACCCGAGCACTTCGCTTGGCCAGCGTGCTGACGGGATAGATCAGGACACCTCCCAACAGTACCGGGCCGACGGGTGAGCTCGTACTCGAACGAGGTCGACGACACCGAAATTGCCGCCCCCGCCGCGCAGGCCCCAGTTGAGGTCAGCATTCTCTTCGGCACTCACGCGCCGGAAGTTTCCATCAAGCGGTCACGATGTCGTAGGCGAACGGACGTTGTCGCAGGCCATGCTGGATCTGCGGCCGAGGCGACCGAAGCCCCGCCCAGCGTCAGTCCCGCGACACCGGTGTGCGACACGGTTCACAGCGGTGAGTTGCGAGCCCGAAGGCCTGCGCTTCGCGATCAAAATCGCCGAGCAGAGCGCCGCCTTCCACGCGAGCGCGCCGTGCGATCGGATCGACGCGGACGCCTTTCATCTGGGCGAGATCTGATCATCAGCCCGCCCTCGCACGGATTGTCCCGAGATGCTGTGGCACGCCGCCTCGCACCGACACTGAGTAGCTCGTGAGCCCGGCCAGAAATTGACCGCCTTGATGACATCCGCAGCATCCGGCGCACCGCGCGATGAGTGCCGGCCGACGGTTGAAGCTGCCATTCCACACTTTGCGCGCCTGTTCGTAGCAGCCTCATCACTCGCCAGTAGCCAGCTGGCCGCGCGAGCCTCGCTCTGCAGGTCCGTGACGTCAGCGCCGGGGTAGTAAGATCTCGCTTCGCCGTTTCCATGAAGCTGCCGGGACGTCGCCCGCGACTGGCGCATCCGCCAGCGCCGAGGAGCCGGCCGAGTGGCAGTGACGCAGTGGCAAGGGTCGCGAGCGCTGACCCGCAAAAGGCTCTTCTTTTCATTCTTGTAAACCCCGCTAGTCGAATGGATGTTTCCTAGGACGATCGTCTGGATCAGCGCTGCCGGACCGCGTGGAGACTGATGTCCACCGGCACACCCACGATTTCCTGCATGCGTTCCAGGTAACGCCGCGCGTTCGCGGGCAACTCGGCATACTTCGTGATACCGACCGATCGAGTGCTGCCACCCGGGCAACTCTTCATAGACCCGGCTCGCAGTCCGCAAAACCATCGATCATCAGCGGCGGCGACGCCAGGGTTTTCCCGTCGTGCCGATAGCCGACCGCAACGCGGATCGTGTCAGAGCATGGTCGAGCACATCGAGCTTGGTCACGCACAGGCCCGATACGCTGTTGTTGGAGTACCGCGCGGCGCAGCGCCACCGAATCGAACCAGCCACAGCGACGCTTGCCGGCCGGTGACCGAGCCAAACTCGTGCCCTACCCGCGACAGGATATTCGCCGGATTCATCGAACAGCTCAGTCGGGAACGGCCCCGCGCCCACACGCGTCGTATAGCGCCTTGACGATTCCGAGCACGTAGTCGAACTCCCGCGGACCCGATGCCGGTTCCGGTCGCGGCCCAGCCTGCCGTGGTGTTGGACGAGGTCACGAACGGATAGGTGCCGAGATCCACGTCCAGCATTGCGCCTTGCGCGCCTTCGAACAGCACGTTCGCATCCGTGCGCGCAGCTGCTCGAGGACGCGCAGTTACATCGGTGACCAGTGGCTGCGATGCTGCTCGCCCATGGCCAAGCTGCGCTTCAGAGCGTCTTCTGAAAATCCATCGCCGGCGCGCTGGTAGTAGTGCTGCAGCACGAAATTGTGGATAGTCGAGCACTTCGCCGAGCTTGGCGGCGAAGCGTTCGCGCTGGAACAGGTCCGCCACCCGCATCGGCGCGGCGCGCGACCTTGTCCTCGCAGGCGGGGCCGATGCCGCGCCCGGTGGTGCCGATCGCGTTCGCGCCCGCGCGCCTGTTCGCGGGCCTGGTCGAGCGCGATGTGCGACGGCAGGATCAGCGGGCAGGCCGGGCTGATGCGCAGCCGCTCGAACGACCGGCACGCCCTGCGAGACTCGAGCCGATCGGCTTCGCTCGAGCAGCGCCTCGAGCGACAGCACGACGCCGTTGCCGATCAGGCAGCGCACGCTGCTCGCGCAGGATGCCCGGAGGGAATCAGCGCGAGGACGGTGCTTCTTGCCGTCGATGACCAGCGTATGGCCGGCGTTGTGACCGCCCTGGAAGCGCGACCACCGCAGCCGGCGCGCTCGGTGAGCAGATCGACGATCGCACGCTCCTTGCCTTCGTCGCCCCCACTGTGCCGATTACGATGAGGTTGCGACCCATGACAGCCGAGTTGCGTCCCGTCGCGCCGGTTTCAACCGCGCACTTCAGTAAAGGAGAAGGCGCCGCGCCGGCCAGCATGCTCGTCAGGCCGGCGATGCGCAGTTGTCGATCTTCGAGCGCATAAAGGCCTGCATTGCGCGCCGCATCGCCCCGTGGATTCAAGAACAGCGGGCATGCCCTCGAGGACAGATACAGCGCTGCAGGCAGCCAGAAAATCGACCAGATCACGGGCGCACTCGCATGTGGAGGCGAGGTCGCGCTCAGCGACCTTCGGGCTTCTGCAGGTAGTGGAAGAATTCGCTGTCCGGCGAGATGACAATGACGTCGCGATGTCGCGTCCGAGCGAATTGCGGTAGGCCTGAAGGCTGCGATAGAAGCGGTAGAACTCGGATCACGCGAGTAAGTCCGCGCGTAGATATCGGTGGCCTGCGCGTCGCCTTCGCCGCGCATGCGCTGCGCATCAGCTGTTGCGCGGCGGCGAGAATCTCGTGTGCGCTGCCGATCCGCATCTGCGGCATCGACTCGGCCGAAGCCTGCCCTTCGGCGCGTAATTTCGCCGCCTGCGCCGCAAAGCTCTGCTGCATACGCCGGTAGACGGAGTCGCTTGACCTCGTCCGGGAAGATCGATGCGCCGCATCGCGCACGTCCACGAGCTCAACGCCGAGTTGCCCCCACGGCACCCCCAGCGCCACCAGCAGGTCAGGTCACCGCCGCCGCGCTCGGCCGCGACGATCTGCTAGATGGTGAGGCGCGTGATGACGCTCTTGATGCTGTTCTTGACGATTTCCCGAGCCGCCGTGCCGCATTGTCCTCGCGAGATCGCCGGCGGCCCGGTAGGAACGCCCCGGACATCCGTGATGCGCCACTTGGATGTAGAAATCGACGTTGAGAATTCTTGCCCCCTCACTCGTCAGGAAGCTTTCCTGGAGGGGAGTTCTTTCGCGTGATGATGCGGTGCGCTCGAACTCGCGCACCGTATCGACGAACGGCACGCGCAGATGCAGCCCCGGCCATTCCCGCTCTGCAGAATCTCGCCGTGAAGCGCGAGCGGATGGTCGAGCTCGTCTGCGCAACGGTGAACAGCGAAACCTCACCAGCAGCAAGAACGCCGCCGCGGGCAACACCAGGATGGGAAACACGCGCGTAGGTGCATCAGCGGTCTCCCCGGGCGCGCGGATCGACGGTGATGGTCTCGGCTGGTCCATCGGGAGTGTCGTGCCATCCCCGGCGCCAGCAGGGCTGCGGCGTCACCGCCGTCGCACCCTTTCAAGGAGCTTGTCCAGGGGCAGATACAGCACATTGCCGCCCGCCTTGGTGTCCAGCAGCACTTCGCAGCGCGAGCGGCCGAGCACCGTCTCGACGGTCTTCGATATACAGGCGCTGGCGCGTCACCTCGGGCGCCTTCTGATGGGCAGTCAGCAACTGGCCAAAGCGCGCGAGGTATCGCCCCTCGCCTCCGCGACTAGCCCCGGCGCGCGGTACGCCCGGGCGTCCCGTGGGTTGGCGGGCAGTTATTCCGCGCCTTCGGCACGACGCGTGTCGTTGATATAGGCCTGCGCCTCCTGGCTGAAGCGGCGTCAGCGATCCTCCGCGCCTTGATCGCATCCTTCAGCGAGGGCGCCACCTGGTCCGGAACGTTAACGCCCGTCAGGTTGACACCGCATGATCTGGATGCCAGTCTTGTAGCCGTCCAGCACCTCTGAATCGTGACCCGGTGTGCGCTCGGTGCATTTCCCGCCGCCCGGCACCCAGTACGAAATCGAGCGCGCTCTGGCCGATCGCCCGCGAATCGCGCTCTCGCCCGCCGTCGCGCAGAAGCGTGCTTTCAGGATCACGCACGTTGAACAGGAACTTGAGCGGATCGGGACGGAGAGAAACTGCACCTGGCAATAGTGGAGCGTGCTCACTGCAGATTTTCGTCCGCGGTGAGCATGCGGATCTTGTCGCGTCGCTGCTCGTCGTTCTTGGCGACATCTCACCTTTGCGACGCGCTCGATCGGGTACGGCCAGTGCCAATGCAGACCCTGCTCTGTGGTTGCCGCAGCGGCCGAAGCGTACGACGCCGCGCGCTCCGGCGGCATCGACCATGTAGAAGCCGGTCGCGCCCCAGAATGCGGCGATGAGGGATGCGCGATAGCGCCCCAGTTCACACGCGCGGCTCCGCACGGGCGGCTCCGGTGCGCCCGGCGCCGAAAATGCCAGCGAGGCGACGCTGCCAGGTACAAGCACTATTTCATCGAGCCTCAGAGCCGCCCTGCGTCCGGGTCGTCGCTCCCAGGGATTTCGTTTACCGCCGCCCGGTTCGTTCCATGCCATAGTTTAAAGATCAGGTGCTCAGGATTAGCGACGCCGCGCCCGCTTTGGGGCGCGCGGAATTGTAGGGACGCGTCGTCAGTGCACACAAGAACTGCCGATCGGCGCCCGGCTTATGCCCGCTTCGCGCGCGCCAGCGCATCGAGCTGCCGCGCGCGTCACCTCGACTTCCACTCTCCCCCAGCCGCCATCCTCACGTACGCGCTCGGCTCGCACGCGATGATCCGCGCACAACCGCGAGCGGACGGCGGCGGCCTGCAAATCGACCTGCAGCGTGACCCGGGTTCGAGTTCCGGCCACAACGCATTGGTGAGGGTCGCAACGCGCAGTTCCAGGCCCGTATTGCGCGGCTGCCACCTGCAAACCCGGGCCAGGCATCCATCGGGGCGCCCTTCCCGGCCGAGGCAGCGCGCCGATGCGATCGATCTTGCTGGAAGACCTCGATCTGCGCACATCTCACCGGCGCCGATTGAACGCGTAGCACCTCATTCACCTGGTCGATGCGTTCCAACCGTTGCAGGGTCGCTCGCATCGATGACGTGCAGGGAGGAGCGCTGCGTCGCGCCTGCCTGAGCGTGGAGCGCGACGCCGCGACTCGTGCCGGCAATCACGCACTTGGTAACCACTCGGACCGTAGCGTCAGCTGGTACAGAACGGTGGTGGCGATCTGCGCAACCAGGCAGCTCGACGCGCCGCACGGTGGGATCGAGCGTCGCGAACAGCTGATCGGCTACGCGTACGAATCAGAACCGGTCAACGCGTTGAACAGGACGACTTGCCAGCGTTGGTGTACCCGACCAATGCCATCGTCGGCTAACTCGGCACTTCGCGCCGAGCCTGGACGGCCGCGTCAGCGCTGACGCTGCAGTTTCTCAAGGCGCGACTTAAGGCGCGGATACGGTTAGCCAGCAATCGCCGGTCCGTTTCCAGCTGCGTCTCGCCGGGACCACGCAAGCCGATGCCGCCCGTCTGGCGCTCGAGGTGGCGTCCACCCGCGCACCAGCGCGGCTGGCGATGTGGCTGCAGCTGCGCGAGCTCGACTTCGAGCTTGCCCTCGAAGCTGCGCGCGCGTGCGCAAAGATGTCGAGGATCAGCCCGTTGCGGTCCAGCACGCGCCGCTCGATGAGCTTCTCGAGGTTGCGCTCCTGGCTCGGCGACAGGGCGTGGTCGATGAGGATGACGTCGCGCGCCCTGTGCGTGCGCAGCGTGCCCGCAGCTCCTCGGCCTTGCCTCTGCCCAGGAAATAGCGTGGATCGGGCCGCTGCGCGCCGACCCGGTCGACGTGTCGCAACCGGTAGCGCGCCCGGCGGAGCGATGGCCAGCTGCCGTGAATTCCTGCAGGTCCTGTTCCGGGTCGCCAGGCGTCCCAGACGCCAGATCCGAACCAGTACGGCGCGCTCACCAGTCCGTGGGCGTTCGAACAACCGAAGCTTCCTCTGTAACGTGGGGACATTATTCGGCGGGCGTCTCCGTCGCGCGTGCGCCTTCTTCGTCCGATGACGGCAGGCGGATATTGCGCGCCGGCACGACGGTCGAGATCGCATGCTTGTACACCATCTGGCTTACGCTGTTCTTCAGCGGCACCACGAATTAGTCGAACGAGTCGATCTCGACCTTCTGCAGCTTGATTCCGTTGACGAGGTAGATGGACACGGGCACCCGCTCCTTGCGCAAGGTGTTCAGAAACGGGTCCTGCAGGGATTGGCCTCGGCCATTGCAACTCCTTGTTCTTAATCAGATCTGGGGTCCGTTCAATCCGTGGCACCCCTTCCCCTGGCAGCTGCATTGGTGGAGTAGTCCGGCGATTTCGGCACCGGTTTTGCGGAAAATCTTAGCATAGACCCGCAGTCTTCACTCACTCGCTTGTGCAATACGTAACTGAACGAAGCATAAC
>ERZ1370068.5674-contig-4690_pt1 | contig 54762 bp, 54 predicted proteins | sample MGYA00561227_ERZ1370068 | MGnify/ENA primary metagenome ERZ1370068 (study PRJEB38410, sample SAMEA6850437) | metagenome | study: Metagenomic assessment of the ecological functions of the soil: analysis of the soil microbiota associated with the... | reverse complement strand
CAGCACGCCGTCGGAGAACCTGAAAAAAAGGCGGCGGGGCCGCAGCCGCCGGTCCGCCGCGTAAACAAACGTGGCGGTTACCGCGGTCGCGATGGTGATGCCGACTTACAACAGCACGATCGCAGACGGCTCATATCGAAGCGCACCGAAAGTCGAAGTGCCGAGCCTGACGACGGTCTGATGTTGTGGCCTGATCGGCATGAGCGGAGAGCGCGCGACCGTCGCCGGGTGAACGCCTCGCCATTGGGGAACAGCGCGATGCGACTGCGGGTACGCATACCCAGGGGCGCCATCACGGTGTCGCATTCTGCCGGCGCACGAGTATTAGCTGAAGACGAGGACAAGCCAGCGCAGGAAATTCTCATCTGCGCTGGGACGGTAAACGCGCGATGGTCACGCCTGCTCCGGTGACCGTACTTCCGGGAGCCAGTAGAGAGACTTTGCAGTGATCGACGCCGCTGCCACAGGGCGCCCTGGAGGCGTAACGCCGGCGTGACTCGATGGCCTGCAGAGACTGCTGATTCGGATGCCGACATGCACGAGCCGTTGTGCCGCTGGAAATGGCGATAGGTCTTGCCAGCCGAACAACAGGGATCTGCAGCCTGGAGCCGGATCGGTGGTACGTTACTCTTCCGAGATGACGATCTGTTCGCTTGCCGAGATAGGTGTCGAGCGCCCCAGTCAGTTCGCATGAGCAGGATCGCGATCGGGCGCCGCAGCGATGCCCGCGGGCGCACCTGAGGCACGCCGGCAGATCATCGATTGTCAAGGTGCACTGGGCAGGAAGGTGGCGATCCGTCAAAAATGTCACGTCGCGAGCTCGTCACCGCAGGCGGCCGCGAAGGCAGGTCGAACGCGTTGCATCCAGCGAGCACGTGCGCCCCGCGTGCCGCGATCCGGCGAGCTGGTGAACGATGCTGACGTTTGCGACCGCTGAGCAGCGTCGACCTTACGCGCCAGGACATTGGTCTGAAGGCACATGGCGACGTTACCTGCTTCGCTGACGGCGGCGCTGAGCAGACTGAGGCGACGATGAGGATCGGCATCCCCAGCCACGCACACTGAACGCGAAGGTCAGCCTACCCGCACGCGACGATGACGCGAGCGCCGCATTAACGTCTTGGATCGCTGCCGCCTTCATCAGCCGATAAGCGCGATAACTCAGACTGATGGCGACGAGCAGCGGATCACGACGTCGCAACGTCAAAAAACACCGATGGTATTAACGTGATCGAATGGTGTTCGGCTCACGGCGGGAATTTCGCCAGACACCGCACGACGGTCGCGATGTTTTCTCCCACAGCAGCCTCAGAGCCCTGGGCCGCCGCGGATCAGCCCCTCCATCACCGTGATCCCAGGCGAAGACCGCTTTCATGAGCGCGAAAACCCGTGTTGCGCCTGAGCTGCCGAGCGCACCGCCGAGCTGCGCCGCCGCGTCAAAGCCTGGCGAAAGCGACGCGCTTCGGCGGTTGCTGCGGGCGGCTCCACTGCGGAAACCGTCGAGGCCGGCGGTCGACCCAAAAGTGTCAGTGCAGGGGCAACAGCGTGGCGAGGAACACGACCCGGAGTGCGAACGCGAGGGCCGCGCAGCGGCAGCCCTCGAAGTGATGAAAGGCATGTGCAGGACTTCACGTCATTGTCAGGATGCTCAAAGCTCATGCCGACCACCGATTATACGAATTAATCGACTATCAAACACCGCCAACAGGGAGCCAAACAGGTGCAGCCAGCCGAGTCGATAACGCGATGATCTGCCGCCGGCACTGACGAGCGCGAGCGCTATCGCGCCACCACGACCCATCGAGGAGTACTCACCACGCAGACTTCAACAGGAGCTGAACAACCAGGTCGCGCCCGGGTCGCAGCGGTGACCCACCGGTGCCCGCGCGCGAGCACCACTGCGATTCGGTCGGGGAGCTGCCCGCAGTTCCTGCGGTGAAAGCCGGCACGTTAATGAGCGCGAGGCTTGCTGGGTGGAGGCGAGACAAGACGCACTGTCGTCGACGCTTGATCGCGTGTCCCTCACGCGAAGCCGCCGGATCAGGTGCGCATCACTGGATTGCAATGCTCATTAATCTTCAGCATAAAGATCGTAGCGCGGAATGCGGTGCCGAATGAGTTTCATTGAGGTCGCTCGTGGTCGATATTCATTCGTGCTCGACGCGTTGCGCCAACTGACGATCGACGAGCGGCACGATTCGCTCATCGTCGCACATGCCACCGCCGACCCGGCGGATCGATCGCGTCTGGCAGAATCGGTCGATCGCGAGGCGGCCGGTCGGCGCAGAAATGAGCAGCAGCAGCGTCGCTTGCCCGAGCCGTTAGCCGAGAAACTGAACATACCTGCCTGACGAGGTCGAGGCGATCGCTGGCGCCAAAACAGTCTCACCGATCATACCACGCGAGCGCTTCCGCGGCTGGAACTGCTCCACTTCTCGCTGACGGGAGCGCCCGGGTTTCCGAAAATCGAGAGATACGCTACGGCGTGGCGAGATCTGAGAAGGCGGCGATACCGGCGGTGAACGCGATCAGCCGATGCGCCTCGCCGCGAGGTAACACTGGTGACGGGCCCGGCGCGGTCAGTCGGAACGATGGCAGTCGCTTCCCGATCTGATGGTCGACGCCGCGTCGCCGATGGGTGGCGCGGTCGCGATCGACGCGACGACGACATCGACGCGCTCGTGGTCGAGCTGTTCCGGCCGCGAGGCGTCGTCGCCTGACGCGGCTGTTCGTCGACGATCGCAACGCCGCCGCAGTGACCCTCGCGCAGGAGGCCTTCATCCGGCTCGCGCGGCGGGCACTGGATCCGCACGCAAGGCGCCGGCGTACCAGGTCGCGATCGTCCCCAACCTCGCGGGACCACAACCGCTGCGGCTCATGTCGTTGCGGCAATTCATCTCCCACGATCAGGCCGCTATCGAAGACGAGATCAGCGCTGCGCGACGACCAGCAGCACGTCATCGATAAGCCAGAATCGTATCGTGTCGCCATTACTGACGACCCGACCTGGAATTTGACTCCGAATCTGATGCGGGTCAGATTGGTCGTCGAGAACCGGCGATGCTGGGCGCGAGAGATTCAGGCGATTCAGCTGGAGCACGAGGACGATCGCCGGCTGAGTGGCAACTGGCCGCCGCGGAATCGCGGTCTGCCAGTCGATCGTTCGATGCGATCATTAAGAACGATTCATCGCGAAGAATGCACATGGACCGGTAGCTTCGCGACGCTGAACGTTAGTTGATCGCTGATTCGGGAAGGTTATTGCAATGATGTCTCCGAGCACTACGGACAGCAAGAGCCATCGTGCTCACGACATCACGACGATACGCCTGCCGGCACTAGCGATCGGTTACGCCGCCAGCTCCAGCACGAAACCGCGACAAGCCGGTGAATCCTGGTTGTTGGCAGGGGATCACAGCTGCCGATCTGTCGCCGGGACTCAGCCGTCGCCGTGACCGTCGGGCCATATTGCCCGGCGTCGGCTTGCGACGGCGGCGGAAACCAGTGGGGTGGCGATTTAGCCATCGAGCCGGATCGACGCCGACGACGGATCATCGACGACGCGGCTACCGGACTACGACGCGAGCGGTGTCAGCGGTGCATGCGCGAATCAAAGATGACTCTCGCCCAGGCTCTTCTCTCGAACATCGCCGTTGCGCCGTTATATCGATATCGGTTGTCGCTGAGCGATCGGTTGGCGCGTTCCCGCTGGCGACGACGGTGCACACAGGCCAGATCCGCCGCAGGATCGTTCACACAGGCTGCGGCTCTCGCTCGGCACCGACGGTCACGATCGACGTTCGGGATGGCGAATCTGTCGACGGCCGAGCAGTTCGAGTCGTCGTGGCGGATTCGCCAGGCGAGCACGCTTGCGGGCGATGTTGCGCCCGAGTCAGCCGGTGCACAGCGGTGCGGTGCCGGGCAGCCATGATCGCCACACGGCCGATGGGTCGGGGACAATGCTGGGGAGCGGTGGCGCTGGCGGCTGGGCATTCGTCGTCGTCGGACTCAGAGCCGGGTCGTCGGTCACCCACGCAGGGCTTTCGTTCGGTCTGCCGATCAAAGGCCTGTTCTCGCCTGGCGGGCGCTCGTGCCACCGACTGAAGTAGTCGCCGACACTCGAGCCTGACTGCATTTATCGACAGCTGTCGTGCATGGCAAACGATATGCCATCCGCCGTGGATTTGCCGGCGGCGTCTGGCACGGGCGGCGGCAGTGATCGGCGCCGACTCCGGATAGCCGGGCTGCAGGGGATGGATCGCTGACGGCGCGGCGCCGATAGCGGCAGGTGACGGCGCAGCAGCAGGCTCAAGATTGCACCGCAGCGAAACCGTCGCGAACTGGCGAGGCGAGTCGTTCCAGAGCGCTGTTCCGGTGCGATTTATCTGCGCAGCATCTTCTGTACAGCCGATGTTGGGATGGCTGTTCCTGGATTTGTTGAACCGTCGGAGGCGGCACATGCGGAAGTTTCCCGCTGATCAGGTGTCGCATCGAAGACCACGCGCTGACGGGTGAGTCGGGCGAGTCGCATATCACGGCGCTGTAAGGTGGCGAGCGCCATGGTGGCTCAGCCCTGCTGGTCGGTGCGCCTGAATACCTGCTCCCAACCTTCCAACTCCGGCGCGGTGCGCGCTGGGCAATGCTGGGCGACGATGTGCCTGCGGCGAGCGCCTGCCGACCGGACCTGGCCTCTGGCTCGTCCGAGGAACTGACGGGAAACTGAACAAGAACTGATCAGGGTCTGAAGGCGTAGCCCGCCGCACGGTCCAGCGTGACTGCATCGACTTCGATTCTGGCGCGGACCCGGCGGATGTCGGCGGTGGCCGGGTCCCGCCAACCGCTCGGAGTGCCATACCTGCTCGAGCAGCTCGCCGCGCAGGACACGCGATGCGAAGATCGCGCCAGAGGAACAGCAGCAGGTCGATCCCCACGGGCGGTCAAGCCCACGACCTCGCCGCGCAGCTTGACCTGGCGTAAGCCCGGGTCGATCGCGAGCCTACCGAACACGAGCACGAGGTCGGGGTCGGTCGTTACGGCGCAGACCGCGCGCATCGCCGCGAGCTCGCAGGTGAGAGCAGCTTCATGAGCTCGCGGCCGAGCACGCAGTCGATCTGGTTGTTCTGCTCAAGAGGATCACCGACGCGTGATCGTCGACATGTCGCGGGGCAGGTTCATCACCGATCACGAGCCCGAGAATTTGCCGCACCGTCGGCGACGTCGCCGAGGCCTCACGCCGAGTCCGTCGCTAATCCTGTTGGATGTTCACCAGGACGCGATCATCGCGCCCGACGCGATGGCCGGATCCGGCAAGACCGGCGCAAACCGGTGATATCGAGTCGGTGACGTCGTCGTCTTCCAGTTATCATACGGCGAACGCCGCACTGACACGCTGGTACTTCACGCTCATCGGTGTCGCCGATATTTCCGGGTGGTCGAGGGGCGTCGCCGATTCGGGAATAGAAAGAATGGTCGATCGAATAAGTATCAGTTGTCAGGCACGGTGGACCATCATTGCGGCCGCGTATTGCCGACGGTTCGTCGACGCCTGTGCCGCCGACCGTCACGCAGGGTCCACTACGCCAGGCGTGAACGCCGACAGGTGCCGTTCTGCGCCCGACAGTTGTGTCGTGCCATTGTCGGCGTCGTCGCCGCAGTGTAACATCACGACGTGACGTTCATCACGTCACTGACGCCGGCCTGAGTCAGAGTACTCGGCACGAGGTCAACGAGATCGTCTCCGCGGAAGACGAAAGCAATTGCGCCCGGGGCGACACAGTTGTGCAGGCCGCTGAATTTCAGTTCAGCGGACAGAGCTCGTTGTTGCCGTTGCACAGAGCGGCCGGCGCCCCCCGATCCGGTCAAAGAGTGTCGTGTCGAACGCTGCGGCGCACAATGCCGCGGCGTTGTCGGCGTCAGTGACGGCGGCGTCATCCGTCGTCGCGTTATGACGCCGACCAGACGACCGCAGCGGATCGGGCCTGAACATACCGCTGCGACTGCAGACTACGTCGCCGGTCGACTGCGGTGCCGCGACGCAATGATCGATACCGTCGCGCAGGTGCGGTCGGTGTTCGGTGAGTTCGACCAGCAAAGTCCGACGCCGGTGCCGGTACGGCGCTCGTCACGAACGGAAATTGTCTGTGTCGTCGACGTACTCGCGCCACTCACGCTGACGGTCTGCGCTACCGGCTCAGCGGTGTCATCGTCGCCAAATTCGACTTAGGTCGCAGCCCGGTATGCCGTGGGCTTATTCCATGGCCGTTCGGCAACGCCGGCACAGCCAGCTCATAATGCGTACCGGCCCGCTGCATGTGTAGGCTGGGCGCCGAGCGGTGCGCCGGGTTCTTCGCCGTTACCAGCCGCCTGGTAACATTGATACGCGGTAGTCGCAGGCAGTCTCGCCGCAGCCTGGCGAAAGGAGCTGCGCGAACGGTTCATCACGACGCTGGGCATCTCGACGCCATCTCCTGCCTGAGAATGAACATGGCGTTCGCGAGGTGGTGACGACTCCCGGTCACGCTGATAAACGTCGCCGACTGTGGCCAGTTGCCGATCCGGGCTGACCACGGCGATCCATCGGGCTGCCGTCGATCAGGTGACGCCTGTGCGACCGGCAGGCGACGCCCAGAGCCTGCGCCAGGCTGGCGTCGTCGACGAGGCGGCGGATAACGGCCTGTCAGCACTTTTACCGAGACGCGAGGTCGAGGCAGTCGAGCTCAGTAAGAGCGCGCTGTTCTGCGCGAGGCGAGGTGGTGTCGCCTCCATTAACAACCTGTTAGCATTCGCGAGGCGCCTGCGAATGACACGACCGAGACGAACGCTCGAAGAGGTGGCTGCCGCTCACGTTCGCACGCGATCGGGCCGAGCTGCAGGTCGTCGACTAACGATGTCGTCGGCGGATTGGTTGCCGCGGCGCACGGTAAGAGGATAACGACGTTTATCGATGCGTTCGACCCTGAGCAGGCGACTAACCTGCGCAGATGTTTCGATTAACGACGACTATCGACCGCCCGCACGTCGTCTCCGGTGATCGACATCGGGGGCGGGGAATGCCCTGGAAAGCATCGCATTCGAGTCTTCGTCACCACCGCGCGGGGCTGGTCGGGCCTGGCCATCGTTCGCCTCGATCGCATCAAGCCGGAGAGACGCAATATTACAAACATGAAGAGACGCCCGATATCCGCTGGCGCGGTCTGGCGCCGATACGACGACACGACCGACAGTGCAGCCGCCACCGTGGACGACAACCGCGTCTGCTGAGCTGCGCGCGATTTACGCGGCGGCTGGAATTCTCGGTCGTCGACCGGCCCGGCCTGATGCCGTGAATCCTCTCCACAAAGCAGCCGAACTCAGCTCATCTGATCGCAGATGCTCTGGTAGCCAAACCAGCCTGGCTTCATCCGCGCCCAGTACCTGGCCCGACCTCCCAGTGATCCTCATGTCGGCCACGCCTGCGGATGCTGCCCGAAACCGCGGCCGGCACCCAGCAGTTGCGCAAGCCGTTCACGAACGCCGAGCTCGCGCGCGCGTTGCGCCGCGCTCGAGGAACCACTCGTCGAGAGGTCACCTCATGACCAAACCGCGGCTCATTGTCGACGACGACGCACAGGTGTTTCGTCGCATCTTCGGTCGCTGGAGTCGATCGCCCGGTGCGATTGCGCACGACGTCGCTGAGGCGACACGCCCGCCACTGACACCTACGACCTCGCCCTCGACGTCTCGCTGCCTGACCCTGGGCATGACGCTGCTCGACGAACTGCGCCGGCGCTGGCCGCAGACCGCGGCGCTCATGTTGTCATGGAACGGACTTGGCGGTGGCAAAGTGAGGCACCCTGAGCGTTAAGGCGCTGATACGTCGTCGTCGTTCCGAGTACGATTCCGGATTCGTCACCGCTGTACTGCAGCGCACGCTCGGCGGGTTCGGCGCTGGCGGCGACACGCGGCCGGATCGGCGCGGAGCGCGACTGATCGCCATCGTGAGAGATCTGCCGCTGCTGAACAGGTGAAGTTGCTGCGTCGATGGAATGACCGCTTGCCCACGGACCGGCTGTGTGTCAAAGGATCTCGCCGGTGCTGGGCGGGCAACCGATCGGTTAACCGGCACGCTGACGGCGCGGGCCGGCGACGGCCCAGGCGTTGCACCGGTGCGAGGGCAATCGTCGAGGTCGAGGCATCCCGATAAGGGTCGGTCTCGCTAGCCATTTGTCGTTGAATCCTCGCCGATCGCGGTGGTCGCGGCGCGGATTATGGTATCGCAGTAACGAGCACGACCTCGCCTGCCTGCAGCAAGAGCAAAGCTGATGACGCGGCGGTCGATTCATTTGGTTGAGTTACTGCGTTGACCTGCGCGGCCACTGCGTCGGCGCTGAGGCGTTGCACATCCGACACGCAGTGAGGTTCGCCGGTTCATCTGAATGGATGGACTCATCGCCGAGCTGGTGCACGCGTTGCCGACGCACGCCAGTTGCCGCAGCCGCTTAATACGAACAGTTAGTGCCCAAATGGTGGCCGAATCGCGCGACGCCGACTGACTGAGTTGGGTCGACAGGTAGACGCGGGTTCGTTGTCGGTGCTGCGCCGAGATCATCGAGGCCGTTTCATTACCTCGACGACAGTTCCAAGAGGTCGATCAGGCAGCTGCCGATCAGCGCGGATGATTTCTACCGGCTCTCGATCCTGACCCGTGCGCCTGGGCGGAGATCGCTGGACCGCTCTCGCTGACCTCGCAGTACGCCGACCTGCGCAGCGCGAGATGCCGCAGCCATCATCAACCATGACGGCGCTCGGTCGACGTGCTCGCGGAGATGAGCGGTGGAGCGCTCGGTCAGCTGCCGCGCAGCTGCGGTTGCAACGCTTGAGGGCGGTCTGAGGACCCGCGGATCATCCGGTAATGCTGCCTCCTGACTTGCGGCGTGGTTGTCGCGTTTGGTTACCGGGCGATTTAACAAAGAACAGCTGATAAAGACGGTCAGCCTCAACTGAGCGCGAACTGACGTCGGCGCTGCAGCGGAGCGTGAGGACTGATCATCCGCCGAGTTCTGAACGTTGTCGACACGCACCGCTGCGTTGATTCAGGTTGCACTGTCGACAGCCGACGCTGAAGGTCCACCCGGCAAATGCAGGATGCGTTACAGCCGTCGGCGCTGGCAGACCCACTGCACACGGTCGTCGGTGACCCGCGGGCAACTCGAGGTCTGGCAGGCGGCCGGAGGATGGCGGAGTCGCCGTCGACCGTAACCCTCGACGATTTGCCGAGCGCCGCAACTGGTCTGCTCGCCTGTTATGTCCTCCGATGACTGATGCCGACGCCGGGAAACACGGCAGAAGGTGGCGACCGGAGACGAGCACTCGGAGGAGGACATGAATCTCCGGGCGAGCAAGGCAGATTGCGGTAACGCTCGGCGTCGTCGGGGTTGCGTTGACGGCGACTCCGCTCGTCGCCATCACCAGTCCGGCCACCGACGCGACGACGCCAAGACGCCGAGTTGCCCGCAGGTCACCGACGACCAGTGGCCCCCAGGGTGCGGTGCAGGGCCAGCCCCCGACGGCCGGCATCGACCCCACACGACCGCGGCCACGCACATGTGGCACGACGGCAAGCGGCTGGCACGTCCGCGTGACGCACCGGCGGTGACAACCGCAGGACCTTCAGCGGTCAGCTGTCGACCCGAAGGCAATCTTCGTCGAACGGCGAGCGTCCGGTGCGGCTCGGAGAAGGGCGACCAGTTCCAGGTAAGTCGACCGACAAGCACAGCCTGACGTTCCTGTTCAAGAACTTCGGCGGGATCGACGGCGTCAACTTCCACACCCACTGCGCGCCGGCGATCCAGTTCGCCTTCCAGTCGGACGGAACACCACGCAAGCCGTCGCACATCGTGATCGGGAAGCACAACCGCCACCCGCGGAACAACCCGGTTCACCATCACCCGGTAACCAAACCCACGCGCGTAACCACACCGCAAGATCGAGGGATGTCGAGGACCTGCGCGGACCCAGTCCGCGGGTCCTCGAGTGTTCTGTGACCGCTCTCAGGCCGCGGCCTGGCGCAGGTTCCGCGCGATTGCGGACATCGGCTGCGGCCGCCCGAGCAGGAATCCCTGCGCGTAACGACAGCTCGAGCGCTTGCACCGCTTGTAGCTGCGCCACCGTCTCGATGCTCCTCCGCGAGCACGTCGACCGAGAGCGCCGTCCCGTAGCTGATGATGGCGTTGCAGCATCTCGCCCGCGGGTCGGCGTACTGCGAGGTCAGCGAGCGGTCCAGCTTGATCTCCGCCCAGGGCACACGGGTCAGGATCGAGAACGACGATAGCCGGTGCCGAAGTCGTCCATCGACAGCGCGACGCCCAGCGCCTGCAGGTCGGCGAGCACGCGGTCGACCTCTTGGGACTCGTCGAGTGTGAGCTGACTCCGGTGATCTCGAGGCGCAGCGCTGACCGCGGAGACCCGCGTCCGGCGCATGCCTGCTCTGACCTGAGCCGGATAGTCGGCGTCGGCAGCTCGGCCGCCGACGTGCTCACCGAGACGCGCAACGCGGCTGTGTCGCGGCTGCGGCGCAGCCGGGCGACGTACCGGCGCACGCGGTACGCAACACGTGCGCAGCCGAGCTCGGCGATGAGGTCCATCCGTTCGGCCAGCGGGATGAAGACCGACGCGGGCACCTCGCCGCGTGTCGGATGATGCCAGCGCGAGCGCCTCGACGCCGACGCAGTGGCTGCGCACAAGGTCCTGCTGCGGCTGGTACTCCGACCTGCAGCCCCCGCGTGGATCGCTGCCGCCGCGTCCGGCCAGCAGCTCTGCTGCAGGCGGGCGGGGTCGTGCTCGTTGCCGTCGTACACGACAAACGACTGCCCGTAATCACGCGCTGCGACCCACCGCACCCTCGGCGAGGTTCAGCACCGCGCCGGCGTGTGCTCCGCCCAGCGACGCCAGCGGCGACCGACCTGCGCTGGCGATCGGGATGCGCCGACCCTCGACGATTGCGGGTGCCGCGTGAGCGGCGGTGCAACGCCTGGGCCGTGTCGCCGGCCGCGCCGTCGGCGTATCGCGACCGAACCGGCGAACGTGGCCGGTCCGGGACGCCCGAGCAGCTCAACCGACGGGTCGACGCGACGCAGCCGGTCCTCCGTGGACGCAGAGCTGGTCGACCGCATCGACGCCGTAGCTCTGCGTGCTCAGCAGCGGCAGATGCTCGATCTCCACGATGACAGCAGCCACGCGGCGCGGATCTTCGTCGATCAGTCGCGCCAGCCTGCGCGATCCGGCCGCGCGTCGCCGCCAGCGCCGAACCCGCCGAGCGATGCTGCGAAGATCGCGCAGCGGTGACTTGAATCCGGAGATCCCGTACTGGAACGGCTTGACGACGTATCCCAGCGCCGCAGCTCGAGTGCCTCCCGCGCCACCGCCAGAGGTCCGTTCCGCCCGACAGCATGAGCGCCGCGGTCTGCGGCCAGCCGGCGCAGTTCGTCGAGCAGCGTCATGCCCGAGGGTCCGGGCAGCGAGACGTCGAGCGAGCACGAGGTCGTAGTGTCGCGGCGAGGGCGCGGTCGCCTCGGCGACGTCGTGCACTGCGCCGCACCGGGCGATCGACTCCAGCGACCGGGTCGCGACGAAGCACACCTGCGCGTCGTCGTCGACAATGCAGCACGCGCGGTTTGGTCATGAGGGTGACCTCCTCGACGAGTGGTTCCTCGAGCGCGCGGCGCAGCGCCGCACGAGCTCGGCAGTTCGTGAACGGCTTGCGCAACTGCTGAGTGCCGGCCGCCGCGGATTCGGGCAGCGTCTCCGACGTGTAGCCCGACATGAGGATCACTGGGAGGTCGGGCCGAATCTTTTGAGCGCCGGATGAGCTCCGGCCGGACAACTCCGGGCATCACCGCGCCGGTGAGCACGAGGTCGAAGCGCTGCTGCTCGAGGATCTGCAACGCCTCCGGACCCATTGGTCGACGTCGTGACCGAGAATCTCCAGCCGCCGCAGCAGGTGCGCGTAGCGCAAGCGAACCGCGGTGTCGCTCCTCCACGAGCAGGATCAGCCGGCCACGCGCCGTCGATCGTGTCGTCGGCCTGCTCGGCACCCAACGCCTCGACCTCGCCGAACCGCCGCGCCAGCGAGATCTCGAACGTCGTAGCCTTCGCCGACCTTGGTGAGCACGTTGATCTCCCCTGCATGCTGTTCACGATCGAGCGAACGGTCGCGAGCCCGAGCCCGGTGCCCTTCCCGGCCCTTGGTGGTGACGAAGGGCTCGAACATGCGGTCGCGGATCTCGGACAGCGATTCCCACCCCGGTGTGTCGATCACCGAGAGGACGACGTGGTCGTTCTGCGGGGCGTCGTCGTCGAAATCGATGGCGGTCGCGATCCACAACACGCCGCCGTCGGGCATCGCATCGCGCGTTCACCGCGAGGTTGAGGATCACCTGCTCGAGATGGGTCGGGTCCGCGACCACGCTCGGCCGAGCAGTCGGTCTGTCGTGATCTGCAGCTGGATGTTGTCGCCGAGCGTGCGCCGCAACAGCGGCTCCATCCCGCCGACGACGTCGTTGAGGTCGACGACCTGCAGCTCGGCCCGGTCACGTTGCGCGAACGTGAGCAGCCTGCCGCACGAGCGGCAGCCAGTGCCGCGAGGCGTTCGATCTCGGTCGTGTATTCGCGCGGCGCCCCTCGGGCACGTAGTCGCTGAGCAGCTCGGCCGGACGCGAGCACGGTCGCGAGCAGGTTGTTGAAGTCGTGGGCGACGCCGCCCGCGAGCTGCCCGACCGCCTCCAGCCGCTGCGCGGAGCAGCGCCTCCTGCAGCTCGGGCCTGCTGGTGCTCGAACCTCGCGCATCTCGGTCACGTCGCTGGCCAGGCCGACCATCCGCCGCCCCTCGCCCTCGTCGACGATCACCGAGCAGCGCAAACCGCAGGCGCAGGTAGCGCACCCGGTCCATCGCCGTCGCGCAGACGCAGCGTCGTCTCGCACACCTGATCGACGTCGACCTTCGCGGAGGCGCGTCCCAGTGCGCGTCCGCCGCGACGTGGTCGGCCGGATCGACGAGCGACGCGAGCCCGCCGTCGGCGGCGACCACATCGAGCGTGGCCGAGGAAGTCGTGCCGGTTCAGCACCTCGCAGGTGCCGTGCTCGGTCTCGAACAGGAAGATGACGTCGGGCGTGCCCAGCAGAATCGTGTGGAACCGTTCCTGCCAGCGCGCAGGCTCCCGCTTCGGTCACGCGCTGCCGTTCCAGGGCTTCGTCGAGCGCACGGTTCTCGACGGCGAGGCGCATGACGGCCGTGTCGCGACGGGCGAGCGCCACCGCGACCGCGATGGCGAGGCGGTGGAGCGCGGAGCCCGACGAGGAGCACGAACATCGGCAATGAGAACCCGAGCACACCGCTCGGCGCTGCGCCCGGCCGCACGTAGAGTACGAGGCTGCGCCCCGCGCAACGCGACCGGGCCGGCTCGTACGCACGAGTCGCAGCAGTGTCGGTCGACGCTTGCCGAACACGACGCGCTGGTCGTCGCCCACGCAGCGCGAAGGGCGCCGTCGCGGGCTGCAGCGCCGACCTCGAGGTAGACGAAGCCTCCGTCCGTGCGCAGGTGCGCCGCGCTGCGGAACTCGAGCTCGTAAGCACCGTCCGCGGCGTTGAGTGCTCACGAGCGTCGACGACGCGCTCGGCACGAGCGCGATGGCGGCCGCTGCCCAAGAGGCGGCGTGTCGCCGACCTGGGCGAGCACGGCGGCTGCGACTGTTCCGTTCGTGACGAGCGCCATACCGGCCAGCGTCGGACTTGCCCGCACAGGGTCCGAGCACCACGAACCTGGTTCGGATCGCGGCCGCCTCGCCGCGACGACGCCGTCGTGGCCGTCGCGAGCACCTGGTCGACCGATGACGTGAGGTCTTGCGCAGTCGCAGCAGGGCGTCGTTTCCGGGCCGGTCGATCCGCCGCTGTGTTGATGCTGGTCGACGTCGCCGCGCACGACGACGAATGACGCCGCCGTCGCCGCGACGCCGAGCACCGCGGCCACGGCGACACCGTGCGCACCACACGCCAGCGGAGCGACGGCGTGCGTCATGCGCTCCTGCCCGGCCACGGCCGCCTTGCGCAGGCGCCGCGCGCGCCAGATCAAGAACGGCGCGCCGGCCGCCGCGATCACGAGTGCGAGCAGCAACAATCCGCTGAGCCAGCCGAGACTGCCGTCGTCTCCCGCCGGTTTGACGGATCCCGAGATCGGCCTCTTGCAGGCTGGCCGGGCCCCCGGACGCGGATTGCTTGTCTTTCCTGACGCGGGACGTGTTGTGCTCGTCGCGTGCGAGTTGGCCTTCGATCCCGTGTCGCCGGGGCTAGTGACACTCGTGCCGGGTGTCGCCGCTGGTGACGTGCGGGCTAGCAGAAGGACCGGCGACGACGGTCGACGGGTGATCGGGGCCGGTGCGTTCCGGGCGTCGGAATCGATCCCGTGTGGTTCCGCTGGTACCGGCCTGGTCGTCGACGTACCCGGGTGGTCGTCGCCGGAGGTGAGGTGACCGTGAACGTCTGCGCGCGCAGTAGATCGTCGAGCGCGACTGCAGGCTGTTCGACTACACACACCGCGGCGACGGGCCGCCGACGAGCCTGAGCCGCCCGTCGGCGGGCACGGTGAACGACCCCGACCACGAGCCGTTCGCGCCACCGGAGCACGGAGGACGACGCGCAATGTCGGCGCGTTCATCGCTGACGTGAGTCGGTCTGCGGCGACCTCGACCAGCCCGGGATTGCATCCGCGCCGGCTGACGTGCACGACGGTCCCGGGCGGACCGGCGTGCGGCGACAGCACTGAACGTCGTGACCGCCGCGCTCGGCGGCGGGCGGCGTAGCACGCGGCGAAGCCCGCGAGGCAGCGCGATGAGTCCTGTGCCCGCGACGGCGGGCTCGCCTCGGCCGATGTCGATTCATCCGTGCAGGCCTTCCTGGCCCAGATCGGCGACACCCTCGACTGAATCCCCGCAGGAACATCGGCGCGACCGGGCACCCATTGAGCGTGAGAGCCGAAAAAAGTGTCGGGTGCAACGTTCGTCAGGCTGATGAACGCAGGACGCGGAGGTGGAACGCGACGTGGTCACCCGGCCAGCCGACGAATGCACGGACGCACCGGTCGCGCCGCGGCCGGATCCGGCAAGCCGTCACGCGGCTCGGGCGCCGTGATCGCGCCCTGGTCGTCGACGGCGACGACGTCATCCGCAGGTTGGTGCGCGACGGACTCGAGCGTGAGGGCTTCGAGGTGCACGACGTCGCCGACGGTGCGAGCGCGCTGGCCGTCCTCCGAGGAGCGACCCGCCAGCCTCGTGATCCTCGGCATCGAACCTGCCCGCACGCGGCGGGTTCGAGGTGCCATCGGCGATCCGCGCCGAGTCGCGCGCCCCGGTGGACTCCCGCTGACGGGACGGGTCGACGAGATCGACCGCGTGCCGGCCTCGAGCCGGCGCCGGACGACTACGTGATGAAGCCCTTCTCGCCGCAGAGCTCACGGCCCGGGTGCGCGCGGTCTCTGCGCCGTAGCGCGACCGACCCCGACCTCGTGCTCGTGTTCGGTGAGCCGCGATCGACCCGGGCGCACGCCAGGTCAAGCTGCGCGGCGAGGTCGTGGACTTGACCGCCCGTGAGTTCGACCTGCCGCTGTTCCTCGCCCGATCGCCGCCTGCGCGTCTTCTCGCACGGCGAGCTGCTCGAGCAGGTATGGCACTCCACGAGCGACTGGCAGGACCCGGCCACCGTCACCGAGCACATCCGCCGGGTCCGCGTCAAGATCGAAGTCGATCGCGAGCGTCCGCGCTGGATCCGCACCGTGCGCGGCGGGCTACGCCTTCGAACCCTGATCGGTTCTTGTTCGGTTCCGTCATCGGATTTCCTCGACGCACGCAGAGAGGCCAGGTCCGTTAGGGTCGGCGAGCGCTCGCCGCGAGCACATCGACCGTCACCCAACTTGTGCCCAACGCACTGCGCCGAGTTGGGGAAGGTTGGGGCAGGTATTCGGGCGCACCGGCCGATAGCGAGGTTCCAACCACGCCGAGGAGCCACCATGACGCTCTGCCGACCCTCCTGCCCACCGACTACGGCACTGCCGAGGACGACCGGTGGGGACGATCTCGCGACCTCTCCCGACTCACCCGTCGAAGAGGCGCGGATCCTGGTGGTCGACGACGACCCGACCGCGGTCACGTTGATGCGACACCCGATCGAGCGGGAAGGCTTCACGCGTGGTTACCGCCTCCGACGGACGGCAGGCTCTCGACCTCATCCGGGAACAGCCGCCCGACGTCGTCGTGCTCGACGTGCATCTCCCTCGAGCTCGACGGCCTGGAGGTGCTGCGCGAGATCGTGCGCAGTGACGAGCGCACCGGAAGGCCCACCGGTAGTGCTCGGCGTCAGCGGTGACGTCACTGCCAGGACCGCAGTCGATGCTCTGGGCGGGCGCGGACGACTTCATCCCGCGCCCGTTCACGAGCGCCGAGTTGCGCTGCGGGTACGCCGGCTCGCGAGCCGCACGCGGTCGCTGCGCCGCGCCCTCGCCTACTCCCGCTTCCTCGAGCGCCGCACCGGCTTCCTCGTAGCGATCCCGTCCCCACTGCACCGGCCCATCCCCTTCCGGGTCGGCGCCGATCACGGTCGCGGTTCCCGCCGCCAAGTGCCGAGGCCCTGCCGCAGCAAATGCGGCGGGGCCTCGTTCGGAGCCTCGTCAGCGCTGAGCCGCGGCTCGCTACTCGACCAAGACCGCGCGGTCGAGCTCGGGGTGTCGGCTTCGGTGGGCTTGCGCCAGTCGGTGGCGCGCGAGCACCCACGCGGTCAACAGGAGCAGGCCCGCGACCAGGCAGGCCGAACAGCAAGCGCGCCGAGTCGTAGGTGGCCGACGGCCCGGCCGCGAACGTCACGACGACGACGGGTCCCGGGACGGAGGAACCCGCCCGCGACACGGCGACGCCGCACTTCGTTTCGCGGCCACACGACACGCAGTCGGTCCCGACCCGGCCGCGAGTCGGCGATGACCAAGGCCGTCCGGCCGCGGCCATTGGCGTCGACGGTGATCGGCGCAACCGCCCGGCGCACCGCACCGCCTCGTGCCGTACGACTCGGGCGCCGCGCAAGAGCATCGCCTGTACGCGTGCTCGCCTGCAACGAATCCCGCCACGACGACTCGAACTGCTCGGCTGTCCGACGATCTCCGCCATCGGGCGCGCCGATCGTGACCGTCGGTGCCGGGCGCGAGGGCCGCCGAACACCGTCGTGAGGAACGCCGCGGTCCCCCCGCTGCTCACGCGGACATGCACGGCGGATCGTCGGGGTGGCACGACGCAGCGACAGCCGCCGGTCTGAACCTGGTCGCCTACGAGATACTGCATCCGCGCGGCACCGTCGTCGCCGAACGTCACGGGGAACGGGTTGCCGCAACCGGTCGCCGTGCACTGCTCGATCAGGCCGGTGGCGCCGGGCCTGAACCCGGTCGCCGTCACCAGACACGGCGGCAGGCGGCAGACCGTCGACGACCGAGGAAACGGAGCGAAGTCGTCGCGCGGTTCGCATGCACCGCGACCTGCGTGTCCGTCGAGTGCCGACCCGCGCCGCGGTAGTCCCGGTAGCTGCGGTCGTCGTGGTCGTGGTCGAGGTCGATCCGGCTTTCGACCTCGGGCGTGTCTTCGTCGCCACCCCGCCGTTTACGCCGAGCACGAGGACCGCACCACCCGCCAGGACCAGTAATCCCCGCCGCCGATCGCGAGCAACGAGCCGACGCCGGGCGAGCGGAACAACGTGAGGTCGAGCGCGAGCCCGACGATCACGACGACGATGATCACGACCGCGGCTGCGAGCAGGATCACGGCGGCGACGAGAATCGTCGAGCTGCCGGTTGAGCGTCAGCAGGCGGCCCATCACCGGCAGAGCGAGCAGGTTGATCCCGTGCAGCAACCCGATGATGAGCAGGATGCCGGCGATGGCGCGCGGTCTCGTGCTGGAGCTGCGCGGCCGTAACCGTCTCGCCCCAGTTCGCGGCCGGGGCGTACGCGCATCGTGAACATGATGTACGACAGGAAGATCAGGTAGTAGGCGATGTCGGTGAGCACGATGAAGCTCTTGCCGGTCCGTGGATTGGCCCGGAAGACATCGGCCGCGTAGCTCTTCCCGAATCGCTTGATCAATGGTCCCAGCCACAGCGCCAGCGCGATCAGGACAGCGTCCGCGAGGAGCTCGAGTACCCACCAGTCCATGAGCCATTCTCCTTGTCGTCGTTCTGTGGTCGCGAGACGATCGAAGCGAGCGCGCTGACGATGCAGACCGCGATTCCGCGGCGCGGCGCCGCTGCTGCCGGCGCCGGCGGTCGTCCTCGATGCTCAGCTGGATCCGCGCGAAGAGGTCGGGGCTCTCCTCCGCGGCGGACACGCCTGCGAACAGCGCATCACGCAGCCGGTTCTCGACGACCGTCACGGGACGACCCCGCGGCCGCATCGAAGTTCGGGTCGACTCCAGACGCGCAGGTCTCCCTCGAGGGTCCGGAGCGCTCTGCCGAGATGCGTCTTCACCGAGTTCCGCGAGATCCCGAGCGTCGCCGCGATGTCGTCGATTCCGAGGTCGTCGTAGTAGCGGAGCACGATGCAGTCCCGCTGTCGGTGCGGGAGCTGCGCAGCGCATCGATGACGCGTTGCTGGTCGTCGCGCAGCGTGATCTCGTCTTCGACCGCGGCCTGATCGTCTTCGGGGAGATGGTGCCGCAACGACATGAGCCCGCGGCGGTTGTGGTCACGCGCGAGGTTGAGGACGATCGACCTGAGGTACGCCGGCGCCTTCGCGGCGTCGCGCGATCCGGTGCTGCCGCGCGCGAGCCGGATGAAGGCCTCCTGCACGAGGTCCTCGGCGGCGTTGCGATCGTCGACGAACAGCCAGCGCCAGGCGTACGAGCGACGACGCCTCGCGGCGGAACAGCTCGACCACGAGCGCGCTGATGTCGATCGTCGCGTCCGCGTCCGCGGCCACGCCACCCATCGACGCTAGCCGCGGCAGCGTCGACCATCCAGATCGGGAGCGCGATCTGCCATCGTTCCGACTGACCGCTCAGGCCCGGTCGCAGGTGACACGCCGCGGCGAGCGCATCGGCGATCGGCGCGCGCGTTCCACCGCCGCGCGCACCCGCCGTGCCCGGTCTCGCCACGCCGCATCCTCCCACGTCAGGGCGCTCTTCACCGGGGCCGGAAGAAACCTTCCCGGCCGCGCCACCCGGGCGGCCACGGTCCTCGTCCGTAGGGAAGACGGGCGCGGGTTCCGGCCCACGCGAGGCGACCACGTGAACGTGATCGAGATCGAGGGCCTGGCGAAGGAGTACCGCGGGCGTCGCGGCCATCGCGCCGCCGCGCTCGACGGGCTCGACCTCGCGATCCCGGAAGCGGGTGTGTTCGATTCCTCGGCCCCAACGGCTCCGGCAAGACGACCACGATCCGGTGCCTGCTCGGTCTGGCGCGCCCGACCCGCGGCCGCCTCCGCCTGTTGAGGCCGACCGCGTCCCGGAGGGTTGCGCGACTCGATCCGCCGGGTCGGCGCGATCGTCGAGTCGCCGGCGCTGTTCGCGACGATGAGCGGCGCAGAACCTCGTGCTGCTCGGTGCGGTCGACGGGATCGGTACCCGACGCGCCGACGAGGTGCTCGGGCTGGTGGGCCTCGACACGCGTGCCGGCGACCTCGTGAAGAAGTACTCGCTCGGCATGCGGCAACGGCTCGCTTGCGGCCGCGCTTGCTGAAGGATCCCGAGCTGCTGATCCTCGACGAGCCCGCGAACGGCCTCGACCCGGCCGGCATCCATCAGGTGCGCACCCTGATCCGGCAGCTCGCGCCGAGGGACGCACGGTGTTCCTGTCGAGCCACATCCTGTCGGAGATCGAGCACACCTGCGACCGCGTCGCAATCCTGAACCGCGGTCGGTGCGTCGTCCACGGAACCGTGCGCGACGTGCCTCGCCTCCACCGGCCGCATCCCAGGCGATGCTCGTGAAGGCCGCGGACCTCGACCTCGCACTCGTGGCATTGCGGCGCGACGGGCTCACCGCAGAACGGCAGGCCGACCATGTGCGCGCGCGCGATCGCCCCGACCGAGGCATCGCGGGTGACGCGGTGCTCGCGCGAGCACCAGTGGGTCACCGACTTGCGACCCGAGGAGCGCAGCCTGGAGGACCTGTTCCTCGAGCTCACCGGGAACGTCGAGTTGCACGACGTACACGAGGAGGTCTGCGCGGAGCTTCTACGTGGTGGAGATGCGCCGCGCCCTGCATCGACGGGTCGTGGTGGTGCTGATCGCGCCGCGCTCATCGGGCGCGGCAGCGGGGATCATCGCGCTTCGTCGACTCGGCTGGGCGCACCCTGGCCGAGCTGCACGCGACGGCCAGACGCACACCCCGCCGTGGTGCGCGACCGGTGGATCAGCGGGTCGGGCGACGGCACATTGAGCATCGCGGGCTGTTCCTGCTGTTCGGCGGCCTCATCGGCGGCGCATCGGTGGTCGGCGCCGAATGGCGGGCGGGCACGGTCACGACGGTGCTGACGCGTGGGAACTGCGCCGCACACGTAGTGCACCTGTCGCGCTCGGGGCCTGCGCCACGCTCGCGGCCCTCATCGCGCCTCGCACTCCAGGTCGTGTTCCTCGCCGCGCTGTTGCCCGCCGCACTGACGCACGGGTCGACCGCCGGCCTCGACGGTTCCTGGTGGGCCGCCCTGCTCCGCCACCATGGCGCGCACGTCGCTCGTGACGGCCGCGGCGGCGACGCGCTCGGCGGTGCGCTCGCGACGCTCGGGCGCAACACGGGTTTCTGCGCTCGTAACGGTCTTCGCCTGGATCACGGTGATGGAGGGGCTGATCCGCGGCTTTGCGACCGCGGCTCGCGAGGCTGCTGTGGGGAGAAAACATCGCGACCGTCGTGCAGTGGTCGCAGCCTCGACAACGCCGAGTTCCACCGTGAGCCGGTTACTGCATTCCTGACGATCACGTTGTACGTCGGCCTGATCGTCGCCGCCGCCACGTGGGCGTTCGCGCTGCGACGACGTTGCGGGCGCGCCGTGATCCCGCTGCTCGTCGTCGCCATCGGAGTCCTGGGTTATCTCGCATATCGACGATGGGGGTGGTAGCGGTGATCAAGACGTTGAAGACGCTCTGCGGCGCTCACGATCGGCATCTCGATCGCGCTCACGGGCCTGGGGTGACGCTCGCGCTCGGGATGTTCGCGTGGCTGGGGATGCCGATCCTCATCGTCGGCCCCGGTCTGCTCAGCGCCGCCGTCGAGAGCATCGAAGGCGGGTAACGGTCGCCACATCGCGCGCCGTGACGTACCGCTTCCGAACCGAGTGGCGTGATCGCTGGCGCGTGGGTCGTGCTCGCGCTGCTCCTCGGCGCGGTCGCGGCACGTCGCTCGTTCTGCTCGCCGGATCGCGGCGCACCGGGAAGCGCACACGACCGCTTCCTTCGTTCGCAACACGCGCGTTCGACCTCGCGCTTCGCGGCCGCCCTGCGGTGACGAGCCAAGCTGACGTGACGTGCCACGACAGAGATCGCCCGCCTCCTGCGGTGCAAGACGCCACGACCGTCAGTGATCTGCCGGCGTACATCGAGACACCCGCGGGCACATCGCTGCAACCCGGATGCGTCCGATCCGTGCTACTCGGGTCCCGGACTGATCGGGACGGTGTTCGACGCCTCCGGTCGCTGGGGCACTTCGATCAACACCTATCGCTTCGTCGCCGGGCGTGCCGCTCGGCGAAACGTCGCGAACGAGGTCGTCATCTCGGAAGAGACAGCACGACGCCGCCATGTTCGCGTCGGCTCCGAGCTGCAGATCCCGGTTGTTCGACGGCCAAGACTGCCTCGCCGACCCGAGCGCGGCACGAACCCCGGCTCGTGCGCGTGGTCGGCATCCAGATCAGCCCCGCAGGTGCGACCGCCGTCGGGCGACTACCTGCAGACCATCGAAGTCACGCCGGCGTTCGTGCGCGAAGCGGGAGACCTCCGCGACCGCCAGGGCGCCCTCGTGGTCCGGCTCCGCCCGGCGCGTCGATCGCCGCGCTGCAGGTGCAAGCCGACCAGCTCGGCTTCGCGACCGAGGTGCAGTTCACCCGGGCGGAGGTCGTCGGGCCCGTCGGCTGCGCGATCCGTCCCAACGAGATCTCGCTGATGATCCTCGGGGCCTCACCGCGCTGGCGGGCGTCCTCGTGCTCGGGCAAGTACTCGTGCGCCACGCGGCCGACGAGGCTCGCGACGACACCCGTGATGGCCGCCCTGGGTATGCGTACCCGCGATCGCATCGCTGGGCACAATGCGCGGAGGCGTTCTCGGACTGCTCGCGGCGACGGTCGCGGTCGCAGCCGCGCTGCTCGCGTCTCCGCTCATGCCGATCGGGCTCGCGCGCAACATCGAACCATCGTCCGGCTCGACTTCGACTCGGTTGCGCCTCGGTCCTCCGGAGCCGTCGCGATCGTGCTGTTTGTCGTCGGCATCACCGTCGTTGCGACCGCAGTGACCGCCGGTCGGCGCGAACACGCAACGAGGACGAAACCGGCCCGGCTCGCGAACGCCGCCGCGCGCCGGGTTCTCCCCGACGGCCGTGTCAGGCGCACGGTTCGCGCTCGAACGGGGTCGGCGGCGTCCCGTCGTCCCCGTCGTCAGCGCAGCTTCGTCGGGCTGACGATCGCGAGTGGCCGCGGTCGTCGGCTCGCTCACGTTCGGCGCCGGCCTCACGCACCTGCGATCCACGCCCCGCCTCGTCGGGTGGGATTGGGACGTCGCGCTGACCTACCCCGAAGAGGCCTTGCCGGGGCGCGGCGACCCCAGCCGAAGCGCGGCAGCTGGTGCAGGCCGCGTTGCGAAGTCCACGTCGACGACTTACAGGGATGGCGATGATCTGGTCGCCGTTCCCGCAGGGTCGCGACCTGGAGCTCGGCTGATCATGTCGGCGCCGGCGGGTTCTACCATCGCGTTCGACGGAACCGCGGGTCGGCCCCTCGGTGATCAGCGGACGCAAACCCCGGAGAGCGGACGAGATCCTGCTCGGCCCGCACACTGGAGCAGCTCGGGCGTGCACGTCGGGGACGACATCGAGGTCGTCGGCCAGGAAGGCACGTGGGATGCGCGCCCGGCCGGGAGACCACGACGCGCATGCGGATCGTCGGCACGGGGATCGCGCCGATGACGACGGCGCTCGGGACGCAACGTGGTCATCACGCTCGCCGGCGTCCAGCGCCTGAACTCGCAGGCGCGGGAGCAGGCGTGGTTCGTCCGGCTACGCGGGAGCGGACAAGCGCGCGATCGGCGTTCGCCTCGCTCTTTCCCGGCGAGGTGCGCAAGGACATCTCGTCGGTCGAGTTCGAGCAGGTGGGCGACTCTGGCCTCAGTCTCGAGCAGATCGGATCAGTGCCGCTGCTGATCCGCGGTGATCATGATGCTCATGGCCACGCGGCAGTGCTCGCGCACGTGCTCACCATCGCCACGCGCCCGGCGCCACGATCTCGCCGTGCTGCGCGCTGGGCTTCTCGCGCGGACAGGTCCTGCGGACGATCGCGTGGCAATCGACGATCTACGCGAAGCCGGCGCGCTTCGCGATCGGCGTCCCCGATGGGCGTCGCGTTGGGACGGTTGACCTGGCACAGCGATCTACGCCCGCCGGCTTGGGCGTCGTTCCCAGGGGTCGTGCACCCCCTGGAACGCAGTGCTCGGGGGTGGTCGGCGGCGATCGTGCTCGCGGGCGTCGTCGCCATCATCCCCGCGCTGCGCGTCGGCGCAATGAGCCCGGCGAGCGTTCTCGAGCCGAGTAACGGACCGGCGGCCCGACCGCACGACCCGCGTTCACCGCGTAGCATCACGACCGACCGGCGAGCGAGGGTCGAAGGTCAGGGGAATGAGGGGGAAAGTTCTGCTGCTGGCGCTCGTCGCCGCGGTTGCGTTCGGTAGCTGCGTCGTCGCCGACGCGCCGCACGCGGTCGCGGCCAGGCGTCATCTCCCCGTCGACACTCTCGACCGCGCGCCCCACGTCGGCGATCCGTACCAGGCGGCGCTGTCGTCCTCGGGCAGCCCGACGTGGACGGTCGCCGCGAGCAACTGCCGCCGGGGCTCGGAGGCTCAACGCAGGCACCATCGCCGGCGTCCCGACGCTAGGCCGGCGCGTACTGCGTTCACTGTGCAGGCCAAGGACGGCGGCGCGAACAGCGACGAAGGGCTACACGATCCTCGTGTCGCCGCCGACGTCGACAGGCTACGACGACCGGGTGCACCAGGAGCTCGTGCAGCGGGCGGTCGGCACGCAACCCGGGTCGTGCAACAAGACCGGCGATCTCTCGAATGCGATCGCGACCATTCAGCTCGGCCAGGAGGTCGCCGACGCCAACGCCCGGCTCGCTAGCGCTCAAGATCAGTGAGATCGGCGACGCGAAGTCGTGCAATCCCGCAGCCGACCAAGCGATGAACAACCTCATGTTGAGCATGTTGATCCGCCCGTACGAGCTCTACGGCTCGACGAGCAGCTTCTACCCCGGACAGTTGACAACCGGGGCCGAGAACAATCTCGTCGCGCAGATGTGGGCGTGCGCGAGACCTACAGCCACGTGTCGCAGGCGGCCGACACCTGGAAGCTGTACGGCAGCGAGAACCACGGCGCGCAGGCCGAGAGCTTCTACTACCTCGCCGCGCAGATCTTCTCGCACCGGTCCGACTACCGAAACCGGAAGTACAACGACGGCTCCACGGTCGCGCAGCAGCTCAACGGCGTGGCACGACCACTGGAGCAATTTCTTCGACGAGCGCGCGAAGCGCGGCCTGTTCGTCGAGACCGGCCGCGCCCACCTACCACGGATACACGCTCGGCGCGATCCTCAACATCTACAACTTCGCCGACGACTCGCGCTCCGGCTCAAGGCCGGCATGGTGCTCGACCTCGACTTCGCCGACTTTGCGCAGCAAGAGCTCAACAACGTCTGGGGCGGCGCGAAGAGCCGTCCCTATCCGCCGAGCTCGTACGACCGGTAGCGACGACGACATGACGCTGATGGCCACGCTGCTGTTCGGGCCCATCGCAGAAGCTGCGGGGCGACAACCATCGCGCTGATGCTGGCGTCGAGCGGTTACTACCCGCCGCCGCGTCGTCACCGCGATGATCGCCAACCGCGCCGGCATGGGCAGCTACTCGGACGTCACGCGCCGGCCCCGGCGTCGGACCCAGCGGGTTCGACGAGAACCACGACTGGTCGGTGAAGGCGCCGTACAGCGTCGCTCACCTACGCGTACTGCACGCCGCAGCACGTGATGGGCACCGCCAGAGCTGAAGCCCGGCACCGTGACCGTCGCGCCGAGTCGCCAGAACCGCTGGCAAGGCATCATCTTCGACACCACGCCGGGCGACCGCGTATACCCGCAGTGGCCAGCCCAGCTCCAGCACCGGCCAACGACTCGTTCCTCTCGGTGCCAGCACGACAACGTCCTGATCACCGCGAAGAAGTCGGACTACAGCCAGCCGACGTTCGTGTACTTCCCAACACGCTCGGCGCGCTCGCCGAGAAGGTGCGGCTGGATCTTCGTCGAGGAAGGCGGCGCCTACCTCGCCGTGAAACCTGTAACCGGGGGCTACCACTGGCTCTCGTCGGCGAAGAACAAGGCGGGCCGGCGCGACCTTCGCTTCATCCAGCTCGGGAAGCTGTCGGCGCCGATCATCTTCAACGCCGCGCTCGCGTCGTCGTCGACCTTCGCGGCGTTCCAGGCGCGCATCCTCCACAACGCACTCTCGGTTGCGAACGGGAACCTCACCTACAAGGCGTCCGACGGGACGCGATTCACGTTCTTCGGCGACCTGAGCAAGGCACCCCAGATCAACGCGGGCAGGGGCCCGGCTACGCGACCAAGCGCGTCTTCAACAGCCCGTTCATGCAGTCGATCTGGGGATCGGGCAAGGTCACGATCACCTACGCCGGCCACGGCTCGACGTACGACTTCAGCCACCGGACCGCCCCGACGAAGTCCAGTGCACTGACCGCGCCCGGTGCCCGGTCGCGGCGGCGCGTGGTGGCTAGCGTCGATAGGTGCTTCTCGAGCGGCGGTGGATGGCCGGGCACGTGCTCGCCGCGTTCCGTAGCGGTGCTGTTCGTCGTGCTCGGGCTTCTGGCAGCTCGCCCGCAACGACCACAAACACCGGCTCGTCGAGCGGGAGAAGGCGGCCTACGCGTCGGCCAGCGCCGTCGGTTACGACGGTCACATCGGTCAGCGACGAGCGAGGACCACGCGTCGAAGCGCGCGGCACGTTCGAGCGCGCCACGCGAGGCAGGTGCTCCGCAACGGTCAGCAACGGCAACGCCGGGCGTCGATGTGCTCACGCCGCTGCGACTCGACGATGGACGGGCGGTGCTCGTCGACCGCGGCTTCATCCGCGCGTCGCCGCAGCACGGCGTGACCACCGACCCGCCGCCCACCGTGACGGCCGTGGTGCACGGCATGCGCGAGTCGAACCTGATCTGCGCGCCGACAGCGTCGACCACCTCGTCGACGGACGGCTCGCCGTTCCGCGTCGACCTCGGACGCGATCGGCAAGACGCTCCCCTACCCGCTGCTGCCCGTATGGATCGAGGCGCAGGCGATCAGTCCCGCGCCGACGGGCAACTCGCCGGCGCTCCCGCAGCCGCCGCCGCCCGACCCGGTCCACCACCTCGAGTACGCAATCGAGTGGTTCGCGTTCGCGTTGATCCCGCTCATCGGCTGGCCGCTGTATCTCTGCGCTATCGTCGCGTCAGCGAAGGCCGCGACGAGCGCCAAGACCGAAAGCACCGCGAGCACGCGAGCCCGTCGCGAGCCGGAGCCGCGCGGGCAGCCGGGCAAGCAGCCCGTAACCGCCCAGCACCGCCAGGCCTGACACCGTCCACAGTGCCAGCGTCGCGCCGACCGCGACGCCGATGCCCGATCCGTAGCGCACCGCGAGTTCGCGGTGAGCACCTGCGTCAGGTCGCCCCACTCGGCCACGAAGATGACGAGGGGCGCGGTGGCGAACACACGGTGAAGCGGTGCTCGGTGACGATCTCCTACTCTGGCGCTCCTCGGCGTCGAGCGCACGGCGATGAGCACGACGACCGCGCCGACGCCGAGAAGGATGGCGACGACAACGTCGACGACCTCTTGCGGCAGGATCCTGAAAGGCTCACGCCGATGCTGACCGCGATCACGGCGTGCACGAGGAACGCCAGCGGCTGCCGAGCCACACGAGGAAGGGGCGCCGCGCGACGCCATCACGAGCGAGCGCGAGACATGCTCTTGTCGGGCAGCTCGCCGATGAAGATGACCGGGAAGACCGCCGCGATGATCGCGAGGTCCATGATTACTCGATCAGGACGACCGGTCGCGCCTTCGAATCGAGCTGGTGGAGGTATTCGCTGATCCCGTGGCCGGTGCGGCCTTCGTAGGTCCAGCGGGCGAGGCCCTCGTTGACGATCGTCGCGTCGGGCCGCATGCCTGCGGGCCCGGGCGACGCGCGGAACACTCGGCGTCGAGCTCGTGCGCACGGCCCGCCTTGTCGGTCGCGTGCACGTGCGTGGCCGTGTGGGTCACGCCGTCGTCGGCGACCTCGCTCGTGACCTTCCACTCCCTGATGCTCGAGTGCTCGCCGTCGGTCCAGACCCAGCCGCGGTGGAGGTCACCGGCTTCGGTCCCGATCCGGATGCCGCCGAAGTGCGTGTCGTCGTCGATGTTGATCGAGAACCAGCGCCACATCTTCGGGCCGCCCCACACGCCGCAGGCCCCACGACTTGTCGCGGTTGCCGCGGGCGTCGACGAGCTGCGTGGCGCACACCGTCGGCCTCGATCCAGCCCGTCCACCGGCCGGCCTGCTCGAGGTGGCCCTTGCCGACGCTCTGCGACGTCGCCGCACTCGCGCCGCTTCCCCTCGCGACCCTGCGCCGTCGACGCCGACCGCAGGCGTGAGCGCGTCGAACGTCAGGTCCATCGCGATGCGCGCGTCGCGGCGTCGGGACGTCAGGCCGCACGAGGTCGCGCCTGCGCGTCGACATCGGCGGTCAGCCGCCACTGCTTCAGCGGCTCGATGCGCTCGCAGCTTCACGCCGCCGACATCGAGCTCGACGTCGACCATCTCGCGTCTGCTGCGCGCACCTTTACGACGTGGGCGAAGCCGGGCCCGGCAGCCACACCGAGAGCCCGACGTCCATCGTTCCCTCGTTGGGACGCACGCCGATGCGCGTGAAGATCCCGGCGTCGCTCACCGGGCAGTAGCGTTGAAGTAGTAGCTCTCCGACCAGGCCGAGTCGCCTTCCACGGGGTGGGCGAAGTCGCGACGCTCGTCGAGGATCGGCATGCCACGGACCCTATCCATGCGGCTGCGCCTCCGGCCCTCGATCCCCGGTGCAGAGTCGCCGAGACCCGGAGCTCCGGTGCTGCGCCGGTCTACGCCTGGCTGCCAGCCTGCGGCCAGCACCTCTGCTGCCGCGCGTTCACCGCTCGTGGCGCGCCGTCCATGTAGCCGCTCCACACGCTCGCGGTCTCGGTCCCGGCCCAGTGGATCCGCCCGACCGGCTCGCCAGCGCGGCCCGAACTGCGTCATCGCGCCGGGCGGCATGTGCGCGCCGTAGCAACCGCGGGTCCACTCCTCGGCCGACCAGTCCTGCTCGACAGCAGTCGGCGGGATCAGCGCGCGGCCCGAGATACCCGGCGAGCGACGACAGCACCGCGCCGCCGCTCCGGCCTCGCTCGAGGCGGCCGAACGCCGAGCTTGCGCCTTCGAAGAAGCACGACGATGACGCCGGGCCAGCCCGACGGCGGTGAGTTGTCGAAGGTGAACTTGATCGGCGACCGGTCACCGGCGACCTGTCCCGTCAGACCGTCGGCCCGCCAGAACGGCTCGTCGTAGATCACGTTGATCTTGATGACTGAGCCCGCCGGCATGTTCTGCAGCAGCTGATCGCGGCGCGGTCGGGAGCAGCGGTCGTACGTGCGATTCGGACTGCGAGCACCGGCGGGACCGACACGATCGCCCGGCGCGGTGCGACGAGGTCGTCGGCATCGACGGTGACGCCGTCGGGCCCTGCGTGATGCGCCGCACGGGCGTTGAGGCGGACCGGTTCGGCGCGAGCGTGCCCGCGAGTGCGCCGCATCAGCTGCGAACCGCCGACGATGCGTGTCCTGCTCGCGCCGTTGCGCACGCCGATGAGGCTGTTCACGCCGCCGCCCGGAGTGCGTGTACGTGAGAGTGCGAACAGCAACGACATGTCGTGCGGCTCCGCCAGCGAACACCGCCTCGGCGAACACTTCCCAGAAGAAGCGCGCTCGCGGTGCAGGTGTTGCGGCGCACCCAGGTTGCGAACGTCTCCTCGTCCCATCGCTCGGCGCGGTCCGCGGCCCAGGGCGCTTCGAGCGGGATGCGCCGCGCGAGCCGGTCGAATCGCAGCTGTGACTGACGCGAGGTCGACGAAGCGGCCTTCGGCAGCGGCGGGATCTCGCCGGTGTAGCGCTTGACCTTGCCGCGCAGGTCGAGCAGGTTCTCGCCCTCGTTGTAGGTGGGGAAGGTCTCGAGACCGAGCTCGGCGACTAGAAGCTTGTTCGCGCGGCAGCTGTGCAGGGCCGATCCACTCGCCGCCCAGCTCGACGACGCATCGCCGTTGCCGAGGTCGTGGTTCAGCACCCGCCCGCCGACCCGGTCGCGCGCCTCGAGCACCACTGCCGTGGACGCCGGCCGCTTCGAGCGTCCGCGCGGCGCGACAACCGGCGAGACCGGCCCCGATCAACGACGACGTCGCACTGGACGACTCACTCATGGTCCCTCCCGCTTCGCAGGCTGCGGAACTAACGCCGCTCGATCATCATGCGGCTGCGACCGTCGGCCCTCGAACGCCCGTGCGTGACTCAGTGCGCACCATCCGGGCCTCAGGATCTGCACCTGACCCGCAGGCGGGCGGTCGCGTTACGATCCCCGGTGCCCACACCGCCGCTCGTCGCCGCCGAACGCGCCCTGCTCGAGGAACGCGTCGCCTCACTCGCGACGAAGCGCTCGCGATTGCGCACCTCTCCGCTCGACGACCTGCCGTCGCTCATCGGCCTCGGCCCACCAGGTGCGGCTCGCGTGGTGCGGGCCCGAGGTCGAGCTCGAGAGCCTGATCAACGCCAAGTCGGGCGCGTGCCCCGAAGACTGCGCCTTCTGCTCGCAGTCGGTGCGCTTCCACACCGGCGTCGACGTGTTCGCCTTCCTCGACCTCGACGAGATCCTCGAGGCCGCAGCGCGCGACGCGGCGCGGCGCGACCGCAGTTCTGCATCGTCGTCGCCGTGCGCGGTCCCGAGGAGCGCCTGCTGCGGCGCGTCATCGACGCCGTCGGCGCGGTGCAGCAGCGAGACGGGCCTCGAGGTCGCGTGCTCGCTCGGCCTGCTGCAGCCCGAGCAGGCCGAGCGGCTCGCGGCCGCCGGCGTCGCGCCGCTACAACCACAACCTCGAAGCGTGCCGGGAGCTGTTCCCGACAATCTGCACGACGCACACCTACGACGACCGCGTCGCGACCGCTCGGCTCGCGACGACGCCGGCATGGAGCTGTGCTGCGGCGGCATCCTCGGCATGGGCGAGACGCTCGAGCAGCGCATCGACTTCGCGTTCGAGCTCGCCGAGCTCGACCCGTGCGAAGTCGCCGATCAACCTGCTCGACCCGCGTCCGGGTACGCCGCTCGGCGACACGACACGCTGCATCGCGCCGCGAAGCGCTGCAGGCGATCGCACTGTTCCGGCTGATCCTCCCGGCGCGTGGCTCCGGCTCGCGGGCGGACGCGAGCGGCGTGCTCGGCGAGCTGCAGGGCATGGGCCTGCGTCGCCGGCGCCAACGCTTGATCGTCGGCAACTACCTCACGACGATCGGCCGATCCGCCGCGAGGAGGACCAAGCGCTGCCTCGACGCGCTCGGCATGCCGGTCGCCGACGGCCCGGGCGAGGGCCGGTTCGTCGTCGACGCCGACGGCGCCGCGCCCGGCCAGCGCCGCATCGATCCCCGTCGTCGTCGAGTAGGGCGCTCAGAAGCGCTCAGGTGCGCGCAATCGTTGAACGAGACCAGGTACGGCGCTGCCGTCGCGCGGCGCCGATCGTCGTGATCGTGCGCGAGACCGAGCTGCATCCGCAGCGTCGCGCTCGTCGACGCCCAGCGCCCAGTCACCGGCCGCCTTGATCGGCGACACGTGACTGACCGCGACGATCGCGTTCGTCGCCCGTCGGCGTTGCAGCCGATCTCGGCAGAACGACCTCGGCGCCCGGACGGTCGACCAGGCTCTCGCCTCCCGGGTGGCAGCGAACGTCGGATCGGCGAACCACAGCGGCTCCGCGGCGTGCGCATCTCGTCTCAGGCGGCCTGCCGTCCCACTCGCCGTAGTCGAGCTCGATCAGACGGTCGTCGACCTCGACGCCAGCGCGCCGGAGACCGCGGCGATCGCGTGCGGCGGTCTGCTGGACCCACGGCCGAGCGGGGCTCGTGTAGACTGCGCGATCTCGACGTCCGGCGAAATCGCTGCGCGGCGCGCGACCTGTTCGGCGCCGCGTTCCGGAAAGCTCGAGGTCGACGCGGCCCTGCAGCCGACCCGTCGCGGTTGTGCGCGGTCTCGCCGTGCCGAACGAAGAAGATCACTGGTCCCCTCCACTGCGATCTCGAGCCGGCCCGGTGCGCCAGAACTAGCGTCGCCAGCGCCGGATCAGCCGCAGCGCGACAGCGCGCCCACCGCACCAGCAGCTGCGGCCGAGGCAGCTCCTCGACGATCACCACGCGGCCACGGCAGCGAGCAGCGGTGCAGCCTCGGGCGCGACCATCCGAAGGCGGGCCGCAGAACACCTCTTTGTGCGCCCGCGAGCCGCTCAGCACCAAGCCGGTGAACCAGCCGATCGGGAGGCCGAAGGCAGGCGCCGGCGGCACGAGCCGCCGGCCCGCGCCCGGTCGCGAGCGCCATCACGGCACGCAGCACGACGACCGCGAAGAGCGCAGCGTGTGCCGTACGGCCTGCGTCCAGAGCAGGACGTCGAGCGGCGAGCGGCAGAGCGCGCCGACCGCGATGAGACGGAAGTCGAGGCCCGGGGCTCTGGAACGACGTTCAGACTCGAAGATCGAGCCGAACACGAACCAGAGCATGCATCACGCGCGTCTAGCGTCCGGCGGTTGACCAGAGCGTCGGCCTCGCGTTCTCGCGCAGGCACGTGTTGCAGGTCGGCGACGTCGGTACGGCCCGCAGCAGCGCTCTGCGCCTCCTCGTGGAGCGGCCGCAGGTTCGCGTGCTTCACCCGCCACTCACCGCGCAGCTGCTTGATCACGAGCAGCGAGTCGGCGCGCACGATGCACCGTGGCAGCGTTGAACAGCGCGGCGGCCTCGAGACCCGGCGATCAGCGCGCTGTACTCGGCGACGTTGTTGGTGGTCACGCCGATGCACTCGCTCCCGGTCGCGATCTGTACCGGCGGGTCCGGTTGTCGCGTCGAGCACGACCGCGCCGATCGCGGCCGGGCCGGGATTACTGCGCGATCCGCCGTCGCAGAACAACAGTGACTTCACGATGCGGCCGTCGGCGAACGGAGGAGGCTCGCCTGCGTCACGGAACGAGGATCGCGCCGCAGTTGTCGCGGTATGCAACCGCGGCGCCGGCCGCCCGCCGGATCTGCTCGGCCTCGGTCGACGGGATCGACGGGTGGCAAGCCGCCGCACGTCGTGCCCGACGAGGCGGGCGGCGCCCGCGCCCTTGTTCTGCGCCCGCCGCGCGCTGGTAGTCGGCCATCAGCGCCGCGGGCAACGGCACCGGCGGCCGTGTTCGGCCGCGCTCGCTCCTCGGCGAAGCTCGGCGTCGATCTCCTGCCTTCGGATCGCGCGCGATGCTCGCCTGCAGCCGCACCATCTCCGCACCGAGCTGCGCAGCACCGCTCGTCGAGGCGGCGCGAGTCGGCCGTCGAGCGCCTCCCGCGTCTCCATCACCTCGAGCTCGCGGTCTTCGATCTGGGAACGCTGCTTGCGCAGCATATCGATGTCGGCCTGCAGCGCCTGCAGCTCGCAGGGCGAGTCGCGAGCGTGCCCGGAGTAGAGGCGCTGGTGTCGGCATCGTCGGCGTGGGCGCCGATCGATGCAGCCTCGTCGTCGAGCTTTCGCTCGTCGGCGAGCACCTGATCGCGTTCCGCGCGCATCGTCACGGCCTGCGCTTCCGTGCGCGCAGCTGCGTCGCGGCGCTCTCGAGCTCAGCGCGTTCGGGCAGCGCCACCCGCCGGTGCCGCAAACGGTCCCGGGCGATGTCGTGCTCCTGCACGATCAGCGGTGCTTCGAACTCCTCGGCGCTCACGTCACGGACCCATGGTCGGAGGGTTGTGTGCGGTGTCGTTCGCGGGCGTGGTGTGCGGCGTGTGCGGCACGGTCACAGGCGGCGAGGTGGTCGGCGACACGGATCAGCGGTGCGGCCGGCGTGGTCGCCGGCGTGGTCGCCGGCGTCGTGATCGCTGGGACGTGGTGGAGTGAATTCGACGACGTGTAGTCGGTATTGATAGCGCGCGGTAGGAGCTGGCCTTGCGCCCGTACTCGTTGATGCTGGCCGAGGCGGAGCCAGAGGCTCTCATCGGGCGCGATGAAGTCGACCACCGGCACGTCGCAGGGCGCGGCCTTCATATAGGCCGCCCAGATCTCGGCCGGATACGTCGCGCGAACACGGAGATGCCACCGACACTCGTCATCGGGCGTCTCGGCGTTGGGGTCGCCCATCCACACCGCGGTCGTGAGCTGCGGCGTGTACCCGATGAACCACGCGTCCTGGTTCTGGTCGGTCGTCCCGTCTTGCCAGCGCCGCGGGGCGATCGATGGTCAGCCCGGCGCGGTCCCGTTCTTCAAGCACCTCGGTGAGCATTTGCGTCTCGCTGCGGGCGACCTCGGCGGTGAGGAGCGCGCCGCCTTGCTTCGGCGTCTCGTAGAGCACCTTGCCGGTCGGGCCGACGATCTTCGAGACGAACGTCGCCGGGTGCAGCACCCCGTCGGACGCAATGACTGAGTACGCCTCCGCCATCTCGAGCGGGTGCACGCCGTTGCGTGCCCAGCGTCGTCGAGACGACCGGCTGGAAGTTCGTCGTGTCGATGCCCATCCGCCTCGCCATGTCGATGACGCGCCGCGCGCCGTCGTGCCCGTAGTTACCGGGGCCGAGCGACAGCTCGGTGCGCACGAACGCGCAGTTGTCGGAGATCGCGATCGCCTGCGGTGAGCGTCGGCGTCGCCGCCGTGACAGTCGCCGGAGAGGTTGTAGTACGCGTCGCTCCCGTCGCCCGGGCCGATGCCGCCAGTGCAGGTCGTAGCCGTCGACCCGGTCGTCGGGCGAGTACCCGCTGGAGAGCGCTGTCGCGAGCGTGATGCCCTTGAACGACGACCCCGCCTGCCGTCCGGGACCGTCGACGGCGGGATCGAACTGGCTCGCGTCGTAGCCCCGGCCGAAGGCGACCGCGCGCACCGCCCCGTTGGAGTTGTCGATCGACACGAGCGCGGCCGTGAACTGATCCTGGTTCTTCGGGATGACGTTGCTGATCGCGAGGTTCGGCGATGTACTGCATCGTCGGGTCGTAGTTGGTGTAGATGCGCAGGCCGCCTCGGTAGATGCGGTGGCGAGGCGGATCGCCGTCTTGCCGAGCGCGTTCGCAGGATCCGTCGGGCTCCGTCGACTCGGGCTGGAGGAGCGAACCGATCAACGCGTCGATGTAGTAACTGCGGAGAGACGGCTCGGGGTAATAGACCTGCGTCGGCAGCGGCGCCGCGTTGGCAGCGTCGGCCTGCGCCTGCGTGATCTTGTGCGTCTTCACCATGCGCGTCGAGCACGATGCGCGCGCCGGCGCCGCAGGGCCGGGATGGCTGATCGGGTCGAGCGCGCTACGGCGCCTGCACGAGTCCGGCGAGCAGCGCGCACTCCGGCAACGTCAGCGCGAACATCGTCTTGTTGAAGTAGCGCTCGGCGCGACCTCGACGCCGTACGTTGTGGCCGAACCAGCACGAGGTTCAGGTAGTCCTCGAGGATCTGAGTCTTGGTGAGCTCGTCCTCGAGCCGGATCGCGAGTGACTCGCTTCGCGGGACTTCGTCTTCGGTGTGCGCGGACGCCTTTGTCGATCGTGTTCTTGATCAGCTGCTCGGTGATTGTCGAACCACCCTGCTGCAATGAACCCGAGTCGATGTTGCGGTTCAGTGCGCGCAGCGTGCCCCCGAAGTCGACGCCGTTGTGCTGGTAGAACTTCCGGTCCTCGATCGAGAGCACCGCGTCGATCAACTGCTGCGGCACGTCCTGGAGCCGCACCGGCGCGCGATCGGCCGTATACAGCGTCGTCATCAAGTTGCCGCTGCGGTCGAACACGTACGACCGCTGGGGCTGCGCCTGGATGCGCACTTCAGCGGCCCGAGCGGACTGACCGCGGCCTTGAACGTCTGCCCCGCCGGCACCAGGAGCGCGGCCGAGACCGCGAGCGCGGTCGAGCCCAGCACGACGATCAACACGAAGTTCACGACGAAGCGGGCGGGTTTCACGGGGCGTACCAGGATGGCACACGGCACCCGCCCACGGGAGCGGCAGGCGGCCGCACTGGCTCCTGGGCGTCGTCGATCGTCAGGCGTCGGCGAGCACGACCGGGTCGAATGCGGGCGGGTCGTCGCGCACCTGCCGGATCAAGCGCGTACCAGATCGATCGCGCCGCGAGCTCGTCGCCCTCGACCGCGACCTCGCGCGCCGCCATCGGGCGAGAGGAACACGAACACACAACGGTCGACGCGCACCGGTTGCCGTCTCGACCGCGATCGCGTAGGCCGCACCCTGCACCCGGTAGTGCGCGAGCCGGTCGGCGAGCATCGAGTCGTCGCGGATGGCGTCGGTCTTGTAGTCGACGACGACGAGTCCGTCGCTCCCCGACGGGCGGTAGACGAGGTCGACGTAGCCCTCGAGGGTGAGACCTTCCGCCGGCACCGCGACGTAGGCCTCGCGCCAGAACTCGGCTGCGCTCGCGCGCGCGACCGTCGTCGCTTCCCGAGCGCGGCGGCGCGAGGTCGGCGATGGTCGTCTCGTGGCCGAGCACGCCCTCGGCCGCAGCCTGCGCGGCGCGCGAGGTCGGCGAGCCCGCGCCGGTCGTGAGGTCGACCGTCTGGAGCACCGCGTGCACCGCGCGGCCGATCGCGGTGCCGTAACGGCCCTTGTTCCACGGCGGCAGCTCGAGGTCGCGGCCGTCCTTCGCCACACCGGGGTCGTGGGCCGCCGCTGCGTCGGCGACACGCGCGAGCGGTCGCCGACACGAACCGCCGGCGCGCGCCCGTCGGCGAACGCCGCGTCGTGCTCCGCGAGCCACGCGTCGAGGTCGAGCACCGGCGGGGCGGGCACGCCGGCGGTGAGCGCGAGCGCCGACGGCTGCGGCGCCGCATCGATCGCGTCGCCACCGCGTCGCCGCTTCCCACAGCAACTCGGCCGCGGTGCGCTTGGTCGCTTCGTCGGGCACCTCACGGTCGGCGCGGTGCACCGACACGACGAGATGGTCGCGCGCGCGCGACGCGACGTAGAGGAGGCGCAGCTTCTCGGCGTGGCTCATCTGCTCGTCGATCGCCTTGTGCAGCTCGAAGGCGTCGGTTTGCGCCTTGCGCGTGAGCCGCACCTGGTACGGGCCGTCGGCCGGGAACAGCATCTGCACCGCAGCCGGTTCGCCCGGTCACCTTGGTGCGTCGTGCCCGAGCACACGACGATCGGGAACTCCAGGCCCTTGGCGCCGTGGATCGTCATGATGCGCACCGCGTCGTCGTCGGTCTCGGGCAGCACGGTCTCGACGACCCGCGCGCCCTCGGTGCCCTGCAGCGTCGCCCAGGCGAGGTAGTCGCGCAGCGAGCCACCGGCCGCGTCGCCGAACGCGCGCCTGGTCGACGACGAACCGGACGCGGCGCGCGACGTCGCGGAAGCGGTCGCCCGTCGACGCCGACCTCCAGCACGTGGCGCTCGCGCACGATGCGCTCCAGCAGCTCGCTCGGCGTCACCCAGGTGCGGGTCTCGTGCAGCGCGCCGAGATACCGGATCGCCTCGGCCACCGGATGGTCGGGCGGCAGCGACTCGGGCGGCGGCGTGCGGATGTCCCAGCGGCCGTGGTGCTCGGCGTGGTACTCGAGGAGGTCGTCGTCGCCGCATCCGAAGACCGACGAGCGCAGCGCGTGACTGAGCGCGAGCTCGTCGCTCGGATCGTCGATGCGCGCAAGGTCATCATGAGGTTGCGCACCTCGCGCGTCCCGTAGACGAGCGAGCTCGTCTCGGCGCGGTACGAGACGCTCGCGGTCTTCGAGCGCGCTCGAGGAAGTACAGCGACGTGCGCGGGCAGCAGGATGCAGATGTCGCCGAGCGCGCGTCGCGCCAACCGCCGTTGCCGTCGTCGACCTGCCAGTGGTCGTCGACCGCGGTCTTCACCGCGTCGGCGACGCGCCGGCTTCCTGCCGCGCGCATCTCGTCGGCCGAAAGCCTGCGCTCGACCGGCTCGGCGCCGAGCAGCATCACGCCCGGCCCCGGCGGGCGTTGCGGCGCGCTGGGCTCGAGCCCGAAGTACGCGGGCTGCGACGCCGTCGACCGGTTGGATCAGGCTGCCCGAACACGTGGTTGATCCACGTCGAGCACCTTCGGCGTGGACCGGTAGTTGGTCGTGAGCTGCAGCGGCTCGGTCGCGAAGTGGTCGCGGGCCGCGAGGAAGGTCGAGATGTCGGCCCGGCGGAAGCGGTAGATCGACTGCTTGGGGTCGCCCACGAAGAACAGCCGGCCCGGCGTCGACCGGCGTCGCTGCCACGCCGGCCGGTGTCGTCGTCGTCGGATGCCGCGAGCAGCGCCGCGATCTCGACCTGGATCGGATCGGTGTCCTGGAACTCGTCGACGAGCAGGCGCTGGTAGCGGTCGCGCAGCCGCGCCGTACGGCACGACCGGCGTTGGGATCCCGCAACAGGGCGCGGGCGTGCACGAGCAAGTCGTGGAACTCGAGCTCGCCCGCGGCGCGCGGTCGCCGGCGTGCTGCGCCGGTGCGTCGCGAGAAACGGCGCGACGTGACGCAGCGCGGCGTCGGTGACCTCGACACGAGCGCCTCGCGCTGGTCGTCGAGCCGGTAGATCCGGTGCGCAGGTGCGTCGACGTCGGGCCAGTTCTTCTTGCTGCCGATGCGGACCCGGAACGAGGGCTTGTCGGCGAGCAGCAACTCGATGCGCGCGCGTCGTCGACGGCTGCGCAGCCGCGCCGCGTGCTCCGTCGAACTCGGCGAGGCGACGAGCAGCTTGTCGTCGGCGCTCGCGTGCAGTCGTCGGCGGTCGCGCACACCGCCGCGAGCTCGGCGAGCCAGGCGTCGAGGTCGATCGCGGGAGTGGCGGCGGGTCGCCGATCCGGTCGAGCAGGTCCCAGTTGTCGTCGAGGAACTCGGCAACCCGCCGCAGGTGGTCCATGCGGACGCCGCGCCGCGAGCAGGATCAGCAGCGCGGCTCGAGCGCGGGATCGTCGAGCAGGTCGTCGCGCGTCGTGCGCCACCGCTCCTCGAACGCGAGCAGCGACGACACCTCGTCGTGGACCTCGATGCGCGGTGGCAGCCCGGCCTCGACCGGAAACGCGGTGAGGATGCGCTGCGCGAAGCGCGGAGCGTGCAGATCGCCGCATCGTCGAGCTCGTCGAGGGCCGCGTTGCAGCGGTCGCGCACGGTCGCGTCGAGCGCTGGGTTGCGAGCGGTCCTCGAGCTTCGCGGCGCACGCTGGTCGCGCAGCTCGGCCGCGGCCTTCTCGGTGAACGTGATCGCCGCAACTGCGCATCGGCACCGGCAGGTCGGGACCGTCGGCGGTGACGAGCTCGACGATGCGGTCGACGAGCATCCGTCGTCTTCCCGGTACCAGCGCCCGCCTCGACGAACAGGTCTCGTCGAGCCGGCCGCACTGGCGTCGCGGGCACGCCGAGTCGCTCATAGTCTGGCCCGCCTTCCCCGATCGAGCGCGACGGTAGTCGGCGAGCTCGGGCGCGGCGCGCTTGCGCAGCCACGTGCGGTGCGTGTCGATCGTGCCGAGGCCGTCGGGGTCGCAGTACTCGCACTCGGTGATAGAGCGAGAACCCGGCCTGCTCGGGCCGGGCCGGGAACTGAGCCCGGCGTCGATGCCTCGAGACGATCACCCGCAGCGCCGAGTCGAGCGCCGCGTCGACCTCGGCGTCGACGGCATAGCTCGCGCGGCTCGCGTCGGCTCGCCGCAGCACGAACCAGTACTCCGGCCAGCACCGGCTGCGGTCGAGGCCGTCGCCGAGCAACGAGCGCGCGCGTGCGCGTAGATGGGCAGCTGCAGCAGCGCGCCGTTCTGCAAGGGCGTGGCCGTGCGAGACGTCGGCGTAGTACTCGACGAGCCGGTCTGGTAGTCGATGACCGCGAGCCGCCCGTCGGCGAAGCCGGTCGACGCGGTCTGATCGAGCCGACGATGCGCAACCGCTGCGGCCGTCGGAGAGCGGAACCGTTACCGCGGGATGCGTCCCGCGCCGTCCGAACGCGAACTCGGTCGCCGACGTGTCGGCGCCGGTCGTGGTGCGGAAGTCGCGCGTCGAAGTCGAGGTACTCGTCGAGCTGGGCGTGAGCTCGCGCCGGGCGCGCCGAGCAGCCGCTTGCCGCCGAGGCCGCGCGCTTCGATGTCGTCGCACGCCTCGCAGTGATCTCGTGCAGGCGGGCGTTGCTCGTCGGTCCACGGCCGACCGACGCCGGGCGGTCGCGCAGCTCGCGACAGGAAGCGCTCGAGCGTCGCGTGCACGATGTTGCCCCTTGTCGATGCGGCGACAGCTGGATGAGCTCTTCGGCGCGCTCGACCGCCTTCAGGTGCAGCAGGTGGCGCGAAGTATCGCGCAGGGCATTTCCACCCAGCTCCAGGCGCGTCGCCGAGATCGCGATAGTCGGGGTTCGCCGGGCCGCAAGCCGCCAGCGCATCCGCGCGTGCGCGAGGTCGCCGTCGAAGCGGGTGAAGGCCGACGTCCGCCGCATCACGAGCGCCGCGCCACGCGACCTTCGGGCACCGCGGCGATGCGGCGCAGGTCGCGGCGAGCGCGCGGCGCACGTCGAGCCTCGTGCCGGGTCGGCGGGGAACGCCGCGTGCGCGAGTCCGGAGACGTACGACGGCACGGAACGTGAACCACTTCTCGGCGCTCGATCGCTGCGTCGATCTCGCGCCGGCCGGTCAGCGCTTCGATCGTGTCGAGCAGGAACCGCGACGGCACGTGCTCAGTGTTGCGGCCGCAGGTCGCCGCGGAAGCAGAGCACGTGCGTGGTCGCCCGTGGTCGCGCGAAGGCGCGCGCGAGCGACGCGCTGGTCGTCGCCGATCCGGTCGCGACGTAGCGGGAGCTCGCCTGCGAGCGCCTGGCGGTCGGAGTCGGCGAGCAGCGGATCGTCGGCGGGCGGCGACGGGAACACGCCCTTCGGCGAGCCCGCACACCCACAGCCGGTCGAGCTCCACGCCGAGCGCGAGCTGCCGCCGAGCCCGACGAGCACGCCTTCGCCGAGGCGGCTGACCCGGTCGCGCGCGCGCCGAGCTCCAGCGCAGCGACCGCGCGGAACACCTCGAGCGTCGGCGCCGACCTCGACCTGCGCCGAGCCTGCCCAGCCGGTCGATCGACCGCGTCGACTCGCGCGCGCCGCTTCCTGCTCGAAGTCGGACCAGTGGGCGCGGCGGCTGAGAACCGATCCAGCGCGCACGAGCTCGTGCGTCCAGCGTGCCAGCCCGCCCACGTGCTCGGCGCGTCGTCCAGATCGTGCGGCGAGCGCGCGATGAAGCGCTGCGAAGTCGCGCGCACCGGACCGCGCTTGCGCCGACCCACCTGACGGATCGTCGTCGGCCTCGGACGATGACGCGGCAGTGAACGCGCCAGGCGCGCGTCCCACTCGCGCGAGGCCGTCGGACGATCTCTCGCTCGCGCGAGAGTCCGTTCCCACGGATCGCCGGGACCTGACTGGCCGCGCCCGTCGAGGACGGGAACGCCTGCGAGCAACGCGAACACGTCGTCGCGGCGGAACTCGTGATCGGGTAGCGCCAGCAGTGGCGCAGCAGGCCGCGCAGCCGAGCACGGAGTCGGCGAGCGTCCGCACCGAGACGCCGTTGTGCGCGATGCCGGCCAGCTCGAGGTGGTCGTGCAGCAGCGCGCGCGCATGGCTCGTTGTTGCCGATCACGACCGCCATCCGCTGAGCGGCACGCCCTCGCCATCGCGCCGACGATGCCGCGCACCACGCGCGCACTTCGTCGTCGGCGTCGGAGGTCGAGTCGAGCACCGCAGTGCCGCGCTCGGCGCACTCGGGTGTCGGGATCGATGACTCCGCCGACTCGCGCGTCACGCCTGCCTCGACCTCGCGGTCGGCCTTGGGCACGCCTGGCGAGCGCCGCGATCACGACGATCTCGCCGCGTTCCGGCGAGCGCGCGCAGACAGCTGCGCCAGCGGCGCGGAGATCCGCTGCGTGCAGGTGCACCACGATCGAGCCCAGCCCGACGACGAGCGGCGCGCCCCTCCTCGACACGATCTCGCGGCGGGCGCGCATGAGGCCGCTGCCTGTCGTACCACGCCGACGCGTGAGCTGCGCCTTCGCGAGGCCGGTGAATGCGCACCACTCTGCGGCGGCGGCTGGCTCTGCCGGGTGGCGCGAGCACGCCGAGCGCGCCGGCGTCGAGGTCGGCGAGCTCTGCGGTGCGCCGACCAACGCCCCCTCGGTGGCCGGGCACCGGGGCGACGCTCGCAACAGCGGCCCGGGATCGGTCGCGAGCATCGCGCCGGATCGCAAGTGCGACGACCGCGGTCGACACCGGCCGGCGCCCCGGATGCCGCGAGCCGAACGGCGGCGGCACAGGTAGCTCGGCCAACCGGGCATCCGTCAGGAAGTTCACGCCGATGACCCCGGCGCTAACGGGCGGCACGGGCCCGAGCTTCCGCACGCTAGAGCAGGCGCTGCGCCAAGCGACGCCCGACCGGAGTTGCTCCGGCACGAACTCACCGTCACCGGCAGCCAGCGGCGACGTTGCCTTCTTCGCCCGCGCGATCCCCCGGCGCAACGCTCCGGCCGCCGCGCCTCGTAGGGACTGGCGACGACCCGGACCGGCACGCGGGATCGCAGGGACCCGGGATGCTGCACACCACAGCGCGCGCCGCCGCCGCCCCCCAAATTCACATCAGAGGCGTCGGGGTCTCTCGGCCCCCGAATCGCGCTTGATGAGGATCGCATGGGGATTGCAGGGCGTCGAGCCCGACTGCCGTACCGGCTCGATCCAATAGATCCGGCCGTGGACTTCTCGCTCACCGAAGTCGAGCGCGATCTGGTGAGCCTCTGCCGCGAGTTCGCGCAGAAGGAGATCGCGCGCGCGCGCCGCTCGCGTGGGACGGAGGCGCGGTGCCCGACCGACCTGCTCCGCGAGATGGGCGCGTTCGGGCCTGCTCGGCATGCTGATCCCCGAGGAGTGGGGCGGCATCGGCATGTCGACGGTCGGCTTCGTCGCCGCGATGGAGCAGATCGGCCTGGCCGACCAGTCGGTGGCGGCCGCGTGGCAGGCGCACGTGACGATCGGTTCGCTGCCGCTGCTACCTCTTCGGCAACGACGCGCAGCGCGAGCGTTGGCTGCGACCGTTGGCCGAGGGCCGCGCGCTCGGCGTTCGGGCTGACCGAGCCCGATGCCGGTTCCGACGCGCGGCATCACGACGCGCGCAGCACGCGCGACGGCGGCTGGCTGATCAACGGCCGGAAGACGTTCATCTCGAACGCCGGAACCGACATGTCGTTCGGCGTGACGCTGCTCGCGCGCACCGAGTCGGGCGAGGGCGACGCCCGACGTTCGCGAGCTTCGTCGTCGAGAAGGACACCGCCGGGCTTCACCATGGGCCCGAAGATGCGCGGCATCGGCTGGCGGGGCCTCGACGCGCGCGAGCTGTTCTTCGACGACGTCTGGGTGCGCCGACGATCACCTCGTCGGCGATCCGGCGATGGGGCTCAGCCAGTTCCTGCGCACGCTCGAGGTCGGCCGCATCTCGATCGCCGCGCTGTCGCTCAGCCTGACCCAGGCGGTGCTCGACCTGGCGCTCGACTACGCGACAGCGGGTGCAGTTCGGTCAGCCGATCTCGAAGTTCCAAGCGATCCAGTTCAAGCTCGCCGACATCGCGACCGAGCTCGAGGCGGCACGCTGGCTCACGTATCGCGCCGCGTACCTGCGCGACACCGGGCAGCCCGTTCCTCAAGGAAGCGTCGATGGCGAAGCTGAAGGCCAGTCGCCTCGCGGTGTCGGCCGCTTCGGAGGCGGTGCAGATCCACGGCGGCCTCGGCTACATGCTCGAGTCACCGGTGGCGCGCTTCTACTGCGACGCGAAGGTGCTCGAGATCGGCGAGGGCACCAACGAGATCCAGCACGTCGTGATCGCCCGCCCTCGGCTGCTGATCCTCGGCCAGGCAGTTGCGAGGCGGCGGATCGCGTCGCGCGATGTCGTCGCGGTCGGGCAGCCACGCCCGTTCGAGCTCGGGCGCGTAGGGCGGCGGCGTCGGTGCAGCGCCGACCCGCTCGATCGGCGCGCCGAGATCCCAGAAGCCGTCGCGCGCGACGGTGGCGCGCGATCTCGGCGCCGATGCCGAACGGGACGACGGCCTCGTGCGCGATCAGCAGCCGGCTCGTCTTGTGCACCGAGTCGAGGATCGGAGCGATGTCGAGCGGAGCGACCGTTCGCAGGTCGATCACCTCGACGGAGATGCCTTCGCCGGCGAGCTGCTCGGCCGCGGCGACCGCCTCGTGCACCATCCGCGAGACCGACACGACGGTGACGTCGGTCCCGGCGCGCACGACGGCCGACTATGCCGATCGGGACGATGTGGTCGGCCGGCGGCTGCGGTCCCTTCATGCCGTAGAGCAACCGGTTCTCGATGAACACGACCGGGTTCGGGTCCTGGATCGCCGCGCGCAGCAGTCCGTACGTGTCGGCCGGCGTCGACGGCATGACGACGGTCAGACCCGGGATGTGCGCGAGCAGCGCCTCGAGGCTCTGCGAGTGCTGGCTGCCCGAGGAGCGCCCGGCGCCGAACTGCGTCCGCACGGTCAGCGCCATCTGCGCGGCGCCGCCGGTCATGAACGGCAGCTTCGCGGCCTGGTTGAGCAGCTGGTCGAGGCACACGCCGAGGAAGTCGAGGTACATGAGCTCGACGACCGGGCTGCATGCCCGCCATCGCCGCGCCGACGCCGAGGCCCACGATCGCGTCTCGGAGATCGGCGTGTCGCGGACGCGATCGCCGAAGCGGTCGTGCAGCCGCGCGTCAGGCCGAACACGTTGCCGCCGGCGGCGACGTCGATCCCGGCGACGAACACGCTGCTCGTCGGCTCGCGAGCTCGGCTTCGAGCGCAGTGCGGATCGCGTCCATCGTGCGGAACACCGGTGCGTCGGCCGCTGGCGCGCGGCGGCTCGGCGCGCTCGGCCGCGGCGCGCACGACGAAGTGCGTGAGCGTCTCGACGGGCGGGGCGGTCAGTTGCCGCGCCGCTCGACCGCGCCGTCGAGCTCTGTCGGCGCACCTCCGACTCCAGCTGGCTTCGACCCGGTCGTCGCGTGATGCCGGCCAGCGGAGCCGCGACGCGTCGCCGGACGCAGTGGATCGCGCGCTTCCCACTCGCGCACTTCGCTCGGGCGACCGGTAGCGCTGCGGATCGCCTTCGTAGTGACCGTGCCAGCGGTAGGTGGCGGCCTCGACGACGACCGGACCGCCCGGCGCGGGCGGCCTCGACGACGTCGCCCATCGCAGCCGCGGTCGCCACGACGTCGTTGCCGTCGACCGGCGACGTAGTCGACGCCGTAGCCAGCGGCGCGCGCTCGAGGGTCGCCGCGTGCTGAGGCGGCGCGGGCGAGAACTCGGCGTAGCCGTTGTTCTCGCAGAAGAAGATCACCGGCAGCTGCCACACGGCGGCGAGGTTGACCGCTTCGTGGAAGGTGCCGTGCGCGACCGCGCCGTCGCCGAAGAACGCCACCGCAACGGTGCCGTCGTCAGCGGAGCTGCGCCGGCGCGTCGCCGCCCCGCCGCGATCGGCGAGGCCGGCGTCCACGATCCCGTTGGCGCCGAGATCCCGAGCGCCGGGTCGGCGATGTGCATCGAGCCGCCGCGACCGCGGTTCGTCCCTCGGTCCTTGCCCATCAGCTCGGCGAACATCCCGAGCGGGTCGAGGCCCTTGGCGAGGCAGTGGCCGTGGCCGCGATGGGTCGACGTGATCACGTCCGCGGGCGCGCAGCGGCCAGCAGCGCACCGACGGCCGCCGCCTCCTGCCCGATCGACAGGTGCACGAAGCCCGGCACCTCGCCGTCGCGGTACAGCGTCGCGCACCCGCTCCTCGAACCCGCGGATCACGAGCATGCGCCGATGCATCTCGAGAAGCGTCGGCGTCGGTGAACATGGACTGCGGATTGTACTGGTCGGTACAATCGAACGGTCGATGCCCACGCGAGATCGACATCCCCGCACTCGTTCTGCCGGGTCGGCCGACGTGACCGGGAAGCGTGGTCATCACCGGTGCCGGCCGAGGTCTCGGTCGGCTGCTCGCGCACGCGTCTCAGGCCTGGCGCGCGGTGGCGCTGGTGGCGCACCGAGCGCGACCTCAAGGCGGTCGCCGACGAGCTGCCGGGGCCGTCGCTCGCGTGCAGCGGCGACGTGACCGACGAGGACTTCAACGAAGCGCGCCGCCGACGCGGCTGTCGGCCGAGTGGGGCGGCGTCGACGTATGGATCTGCAACGCCGGGATCTCGCCGATCCTCCGGGACCGCGCGAGACCGACGCGCGACGTGGCGCGGATCCTCGACGTGAACCTCACCGGCGTCCTCGGCGCGCGCCGCTGGCGTGCGGCATGAGCGACGGCGGGCGGCTCATCTTCACCGGCTCGGTGCTCGGCGAGCGGCCGCGCGGGGCTCACGCGTACAGCGTCGCCAAGGCCGGGCTCGTCGGCATGGCGAAGGGCCTCGCCCCTCGACCTCGCTCCGGCGGGCATCACCGTCAACGTGGTCGTTTGCCGGGTTGGTCTGACTCCGCCCGCTCGCCCAGCCGTGGATGAACCACGCCGCGCTCGCGCGGGCGTGCCCGACCACACGCGCGCAGCGGCGATGGGGCGCACCCACCGACCTCGCAGGCGCCTGCCAGTTCCTCAGCTCCGACGCGCGTGGCGTTCGTGACCGGAACCGTGCTCAACGTCGACGGCGGGTACCTGCTCGTATGACGTCTCCTCGACGGGTCGTCGTGATCACGGCGCAGGCGGCACGCTCCGGCGCTGCGCTTGTCGAGCCGGTTCGCCGGGAACCGGACACCGACGTCGTGCTCAGCGACGTCAGCGCCGACGCGCTTCGCGTCGGTCGTACGGCCTGCCCGCCGATCGCGGCGTCGGTCGAGACCGTCGCCGCGCTGACGTGAGCGACATCGACGCGGTCGAAGCGGTCGTCGCCGGCGACCGAACGGTTCGGCCGCCTCGACGCTGCTGATCTCGACACGCGGGCGTGCTCTCGCCCGAACGGCCGCATCCACAACCTGACGACCGACGACTGGGAGCGCGCGTTCCGCGTGAACGTGCCTCGGCGCGGTCAACGGGATCCGCTGCCGCCGGTGGCGGTCATGCGCGAACAGACAGGCGGGGTCGATCATCCTCACCGCGTCGGTGTCGCGGGCTGACCGCGTGGTCGCACGCGGCGCCGTACTGCGCGACCGAAGGCCGCGGTGATCCAGTCTCGCGAAGGTCGCGGCGATCGAGTACGCGCGACGGCATCCGGGTCAACTGCGTGTGCCCGGGCACCGTTCCGCTCGGGCATCCACGCCGGACTCCCGGAGTCGGCGCTCGACGCGATCGCGTCGAAGCACCCGCTCGGCTGGGCCTCGGCCGACGATCTCGTGGGCGCACTGTATCTCGCGAGCGACGCGTCCGGCGCTGGACCACCGGCCCGGCGATCGTCGTCGACGGCGGCTACGCTGCGCGCCGTAGGAGGCGACTGCGTCGATGCAGCCGGACATGAGCTGGGTGCGGCGTGCTCGAGCACCACGCCCGCCGCACGCCCGACAAGCCGATCGCGTGATCTGCGGCGACGCCGCCGTCACCGTACCGAGCAGATGACGGAGTGGGCCGCCGGCGCTCGCTGGCGGGCTACAGGCGACGCGGCGTCGGCGCCGGGCGACGTCGTCGGCGCTGCTCGCCTACAACAGCACCGAGTTCCTCGCGACGATCTTCGCCGCCAACCACCTGGGCGCAGTCGCCGATGCCGATCAACTGGCGCCTCGCGGCGCCGGAGGTCCGGTTCATCCTCGAGCACTCCGCAGGCCCGGCGCCTCGTGTGCGACGACGACCTCATCGACTCCGGCAACGACGCCACCGACGGGCCTCGACCGGTCCGCTGCGCGCCAGCATCTCGGCGACGCCACGCCGCCGGCTGGGAGCGCTCGCCGACCTCGGCGCCGGCGCGACCGCCCGCCCGCCGCGCGCCGTCGCGGGCGACGACTCCACCGGCTCATGTACACGTCGGGCACGACCGGTCGCCCGAAGGGCGTGATGCTCACGCACGCCAACCTGGCGTGGAAGAACTTCGCCCACATCGCCGAGTTCGGTTCAGCGAGCGACGACGTCGGCCTGGCGTGCGGGCCGCTCTACCACGTCGGCGCGCTCGACCTCGTCACGACCACGCTGATCGCGGCGGGTGCCACCGACGATCGTCCACCGCACGTTCGACGCGGCGCGGTGGTCGACGAGATCGAGCGGTCGCGCGTGACGACGGTGTGGCTCGCACCGCGATGGTCAGCGCGATCATGGCGCTGCCCGGCATCGAGCAGCGCGACCTGTCGTCGGTCCGGGTGATCATCAACGGCGGCGAGAAGATGCCGATCCCGCTCATCGAGCGGATCCAGCGCGACGTTCCCGTCGGCGTGGTTCGCCGACGCGTACGGCCTCACCGAGACCGTCTCGGGCGACACGTTCCTCGACCGCGACAGCATCGGTGACCAAGCTCGGCAGCGTCGGCCGGCCGTGCCTGTACCTCGAGCTCGACATCTGGGACGACGACGGCGCGCTCGCTGCCGCCGGGCGAGCGCGGCGAGGTCGTGCTGCGTGGCCCGAAGGTGTTCAAGGGCTACTGGCGCGATCCCGACGCGACGAGCGACCGCGTTCGCCGGCGGCTGGTTCCACACCGGCGACATCGGCGTGCTGCGACGACGACGGCTACCTCTTCATCGTCGACCGGCTCAAGGACATGATCGTGTCGGGCGGCGAGAACATCGCCAGCTCCGAGATCGAGCGCGTGCTGTACGAGCACGCGTCGGTGGTCGAGGTCGGCGGTCGTCGGCCGGCCCGACGAACGATGGGGCGAGGTGCCGGTCGCCTACGTCGTGTTGCAGCCTGAGGCGCGACGGCGCACGCCCGACGAGCTCATCGAGCACTGCCGCGGCCAGCTCGCCAAGTTCAAGGTCCCTGAAGGACGTCGTCTTCATCGACGCAGCTGCCGCGCAACCCGTCGGGCAAGGTCCTGCAAGCGCGAGCTGATCGCGTGCGCAAACCCGAGCATGCGGCTAGCCGCTAGGTGCGTGTGACGCTGGCTGACCACGCCTCAGGGTCGGCGGGTACGAAGTAGCCGCGTCTCGTCGTTGATCGACAACCAGTGCGCCGCGCGATCGTCTTCGACGGTCGGGGCCGACGCCACCGCTCGACGTAACCCTCGGTCGATCGCGAGGAAGATGGCGCGAAGCGGCCGCCGCCCGCGGCGTAGACCTCGCCGCTGACCGGGCAGTCCTCGTGGCCGAGGACGCCGCCGACCATCAGGCGACCAGCTCCGGCGCCATCTGGTCGGTGCGTCGGCGGCGTCGAGCTCCGCGGTCTCGTCGGCCGGATCGGCCCGCCATTCGCGCCATCGCGTGCGGGCAGGTCGCGCTTGACCTGGATGCTGTGCGTCGGCGCCCTCGGCCGCGAGCGCTGCGCGTGAGCCCGACGACCCCGCGCCTCTGCGCGGTTGCCGGTCAGTCCCGAGCAGCGCCCGCCGACGATCGTCATGACGATGCGGCCGTAACCCTGTTCGACCATGTGCGGCCACGCGGCGCGGTCGGTGTTGAACGAGCCCACCGACGTGCACGGCGAAGTGGCTGCGCGAGGTTGTCGGCGTCGGCTTCGGGCACGCCCGCCCAGCGGATGATGCCCGCGCTGTTGACCAGGATGTCGAGCCGCCCGAACTCGCTCGACCGTCGCGTCGACGAGCGCCTGGGCGCCTGCGATCGTCGAGACGTCGTTGGCGATCGGCGATCGCGACGCCGCCCGCGGCGGCGATCTCGGCCGCGACGGTCGCGGCCGGCGCGGCGTCGGCGCCGTCGCCCTCCATCGAGCCGCCGAGGTCGTTGACGACGACGCTCGCGCCGCGATCGGCGAGCAGCGCGGGCATGGGCCCGGCCGATGCCGCGTCCGGCGCCGGTGACGACCGGCGACCCGGCCCTCGAAGCTGTGCGTGTTCACGCGGTGCCCGCCTGTGCGCCGTGTACCGTCGGAGCCGATGCTGCGACCCGCAGCCGAGCGACGAGCCCCAGCGCAGCGCGAAGTGGACGGCTCGCCGCGACGACGATCATCGACACCTCGGCGCACGGTCTTCGCGCCGAGCGGCTACCACGCCACCGGCATCGCCGAGCTGTGCGCGGTCAACGGTCTCGGCAAGGGCGCGTTCTACCACTACATCGGGTCGAAGGAGGAGCTGCTCGCCGCCATCCACGACCGGGTGATGGACGAGGTGATGCTCGGCGCCGATCGCGTCGCCGCGGCGGGCGGGTCGCCGTCGGCGCAGCTGGCGATGCTGGGCGACGAGCTGCTCGACGTCATCCACCGCTATCCCGATCACGTGTGGGTCTTCCTCCACGAGTTCCCGGCGCTCACCGCCGAGCGCGCCGAGCAGTTCCGCGGCGCCGGCGCGAGTACGAGCGACCGGGTCGAGGCGGTGCTGCAGGCCGGCATCGATGCCGGGCGAGTTCCGCGACGTCGACGCGCGGCTCACCGCGCTCGCGTGGCTCGGCATGCACAACTACACGTACCTGTGGCTCAAGCCGGCGGCCGCGTGTCGGCGCGCGACGTGGCGAAGCCGTTCGCCGACATCTTCATCCGCGGGATCGCGAACTAGCTCGACTGGTCGGCGCAGCGCGTGCTCGAAGCCGAGCAGGTCCCGAGCGTGCCCCCGACGAGCGCGGCCCGCTCGTCGGCGGGAAGATCGCCGAGCTGCCTCGCCGATCAGCTCGTCGGCTGCCGCGGAACGTCCCTTCCGCGTGCGGGTAGTCGTTGCCCCACACGATCGTCGACAAGCCGGTGATGTGCCGGCACGCGATCGCGACCGGGTCGTCCTGGAACGAGACGTGGAACTGGCGCCGCACGTACTCGCTCGGCATCAGCGGGTACGGCCACTTGTCGTTCAGGCGGAACAGCTGCGCCATGCCCGGTTGGTCGTCGTCGGGCGGGTGTCGTCCCAGTTCCCGAGCCACCAGTCGGCGTCCTGGCCGATGCCGGTGACCCAGCACTTGTCCATGCTCCCCACGAGCGACGCGAGCCAGTGCGCGTTGAACTCGATGAGCGCGAAGTGCAGGTCGGGGTAGCGCTCGGGCACGCCGCCGCCGATCAGCTCGCACATGACCTGCTGCGGCACGATCGGGCCGTAGACGCATTGCGTGATCATCCGCTTCGACGCCGACTTCTCGGTCATCGGCTGGTTGACCTGCGTCGCCTGCTCCATGACGACCTTGAGCGTCGTCGCGGTCGTGTCGTTGACCTTCACGCCGCCGGTCTGCGTGTGGATGAACACGTGCACACCGTTAGCCCAGGCCGCGGCCCACACCGGGTCGAACTCGCGCGAGTAGTACGGCTGGGGCGGGGTCGACGGCAGAGTCGCGCGGAATCCGCCGGCGGCGACGCTCGATCTCGGCGACCGCGTCGTCGATGTCGGTCAACGGAACCGGAGCGGTCGGCGCGATGCGAGAAGTAGCGGCGAGAACCGCTCGATGACGTAGTCGTTGTAGACGCGCGCGTGCGCCATCGACAGCTTCGTGGTCGTCGGAGTAGAGCCCGAACAGCGACAGGTTCGGGTGCATCACCTGCACGTCGACGCCGTCGAAGTCCATGTCCTCGAGGATGATCTCCGGATCGCCTTCGGGCATGCGCCCGCCGGTCTGGCGGTAGCGCGAGACCGTCCAACCCTCGTACCCCGACGTGTGCAGCTTCCGGAAGATCGCGCGCCGCCCTCCGACGAAGGGCTCGATCTCGAAGTCCTCTTCCCAGACCGCGCGGTCGCGCAGATGCTTCGGCAGGCGCGTGCGGAACAGGTCGGTGGGCTCGAGGAGGTGCCCGTCCGCGGACGACCGACGAATTCTTTAGGGCATGCGCCTTCCTGCAGCGCTCGTGCATGGACCTTAACCGCGCGACCTGCAGGCTAAGGAACGGTCGGTACTGGTCGCCGATCGACGGAGGAGGACAGCCGTGACGCAGCGGTGGAAGCAACGCCCGCCGGCGGCTCGACCTGGGGCGACTGGGGCGACTGACGACGAGCTCCGGCCGCATCAACCTCGCTCACTCCCGGAGAAGGTGCTCGCAGGGCGTGCGCGAGGTCGAGGCCGGCGTCAGCTTCTGCCTCAGCCTGCCGCTCGACTATCCTGGGCGGCACCGCGCTTGAACCAGCTGCCGCTACCCGCCGCGCTCGCCCGACCGAGGATCTCGAGCGGCAATCCCGACACCTTCTACAACGTCCACCGAAGCGAGATCCCGAAGTACGGCGGTCCCCGCGTCACGTCGACGTTGTGGGCCGACGACGACGTGACGCCTCGCTGCAGTACTCGACGCAGTGGGACTCGCTCGCGCACGCCGGTGCCGAGTTCGACGTCGACGGCGACGGCGTCGAGCGAGCCCGTCTATTACAACGGGTACCGCGCGGGCGTCGACCTCGTCGGGCCCGAAGGCAGACGCGGCGGGCGACGGTGGCAACCACCGCTCGCTTCGCGCATCACCTCGGCCTGGAGCACATGGCGTTCCACGGCGTGCAGGGCCGCGGCTGTGCTCGTCGACGTCGCGCACCACCTCGGGCACGACTTCGCGGGGTCGTCGACCGCAAGACGCTCGAAGAGATCATGGCGGCCGACAACGTCGTCGGTCGAGGCCCGGCGACATGCTGCTGATCCCACACGGGTCATCGCAACGAAGGTCCTCCAGTGAAAACTCGCGAGCCGATAGTATCCGCGGAGATCCCATCGGACGTGCGCGCACCTCGGCGCGCACTGACGCTGACGCTCACTCGAATGGATACATGGACTCAGAGTCGCCGCGCTCGTCATGCCGACAACTACGCCGTCGAAGGAATGGTCGGCGGAAGCGCTACGAGGGCCGGCACCGCTGCTCCTGATCCACCATCTCTGCCCTTCGGTTCGCGTGCCGCTCGGCGGTTCAGACGTACGGTTTCAGTGGCTGCGCGCGATCGCAACTGGTTCCTGCTCACCGCGCCCCGCTGCGCCTCCTGGCGTAGGCGGCCCTGCATTGATCGCACCGTCTTAACGCTGCTCACCTGGGTCGCGCATAATTCAGCTGCGCGGAGCGGTGAGACCGGTATCGTTGTAGGTCACGATGCCGGGCGGCGCCGCGACGACGGTGCCGAATCAAAGCCGATCGCCGGCAGGTGATGATCATGCCGAGGACCATGAAGTCTGGAACGTCTTCGCCAGTCGGGCGGCGGCAGGAAGTGCAGCGTCGCGCACGGCTCAGAGGCCGCCGATCTGATGCGCCGCGTCCCCGGAACAGATCTGCCAGTCGGGATCGAGCGGTACCCTGCGCCAGCGCAGTTCAACTCGACGCGATTTGCGGTCGCCGACGTTCCGCCACAGCCTGCGGCGATGCCGGCGACAATAACCTGCGATGGTCCACGATCTGAGGCTGATATTTCTGGTGGTCTGGCGCACCGCCTGGCAGACGATGTCGTCTGTTCACGACCAGTGCCGGCGACGAGCGCGACCGCCTCGCTGGAACGGCCGCGGTGCCGCGCGCGGTTTGAAGCTGACCCGCCGTCGTCGATCGGCGGGCGAACCGTGGCGGGTTCGCAGGCGAGTCGCAGAGCGTCGAGTCGGCGGCTTGCTGATCGTACCTGCTCACGCGACCGTGCAGAGGTTAAGCGACCCGCGATCTACAGCTCGATCACTTCAGAAACCCGGTTGATGCCGACCGAACATCGACACACCGCCGCGGCAGCAGGCGTCGGGCGATGGTCGCGACGCCGAGTGCTGCGACCAAGAAGTCAGATGAACGCCGCGCAGCGACGACGCTGACGCCGGCCTGATGCGCACGACCTCCTGGTAACAGCCATCGGCTGTAGACGACGCGTTTGCCGACGCGAGAGCGCGCCGACGTCGCCGGTCGCGCTAATGCCGATCGCATCAGATGCCGCACAGCTCGCGTCGACGTCGCGCGCCCGTGGTCGGCCGACCACGCAGTGCAACTCAGATTACTAACCTGGCTGCTTAATCAGCGTGGCACGACTGCTGAAAGACGTTGCCCAGCCAACCACTTCACACCTGGATATCATTTCCGGGGCGCCGCTTCCGCTCTCGGTCGACGTGGACGACACCGGAATGCCCTGCGGCTTGCCGCCTGCACCTCGGCGACTGCCTCGCAAGAACTGGGCTGGCCCGCTGGTGCCAGGAGGTACGGTATGGCTTCCCACGTTGGTCCGGCGAAGGCGTTTCGCGCCGAACGACGTGGCGCACGCGCGGCGTTGCGCCTGATCGCTGCCGCCCAGCTGTTCTTCCGCGGCTGGCCGACCTCGATAAAGTCAGCCGCGGGTCGCGCTGCGACACGAGCGTACAGGAGTGAAGTCGACTTGGTCGCCGTTGTACTGCGGGTTGTTGCCGGTCACAGGCGTGCGGGCCGCCCGAAGAACAGGAACTGGAAGGCGCCCGCCTGCACGCCGAGGAATCACCGGGTCCGTTCGCCCACCGTTCCCGGGATAGCGCGGCCGTCGCGCGACTGATGCCCATGCGCCGGAGCGCGCTGGTGCCGAAGTTTGACCGTCGCTCATACGATCACGCTACCGACCTCGCAATCCGTCGTTCGTCTTGATGGTTTGGGTCACGCGCACGATTCGCGCGTCTGGCCAGGTCGACGAGGTGAACTTTCTGGCCGTTGAACTCAGTAGTTGGGCGACGCGAATTCGCGCGGTGCTCGTGTATGCGGCTGGTCGGAACCAGCTTCGGCGGTCGCGGATCGGGTGACACGCGGATCTTGTCGGCGATGAACGCGCACCATCGCGTTCGCTGCCAGTCGAAGAGCAGGTCGAGGTAGTTGTTATGAGCTGAGAGGCCAGCTCTGCCATATCTTCAGCACCGCGGCGGCGCTTCGTCGGCCGAGTCGTCGAACGCGCCCCGGTCGTGCGGCGATGGAGAAGCCGGCGGCTGACGTAACCAGGACCTCAAAAATATCGCGCCGAGAAGTTGGTTGGTGACTGCCTCGTCGGTGATCGCGCTGCCGAGCTGGCGCACCGCTGGCGGGTGCGTTGGTACACGGTGGCTGACGCGACTGGCGCGCGATCAACGGATCAGCTGCACGCCGCTCGATCTGCGCCGAAGCGACGCGCTTGCCGGTGAAGTCGACGGGTGTCGCGGCCATAGACCGCGGCACGACTCTGCCGCGTTACCCGTCGCCTGGGGACGTCCGGAAGAAACGGCACTGAGCGGCGCAAAGCCGGTCGCCAGATGAGGAAGCGGGCGTGAAACAGCGCCCGTCGTGGCGACTTCCAGCAATACGTAACTGAACGAAGCACAC